>MTEX01006476.1_pt1 | contig 40869 bp, 37 predicted proteins | sample 1042691 | NCBI WGS metagenome assembly MTEX01 (sample SAMN06185810, study PRJNA358809) | soil metagenome | isolation source: soil biostimulated with molasses as carbon source | place: India | collected 2015-05-23
CTACACGGGAACGCAATCTGTTGTAGGAGCGGCCTTGCGTCGCGATCGGGGCGCCAAGCGCCCCCAGCAAACCCCAGGCAAAAAAAAGCCCCGGACGATGCCGGGGCCAAACAGGCTGCCGAATGAATCAGCTGGCCAACCGTTTGTCGAACACATGGCAAGCCTTGCCTTCGGAACGCTTGAGCGTGCCACAGGGCTGCAGGCGTACCTGGGTGCTGATGCCGATGTAGGTCTTGATCTGCCGGGTCAACTCGCCAACCAGCAGCTTGCGCTGGCCTTCATCAAGGTGTTGGCACTCCGCACGCAATTCCACATGCACTTCCACGCTGTCCAGATTGCCATTGCGATACAGATGTATTTCATAAAGCTCTGAAAGCTGTTTTATTTTTAGCACCTGCTCCTCGATCTGGGTCGGGAACACATTGACCCCGCGAATGATGAGCATGTCGTCGCTGCGACCGGTGATCTTGCCAATCCGCCGCATCGGCCGGGCGGTACCGGGCAACAACCGGGTCAGGTCGCGGGTGCGGTAACGAACCATGGGCAACGCTTCCTTGCTCAGCGAGGTGAATACCAGTTCGCCCAGCTCGCCATCTGGCAACACCTGGCCAGTAACCGGGTCGATGATCTCGGGGTAGAAGTGGTCTTCCCAGATGGTCGGGCCGTCCTTGGTCTCGATGCATTCCATCGCCACCCCAGGGCCCATGATTTCCGACAGGCCATAGATGTCGAGGGCATCGATGCCCAGGCGCTGTTCGATCGAGCGACGCAGCTCGTCGGTCCAGGGCTCGGCCCCAAAAATGCCCAGGCGCAGCTTGAGCGCGTGCGGGTCGATGCCCTGGCGCTCGATCTCGTCGGCCAGGTTGAGCATGTAGGACGGGGTGACCATGATGATATCGGGCTGGAAGTCGCGGATCAGCTGCACCTGCTTCTCGGTCTGGCCGCCAGACATGGGGATCACCGTGCAGCCCAGGCGCTCGGCACCATAATGCGCACCCAGCCCGCCTGTAAACAGGCCATAGCCGTAGGACACATGCACCTTGTCGCCCTTGCGGCCGCCAGCAGCGCGGATCGAGCGAGCCACCACGTTGGCCCAGGTATCGATGTCGTTCTGGGTGTAACCAACCACCGTCGGCTTGCCAGTCGTGCCGCTGGAGGCGTGCAAGCGCACCACCTCCTGCTGGGGCACGGCGAACATGCCGTAGGGGTAGTTGTCGCGCAGGTCGTTCTTGCCAGTGAAGGGGAACTTCGCCAGGTCTTCGAGGCACTCGAGATCATCAGGGTGGGCGCCGCACTCGGCAAAGCGCTGGCGGTACAGCGGGACGTTGTCGTAGGCGTGCTTCAGGCTCCAGCGCAGGCGCTCCAGCTGGTGCTGGCGCAGGGCGTCGACGCTGGCGGTTTCCATCGGGTCCAGCTGGGCACGATCGGCATCATGGTACATGTTCATGGCTTCACTCGAATTGTTCTTGTGCGCCGCGCGGCAGCGGTTGCAGGTGCGCGGTGAGTGTCATGGACGCAGCATATACGGCTGCATTCGGTTCGGTAACGGGCCGATGGTCGGAGCCGCTCAAAGGCGCTCGATGACCATCGCGATGCCTTGCCCTACGCCAATGCACATGGTGCACAGGGCGTAGCGCCCGGCGGTTTCCTCCAGCTCGTGCAGGGCAGTGGTGACCAGGCGTGCGCCGCTCATGCCCAGCGGATGGCCCAGGGCGATCGCTCCGCCGTTGGGGTTGACCCGCTTGTCGTCATCGGCCAGGCCCAGCTCGCGCAGCACCGCCAGGCCCTGGGCAGCAAAGGCCTCGTTGAGTTCGATGACATCCATGTCGGCCAACGACAGCCCGGTCAGTTCGAGGACCTTGCGGGTAGCCGGTACCGGTCCCATGCCCATCAGCCGCGGTTCGACCCCGGCCACAGCCATGCCGACGATGCGCCCTCGGGCCTTGAGGCCATGGCGACGGGCGGCGGTGCCGCTGGCCAGCAACAGCGCACAGGCGCCGTCGTTGACCCCGGAGGCATTGCCGGCGGTGACGCTGCCACCTTCACGGAACGGGGTGCCAAGCCTGGCCAGTTGCTCCAGGGTGGTATCACCGCGCGGGTGCTCGTCGTGCTCGACCACTTTGGCCGGGCCTTTGCGTTGTGCGACCTCGACCGGCACGATTTCCCGTGCCAGGCGGCCACGCGCTTGGGCCGCGGCGGCCTTGTGCTGGCTGCGCAGGGCGAACGCGTCCTGGTCGGCGCGGGAAATGCCGAACTGCTGGGCAACGTTCTCGGCGGTTTCCGGCATGGAGTCGGTGCCGAAGGCCGCCTTGAGCAACGGGTTGACGAAACGCCAGCCGATGGTGGTGTCGAACAGCTCGGCCGCACGGCCGAACGCCTGCTCCGCCTTGCCCATGACGAACGGCGCACGCGACATCGACTCCACGCCACCGGCCAGCATCAACCCGGCTTCGCCGCAGCGCAGGGCGCGGGCAGCATTGCCGATGGCATCCAGGCCGGAACCGCACAGGCGGTTGATGGTGGTGCCGGGCACGTCGATGGGCAGCCCGGCCAGCAGGCTGGCCATGTGCGCCACGTTGCGGTTGTCCTCGCCAGCCTGGTTGGCACAACCGAGGATCACGTCGTCGATGGCTTTCCAGTCCAGTTGCGGGTGGCGGCGGATCAGCGCCTTGAGCGGGATGGCCGCCAGGTCATCGGCCCGCACACTGCTCAAGGCTCCGGCATATCGGCCGATGGGGGTGCGTACAGCGTCGATGATCAAGGCGTCGGCCAGGGTGTGTTCAGTCATCTTGCGTCTCCTGCGCCAGCACGGTGCCGCGCACTTTGTAGGATTTGCCATGGAACATCGCCAGCAATTCACCGCGCTGGTTCTCGATGCGGACCTGGTACAGGCCAGTGCGGCCCCTGCGGCTGATCTCGCTGGCGCTGGCGGTGAGCACGTCATCGGGCAGTGCCGGGGCCAGGTAGTCGATGCTGCAGCCCTGGGCGACAGTGGCCTGGTCGTAACTGTTGCAGGCGAAAGCAAATGCCGAATCGGCCAAGGCGAACAGGAAACCGCCATGGCAGGTGCCATGGCCCTGGATCATGTCGGCGCGTACCGGCATGCGCAGGGATGCCTGGCCGGGGCCGGCGGCCAGCAGCTGGATGCCCAGGCCCTGGGTGGCCAGGTCGCGGGCGTACATGGCATCGGCACAGGCTTGTGCCAGTTCGACTTCAGTCATGCAGGGTGCCTCCTTTGGCTTCGCAGCGACGTAACAGCAGGGACGGGCGGTAGCGGCTCTCGCCGTAGCTACGCTGCAGGTTGTCGAGCACACGCAGGGTCTGGGCAATGCCGATGTTTGCCGCCCAGGCCAGCGGGCCGCACGGGTAATTGACGCCCGCGCGCATGGCCAGGTCGATGTCGGCGGCGCTGGCAACGCCCTGCAACACGGCATCGGCGGCCTCGTTGGCGAGCATTGCCACGGTCCGCAGCACCACCAGCCCAGGCAAGTCGGCGACCGGGGTTACCCGCAGGCCGGCACGCTGCAGCAAGGCCACCGCCTGGTCGCGGGCGTAGTCGCTGGTGTCCGCCGACCAGCTGATGGCAAGGCGTGTGGCGCTGCCGTAGTCGAGTGCCAAGTCCAGCAGCACCAGGTTGCGCAGGCCGTCTTGCCGGGCACGCTGGCTGGCCAGGCGGCCATCCGACAGCGCCAAGGTGGCTTCGCCTACTTGAATCAGGCCGCTACCGGCACGCTGGGTCACGCTGATGCCGCTGCCGCGCAAGCGCTCGACCAGCGGCTGCAGCACCCCGAGATGACCTTCGACGACGCAGGCCTCGGCTGGGGCCGGGCTGTGCAGCTCGAGCGGCTGCGCACGCTCGGCCCCTTCGGCATAGCTATAGAAGCCCTGGCCGGTCTTGCGGCCGAGACGGCCGGCGTCGACCAGTTCCTTCTGCAGCAACGAAGGCTGGAAGCGAAAATCGCCATAGAACGCCTCGAACACCGAGCAGGTGACCGCGTAGTTGACGTCGTGGCCGATCAGGTCGGTCAGCTCGAATGCGCCCATGCGGAAACCGCCGGCATCCCGTAGCAGCGCGTCCAGTGTTGCGCAATCGGCTGCGCCTTCCTGCAGCAGACGCAGGCTTTCCGCGTAGAATGGCCGGGCCACGCGGTTGACGATGAAACCCGGCGTCGAGCGCGCGTGCACTGGCTGCTTGCCCCAGGCCTTGGCGGTGGCATGGATGCACGCAGCAACGGCCGGCGCAGTCGCCAGGCCCGACACCACTTCGACCAGCGCCATCAGCGGTGCCGGATTGAAGAAGTGCATCCCGACTACCTGCTGCGGGCGTTTCAGCCCGGCGGCCAGGCTGGTGATGGACAGCGACGAGGTGTTGCTGGCGAGGATGCAGTCGGCAGCGCACAAGGCTTCCAGCTGGCCGAACAGCGCTTGCTTGACGGGCAGGTTCTCGACAATCGCCTCGATCACCAGGCGCGCATCGGCCAAGGCTTCAATACTGTCCACCGGGTACAACCGGGCGCTGATCGCTTGCCGTTCGGCGGGCTGCAAGGTGCCTTTTTCCACCAGCCGGGCAAGTTGCCGATCGATACCGGCCAGCGCCTGCGCAGCAGCGCCAGGGCGGTTGTCGTAGAGCTTGACCGGGTGGCCGGCCTGGGCTGCGACCTGGGCGATACCAGCCCCCATCGCACCCGCGCCGATCACCGCCACCTGCGCATTACTTGCAAGTGCACTCATGATCAACGCCCCTTGAATGCCGGGGTGCGCTTGCCGATGAAAGCGCTCACCCCTTCACGGTAGTCCTCGCTGCGCCCGGCCAGGCGTTGCAGGTCGCGTTCCAGCTCCAGCTGTTCATCGAAACCATTGTCGAAACTGGCGTTGAGGCCGCGCTTGATCAGGGCCAGGCCATAGGTTGGCTGGGTGGCGAGCTGGCGGGCGAGGGCGAGGGCCTCGTCGCGCAGGGCAGCATCATCCACCACACGGTGGATCAGCCCCCATTGTTGAGCCTGTTCCGCGCCGAGGCGCTCGCCCAACATGGCCAGGGCCTTGGCCCGTGCCATGCCGACCAGCCGCGGCAGCAGCCAGGTACCCCCGGAGTCCGGCACCAGGCCGATCTTGCAGAATGCCTGGATGAAGCTGGCCGAACGGGCAGCCAGCACCAGGTCGCAGGCCAGCGGGATATTGGCACCGGCGCCGGCTGCCACGCCATTGACCGCGCAGATCACCGGCAATGGCAAGTCACGCACGGTACGCACCAACGGGTTGTAGAAGCGTTCGATTGATTCGCCCAAATCCGGCAGCTCGGCGCCGGGTGCGACATTGCGCTCGGACAGGTCCTGGCCGGCACAGAAGCCACGGCCTTCAGCGGTGAACAACAGCACCCGTGCATCACTGCTCTGGCGCACCTGCTTGAGTGCTTCGCGTACTTCCATATGCATGGCGGTATTGAAGCTGTTCAGTTGCTCGGGGCGGTTCAAGGAGAGGAGGGCGACGCCGTCCTCGATAGAAAACAGGATGTGCTGGAAGGTCATGACAGACTCGCTTCGTCAGGCTAGGGAAAGATGATCAGCGGCCCTGGAAGCGGGCCTGGCGTTTTTCCTGGAAGGCGCGGATGCCTTCGTCGCGATCGGCGGTGCCGGCCAGCAAGGTAAACGCATGACGCTCGAAGCGCAGGCCGCTGGCCAGGTCGGTGTCCGCGGCCTTCAGCAGCGCTTCCTTGGCCAGGCGCACCGCCAACGGCGCCTTGGCGGCGATGCTGCGGGCGACCTGCATGGCGCGTTCTACAGCCAATTCGGGCTGGGTGACTTCGCTGACCAGGCCCGCCTGCAGGGCGTGGCGAGCGCTGATGGTCTCGCCAGTCAGGACCATTTGCATGGCCAGCGGCTTGCCTACGGCTCGCAGCAGGCGTTGGGTGCCGCCGGCGCCGGGGATGATGCCGAGGTTGATTTCCGGCTGGCCGAAGCGCGCATCGGTGCCGGCGATGACGATATCGGCGCACATCATCAGCTCACACCCGCCGCCCAGGGCATAGCCGTTGACCGCAGCGATCAGTGGCTTGCTGAAAGCAGCGATGCCTTGCCAGTGAGCAACGCGAGGGTCATTGAGGATGCCCACCAGATCGCGCTCGGCCATCTCGCGGATATCGGCGCCCGCGGCGAATGCCTTGCGATCACCGGTGATGATCACCACGCGGGTCAATTCGTCGTGCTCAGCCGCCCTGAGTGCAGCGGCCAGTTCTGCCAGTAGCTCGGTACACAGGGCATTCAGGGCCTCGGGCCGCTGCAGGGTAATGAGCTGGACGCCCTGTTCGGGTGCCTGCACGTCGAGATATCGCGGCATGTCGGGTTCCTCTGGCTGCACGCACGGCACCTCGTGGGGCCGGCATTTCTTGGAATTGTCTGCAGGGACGTAATGCTGGGTCACGTCCAGGTGGCACCAGTATATGCACTTTACGATACGCTTATGCAACAGCTAAAGCCATTGCATGTATCCTTTTAAGCTGTGGCATACGCATCGTAGCTAACCCTATCGAAGCGCCAGAAAAGGTTATACGTGGCTCCATGCCCCGATCTAGCCTGATTTTCAAAGCCATTTTGGTAGAAAACGTGAGACGCGAACTGGGCGATTGACGGCCGAATTAATGCGATACAAGATCTAACAATGCTTCTCATCACTTCAGGAGATTTTTGCCATGCCTTGCTATCGACTGGACGGCCTCACGCCCGTGGTTCATCCCACAGCCTATGTGCACCCCAGCGCCGTGCTGATTGGCGACGTCATCATCGGCCCTCGCTGCTATGTGGGCCCACTGGCATCGTTGCGGGGGGATTTCGGCCGCATCGTGCTGGAGGAGGGGGCCAACCTGCAGGACACCTGCGTGATGCATGGCTTCCCCGGCGGTGACACGGTGGTCGAACGCAACGGGCATGTCGGGCATGGCGCCGTGTTGCACGGCTGCCGGATCGGTGAAGACGCCTTGATCGGCATGAACGCCGTGGTCATGGATGGTGCCCGGGTGGCGCCACGCTGCATCGTTGCGGCCACCGCATTCGTCAAAGCGGGTTTCGAATGCGCAGCACAAAGCCTGGTGATGGGCTCGCCAGCCCAGGTCAAGCGTTCGCTGAGCGAACAGGAGCTGGCCTGGAAGCAGCGCGGCACCGCCGAGTACCAACACCTGGCACAGCGCTGCATGAACAGCCTGGTTGAATGCCTGCCACTGAACGAAGTCGAGCCCGGGCGCCCACGCATGGAAGACACCGGTGTCAGGCCCAAAGGTACGGCACCGGCATGAGCCTGGCAGCGTCACGCCATGGTCAGACGGTCCGCCGCACAGGTATAGTCGGTGCTTTATCCGCGCACAGTTCGCCCATGAGCAATCTCGCCCCACTGAACAACCTGATCACCCGCTTCCAGGAACAGACGCCGATCCGCGCCAGTTCCCTGATCATCACTTTGTACGGCGACGCCATCGAACCGCATGGTGGTACTGTCTGGCTGGGCAGCCTGATCAACCTGCTGGAGCCAGTCGGCATCAACGAGCGGCTGATTCGCACGTCGATCTTCCGCCTGACCAAGGAAGGCTGGCTGACCGCCGAGAAGGTTGGCCGGCGCAGCTATTACAGCCTGACCGGTACTGGCCGGCGGCGCTTCGAGAAAGCCTTCAAAAGGGTGTACAGCCCCAGCCAACCCGCCTGGGACGGCGCCTGGACCTTGGTATTGCTGTCGCAACTCGAGGCAGGCAAGCGCAAAGCGTTGCGTGAAGAACTGGAGTGGCAGGGGTTTGGTGCCATGGCGCCGAACCTGCTGGGCTGCCCACGCGCAGACCGCGTCGACCTGACGGCCACCTTGCGCGAGCTGGATGCCGCTGACGACAGTATTGTCTTCGAAACCCACACTCAGGAAGTGCTTGCCTCCAAGGCCATGCGCGCCCAGGTCCGGGAAAGCTGGCGTATCGACGAACTGGGGCAGCAGTACAGCGAGTTCATCCAGCTGTTCCGGCCGCTATGGCAAGGCTTGAAAGAGCAGCCACAACTGGATGCGCAGGATTGCTTCCTGGCCCGTACGTTGCTGATTCACGAATACCGTCGGCTGTTGCTGCGCGATCCGCAACTGCCGGACGAACTGCTGCCAGGGGATTGGGAGGGAAGGGCCGCACGACAGTTGTGCCGTAACCTGTATCGCCTGGTGTTTGCCAAGGCTGAAGAGTGGCTGAACGCCGCGTTGGAGACGGCTGATGGGCCGTTGCCGGATGTGAATGAAGGGTTCTACAAGCGTTTTGGCGGGCTGTTGTAAGGACTGCTGGTATATAACTACGCTAAATGAATATTTAGTGTAGTTATAATTGAAGTGCATATCAGCGGAGCAGGCGACGGGCCAGCCAAACCGTTTGCCCGCCACATTCCGCATCCTCCACGATGTGCTCCAGCACTCCGAAACCGTGGTCGTTCAATCGAGCGGTGTATTCCTCTGGATCCAGGCTGGCGTGATAGAGCGTTTCACCCTGTAATTCACCCAAGGCCTCGCCATGTGCGGGCCCACTGGTAAACATCAGCAACGCACCAGGTGCAGCGTGGCGCTGGAATATGGGAAACATCTGGCGTTGATCGTCGGGCTTGAGATGGAACAAGCTGTTCCAGGCCAGAATGCCGAGAAACTGCCGACCGAGCGCTAGCGTGCGCATGTCCTGATGAATCCATTCCTGCGTTGGGAAACGTTTTCTGCACAAGGCGAGCATGTGCGTGGACGAATCTACACCGACAATAGACAGGCCGGCATCGATCAGATGGCGTGCCACAGGTTGACCTGAGCCGCAGCCCAGATCCAGCACGATTGCTGTTGGTGGCAGTAACGAGCGGAAGCGTTCGATCCATTTGCGATCAACGAAATGATCGGAGCGCAGGTCATTCCAGATCGATGCGTGACGATCGTAGAGACTGATGATCTGATCGGCGGATGGATGATACGGCATGGACTGGGCATCCTTGGCTGTGAAGGTGGGACGTTCACGAGGGGTTCCAGCGTTCAAATGTACCTGGGTAGCGGCCAATGTGGGAAATATGAATCTGCGCATAATGAGTATTATGTTAAATTGTGTATAGACGCTTCTGCTTGCCCTGCTGTCACCAGCCTCCGAAAACCAGACTTTGCCTCGATTGACCATACAACCCTCGAATCAAGCCGTTACGCTCAATCCCTTCAGTCTCTTCTCAGCTTCGCAGCCCCGACATCCCTGAGTACCCGGTTTGAAAATCATAATTCTGTAACCAGAAACCCTGTCTCAAATCCCATCGTCTAGTCAAATCATCGCTCTCGGTTTACGACTGAGACTGCACTGAGCTGCACCGAGCTGATAATTGATTAAGTTTAAACATCTCCAGTGATGCCTGTGCTCTGCTCGACGATCGGCACAATTGCGTAATCCAGCGTCTAAACCGATTCACAATCAATCCTCAAGGCTCAGGCAGTCTAGGACTGAACGGCCTCCGCCAGCATCCTTTGGCGTCTACAATTTCTTTTCATGATGCGGCACTCCATAGCCTAGGCCCCAGCATCGGCTCACCTGGGCCAAGCTCGGACGCCAGCAAGCAGCTGAATGCCGGCGGTCTTACCACGCTGCGTCCTAGAGACCTCAGTACGGCTCATGGGCACCGCTATGTTTTTCAAAACTCGAAGACCTGCCTAGCACTGGTCGCGCGCCTGAGGAGCTTTAAGTCATGATGAAATCAGCGCGGAGATCGATTGAGAACCCATCGGGCAAACCACACCCAAAGCCGGCGTCTAGCGCACCGCAGGATTCACCAGCGAAGGCAGCGGATAAATCAGCGAAACCGATGGACTCCTTCGTGCCGTACCCTTTGTTCCCACCTTTTGTGCTGCTGGGTGACCATCAAGGTCTGGAGCGCCCAATCAATAACGACGTCCGCACGCGGCTCGATACCCTAGACCCCGCACTGAAGGCGTTTCAAACGTGGCGCTTCGGGATCGACTTCCTAACCAAGCAGTGCCAACGGCCGGAATTCACTCCAAGGCATTACAAGATGGTATGCCCAGTGCTCGAGACGATGATGCATTGGAGCTGGTCAATTCGGCACAAGTCGCTCCCGGAATGGCAAGAAACGGATGCCAGGGAGTTCATGCGCTTCGTCATGCGCCTACCCATGTCGTGGATCTCTAAGACTGGTGGGACACGTTACCTGCTGAGCAAAGCAGTGTTCGCGGTTAAGCCAATTAATGACAATTGGCGCCCGATAGCCAGAAAGCAGCTCGCGGACGATTCCGCCCCAACCGATTCCATCTCGTCGTCAGCCTCTACACCAGAGTCAAGATCAGATTTCGCACTCGGAACCGATCAGCACCGACAGGTATTCATGCACGGTGGGAGGGATTTTTTCGACTATCTAGGTACCGTTCTGACTGCAACGACACAGAACCCGTTTGATGGTCTAAAACCGAGAGACTTCGAGGCTCGCCGGAGGAAAACACGGACGATTTTTACGCCGGCGCAGCTGGCAGATCTGATGTCGACGGCAGTGTCCTTGGCCGAACACGATAAGCAGTGGCAGCCGTGGCTCCTCGTCGCAGCTGTGGCCATCTACTCTGATGTCCCGCTGCGCGCACTGGGGTCATCATCGGTACTGAGACTCACGTTTTCAAGTTTCAAAGCCGGCGGCGCGGGTTCCCGAAGGACAGGCAAAAAAGAGACCTCACCGGCATGGTTTGAAAGCCCTCACTACCCTCGCCTGCGCTTTCCTTTGAACCCTCAGTTCGCGGCCTATTTCCGTCGTTACGCCCAGTTCAGGCGCAGTCAGAATTCAGATATTACCCCTCAGAGTCTGCTGCTGCCTTTGATGGATGGTACTGGCGGGTACGCGGGCCACACCATGGTCGATCTTTTCGGCAGGTTCACGACTAGTATTTTGAGGCGACTACAGCAAAGTCCGCTCGCGGCGCACGCCCGCTGGCGCGGTTGCGATCAGTTTCAGGCTGGGGCATTAATCACCTTCCTCAACCTGAGGAAGTCGGCCAAGACAGCTGGATGGGTGCCGAGTGCGGTTAGTATCGCTGAGCCCCTACAGAATGCTAATACGTGGCCTGATATTGGCATCGGTAAGCATCTCCCGGCATCAGAGTGGCTTCGCAAATACGCCAGTACGATGTAGTTTTGGGTGCGCCTCGCGGGTGAAATCAGGGGCTTGGCCCTTCGGGCTTTCCATCCTCGTTCCGGCGCGATCCGCTTACGTCATGATCTCGCTTCGGGAGCGCGCGGGGAAATATCAGCGCGGGTGTTACTGTTGTGACCCCCACTGGTTAATCGGAAACGTGGTCGACTTAATCGGAAAACATTCCATGCCAACCAGTTAGATTGCACAACTGACGTATTATCTCAACCCGGTTACGCCTTTTTTGTCAGTACTAAATTGGAAAAAACCGCTCTGTAGCCCCTGATTTTTGGTGCCCGCCGCCTGCGACCAAATCTCTCCCTGGTGTGCCGCGTGGCGAAACTAAATTGGAAAATGGAACTCAGCCATACCGGCCCCAGCGCAAATCCTTGTTCTCAATGAACTTATTTTCGCGAAAATATCCAAGCTGCTCCTGTACTCTGGGCGATTGACGAAAGTTAATCGGACAAAAATTCGCCTGCACGGCTGGTTTGGTTGGTGCGGAACAACGAGCGATTGCCAAGCAGTTTGTGACCGACGACGCACACAATTTTTGGCCTGACACGCAATTCTGTAGTCCTGGTTGGGACGAGTATGTTCAAGCGAGGCTCGTTGCCATCAATACAGGCGAGACGAAGCCCTCTCAGTTTGATATCGTCAGTTTTGTTGGTCAGCCTGCCCGTGACCGCCTCGATTTTGCGCAGTAGCAAGTAATGCCAGTGATCTTGCTGGCATGTCGCCCCTCTTGATAATGGGCAGCCGTTCTGGCTGCCCTCCCCGGCGTCGTTAAGCTAACGTAGCTGGACGCGCACAGAGCAATTCCCTGTCCTAGCCACTTCACCACAGCTGCTGCCTACCCAGCTCAACTCAAGTTGTTCATCAATCATCCGTACAACTCGATCTGCTAGGAAAAACCAGCCCTTGGCAGTCCCTAAAACGACAAAAGCCCCGAAAATTGATGGGAGCACTGCCCAGATGTAATTGCTGTATATAAATACAGCATGGAAATCAACCCCCGATACCAGTCATCCTCGACCCTAGTCACGAGTCGGCTCCATGAGCGTGGCATTTCCCTACTGCGCTCTCGCATGAACGTCATGATGCGAACGCAGCGCGTGGCATATTTCATTAACCATGCGGTCGACCAAGTCGGAGTGCTCCAAAAGGGCCGAAGGCTACCAAATTGATGCCCGCGTAACACGCCCACCATGCCAAGTTTCATTTACCATGCGGCCAGCCGAGTTCGGACACGGACAGTTCGACAACATCCAGATATAGGTACTTCTTTTGGAAGCAAAACCGCTCACGGCCCGCGAGGCTTATCAGATCCTACGGGACATCGCCCTCGGGGTTCGTAGCATGCGCCGTCTAGGTGAGCAGTCTTGGGCTGAGATCTACTGCGGTTTAATGACGGTGGAGGCCGATGGCTGGGTGCTCACGTTCTACAACGACTGTGACACGCTCGACTATTGCGACAGCTGCTACAGCCCGGAGGGACGTGCCTACATTTTCGACTCGCTGCAGTCGTACAGTACTGACCCAGTAGAGCTGCTGAGCACTTGGGAGCATGCGCAGCTGGAAAAGCTGTTGGGTATCGCGTAGCCGGCCACCGGAAAGCGGCAGGGGTTTGGTTTGGTAAACGGTCGGCTTACGTTTGAGGCTCGAAGCGAGCCCTTTCTGGCGCCGCCCCGGCTCAATGTCCAAACTTCCACCTAAAGACCATCGTATAGGCAACTCACGCAACAAACCCATGCTCCAAGCGCCTGATAAAATCGATGACGGTGTCCGTTTCCTGCCTGGTTGTGATCATGGCGGCAGGGGCTTTGCCGCCAAACGCTTTCAGTGGACATGACAGCCAGTGCAGGGCTGCATCAAGATCGCCACCGAACAGAATCTTTGCTGCGTCGAGCACTTCCAGGTAACGATTGTGTTGATCAGGGGACAAGGTGCTCATCAGAAGGCTCGCTCCGCTTTGGCGATGTACAGGCCGGGCATGTTGCTGTGCGAAGGTTAAACGAGATCAATGGCCAAGGTACGATTAAAAGACGGGCTTCGTTGCTAAGCGATCCTCTTGCTTCATCGTCCCCGCTCGGCTTGGACATAGAGCCTAGCGTCGATCAGCGCCAGACCTCTCGCGAGCCAGGCCAGTCAGAGCCCCCACAGCCTGAGGCTGAGCAACCCTAGCCTGCTCACGATCCAGGTGATCATCTTTGCGATCGTTGTCTGAAAGATACTCAGTGCACGCCCAGTGGCATGGAATGGTTGAAATGGAAACTCAAGGCTAGTCGTACAAGCTCAGATCATTGGCGGGCCTGGCTCCGGCTAACCCCCCGGAGGATTACGGCCAAGCTCTCCCACAGGCGTTGCCGCAGACTTCGTTTCGCTGCTTGGCCCACTTTCTCCAGTCGTTCAACCCTTGCAATCATCCGTGCGATGGCAAGTCTTGCCCGGCGTCGGCGTCCATTCCCTCTCATCCACTGGTCTCCCAAAAATGACCTGGTTACGGCGTAGCGTGATCGAAAGAATGGTTACCGTACACGACGTAAAAAACCACGGCTACCTATCAAGTCGATGGCGAGTTCTCACTCAACCTCACCTCGCCGGCGGTCGAGTACGCTTCGTGGTGCAGCACTGCCTTCTGGGGTTAGCCGCCGCTTTACCTTCGTAGGTCGGTCAGTGGATGGATAACCGATGCATCATCCTGTCGTTCCGAAGGGTTAATACTGGCCTGCTTCGGGCACGCAGCGTTCTGAGCCGCACGATTCAGCGCTAACTGCTCTTGCATCCATTGCCCTGCCAATTTGAATTCTTGCATCATGTCCAAGAACTCTTTGTCAGTCAGAGCCCTGGGAGTATCTGCCCTCAAGGTGCGCCTCCAAGCAACGAACCGGCTGGGAGCAGAATACTTGATTTTCAGACCGGCATCGCTTCCGTTGCCCGAACCTAAAAAGGCACTTTGGTGATCTAAATTCCTGCTCCGTCCTGGACATAATCAAACGTCCAGTCAGCAAGGCCCTCACAGCCATAAGCCAGATAGTCTGGTGGTGTTACTACTCTTGGATCAGTCCCTACTGACAATGCGGCAAGCCCTGCACTCTGGGCCGATGGGAGTAAGTCGTCCCACCAGGAGATTCGGATAGCATGATTCTCACAGGCCAGCGAAAGCCGCAGCAGCATATCCTCAAGCTTTGCACCCCTGATAAACCCTTCCTGCATGGACTTGCGCACCCACTGACAGGATTGGTCGCTCGACTCATGCCAAGCGAGCACATATGCCCAACCGTCCTGCGTGGGGGCGGTAAAGAATGTCAGTAAGTCGAGCGCCTCGGCCTCTAGCCCGAGATCCTGAAGCTTGCGACCAAGAAAGTCATAATCAGGGAAAAGCAGCCCTGAGGCCTGTATCGAACAAGGGGAGCTCGACCTAAAAGCGATGAATCGAAACTCCGCGAAATTGCCTTGTGAGATCGCCGCATCGTATATGAGCTTGTGTCGGTGGAGGTGTTGAAAACCAAATGCCTGCCCTTGAGCTGAATCCACAAGCAATTGGCGGTTTGCCTGAGGTACGTCAGGGTGGTCGATCATCTCTGCTAGAGAGCGTGCGGCGTTTTCTTTGACGAAGTACTCACGACAAACACTGCGGTAGGCATAGAGAGCTATCTGTTCGTGATCGAATACCAGTGGTCTGTCATCGATCGGTGCGAACAGCCTGTTGTCGTGGTGCTTGCACATACCACGGAAGGTGGACACCTTGTTGATGCCCACTTTCTTCAGTTGAGGCTTACCCCCGGTGGATTTCAACGTGGTGAGATCGGCGGACAGCTGGTAGACATGTCCCTGCTCTACGATCAGGTTGAGCTGGCCACCTTTCTGGATGGAGTGCGCGGAGATGATGGCGTCGCAACGGGCCCCTTTGTCGTAATGAAGGCATCGCCCCCTGTTGCGCTGCTGCGCCATTGATGTCTGATGCGCATGTGTGAAGGACATGTCGGTCTCTACTGGGGTGGGGACTGGAATAGCACTTGTTTCGGTATTGTTAGCGATGGCTAGGGTGCCATTCAACTACGTCGGAGAGTCGAGTTCGATCAGACCTGTTGATGGATTTAAGGATTCATGAGCCTAACCCCAAACGCGATCATTGCTAGCGCTGTAGCCCTCACTCACAGGCCTGGCGTAATCGTTCTGCGAAGAGCGGCAGGAAAAGCTCGGATTCAGCTACCTGCCACCAGACCTTGTTTTCTTCTTCGTCGACGGCTGCCAGCAGGTCGTGGGCCAGAAAAACTTCAAATCCCGCGCGGGCGACCTTGTCCTCGGCGCTGAACTCGTAAAGCCCCGTTTGGACAAGCAGCTTCTTGACGATCAGGGGCAAAAACCAGGCGGAGAAAATGAGGTGGTTATGGCGAGGCCAGATGCTTCCCTTCTCACTATTTGCGGGGCCATGTGCTGCAGCGTTACGAGCGGCACAGAAATCATGAACCCAGGCGTCGAGCGGGCGATCTACGTGCTTGTCCCAGTGTTTGCGCCACCAAGACTCGTCCAGACTCCCTTTATGCCAGATGGGCGGATTCGGTAGCTCTTCGAAGTGTTCGTTGATGCCTCTGCGGAAGGCAGCTTTGTCATGCGGAACGTCGAGCAGCGTGTCTATGGCAACCCTCATCAAAATCAGCTCGGATCGCTCGTCCATGGATGGGGCATCGGTGTTGGCTCTGAGAAATGACACGATCGCCTCATCGATGCGTTCCTTCAGCTGCCCATCAGGTAGTTTGAGTAGTGCTTCGAGTAGTGGCGCGTCGAGCGAGATCCGCGCGCGATTGTCGATGTGGTACGGGCGAATGAACTTGAGACCTCCACTCCCCGCCAGCATGTTTTGTGTTACACCATCACGCCGGCGCGTGGTCATACAGGAATGAGCCGGTGACGCAACATCAAACCGCTGTGCAACGACCTGAAGTGTGTCGGCGTTGCAGTAGTCGAAAGTTGAGCACAGCGATCGACCTACCAAGGCAGAGAAGGCGAGATACGAACACTGAACCAGTCGCTGCTGGATCTGGGCATCCGAAGCCTCAAGGCCTGGTGTGTCTTCATCCCAAATGATGACCACAGCTTGCTGGATTGGCTGTGAAGGCTGAGAGCCGAAACCTCTGTCGCCGTAGTTGCCTAGTACGCCGTCGAAAGCTTCTTGCGGTATGCCCAGAAACTCACCCGGGAGTCGACCTCGCTCGTAGGGGATCAAGCGGAGATCTGCGATTCGCAGCTCTTCAGCAGCAGATACCCAAGGTAGAAAGAACACCACTGCCATAGTAATTCCCTTCAGTTAGTCACAGGCTGAATGATCTTAGACCGCCGATCAGTGCCCAACGGGGCTGGTGTCTGCCGAAGCGGTGAGCACCTCAGAATCTAGGGATCTCTATGTTGCGGCGAGTTCAGCGCTATGAGGACGCTTGTGCATGAGCCGTCCGACTAACGCTGGCATCGCACCACCCTTGGATAGAGCGGTTGTAGCCGCTGATTGTTTTCAAGCCAGCTATGATAGTCAGCTTCTCATCGCGGTGATTACCCATGGACGATTTCGCTCGCCGTTTTGCTGAGCAGGGTTATGAGCCCCACGCAGACGACCGCTCTCACATTCTGAAGGCATTGAATGAACAGCTCCGCAGCTCAGGTGACTCTCCTCGTCTTAGACGCCTCTATGACTCCTTGATCGATGCTGCAGATGACGGCGCCGATGAAGGCATCTTGCGTCATGCGACGGAGCTAGCGGACTTAGTGGCTTCGCGCATCGAGCCGGAGAACGGATGTCTAGTTTTCTACTCATGTGGGCGGCTGATCTGGCGGCGGTCGATCTGCATCTCCACCTGCAGTTCGCCCTGGGTCACGGTGAGCCGGCCCTCGGCAGGCAAACGCAGTGCCAAGGGGTCGTAGACCTGCATGGCAAGCACATCGTTATGCGCACTGAGCTGACGTAGCAACTGCAGGGTCTGCGTCGACACCCCTGCAAAGTCGCTGATGATGCACACCAGGGCATCATGACCGGTCAGGGCGATGCATTGGCGCAAGGCGGTGTCCAGCTGCCGCTCGTTCTCGGTGTCGGGGCCGGTAGCGGACAACGCCTGGTTGCTGCCGACAATGGCCGCGCACAGCGCTTCCACCCGGGCGCGGCTGCGCAAGGGGCGCACCTGACGGACCTGCTGGTCATCGAACACCAGCCCGCCCACCCGGTCACCCGCGCGCAAGGCCATCCACGCCGAGATGGCCGCCAGTTCCGCCGCCACCACTGACTTGAAGCTGCGCTGCGAGCCGAAGAACATGCTCATTCGCTGGTCGACCAGCAGCCAGGTCGGGCGATCGCGCTCTTCGGTAAAGGTGCGTACGAATGGCTTGCCGAAACGCAGCGAGGCGCGCCAGTCGAGGTGGCGCAGGTCATCGCCTGGCTGGTAGCGGCGCAGTTCATCGAAGCTCAGGCCGCGCCCGCGCAGGCGTGAGGCATGGCCGCCGGCGAGGATGCTGGAGAGCGGTTGACGGGCAACGAAGCTGAGCGCACCGATGCGCTGCTCCAGCGCCATCAGCTGTGCGAGCGAGGCGTAGACGAAACCGTCGGCGGGCGACCCCATGGCTCAGGCCGGGATCGCCACGCGATCGAGCAGGCGGTCGATCACCTGGTCGGGCGTGATGGCTTCAGCGACCGCGTCATAGCTGAGCTGCAGGCGATGGCGCAGTACGGGATGGGCGACTGCACGCACATTGTCCGGGGTGACGAAGGTCTTGCCGGACAGCCAGGCGTGGGCGCGGGCCACCCGGTCAAGGCTGATGCCACCGCGCGGGCTGGCACCGATGCGAATCCAGCGCGCCAGGTCGGCATCGTAGTCGGCCGGATGGCGGGTGGCATTGACCAGGTCGACCAGGTAGCGGTCGATCGCCTCGGCCACATGCACTTGCGCGACCTCGGCGCGGGCGGCGAACACCACCTCCTGCGCCAGTTGCTCGCGGGCCTGCGTGCCCACACGGCCCTGGGCTTCTTCGTTACGCACCAGGCGCAGTACCAAGGTCTCATCCTCGACCTTGGGATAATCCAGTTGCAGCTTCATCAGGAAGCGGTCCATCTGTGCCTCGGGCAGCGGGTAGGTGCCTTCCTGCTCGATCGGGTTCTGCGTTGCCATCACCATGAACAGCGCCGGCATGGCATAGCTCTGCCCGGCCACGGTGATTTGCCGCTCTTCCATGGCTTCGAGCAACGCAGCCTGGACCTTGGCCGGGGCGCGGTTGATCTCGTCGGCCAGGATCACGTTGCCAAACAAAGGCCCTGGCTGGAACTTGATCTGGTTACCTTCGCTGGTCTGTTGCAGAATTTCGCCACCGGTGATGTCCGAGGGCAACAAGTCCGGGGTGAACTGGATACGCCGCATCTTCGCGTCCAGGTGCGTCGCCAGCGCCTTGACCGTGCGAGTCTTGGCCAGCCCAGGCAAGCTCTCGAGCAGGACGTGCCCGTTGGCCAGCAAGCCCAGCAGGACATGCCGAATGGTCTCGGCCTGCCCTAGCACCTGCTCGGCGACACGTCCCTCCAGCGCTGCAATCTCCTCACGTATGCTCACGCTCTTGCTCCCTGCCCGCGTTGGTATGCGCTAAATCTAGCAGCGCTTATTGCCTTCGCCAGCTCACGGCTTGCGCCAGTACGGTTCGATCGCCTGCAACCGCGGATCATCGGGCGCAGCCTGGCGCAGGCGTTTGACGTAGCCAAAGGCGTCATCGCGCTCGCCCGCCAGGGCATGCAGGTAGATCAGTGAATACAGCAGGTCCGGGTCGTCAGGGGACTGTTCCAGGCCGCTTCGTAGTGCGGCGATGGCCTCGTCGCGACGTTCGAGGCGCGACAACAGCAGGCCCTGGTTGTAGCGAATCCGCGAGTTGCCCGGCAGCGCCACGGCCGCCCGCTCCATCCACTGCAGCGCTTCGTCCTGGCGGCCGCGCTCGACCAGCAGCAAGGCCAGCATGTAGGCCAGGTTGCCGTGGTCGCTGGCGGGCATCTTGTCGAGGGCCACACCCTCGCGCAGCAGCTGCTCGGCCTCATCGAACTGTTGCGCGGCACTGGCAAGGGTCACCAGGTTGACCCGCGCCGGCACGAAGTATGGATCGAGCCGCAATGCCTGGCGGTACTCGCCCATGGCCTCGGCATCACGCCCCTGGCGGCTGAGCAGCACCGCCAGGTTGAGACGCCCGCCCGGCAGGTCGGCATTGCTGCGCAACCGGCGTTCGTAATCGGCAAGCATCGTCCCGAATGTATCACGCACCTGCTCTGGCATCTGCACAGCGGGCACCGCGGCCAGCACACGCACCGCTTCGTCGCGTACCGCCAGGGCTGGGTCCTTGAGCAACGGCAGCAACGGTTGCAGACGCTGTTCAGACGGTACACTGGCGAACCCGGCCACGGCATAGGCCCGCACAAGCGGGCTGTTGTCCTTCAACGCCCAGCCCAGGCTGATCACCGACTGTGCGCCCAGCTCAGCCATTTGCTGCGCAGCCGTTGCGCGCACGATGGCCGGCTTGCCCTTGTCGGCGAGCACCGCATTCAACTCGCTCAGGGCGATACCGTGGCCACTGCGCACCGCCTGGAAGTTCTCGCCGTAATGCGCCGCGCGTTTGCGTGCACCGAACCAGCCGTCGATGGCGGCAGCGGCCCATTGTGGCTCGCGGTCCTGGTGGCAGCTGGTGCAGGCGTCGGGGCTGGCGCTCTTGGCCGCGAGGTCCGGGCGCGGGATGCGCAAGCCATGATCGCGGCGCGGGTCGACCACCATGTAGGTCTTGGTCGGCATATGACAATTGACGCACTGTGCACCCGGCGAGCCTGACGGGTGGTGATGGTGCGCCTCGCTGTCGTAGTCCTTGGCCGGCAGGCTGGGGAAGCGCGCTACCGGTGGTTGGCTGTTGTGGCATTGCAGGCACAGGCCGTTGCCTTCGATCTTCACATTGGCAGTGTGTGGATTGTGGCAGTCGGTACAACCGACGCCGGCAGCGTACATCTTGCTCTGGGTAAACGAGCCGTACTCATACACTTCACCGTCGATCTGGCCATCGGCGTGGTACAGGCCGCTGCGCAGGGTCGCCGGCAGGCTCTGGTCCAACTGCGCATGCCCCGGCAGCATGCCGACGCCGAGGGTCTGCCGGCGGCTGTGGCAATACGCACACTGCTCGACCAGGCCCTGGCTGCCCAGCGCCTTGTAGTCCACGGCCAGGCCGTTGGACCCGCCAGGCTTTTGCGTGGCCCTGGCCCAGTCGACATGCGCCTGGCCCGGGCCATGGCAGCTCTGGCAACCGACGTTCTGCTCCTGCCAGGTCGAGGCAAAGCTGTCGTCACGGTCATTGTAGTTCTTCACCAGGCGGGTCGAATGGCAGTCGGCGCACATGCCGTTCCAGTTCTGGTAGCGACCGGTCCAGTGCAACGGGTCGTCAGGGGCGAAGCGCTGCCCCGGGTACAGCGAGAACCAGCGCTGCCCGCCCTGCGCCTTGGGCCGGCTGTCCCAGGCAATGGTCAGCGCCTGCAAGCGCCCGCGTGGCAGGTCGACGAGGTACTGCTGCAGCGGATAATGGCCAAAGGTACGGCGTACCTGGAAGTCGGCCGGTTTGCCGTCCTCGCCTTCCACCGTGACGAAAAAGCCCTGGCCCTTGCGAAAGAAGTGCGCCGCCACACCGGCCTCATCGAAGCGCGCGTCGTTGAAGTTGCCCAGCACGTTGGCTGCCGTGGCATCACGCATGGCCCAGCCATGGTCGGAGTCTTGCCATTGCCTGGCCTCATCGGCGTGGCAGCCCAGGCAGGTTTGCGGCGCCACATAGCCCTCGGCAGGTTGTGCCTGGGTCGGCGTGCTGGCTGCCGCCGCAGTTCCCAGCCAGGCTAGCAGCACCGCACCCAGCACGCCCTTGATCGCCTTCCCCATTCCATGCTCCACGGCCGGTTCCATGGGCCTGAACCGGCCCCTCGCGGATCTCAGGCTAGCAAATATATCGGGACATGCCGTGAACATGAGCTATCACTGTTGGACAGCCTGCGCACGGAGCCACTATGAACCCCCGCCATTGCTCACGCCTGCTATTGCCGTTGTCGGTCGCCTTTGGCGCACAGGCAGCCGTTGCCGATAACGCCCGTGACTGGCAGAACACGCCCATCGACCTGAACATGGTGTTCGGCTATTACAACCTGATCGACACCAACACGCCGATCGACACCTCGCTGCCGCTGGATGGCCTGTCGCTCAATGCCGACCTGTACATCCTGCGCTATGCCCGCTCGTTCGGCCTGGACGGGCGCAATTCGGCGATCCAGATCCTGCAGCCGTATGCCGACGTCGCGGCCTCGTTCGACAACGGGCGATTCTTCAACGGCACCAAGCACAACGGCGGCATGGGCGATACCCAGGTCGTCTTTGCGCACAACTTCTTCGGCGCCCCGGCGCTGACTGCTGCGCAATTTGCCAACTGGAAACCGGACACCTTCATCAGCGGTGCCCTGTGGCTGACTGCGCCCACCGGCGATTACGACAAGGACCGGGTGATCAATATCGGCGCCAACCGCTGGGTGGTCAAACCGGAAATCGCCTTCGGCACGCCGATCGGGCCGACCTGGCTGGAGGTCAACGGTTACGTCGCCCTGTATGGCGACAACGACGAGTACCAGGGCAACAGCAAGCTGGAACAGAGGCCGCTTTACACGATCGAGGGCCACTACAGCTATACGCTGAACCGGGCGTTATGGGTGTCACTGGACAGCACCTACAGCACCGGCGGGGAAACCCGGATCGACGGCATTGGCCAGGACAACAAGCAGGAGAACGTGCTCGTGGGTGCCAGCCTGGGTTTCATGCTGAGCCCTCAGTTCGGTGGGCTGGTGGCCTATTCCGACACCGTATCGGAACGAACGGGGTCGCCGGACGTGAACACCTGGACGTTACGCTTGCAATATGTCTGGTAGCGGTTGCGATGCCAACGCCTTGTTCGGGCGGCAGTAGTACCGCTGGGCACGCAGCGGTAGGCTGAGGAGGGAAAGATGGGCACGCGTAATTTGCTTGAATATCTTCGCGAAGTGCAAGGGACGCTCGCTGCAATAGAGGTACATCTCCCGGGCAAACGGCTACCAAGCTACGGGGTACCGGAACTCGATAGCCTCATAAGAGCGATCAATGGCCTTCTGGACAGGATCGAAAGCAGCGAAGCACGTGACCGGACGATTCTCGAAAGTATGGAGGACGGCTATTTCGAACTCGATGGAGAAGGTCGCATCGTCTTCACCAATTCGGCTTTTGACAAAATGTTGGGCTACCCCGCGCCGGATTTGAAAGGGAAAACGCTCGGGACGTTACAAAATCAGCAGGAACACCATATCGGCATAGTAGCCAGTGTTACTGAGACCGAAGCCGGCGCGCCAGCCTCAACCTGGTTGACCCGCGGAGATGGCAAAATCGGCTATTTTGAAGCCCGGATCGGCAGAATTTCCGGTGCGGCTGAGCAGTTGGTTGGCTATCGCGGTATCCTCCACGACGTCAGTGCGCACGTTCTGCACCAGCAGGTTCTGCACGAGATGGTGTACCGGGACGCGCTCACCGGGCTTGCCAATCGCAAGGCTTTTTATCGGGACCTCAACACCGCTCTCAGCAACGGCGGATTACCGCTGACGCTCGCTTTCATCGATCTAGATCGCTTCAAACAGGTTAACGATACCTATGGTCATGATGTCGGGGATTCACTCCTGGAGTGTATTTCCGAACGGTTACGGAACCTGTTGCGCTCGTCTGACAAGGCCTATCGGCTCGGTGGAGACGAATTCACAGTTATCTGCCCTGGGACCGATGGTACCGCTGCAAATGCGCTCTTCGAGCGCTTGCTCATTGCACTGTCCGAGCCGGTTGCAGTCGATGGCGTGCTGGTGGATTTCGTTACACCGAGCATTGGCTTTGCGATAGCGCCAGATCACGCAAACACCACAGAAACGTTGCTGAAATGCGCTGATGAAGCCATGTACGAGGCCAAGCAACAGCGCGGGTGTCTGCGCGTCTACAGGCCGCCGCCATAAGCACTAGAAATCCACCTTCCCCCGCCCCGCCTTGACCGTGCTGCGCCTGGCTTTCCCCTCGAGGCGGCGGGTCTTCGAGCCGAGGGTCGGTTTGGTGGGGCGGCGTTTCTTCTCGGTCTTGCCGGCAGCGATGATCAACTCGGCAAGACGCGCCAATGCGTCGGCCCGGTTCTGCTCCTGGGTGCGGTACTGCTGCGCCTTGATGATCAACACGCCGTCGCCAGTGATGCGACTGTCACGCAGCGCCAACAGCCGCTCCTTGTAGAACTCGGGCAAGGATGAAGCCGGGATGTCGAAGCGCAGGTGCACGGCGCTGGACACCTTGTTGACATTCTGCCCACCCGCGCCTTGCGCGCGAATGTAGCTCAGTTCGATTTCGGCATCTGGCAGATGTACGTTATTGGAGATGATCAGCATGGCATGGCCCCTGGGAATCGCCCCCATTATCGCCGCCTTCGTCGCTGTCCCATAGAACAACACAAGATTCTTTGAATCAGCATGGCGATGGCAGCGCTCGCCTGGCGCTGACGCCTGACCCCGCGCGGATACGCTGATGGCGACAGCGACAGGAATGTACGACGTGCCTGCAGTCTCGTAAGGCGAAGCTTGTTGTGCCCATGCTGAACATCCAGGGTTATGAGAATTGGCCTCCGAGCTACGGGATGAGTTTGGACCTGAGTGCGGTAGAACAGGCGATAGGGCGTGGAATTCAGTTGGAATGATGTCCCGCACCGCTCGTCGTACCAACTGCAGATTGAAACCAACACGCCGGGGCCAGGCCTCTCGAACCGGTATGAATGTTCTCAACTGCAGGAGCTTCTACCATGCGAGACTTCCCTACCCCGCCGTTTCCTTCTCAGCCTCAGAGTGTCCCTGGCTCACAGCGCAAGATGGAGCCCCACCCGGATTGTGGTGAGCAGTCGTACACCGGCCACAATCGCCTCGAAGGCAAGATTGCACTGATTACCGGAGCAGACAGCGGCATCGGACGGGCAGTAGCGATTGCCTATGCCCGTGAAGGTGCTGACGTCGCCATCGCTTATCTGAATGAACATGAAGACGCGCAAGAAACCGCACGCTGGGTCGAAGCCGCAGGCCGTCAATGCCTGCTTTTACCCGGAGACCTGGCGCAGAAACAGCACTGCTACGACATCGTCGAAAAGACAGTGAGCCAGTTCGGGCGAATCGACATCCTGGTCAACAACGCGGCGTTTCAGATGGCCCATGAGTCCCTGGAAGAGATTGACGATGATGAATGGGTGAAGACCTTCGATACCAATATCACCGCCATCTTCCGTATCTGCCAGGCGGCACTGCCTTCCATGCCCAAGGGCAGTTCGATCATCAATACGAGCTCGGTCAATTCCGACGATCCGTCCCCCAGCCTGCTGGCCTATGCCGCGACCAAAGGGGCCATTGCCAACTTCACTGCTGGCCTGGCTCAGCTGCTTGGCAAGAAAGGCATTCGGGTCAACAGCGTCGCGCCAGGCCCTATCTGGACGCCTTTGATTCCGGCAACCATGCCGGACGAGGCCGTCAGGAACTTTGGCTCCAGCTATCCGATGGGGCGACCGGGGCAGCCGGTCGAAGTCGCGCCGATCTACGTGCTGCTGGGCTCCGACGAGGCCAGTTACATCAGTGGCTCACGTTACGCAGTGACTGGCGGCAAACCGATCCTTTAGCGACGATCCTTGGCGAAAGGCTTGCCGTGCTGGCGAGCCTTTCGCTTTTGCATGGCAGTATCAGCGTTTGTGCTGAACGTGATCACGGGCCGTTTTCTGCGCTGTCGAATCATGGGCTGTACCCGTGGATCCATCCGGACGATGGGCATCGTTGTCTCGTTCCTCTTCCCCATGCGGCTTCGTCTGCGCGCCTGCCTTCTGCCTATCACTCTCTTTCTTCATCTTGCGCTCCGAATTTCAGCCTTTGAACAAGGGAAGCCCAAGCGCGGACAAAGTTCATTTTCCTCTATTTGCGCAGCGCTCACACAAGGCGAACCAGACGCCGGATAGCCGTGTCGGAATCAGAACAGGTGATATCGAAGGCACACCGATGGAAAGAGAACCGGTAGAGGCTCAACAGGGTGCACCTCAGCGAGATGAGGGTGGATGGTTGCCCCTGGAGCAGTATGGTGCGCTCGGCGATGGGCGCTCTGTGGCACTGACTGGTCTGGACGGTTCCATCGACTGGTGGTGTGTGCCGCACATGGACTCACCCCCCCTGTTCGACAAGCTGCTGGCTCCCCAAACAGGAGGCTACTTTTCCATTACCCCCAACCAGCCGTTCGTTGCTGAGCGGCGCTACCTGCCAGGCAGCAACGTCCTCGAGACACTCTTCACGACCGACGACGGTCGTGCGCGGCTGACCGAGTCCTTGAACAGTGGCCCTGCCGGGCGTTTGCCCTGGGCCGAACTTGCCAGGCGCATCGAAGGTATCGAGGGTAGGGTCGACTTCGAGATCGCCATCGACTTCGGAACCCAAGCCGACACGGTAAGCCCCTACGTGGCGCCGAATGACAATGCCTGCGTTTTTCATGCGGGCCGAATACTCGGCATGTTCCTGCACGACCATCATGTGCACATCCAACGCAAGGACGACATGGGCGTCCGTGCTGTACTTCACCTTGCTGCGGGGCAACGCTCGGTGGTCGCAATCATCGCGGGGCGTGATGAGCCGCTGGTGGTACCGCCATTGGCCCTGATCGATGAACGCATCGACGGCTCGCATCGGGAGTGGTGCCAATGGTCAAGGGGGCTGCTCTACGACGGCCCGTATCAGGCCCAGGTCATCCGAAATGCGCTGGCCCTCAAACTGCTGCTGTCCTCTCCGAGTGGTTCGATCATGGCGGCAGCGACCTCGTCCCTTCCCGAACGGATTGGCGGCGGCAAGAACTACGACTACCGCTTCGCCTGGATACGCGATGCCGGCTACACCATCGAAGCGTTTCTGGGCATCGGCGCTCAGCCAGAAGCCAAGGCTGCTTTTACCTGGCTATTGCGCCGGCTGGATGAACATGGGCCGCGGGTGTTCTATACCCTCGACGGTGCAATCGGTGATCGCCTGCGCCCGGTCGCTCTGCCTGGCTACAAGAACTCGCCACCCGTTGTCGGCAACGACGCCCGCGACCAACTTCAACACGGGGTGTTCGGTGACATCTTCGAAACAGCGCGCTGCTTCATCGACAGCGGCAACATTCTCGATGCCCCGAGCGCCATGCTCCTCTCAGGCCTTGCCGACCAGTGCGCCGACGGTTGGCGCCAGCAGGACGCCGGTATCTGGGAATTGCCGGAAAAGCAGCACTACACGATGTCCAAGATCAGTTGCTGGCAAGCATTGAGCCGAGCCATCGAACTGGCAGATGGAGGCCATCTTCCCACCACCTGCCGGGAACGCTGGGATCGCGAGCGGCAGCGTATCCAGGAATGGATTGAGGTGCACTGCTGGAATGAGGAACGCCAGGCCTATGTTTTCCATCCAGACAGCGAGCGGCTGGATGCCTCGCTGGCATTGGCCGTCAGGTTCGGCTACCCCAGCAAGAAACGTCTACGCAGCACGCTGGACGCCCTCGACCATGATCTCAAAGCCGGCGCTTTCCACTATCGCTACACCGATGCACAGGGAGAGGAAGGTTGCTTCCTGGCCTGCACATTCTGGTTGATCGAAGCCTGGGCCATTCTGGGTGACCAGGATCGCGCGGTGGCCGCCTATTCAGACGCTTTGAAAGGGCTAGCACACGGGGTAGGCACCTACTCGGAGATGGTCGATCCGCAGACGGGGCAGTATCTGGGCAACCTTCCGCAGGGTTTGACTCACCTGGCGGCCCTAAGAGCTGCGATGGCCATCGGTGGCTACCATCCCGAAAGGTGATAACGCACGCGGCTGGCGACATGATCAACTGGATGCCGCCTCACATATCCCCAGCAGCACAGCGAGCCCGAACCAGAGGCCTGGACGCTGCGAATCAACGAGGGCGCCAGCATTCAGATTTTCAACAAAACGCGGAAAGTCTTCCGGCAATCGCCTTGTTTTTCAGAAAACGCCCAACGGCTAGCCTGTCACCACTTCTCACCTGCAAGGACACCTCCGAATGAAAGCCATCGTCTACGACACCCCAGGCCTTCCGATTGAAGATCCGCAGTCGCTGTTCGAGCACGAACTGCCCAAGCCGACACCGGGCGCCAGGGATCTGCTGGTCGAAGTCAAGGCCATCGCGGTGAACCCGGTCGACACCAAGGTCAGAGCCAGCCGTGGCGGCGACCGCCCTCAAGTGTTGGGTTGGGATGCAGTCGGTATCGTTCGCGAAGTCGGTGCCGCGGTATCGTTGTTCCAGCCTGGCGACGAAGTGTTCTATGCCGGCGCCATCGACCGCCCCGGTACCTACAGCGAATTCCACCTGGTCGACGAGCGCATCGTCGGGCACAAGCCGCGTACGCTGGACAACGCCAGCGCCGCCGCCTTGCCGCTGACCTCCATCACCGCCTGGGAGCTGCTATTCGACCGCCTGGGTGTCCAGGAAAATGGCGGTGCCGGTCAGAGCCTGCTGATCATCGGCGCCAGCGGCGGTGTCGGCTCGATCCTGCTGCAGCTCGCCCGCAAGCTCACCCAGTTGCAGGTGATCGGCAGCGCTTCGCGACCTGAAACCCGGGCATGGGTCACTGAGCTCGGCGCGCATCACGTCATTGATCATTCGGCAGCCATTGCCCCGCAACTGCAGCAACTCGGGCTCCACGCTGTGGATTACGTGATAAGCCTGACCCACACCGACAGTTATCTCACGCAGATCGTCGAAGTACTGCGCCCGCAGGGCAAGCTCGCACTGATCGACGACCCAGCGCAGCTGGACGTGGTGCCGTTCAAGCGCAAATCGCTGTCGGTGCACTGGGAGCTGATGTTCACCCGCTCGTTGTATCAAACCGAAGACATGATCAAGCAGCACCAACTGCTGGAGAAGATATCGTCACTGATCGACGACGGGGTTATCCGGACTACCGTTGGCGAACATTTCGGCAGCATCAGTGCCAGCAACCTCAAACGGGCCCACGCGCTGATCGAAAGCGGCAAGGCGAAAGGCAAGATTGTCCTGGAAGGCTTCTGATCATTCATCCACACGAGGACGCACGGACGTATCGAGAGAACGGCATGGCGTGACGGGGCCAGCAGCCCCGTCATCCTCCTCCGCCACCCGCCAGGACCTGCTCGAAACGCTCCGTCAGGAACGCTCTCAGCGCCTGGACAGCCGGCGTGAGCGCTGTTCGGTGAGCGCATACCAGTTGCAAGGGTGCGGGTTGACCGCAATCACCAGGGAACAGCTCGATCAGGCGCCCTGCGCGCAGGTCCGCCAGAACGTCCAGCCTGGATTTGTAGACGATGCCAAACCCTGCAACGCCCCAGCGCCTTACGATGTCAGCGTCGTCGCTGACGCGATCACCGGTCACAGGTATGGTCCTGAGTCCATCGTGCGTATCGAAGCTCCATCGCTCGTAGGTCTGTTCGCCCATTACATAGCGCAGGCAGTTGTGCCTGGCCAGATCTTCAAGAGTGGCTGGCGCGCCATGTCGAGCGATATAGTCGGGTGAAGCGCACACCGTTCGGCGATTGTTCGCAGCGAGCATCAGCGAGACAAGGCTGGAATCTGCAAGCTGCCCGTACCTGATACTCCCATCCAGGTGCTGGCCGACAAGGTCAGCCACCTGATCGCTGACCCGCAGTTGCAGCAGCAGCCTGGGATGCAATTGCTGGAACTCGTCAAGCCAGGGCAGGAGCACATTTCTGCCGATATCCGACGGCATGGACAGGCGCAGGACCCCGGCGATTTCATCGCGCCCTTCGGTCAGGGCGACCTCTCCGTTACCCAGTGCCTCCAGGGCCTGGCGAGCATGGGCCAGGTATCGCTCGCCATCGTCCGATAGGCGCAAACGCCGGGTGGAGCGCACGAACAGCCTGGCGCCCAGGCTGCCTTCCAGGCGCTGGACGGCCCCGCTGGCCAGTGCCGGCGAGATATCCAGCAACCTCGCCGCTGCCGAGAAACTCCCTGCAGACGCTGTGGTGACGAAGACCTGAAGATCATCAACCCGAACTATTTTCTTCACAGTGGACAATTCTTGACCTGGGCGTGAGGGCCCAAGGGTAGCGACATTGCAGAGTTCCGCCCAGCCTTCACTTGCAAGAACGCCCAGCCGGGCGACTTTGTACAAGACCCTTGGCGGCGAATGACAGGCCGCAGCAGCCGAGCCTTGAACGTGCCGAGCAATCGCCGACGCACCCGCTCTTTCCAGACACTTTGCCCTAGCCAACCCCAGCCGATCAGCCAGCACCAGCCCGGCCTGGCTGACTTGCGCCGGGCTGCCCGGGTGGCGCTTGGCGCCCGATCGTCCACCACTAGACTGTTGCCCAGCACCAGCACAGCAATCACCACGGGTTGAACTAAGCTTTTCAAACAACAGCGCAGATCGAAGAACCATTGCACACGGTCGTGACGGCCCAATGCTGGTGGTAAGGGAATGGCCATTCTTCGGAATCCGATACCTTCATCACCATCAGCCGGGTACGCTCCGTGATAACCAACCAGCCCCTGCTTGCCCTACTGTTGCTCATACTGCTGTCTGGCGGCTGCACGACACCCGAAGTCGCTCTCGAACCGAGCCAGGCCCTGCCGGCGGACGATTCGGCGTTCGGCCGTTCGATCCAGGCCCAGGTTGCGCCCCATCAAGGTCAATCGGGCTTTCGCTTGTTTCCCGATAGTGCCGAGGCTTTCGCCGCCCGCGCCGAACTGATCCGCAACGCGCAAAGCAGCATCGATTTGCAGTACTACATCGTCCACGACGGTTTCACTACACGGATACTGATGCGCGAATTGCTCGCCGCCGCCGATCGCGGCGTCCGTGTGAGAATCTTGCTCGATGACACCGCCAGTGATGACCTGGGGCGGATAATCGCAACCATGGCGGCGCATCAGCACATACAGATCCGTGTGTTCAATCCGCTGCATTTGGGCCGCAGTACCGTGGTGACACGTACACTGGGCCGGTTGTTCAACCTGTCGCAGCAGCACCGGCGTATGCACAATAAACTGTGGCTGGTGGACAACAGCGTGGCCATCGTCGGAGGACGCAATCTGGGCGACGAGTACTTCGATGCCGAGCCCAACAGGAACTTCACCGACATCGACATGCTCAGTGTCGGCCCAGTTGCACAACAGTTGGGACAGTGCTTTGACCAGTACTGGAACAGTGTCCTGAGCAAGCCCATCGAGCAGTTCACTACGATCAAACCGACGGCCACGGACCTGACCAAACTTCGGGCCCAGCTTGACGAATCGCTCGAGGAAACCCACAAACAGAACCCTGCGCTGTATAGCAAACTGATGACCTATATCACGCAGCCACGCCTGAACAACTGGCGACGGGGGTTGATTTGGGCCTGGAACAAAGCGATGTGGGATGCACCGAGCAAAGTCCTGTCCAGTGGCGAACCCGCCCCGTACTTATTATTGGCCACCCAGCTGGAACCCGAGCTTAACGGGGTCAACAAGGAGCTTATCCTGGTCTCGGCCTACATGGTGCCCGGCCAACGGGGGGTGCTGTACTTGACCCGCCGTGCCGACGCTGGGGTGTCGATCAGCTTGCTCACCAACTCACTGGAAGCCAACGACGTGCCCGCCACCCAGGGTGCTTACGCGCCTTATCGCAAAACCTTGCTGGAGCACGGTGTGCAGTTGTTCGAATTACGCCGCCAATCGGGTGACCATGACCAGGGAAGGCCGCGCCTCTGGCATAAGGGTTCCGCCAGTAGTTCCGACTCCAGCCTGCACACCAAGGCGATGGTTTTCGACCAGCAGAAAGCGTTTATCGGTTCGTTCAATTTCGACTCACGCTCGTTGCTGTGGAACACCGAGGTGGGGGTACTGGTCGATGATCCAGCACTGGCCGGGCAGGTGCGCGGACTGGCCCTCGAAGGCATGGCACCTGCTCTGAGTTATCAGGTCCGGCTGGAAAATGGCCATCTGGTCTGGGTCACCGAAGACAATGGCATACAACATACGTTGTACAAGGAGCCCGGGGGATGGTGGCGACGTTTCAACTCATGGCTCAGCAGCACGATTGGGTTGGAAAAAATGTTGTAGGATGGTTGTGCCCCAAGTCGCTGTTGGCGGTGGGGCATTTAGCTTTCAATGTAAGATGAACATGCAGAAACGGATGAAAGCCCCGCGCATCTTATCAGTGCATTGCTGGTGATAGTGGCTATCGTCCTGATTGCCATCATCCTTGGCTGCCAGGTATCAGTGACACCTCGGAGACAATCAAGAGATCGCGCTCGTCAATTTTCCATACACCGACCGAGTGTTTGCGCCAGTATCTGCCAAGGAGACGTCGCAAGGACGGCAAGCCTGCGAAACTCGACCCGCTCCAGCGCTACACCCTTGCGCCCCGCAGTTTAGTTAAAAACAATTGACCGAAGCGTTTTCTCCCCGAGCGCCTGGAACTCACTGAGTTTTTCGGCTGTCATGTTAAAGGTCGCAATGACCAGATTTTCATTCGTCATCAGGTATAACTGCATATTCAGAATATTTGCATCAAAACCCTTCGATGTGAACTGTATTATCCATCCCTTACGGCCGTCGACGGTAACCGATGAGGCTTGAGGTTCCAGATTCCTCATCATATTCATTACCGCATCCTTTACTTCATCGATTTGAACCAGTTCAGATTTTTTAAGCTTTGATATACCAAACGATACAGTACCATCTTCGTTGCCGTAAACGACCTGCGGCCTTCGTTCTGATGGGTATTTGAGCGCAACCCAATCTTCAGGCAAAATATTCAACTGCTCCGGAAGCTGAACGGTCAATTGCAGTGAGCGAATAGACTCTGTTTTCATGACCGCGCTCGATGCCAAGATATCGCTCGAGATAGCCCATGCAAACATCACCATTAGCAATTTCGTGCAATTTTTAAAATTTACACCTATCGAAGAAAGGGTCAAATATTTAAACATGGGTCACTCCTGTGAATATCACAACTGATTGAACGGTGCGCCATTACAGCACAGATTGAGCGGCCTGCGTTGACTTCTTCGCGCCGATCGATAAGCTCCTTCCAAACTTCAGGCATCGGCGGCGTGCTGCAACCCTCTTCCCTGTGGCAACTCATAAGATTTCTTCACCGTACGCATTACCAAGGTAGAGGTATACGTACGAATGGGAATATCCCGGTACGTATCGAGAAACCGGTAGATAGCGTTGGTGTACTCGGTGGCATCTCGAAACTCGGCCACCATGACGAAATCGAACTCGCCGGTCATCAGGTAACAGTCCTGAATCTCCGGGTGGCTGGCCAGGATGTGCAGCATCTTGCGGTCGATGTCGTTGCTAACGCGGTCCAGCTTGACCAGAAAAAGGCAGTCACTTGAATGCCCAGCTCGTCCAGTATCGCGACCTTGGCCTTGATGATGCCCTCGCTCTCCAGGCGCCTGATCCGCCGATAGCAACTGGTGGAGGACAGTCCGACGCTGTCACTGATCAGCTCCAGATTCTGGCAGCAATTTTGGTTCGCGGCGAAACACCAGCACCCGGGCCACGCTGCGTTGGCACACGGCGCCGTCCTGATTGCAGGTTTCGCTTTCCAGCACCGCCATGCCCCGTTCAGGCCGGGACTTGGAGCTGATCAGTTCCTTTACCGTCGTCGTGACGCGTAAGCTGTCGCCCGGACGCACGGCCCGCGGCCAGCTGATCTCGCTGCCGGCACCGATCAGCCCGCCAGCCAGCGGAACGCTTGCCACCAGCAAGCGCATGGTCACCGCCGCCGTGTGCCACCCGCTGGCGGCAAGGCCATTGAAGAAACTCGCCTGCGCTGCCTCGGCATCGGTATGGAACGGTTGCGGGTCGAACTCGGAGGCGAACTGCAAAATGCCCTCGGTGGTCATTTCATAGGACTCGCTCGCGAAGGACGCACCTACCGCAAGGTCTTCGAAATACAGCTTGTTCTGCTCGACAGCAGCCATGTGCACGCTCCTGGTTCGGTGTTGAAGGGCCTTTGGCGCCCTGTTGTTCATGCAGAAACTACCCGCCTGGCATCCCTGCGCACTGCTTGCGGCGGCACGCCGAAGCCGCGCAGGAAGACCTCGCGCATGTGACGGCGGTCCCTGAAGCCGGTCTCCCTGGCAACTACGTCAAGGCTGTGCCGGCTCTGCTCGATCAGCAACCGCGCCGCCTCCAGGCGCAGGCTTTCCACGGCCTTGGCCGGTGATTGCCCGGTTTCGGCGGTGAATACCCGGGTGAACTGACGCGGGCTCAGATGCACGACCCCGGCCAGTTCCTCGACGCTCAACGAACGGTGCAGATGCTTGCGCGCATAATCCAGCGCGGCCTGGATACGGTCCGACCGGGGCGACAGCGCAAGCAGCTCGGAATGCTGCGATTGCCCGCCTGAACGGCGCTGGTGCATGACCAGCTTGTGCGCTACCGACTTGGCCACGTCAGCGCCAAGGTCCTTTTCCACCATGCCCAGCGCCATGTCCAGGGCTGCTGTCATGCCGGCAGAGGTCCAGACCGGCCCATCGACGATGAAGATGCGGTCTTCCTCTACCTCGACCTGCGGGTACATTTCGCGCAGCTTTTTCGCATAGGCCCAGTGTGTCGTCGCTCGACGCCCCTGCAGCACACCCGCATGGGCCAGGACGAAGCTGCCGGTACACAGGCCGGCAGTGCGCCGGGCGCCTTCGACAAAGCCGCGCACGCTGGCCAGCACGGCCTCATCAGGTGCCGTCAACGGCGTCAGGGTGCCAGTGACCATCCAGGTGTCGGCCAGGCCCGGAGCGCCCAAAGGTAGCGTGTCGATATGCATGCCCAGGGAGGAGCGCACGGTGCCGCCCTGGATGGAAAAGTTCTGAATCCTGTAGACCGCTTCGCCGGTGACGATATTGGCAAACTCGAACACGGCCTGGGTCGCCAGGGACATGATCTGGAAGCCTTCGGTCATCAGATAGCCGACCCGGTGCATCGCTGAACTCCTGCTGCTATGTCTCGAAAGCGTACCATATACGTCGTTTGAGACAAGCCTGGCCCTTGTCATCATGGCTCCACCGCAACCCACCACTGGAGCATGACCATGACGCAGCAATTTAAAGGCACCGCGCTCATCACCGGCGCTTCCACCGGAATCGGCGCGATCTACGCAGAACGCCTGGCCCGCCGGGGCTACGACCTGATACTGGTGGCGCGCAACCGGGAGCGCCTGAACGACCTGGCCAGCCGCCTTACCACGGCAACCCGACGGAATGTAGAAGTGTTTCCGGCAGACCTGGCCAATGCCCAGGACCTGGCCAAGGTGGAACGCAAGCTGCGCGAGGACGCCAGTATCAGCCTGCTGCTGAACAACGCCGGCATCGGCACTTATACCAGCCTGCTGGAAAGTGATGTCGAGCGCATGGCCGACATGATCACCCTCAACGTCACCGCCCTGACCCGCCTGACCTATGCAGCAGTCCCGGGCTTTGTCGCTCGCCAGCACGGCGCGGTGATCAACATCTCGTCGGTGGTGAGCCTCGCCCCCGAGCGGCTCAATGGCGTGTATGGCGGCAGCAAGGCCTATGTCACCGCTTTCAGCCATTCCCTGCACAGGGAACTTGCCGACCAAGGCATCCAGATCCAGGCGGTACTGCCCGGCGCCACCGCGACCGACTTCTGGCAGATCGGCGGCTTGCCGGTCGAGAACCTCGACCCCGCCATCGTGATGTCGGCCGAGGACCTGGTGGACGGTGCCCTGCAGGATTTCGACGCCGGCAAGCTGATTTCCATTCCCTCGCTGCATGACCTCGAGGCGTTCGAGCGCTACGAAGCCAGCCGCCAGGCCCTGTTCAGCCAGTTGTCCAGCAACCGCCTGGCCCCGCGTTACGCCGCCAATTGATCGCCAAGACAGGAAACCACCCATGAAACTCAGCGCTAACACCATTTTCATCACTGGCGGCACCTCGGGCATTGGTCGCGCCCTGGCCGAAGCCTTCCATCAGCGTGGCAACCAGGTGATCGTGGCGGGCCGCCGCCAGGCACTGCTGGACGAGATCGCCAAGGCCAACCCCGGTATCGATACCGTGCGGCTCGATATCAACGACCCGCAGCAGATCAAGGAGGTCGCCCAGGAGGTCATCCGGCGCCACCCTTCGCTGAACGTGATCATCAATAACGCCGGTATCATGCCGTTCGACAACCCGGCATCGGGTGACTACGACGACGCCCAGGCGGTGAGCCTGCTGCAGACCAATCTGCTCGGCCCGGTACGTGTCAGCGCCGCTTTCGTCGAACACCTGAAACGCCAGCCTGACGCCTACATCATCAACAACAGCTCGGTGCTGGCCTACTTGCCGCTGGCGGCCACCGCACTGTATTCGGCAACCAAGGCTGCGCTGCACTCCTATTCCCTGTCGCAGCGCTTCACCCTTCGTGACACCAGCGTGAAAGTGCTGGAAATCGCACCGCCATGGGTCGATACCGACCTGGTTCACAAAAGCGGTGATGAACGCGCCATGCCGCTCGATGCTTTCATTGAAGAAACCTTGGTCAAACTCGAGACCGCGACAACCGAGGTGCTGGTGGACCGGGTCGTCGCGCTGCGCGCCAACCAGGGGATCAACGAGCACGCGCTGATCAACCAGTTCAACCAGGCGCTGGTCGACAACCCGATTCCCGTTGCCTGAGCAGGCCCCGTTGGCCAAACGCCCTCTTTACCGCCAGGTCATCACCAGGCCGAGCGGAATGACGCGCCATAGGCGCTCGGCGGCAACCGGCTGGCACCATCCGCTCTCAAGCGGGAGCGGAAGGTCCCGGTCTGCGGTTGGCTCCGGTAAAGCCCACGCTTCTGCAGCTCCGGTACGACCAACTCGACAAAATCTTCCAGCGTGCCGGGGCTGGTCAACGGGTTGAGCATGTAGCCACTGGTACCCGAAATGCGCGCATGTTCCTCGATGCGATCGGCCACCTGCTGCGGCGTGCCCACCAGAATCAGGTCGGTGCCCCGCGTGACGTTGGCAAAGCGCTTCCTGACGTCCCCTGCGGTCAACGGCCTGCCGCTGCCATCCGGGCGCATCATGTAGGAAGTCAGACCTTCGGTGTGGTTCGACAGTGCATCACTGTCGGCATAGCGGCTCAGGTCGAAGCCAGTGTCGCCGGCATAACTGACCAGCTGGGCCTCCAGGTGGTAGTTGCTTTGCAACTGATCGTACTTGCGCTGCGCCTCGATCTCGGTTTTGCCGGTGACGATCCGCAGCACCGTCAACGACTGCACATCGCCCCGGCTGCGGCCACGTGCCTCGGCCATGGCCCAGATTTGTTCCAGGCCCTGGCGAATTTCGTGGGGGTCGGACTTGGCGATGAATATCAGCTCGGCATGTTTGGCGGCGAACTCGCGGCCCCTGCCCGACCAGCCGGCCTGGATCAACAGGGGCGTGCGCTGTGGTGACGGCGCACAGAGGTGTGGTCCGGCCACCCGATAATGCGCGCCAACATGCTCGACAGGCTTGACCCGGTCACCCTGGGCATACACCTGGCGTGCCTTGTCGGCGACCACCGCATCATCCGCCCAGCTGCCTTCCCACAGCTTGTACACCACGTCCATGAATTCTTCGGCCCGCTCGTAGCGGTCGCCATGCCTGATCATCTGTTCCAGGCCGAAATTGCGAGCCGCGCTGGAAAGATACGACGTGACGATGTTCCAGCCGATCCTGCCATGGGTCATGTGGTCCAGCGTGCTGAACCGCCGGGCGTGGCTGAACGGATGCTCGTAAGTCGTGGTAACGGTGGCGCCGAAGGCCAATTGCCGAGTGATCGCAGCCAGCCCTGGAATGATCATCAACGGATCGTTGGCAGGCGCCTCGACGGCCCATTTCAGCGCCGCCTGCGCATTGCCCCCGAACACATCGTAGAAACCCAGAACGTCGGCGAAGAACAACATGTCGAGGTTGGCCTGGTCGGCAATACGGGCCTGGTTGGACCAGAACTCGAAGGTATTGGCCGCCAGGCGTTCGTCAGCCGGGTGGGTCCAGAGACTCGGAGCACCACCGCACCCAACACTGGCCTGTTCGTAGAGCGCAAACAATAGGGGTTTCGGTTCGGACATCGACGGTTACTCAGTAGACAATAGGTTTATAAATAGTAAATAGGAATATAAACACCAATTGAACTACCAATTTTGAATATACATGTGCCGCCGAGCTATACCGTACCCCCACCCTTGTGCAACCACTGGAACACAACCATGCCGCCTAGCATCGATGCCACGAACAGCCAGGCTTGCCAGTACCCTGCCGGCAGCAGCACCAACGCTGGCCCCGGGCACAGGCCGGCAAGGCCCCAACCTATGCCGAACAGCAGGCTACCGCCGACAAGGCGACGATCCACGTCACGTCGGTCAGGCAGCTGCATCGGCCCACCCAGCAATGCCGTCGAATGCCCGCGCGCCCAGCGCATCGGCAACCATGCCGCAGCAATAGCGCCGATCATCACCAGCGCCAGCGAAGGGTCCCACTGCCCGGCGATGTCGAGGAAAGCAAGGACCTTGGCCGGGTTGGCCATCCCGGCCAGCAGCAACCCTGCGCCGAACAGCAGCCCGGCGATAAACCCACTGAGAGCACGCATGTCAGGCCCCTTGTACGAGGTGTCGGACGACATACACCGTGGCAAAACCGCTGGCCATGAAGCACAGCGTCGCCACGGCTGACCGGGGAGATAGCCGCGACAGGCCACAGACACCATGGCCGCTGGTACAACCACTGCCGTAGCGCGTGCCAAGCCCGACCAGCAGCCCGGCAACCACCAGTGTCCCGGCTGCTGCAGTGAATCGGGGGACAGGCACGCTGGCAAACACCCCCCACAGCAGCGGTGCCGCCAGCAACCCCAGAATAAAGGCCAGTTTCTCCCGGCGCCCTTGCCCGGCTGGCTGCAACAACGAACCGAGCAAACCGCTGATCCCGGCGATACGGCCGTTCAGCACCGCGAACAGCCCTGCGCCGAGCCCGATCAACACACCACCGGCCAGCGCGGACCATGGCGTGAACGCCAGCGAATCAATTGCCATCGTATTTCTCCTGCAACAGGAATGGGGGCCAGGTTCAGGCGCGACTGTCGACGCAGGCGCTGATCTCGGTCACGATCTGCAGCGTTGCCTGCTCAATCGGCCCTTCATTACGGCACAGTACCCAGCCATGCTCCACAACCGCACGCTCGAACGCCTCGGTACAAGCCACCTGCTCGTCCAGGCTATGCATCACCGTACTGCCCAACCCGCGCGTTCGTGCCGCCGCCCTTGCCCAGGAGGTAACAGCGGCGGTGACAACCCCGACGTGCAAATCCGGCACTTGCACATTTCGGGCGATGTTCAGTCGCAGGATCTCGTCGAACGGCACTGTGCGGCGGAATGCGGCATCCGACGGGTACCAACGGTCAATCAGGATGATGCTGCCGGGTGGTTGCGCCGGCAATACCTGCCGGGAAATCCAGGCACGGCTTTCGGCGAGACGCTCGCACACGCGCAACTCCAGGTCCCGGCAGGGGTGCCTGGCCAGCTGATTGACCAGGGCCATGGTTTCCCTGCGGCAGGGGTCGCTGTTCTTTTCGCTGAGCCGGATAACTTTATGGTTGGCGGCCCTCAAGGCTTTGGTAACGGCCTCAAGAAGCGTGGTCTTGCCGGTGCCCTTGGGCCCATCGATGGAAACAAGAAACGGGCGGGTCATTGCTCGATACCAGTTGGTCTGGGCGCAGGATGAGACCATTGATCGTGGCCTGGCTTCAAGGCTTGCGTGACAGCAAGCAGGGTGCAGCTCGACTAAGCCATCAGCCAGGCCGAAGCTCAGGCGGGCTGCTCGCCGGCCAGCGGCCAATCCGCGCTGACCACGCGGTTGCGCCCTGTTGCCTTGGCTTTGTACAAGCGCTCGTCAGCGCATTTGAGGATAGCGGCGGAGGTCTGTTCTGCACGGCTGCGACAGGCAACCCCGATGGAAATCGTCATGGTTCCGACCTTGTCCAGCGGGCTGGTCGCGATCGTCGTGCGGATGCGTTCGGCAATCTCGGTCGCCATTTGCAGGCCAGTATCCGGCAACAGCAGGCAGAACTCTTCTCCCCCGGCGCGGCAAGCCAGGTCGCCTGCGCGGGAACAGGACTGGATGATGCCCGCGATATGCTGCAGGGCGACATCTCCCACATCGTGCCCCCAGGTATCGTTCACCCGCTTGAAGTGGTCGATATCCAGCGCCAGCGCGCAGTACGGCTGCGCCTGCGCGTCGAGGATAGCCAGCGCAGCATTCATGCCCCGGCGGTTGACCAGGCCGGTCAGCGGGTCACTTTCTGCAGCATGGTTCAGGCTACTGATCTTCTGGTCCAGCGACTGGATTCCCGACACCAGTGCGCTGCGAATCGCCGCGGCCTCGGCATACCACGCGTTCATTGCATGCAATTCCCGGCTGGCGGCCAGCTCGGGAACATGTTGCGCGCTGTTGGCCAACTGGCGCAGCGGACGCGTAACCCAGGTGGACACCACCAGCATCAGTGCCAGCCCGAGCAGGCTCACCGGAAGCAACTTGAACAACATGTCATGCATCAGGTTACGCAACGGATGCAACGCGTTGTCTCGCGGTTGCTGGGTGACCACTGCCCAGTGCGCGCCCTTGACCTCGGCATACCCGGCCAACATCGGGATACCCCGGTAGTCTGTCGCCTCCAGCTCTCCCTCTTCCCCGCCGCGCAAGGCGGCATGAGCCGTGGCGCTGGTGCTCAGTACCGCCCCCAGCCTGGTTGCATCCGGGTGGTAGAGGATCTGCAGGTTTTCATCGACGACGAAGGCAAATGCATCAGCCAGTTGATGCCCACCCAGCAGGTTGCTCATGACCCCGCCCTCACGCAGGTTGACCACCCCGCCAATCAAGCCGAGCACGTTGCCTGCGCCGTCGCGTACCGGGTTGGAGATGAGCACACTGAAATGGCCCGCTGGGGAAATGAACGCCTGGCTGACCAACGGGCGCCCCGCGCTTGCCGCTCGCCTGACGGCGTTGGCGAGTTTCACGGCTTTGTCGAAGTCCAGCTGCGGGTAACCGTCAAGGATGTTCCCCGAAACATCGGCCGTGAGCACGATCTGCAGCTCGGAATCCTGCACCTGCAGGCGTTTCACTTCGGCCTGTACCAGGGCACGGTCGGTAAAACCCGAGCCGATCAGCTGGCTGCTGTATTGCAGGCGCTCGTGCACCGAGTGGATGAACTGATCGATGCCCGACGCCACCTTGTAGGCGTAGGCCTTATGGGACTCCAGCGCCGAACGGATCAGCGCGTCCCGCAACACCCCATGGGCCACAACCAGGCACGTGGCCAAGGTGACCAGGACACTGGCTGACAACAGCACCAGCATCAGGCCGCGAATGCCAATGAACCGCGCGCTCTTTCGCTCCATGAAACCGGCTCCCCCTGCCCCCTTCAGAGCGTAGAAGACTCCGGTATCGGCGCAAGGGCAGAAACACAACCTCGTGTAGGAGCGGCCCATCGCGACACAAGGCCGCTCCTGCAACAAGGGCCTGCATTGGCGCAGGCCGGTCAGGCGTTACACCGCCAGCGCGCGCTCACGCAGCTCGCTGTTGAGGATGCGGTCGTTCTCGCTGTAATCGACCGGGCAGTCGATCACGTGCACGCCCGGG
>MTEX01002208.1_pt1 | contig 40514 bp, 33 predicted proteins | sample 1042691 | NCBI WGS metagenome assembly MTEX01 (sample SAMN06185810, study PRJNA358809) | soil metagenome | isolation source: soil biostimulated with molasses as carbon source | place: India | collected 2015-05-23
AGCGCGCGCGGCGCGTGCGCGGCGCCGTCTCGGGCGATCGCGCGGGCCGAGCGCGCGGCGTCCAGCAGGGCGACCGCGTTGATGTCGTCGGAATAGGCGAAGCCCGTCTTCTCGCCCGAGATCGCGCGCACGCCGACGCCCTGTTCGATCGAATGGGCGCCGTCCTTGACGATGCCGTCCTCCACCGTCCAGCTTTCGCGCCGGGCATGCTGGAAATAGAGATCGCCGAAATCGATGCCCGGCCCCAGCAAGGTGCCGAAGGCGCGGTCGAGGCCGTGTTGATCGAGGCCGGCAGGCAGCAGTAGGCGGGTTTCGGCGAGCGTGAGCGATGCGGTCATGGCGGGGAGATGGGGATAAAGACAGGGAGACGCAAGGCGGACGGCGTGCCCGGGTTCAGGGCAGTCCGGCCTGCACCGGGGAATGCGGCGCTTGCCCGCGTGATTGTTCGCGCGAGACGGCCTCGACCTTGGGCTGTTTCCACGGGCCGGTCACGCGATAGGTTTTGGCGCCCATTTCGCCCAGCGGCCGCTTGAGCACCGCGTTGGCCACCGCGCCGACCGCCGCACCGAGCGGGCCGGCCGCGACCGCGCCGACGGCGGTGAGCACGTTGGCGGACTTGGGCAGCACGTCGACCACCTGATCGAACTGTTCGGCGCGCAGATCGGTCGTGCCGCTGATGCGGATCTCGGCAGCGGGGCCATCGATCACCAGCGCATCGGTGCGCGCCAGTCCGCTGCCGAGCGCGACCTGGCCTTCCATCCGGTTGAAGGCGAATCCCTTGGAGAAAAAGTCGCTGAAATCCAGGGTCAGGCGGCGGCGCAGTTCGGCCACGCTGAGCAGGCCGAGCACGCGCCCGGCGCCGGGCTCGAGTTCGAGCAGGTGCCCGTCGCGGGCATCCACGCGGATGCTGCCTTCCAGATCGCTGAGCCGGAACGCGCCGGGACTCCCGCGCCATCCCAGGTTCGCCTGCAGATTGCCGTGGCCACCGCGGATGCGTCCGTCGTAGCCGGCATCGGCCAGCAACGCGCCGAAGTCGCGGCTGTCGACCCTGGCCTGCAACTGCGTCCGCGCCTGCGCGCCGCGTCCCAGCCAGGTGCCCGCCACCTCGATGTCCTGCTGAGCGGACCGCAATTGCAATTGTTCGATGTGCATGCCAGCGGGCAGTTGCCGGGTGCGCAGGCGCGCGCTGCCCAGCCGCGCTTCGCCCACGCGCAGTTCGTCCACGTCCAGCGACAGCGGCGGGATTCCCGCGGGATCGATGTCATCGTCGGGCGCGGATGCGGCGACGGTCGCCGTACCGCCGCCCTGCGCGCCGGTGCGTGGGGCCGCCACCGGCGCGGTCCTCGCCGGATCCGCCGGCGAAGCAGTCCGCCAATGCAGCCGCGCCAGCCGCCCCACGATGGCGCCGCCACGTGTCTCCGGCACCAGCAGGCCGCCGGACAACGCCGGACCTTCCAGCGTCACCGCCAGCGCGTTCGGCGCGGGCGCCAGTTGCAGTCGGGTATCGGGAAACACCGAACCGATCAGCAGCAGGCGCGCGGCGGTGATGTCGACATGCCGCAACGCGAGGCCCTCGCCGTCGCCTTCCCCGCCGCCCTTGAACAGCGCGATCCAGTCCAGTGCGTCCAGTTGCCGGGTCCGGCCACTGACGATCAGTCCGGATGCAGGGGGCGCTTCCGCCACGGTGTCGCTGCCCAACGCCACCCGCACCCCCGTCTGCTGGCCGTTGTTGCGCGCGCGCAGCGCCAATCGCTGGCCGAACGCGACCTCGATCTGGCCGCTGCCCAGCGGCATCGAAGTGCGCACCACGGTCGGCAAGGCGGCGAAGGCCGGCTTTTCCAGCGGCGCCGGCAGGTTCAGCGCGGTACCGACCAGTTGCGAGCGCAACTGCAATTGGCTGGGCGCATCGCTGGCCGCGCCGCGCGGGATGGTGACGCCGACGTTCCAATCCGAACGTCCGTCGATATACGGTTTCAGCCATGCCATTTCCGGAGCGCGGTCCAGCAGTTCCTTCGCATCAAGGCGAGCGGCGAGTTCGGCTTCGAACGCCTGCTGCGGATCCCGCACGCCGCTGCCCGCGCGCAGCGACAGCAGGCCCGGCTGTCCCTGCAGCATCACCTTCATCGGCTCGGACGCGAAGCCGCCATTGTCGTAGCGTGCCTTGCCCGTGACCTCGGTGAAGGCGAGATTCCAGCGTTTCCCCGCCAGCTTCGCGGCGCTCAGTTCCACCTCGCCTTCCAGTCGCTGGCGGGTGGGCGAATCCTTCTTCAACGGCTGCAGCAGATGGAAAGTCGCGCGGGTGCCGCCGGAGGCTTCCAGATCGGCCAGCGTCTCGCCATAGGTTTTCTGCAACGGGCTCTGGCGCAGCATCGCCAGCAGGCGTCCGGCATCGGTGCGGGTCGCGGCGTCGATCAGCAGATTGGATTCGTGGAAGTCGGCGATGCCGGCGCTGAACTTCTCGACCGATACGCCACCCAGGTCGCCGCGTCCGTCCAGGGAGAAGCCATTGCCGATGAAGGCGATGTCCGCGTCCACGTGTTCCAGCACCGGCCAATCGGGCTGGAACTTGAACCGGCCGGCATTGATGTGGGCGACCGCTTCGAAGCGACCGTTGTTCCCGGTGAAAGGCCAGTCGTCGAGATCGCCGGAGACGATCGCGCGGCCGTTGTTGACCTCGCCGCCGACCAGCGCGGCGTTGAGCCAGTCCACCGCCGCCTTCGGCATCTGGTGGTGGATCCAGAATCCCTTGGCGGCCGGCACGGGTGCTTGATCCAGTTCGGCGGCCAGATCGATCCAGGGCCGGGTGCCATCGTTCTGGAACCACATGCCGCCGCGGACACGGGCGCCATACTCCTTGCCGCGCACCCGCAGCGCCGCCGTGCCGACGCGCCAGCCCGCGCCTTCGCGCCAGCCGACGATTTCACCGTCCAGGGTGACGTCGTGGACCACGCCGAAACCGCTGGGCCAATCGAACTTCAGCCGGGAGGCCGGTTTCAGGCGCAGTCGCATGCCGTCGGCGTCGCCTTCGAAATCACCAGCGAGCCCGCTCACGCCCGGCGCATGGCCGACCGGCGCGAAGCCGACTTCCACCACTTCGCCATGTCCGCGCAGGCCGCCCTGGCGGTTGCCGGCCACTTCCAGCCGCGCCAGGCGCGCGCTGGGCCGGGCCTGGCCGAGCCAGCGGCGCGTGTCGTCGTCGACCCGATCGCTCAATCCCAGCACGGCGAACAGCGGCGCGGCGTCGATCTGTTGCGCGACCAGCGCCAGATCACGGCCGCCCGCCAGCAGCAATCCGTCCAGGGTCTGCACGCGTCCGGCACTGCCCACCCGCAGCAGCGGCGCGTCCAGCCGCCAGCCCCCACGTGCCAACCGCCATCGCAAGCGGCCATCGAGTTGATCGAACGCGACCCGCGGCAGCGCCCCGCCGCCCACGATCGGTGCGCCGCGCAGGCCCAGTTTCTGCACGTGCGCCTCGGCGGTCACCATCACCACCCGGTGCCGGTAAAGCGACACCCAGCCCTGCACCTGGCCGTTGCCGCGATCGGCCACCACGCCGGCATACCGCAGCAGCGGCGACCACGCACCGATGTCCGTCGCGGTGACTTCGGCGTAGGCGCGGCCATCTCCCTTGCGGCGATCGAAATCGACCGCGACGTTGAGCGGCGCGCTGTCGGCCCGGATGCGCGCACGCGCGCCGACGCGCACGCGGTCGCCGTTCACCCGCAAGCGCAGATCGATGTCTGGGATCTGCAATTGCCAGCCGATCGAAGGCGCATCGATGGCCAGCCGGCCGTCGATGATCTGCAGTTCGCCCAGGCCTTCGAGGCTGGAGAGCGGATCCCCGCCGGCATGCTGCTGTCCCGGCAGGCCGCGCACCGACCAGATGCCGTCATCGGCGCGCTGCAGTGTCAGCGACAGTCCGCGCAGGCGCAACTCGGTGAACGAATGTCCCGGCAACAGACCGCCGTACATCGAGACCAGCACTTCGGCCTGCCCGATCCGGACTCCACCCTCGCCCTCGCCAATCCGCAGCCCATCCAGTTGCAGCAGCGGACCACGCCGCGTCCATCGCGTCTGCACGCGGTCGAACGCCACCGGCCGCCCGGCCCGCTCGCTCAACCACGCCGCGACCCGCTCCGGATGACGTTCGGCCAGCGGCAATACCTGGCTGGCGATGCCCAGCACCACGGCCATGCACACCAGCACGAGCGCAATGCCGTAAACGGCACCACGTCGGGCCAGGCGCAGGCGGCGGCGCATCGGGGTGGGCATCAGCGGCGAACCGGGATTGGAGATTGGGGATTGGGGATTGGACGAATCACGAATCCCCAATCCCGAATCCCGGCCTCAAAGCAGCACGACATCGAACTGCTCCTGCAGGTATTGCTCGTCGGCCTGGAAGCGGATCGATTTGCCGAGGAACTCCTCCAGTTCGGCGACCGATTGCGATTCCTCCTCGGTGATCCGCGCCACCACCTTGGGCGAGGCGATCACCAGCAGGCGCGCGGCCTCGAACTGGCGCACCGCGCGGGTGATCTCGCGGAAGATCTCGTAGGTGACGGTTTCGGCGGTCTTGATGCTGCCGCGCCCGCCGCACTCCGGGCACGGCTCGGACAATTGCCGCTCCAGACTCTCGACCGTGCGCTTGCGGGTCATCTCCACCAGTCCCAGCGGCGAGAATTCGTACACCGTGGTCTTGGCATGATCGCGCGAGAGCGCCTTCTCCAGCGTGCGCAGCACCTGGCGGCGATGCTCGGGATCATCCATGTCGATGAAATCGATGATGATGATGCCGCCCAGGTTGCGCAGGCGCAGTTGCCGCGCCACCGCCTGCGCCGCCTCCAGGTTGGTGCGGTAGACGGTTTCCTCCAGGTTGCGCTGGCCGAGGAAGGAACCGGTGTTCACGTCGATGGTGGTCATCGCCTCGGTCTGATCGATGACCAGGTAGCCGCCGGACTTCAGTGGCACTTCCTTGTCCAGCGCGCGGCCGATTTCATCCTCGACGCCGTACAGATCGAAGATGGGGCGCTCGCCGCTGTAGTGTTCGATGCGTTCGGCCAGCACCGGCATGTACTTGGCCGCGAACGCCTGCAGGCGTTCGCTGGTCTCGCGCGAATCGACCCGGACCTTCTCGACATCGCGGCGCATCAGGTCGCGCACCGCGCGCAGCGGCAGGGTCAGGTCCTCGTAGATGCAGGTGCCGACGGCGGCGTCGCGGCTGCGCTGCTCCACCAGCGCCCACACGCGCGCCAGATAGGCGATGTCCTCGGCCAGCGCTTCGGCCGGCTGGCCTTCGGCGTTGGTGCGGATGATGTAGCCGTGGCCGCCGTGCGCGGCCGCCAGATCCGTCACCAGCGATTTCAGGCGCTGGCGTTCGGCCTCGTCCTCGATCCGTGCCGACACGCCCACCACCTTCGACTGCGGCAGCAGCACGAGGTAACGCGAGGGAATGCTGATCTGGGTGGTCAGGCGCGCGCCCTTGCTGCCGATGGGATCCTTGACCACCTGCACCACCACGTCCTGCCCGTCGCGCAGCAGGTCCATGATCGGCACCGACGGCGGCGGCGGCAGCGGTGCTTCGACCGCCTCGCCGTTGGCGACCGGCGCCGGCCGCACGATGTCGTTGGCGTGCAGGAAGGCCGCGCGATCCAGGCCGACCTCGACGAATGCCGCCTGCATTCCCGGCATCACCCGCTGCACCTTGCCCTTGTACAGGTTGCCGACCACACCGCGGCGCCAGCCACGCTCGATGTGCAGTTCCTGCAGCATGCCGTTCTCGATCACGGCGACACGGGTTTCGCGTGGCGTGACATTGACCAGGATTTCTTCGCTCATGTCACCGTCCGACGGAAAGGAAAACGAACGGAAGCGGCCGCAGGGACCGTTTCCACGAAAGCGTTCCGGGAAAAACGCGACGTTGGCGGCGCGCGGCCCCGGCCGCCGCTGCCGTCACGCCAGCACCCCGAACGCCCGCAGCAGGCGCGCGGTCTCGTGCAGCGGCAACCCCATCACCCCGGAAAAGCTGCCCGACAACCGGGTCACGTATTGCTCGGCGCGGCCCTGGATGCCGTAGGCACCGGCCTTGCCCATCGCCTCGCCGCTGGCGACGTAGGCGGCGATGTCCGCGTCCGACAGCTCGGCGAAGCTCACCTCGGACACCGACACCGCCTGCTCCTCGCGCGCCGCGCTCACCACCGAGACGGCGGAGATGACCCGATGCGTGCGCCCCGACAGGCGCCGCAGCATCGCCGCGGCATCGGCGGCATCGGCCGGCTTGCCGAACACCTCGTCGTCCAGGATCACCTCGGTGTCCGCGCCCAGCACCACCGCGCCCGGCACGGTCATCACCTTCAGCAATCCGGCCCCGGCCTTTTCCCGGGCCACCCGGCGGACGTACCCTTCAGCGGACTCGCCCGGTTGGCGATGTTCGGGGATGTCCAGATCGATGCGGCCGAAATCCAGGCCCAGTCGGGTCAGCAGTTCGGCGCGGCGGGGGGATTGGGAGGCCAGGTGCAGCATCGGGAAAGGATAACCTGAGGCAACTGACTGAACGCCGGTTGAGCGCGCCCGTGGACGGCGAAACCCGATCCGGCTCACAACGCGTTCATTGTCCACTGAACACGCTTCATTCCCACTGGCCTCCGGCCACCGACGCATACAAGGAGATCCCATGCGCCACCACCCGCTTCGCCCGCTGCTGCTCGCCCTGTCCCTGGCCCTAGGAACCGTCACGATGACCGCCCAAGCCCAGACCGCCCCCGCCTACACCGTGCCCGCCGACGGCACCCTGTTGAACGTCTCGGCGCAGGCCGAAGCCTCCCGGGTACCCGACGTGGCCACCCTTTCGGCGGGCGTGGTCACCCAGGCCGCCGACGGCAATGCCGCCATGCGCCAGAACGCCGAGCAGATGGCCAAGGTGGTCGCCGCCATCAAGGCCGCGGGCATTCCCGAGAAGGACGTGCAGACCAGCGGCATCAGCCTCAACCCGCAGTACCGCTATGCCGAGAACGAGCCGCCGAAGATCACCGGCTACCAGGCCAGCAATACGGTCAGCCTGAAGGTCCGCGACATCGCCAAGCTCGGCAAGGTGCTGGATGCCCTGGCCGCGGTCGGCGCCAACCAGATCAACGGGCCCAGCTTCGAGATCGACCAGCCCGAGCCGGTCTATGACGAGGCCCGCCTGGCTGCATTGAAGAAGGCCCAGGCGCGCGCCGAAACCTACGCCAAGGCGCTGGGCCTGCGCGTCCGCCGCATCGTCAGCATTTCCGAAGGCGGCGGCGGCTTCCGCCCGGTCCCGATGATGGCGATGGCGACGGATGCCAAGGCCGGCCGGATGGAATCCACCCCGGTGTCTCCCGGCGAAACCACCCTGTCGGTCAACCTGGACGTGGTGTTCGAACTGGGCCGCTGAGCCACGCTGCATCGACGTACGCAACGGCGCCTTCGGGCGCCGTTGCCGTTTCCGGCTGCGCTCCCGCCGCATTCGACCTTGGTCGGTCCCCTCTTGCAGCGACCACACGGCGGAGTACAGTCTGGGCCTGCGGCACGCGAAGGCGTTGCAACCCCACTCCCCGCGGCCGAGCGTTGTTCCTGTCACAGCCCTTCAGGAGGTGGACCATGGTTCGCGCACTGCCCTTCCGCACCCCGACCCGCCTGGACCTCGGCCGCATCCTGGCCATCGCCGCGGCCATCGCCCTGCATGTATTCGCCCTTCTGCTGCTGCTGATGCCGATGGCAGCGCCGCAAATTGCGCCGGCCGCCGCGCCCAAGCCCGTCATCCGCTGGATCGAACGGGAAAAACCCGTCGAACCGATCACGGTACCCATTGCCAAGGAGCAGCCGGTCACCGAAACCAAGCCGCAACCGTCTCCGGTGGTACGGCCGAGGGAGACCACGCCGATCACCGACACGCCGGTCATCGTCGATGGCGGAACCGAACCCGCCGTCATCGCGCAGGTCAGCGACGGGGCTGCGGATGCAGTGGGGCCGGTGATTCCCAGCGGCCCGATCGCAGCCAGCCATCTGGAATACATCAGCGCGCCCGCGCCCCGCTATCCGCCCGAACTGGCCCGCATCGGCGTCACCGGCACGGTGATGCTGCGCGTGCTGGTGGATGTGGATGGAACCCCGCTCGACGTCACCATCGAAAGCAGCAGCGGCAACCGCAAGCTGGATCGCGAAGCCAGCCAGCACGTGCTGAAGAAATGGCGCTTCAAGCCGGCGATGCAGAACGGCGTCGCCGTGCAGGCTTACGGCATCGTGCCGATTGCCTTCACCTTGCAGTAGCGGCCACAGTCGTTACGCCTGAAAGAAAGGCCCGCTTCGGCGGGCTTTTTTTTGCCGGCCAGAAAGAGATATCAAGAACGCTTCATCGCGAAAATTCGGTTGGCACACCCGACTTCCAATCAAGCCTGCGAGCTGTCGCGCACGCGTGCAGCCAATGTTAGTTGACCGTGGACGCGACGCGAAATAGAACGCATCGATGCGAAGAAAGACCTGGCTCCGCCTCATGCACTTAGGAAATGCAACCGTGAAGGAGAATGCCCTCTACAGAATTTTATTACTTGTCACACTTCCCGCATTGACGGTCGCATGCAATCGCGAACCTATTGAATCCGAGATCAATGACACGGCACGCGAAGAATTGTCCTCGTCACACGACCTGACCAACACATTCCAGATAGACAGCACGCCATCCGCGACCTCAGGCTTGGTGGGCGCTCAAGAGCAAGCAACTCCTCCGGCAAAGACCCCTTTCCCGGAAATTCCTCGAAGCCGGAGGGGTCTCGATTTTGAAAGCGATCCGTTCGGACCGACGAGCGAAGCCGAGCAAAGATGGCTGGACGCCCACGGATTCCCCAACGCAAGGCAATGGGAAACTTACACCCTCGCTTCCGATTATCTACTTGAGCAGGCCGCGAACGCGGGCGACCGCGTCGCCAGGACGATGCTTGATGCGCGCCGCCTTACCGATGATCCGGAAGCAAGAACACGGCTATTCTCCGCCGGCGCGGAAGGAAACACTTTCGCGCTGAGCATGCTTGCTGCATACATGATGGGCAGCAAGGATGGAAATCTCCAGGTCGGATACTCACTTTCGCGCGCGGCAGAGATGCGCGGAGATTCACGCATCGCAATGACGCGCGAGGTCGGGATGCCCAGGAAACTGGATGACCTTGAAAAGATGCAGGCAGAAGCGGACGCCATCAGGATGAACAACCAGCTGGATCGGATGTATCGGGAAAAACACGGCGCGCCTCCCCCTCCGCCCGTTCGCAGACCGGTGGTCGAATTGGAGGACTGAGGATCAAAAAAGGAAGAAACTTCCTGGACTCTCCTTGATGCCGGTTGCCTGCGTTGGACTGGCCTGCTCCTCCAATGCGATGCCACCGATGGGCATCATCAAGGTCAGCACGCTTTCGTTCCTCCGGGAAATCAAGTCCGGCGGCACCAAGGATGCCGCATACAGAGCATTTCTGAGTTCACTGGACAAAAGAGCCGAAATCCTGCCGGGAGCGGACGTCTGGCGCAACAATGCCTGGAAAGGCTACGCAACCTCATCACAAGGCGGCGGCCTCAACATCGTCTTTCTTGGGAAGACTGCGGACAGAAGGCATCAGACAAAGCGGGAAAGCAATCCAGAGTCCCGTGGGTGGAGGCAAGCGGTGGCGGCGGTGGTGGCGGTTCCGGAGGCGGCTCCGTGTGATCGGAGGTAGCTTTTACGGAAACTGTGGAGGAAAGAAGCCAATTGTCATCGTAGGCGACATCCAGAAGATGTAGATGCCGGCACCTGAATTGATTCAGGCGCGATGGTAGGGGTGGTTCGCCAGCATCGCCGCGGCGCGGTAGATCTGTTCGGCCACCACCAGCCGCACCAGCATGTGCGGCAGGGTGAGCGGACTCAATGACCATTTCTCGTGGGCGGCGGCCAGCACGTCCGCCGCATGGCCCTCGGGACCGCCGATCAGGAACGCGAGATCCCGTCCCTGCCCGCGCCAGTGTTCCAGTCGCTGTGCGAGCTGTTCGGAGGAATACGGTTTTCCGGTGACTTCCAGGGCGACGATGTGGGCGTTCTTCGGCACCGCCGCCAGCACCCGTTTTCCCTCGTCCTCGATGGCGCGCTGCGGATCGCGGCCCTTGCCGCGCAGGCCGGGCTCGATTTCCACCAGTTCGAACGGCAGCCAGTGCGACAGGCGCTTCTGGTATTCGGCGAAGCCCTGCGCCACCCAGGCCGGGGCGCGTTCGCCGGTGGCGATCAACCTGCTCTTCATGCGGCAATGATACCGGCGCCACGCTTTCGCCGCGCCGCATGCAAGCGTCATGCCTTTGTCATACAGCGGTTACACGGAGTGCCTAGCGTCACCGGCTCCCCGCCAGCTGGAGTCGCATGATGACCGTCTTCGATCCTGCCCGCCGCAACGTCCTCAAAGGCAGCGCCGCCGCCATGGCCATGGGCGCCGTGGGCAGCCTCGGCGCCCTGTATTCGCGCCAGGCCCTCGCCGCCGCCGAATCGGTGCGGCTGTCTCCCATCCCCAGCCGTTACGGCCCGATCGCGCCGGTTGCCGATCGCACCACCGGCTTGCCGCTGCTGCAGTTGCCGCGCGGTTTCAGCTACCGCTCGTTCGGCTGGAGCGGCGATCGCATGGACGATGGCCAGCCCTGCCCGGATCGGCATGACGGCATGGCCGTGGTCGCTACCCGGCTCGCGCGCGGCCGGGGGCGCGGGCATGGCCACGGCGGCCTGGAGTACGTGCTGATCCGCAATCACGAACGCGGCGCGGGCGCGCCCATCCGCGCCCCCGGCATGTATGACACCGGCACGGTCGACGGTAGCCAGGTGGCCGGAGGCGGCACGACCACGCTGACCTATCGCGTCGGCGACGGCTGGAACGCGCTGGAGCCCAGCCTGGGCGGCACCCTGGTCAACTGCGCCGGCGGCTTGACCCCGTGGGGCACCTGGCTGAGCTGCGAGGAGATCAAGACCGATGCGATGTCCAGTACCGGCCGCAAGCATGGCTACGTGTTCGAAGTGGATCCGGACAACGAACGCACGACCGGGCGCCCGCTGGTCGGCCTGGGCCGTTTCAGCCACGAGGCGGTCGCGGTGGATCCGCGTACCGGCATCGTCTATCTCACCGAGGACGACCGCAACAAGGCCGGCCTGTACCGCTTCATCCCCAATGATCGCCGCGGCCGCAACGGTTCGCTGGAGAACGGCGGCCGCCTGCAGGCCGCACGCGTGCGCGGCAAGCGCAATGCCGACCTCACCGTCGCCACGATCGGCGATCGCTACCAGTTGGAATGGGTCGACGTGCCCGAGCCGGATCTGGATACCATCGCCGCGCCCGCCGGTTTCCCGGACATCTCCGCCGGCGAGACGCTCAGCGGCCCGTTCGCGCAGGCCTGGGCCGACGGCGCGCTGCGCATGAGCCGGGGCGAAGGCATCTGGTACAGCTACGGCAAGATGTTCATCGTCGACACCAGTACCGGCGTCGACGAACGCGGCCGCAAGGGCCGCGGCAACGGCGCGGTGTGGGTGCTGGATCTGTTCACCCAGCAATTGAAGGCGCTGTTCGTCAGCGGCCACCAACTGGCCGCGCACAATCCCGACAACGTCACCGTCAGCGCGCGCGGCGGCGTGGTGCTGTGCGAGGACGGCGGCCAGAGTCCGGACGAGTATGGTCCCGGCGCGCGCCTGATCGGCCTGACCCGTGCGGGTGAATCGTTCTACCTGTGCAAGAACAACGTGCAGCTGACCTCGACCGAGATCGCCAACGCCGGCAAGACGATCGCCGAGGGCGACTATCGCGACAGCGAGTTCTGCGGCGCGTGCTGGGATCCGATGTCGCGCACCCTGTTCGTCAACATCCAGACCCCGGGCATCACGTTCGCCATCAACGGGCCGTGGGAACGCGGACCGTTGTAGGCCCGCTCGCGGCGCACCGCGAAAACGACAACGGCGCCCTCCGGCGCCGTTGTTCCATCCGGATTCCGGGACCGCTTACAGCCGATCCTCGGCGCCGGTTTCGACTTCATCGTGCTCCGGCGGCTGGTCGCCCACCGTCCACAGGCGTTCCAGCGCGTAGAACTCGCGCACGCGCGGCAGCATGATGTGGACGATCACGTCGCCCAGATCCACCAGCACCCATTCGGCTTCGCGCTCGCCTTCCACGCCGAGCGGCATGACATCGAGCTTCTTGGCGAACTTGACCACCTCGTCGGCGATCGACTTGACGTGGCGGGTCGAAGTGCCGGAGGCAATCACCAGGAAATCGGCGACGCTGGATTTGCCGCGCACATCGATCTCGACGACATCCTTGGCTTTCAGTTCTTCGACCGCCGCGTGCACGTTGGCGAGCAGGACCGGCACGGCCGGCGGGGGGCTGGGAAGACGGGTCTTGATGACTTGTGCTTGGCTGGACAAAGGTCTGGTGACTCCGGGAACTCGGCCGGGATTATACCGGACCGTCCTTGGCCGCCGACGTGAAGTACAGCCGTTCGTCCGCGATGTAGGCGGCCACGGCGGGCGGAACCAGCCCTTCCCAGGGCTGTCCTCCGGCGATGCGCCGGCGCACGTCGCTGGCCGACTCCGGTTGCAGTGGCTGGTGCAGGCGGTGTATCCGGCCAGCGGGAGACGCACGCAGATCGCCCGCTTCCCGGGTCCAGCGGCCGGCGGTCGCGGCGGCCAGGCCGGGCGGCAGTTCGCCATCCAGCGGACTGCCGGGGCGTTCGGCCACCACGAAATGCGCCAGCTCGAACAGCGCTCGCCACTCGTGCCACGTCGGCAGGCCGACCAGGCTGTCCGCGCCCACCAGCCACGCGATCGGGGTCCGCGGGCCGAGCGCTTCGCGCAGTTCGCGCAGCGTGTCGACGGTATAGGAGCGACGCTCGGGATGGCGCAGGGCGCGCCGCAGTTCGCGCTGGTCCACGAGCAGGCCGGGCTCGCCGTCGATGGCCAGTTCCAGCATCCGCGCGCGTTGCGCGGCGTTGGCGCCGGGTGGCGCACGGTGCGGTGGATCCGCCGCCGGCGTCAGCGCGATCACGGTGTCGAGTTCATCGCGGGCGGCACGGGCGATCGCCAGGTGGCCGTTGTGGACGGGATCGAAAGTGCCGCCGTAGAAGAGATGGAGCATGCGGTGTCTGCGGGCGCTCGCCGGGAACCGGAAACCAGTGTGCGGGGATTGTCGGCGCCGGGAAAGACCCGGCTCAGGCCACCAGCAGGCGCACCGCGCGCGCTTCGGCGACCGCCAGCAACAGGCGTTCCAGGGCGACCCAGGCATCGCCGGGCGCGCGTCCCTTGGCGATGCGATCGATGCGCGAGGCCTCGGCGACGAAACGCTCCCAGCGCTGCGCCGCGGCGTGCCGCTGCAACGCGCGCTTGAAGGGCGCCTGCTTGGATTCCCAGATGCCCTGGGCCTTCATCTCCGCGGCCAGGTTGCCGCCAGCGGCCTGCACCCGCGCCAGGTGGGCCGTGCGCAGCAGTTCCTTGACCACCATCGGCATCAGCCCGGCGACCACTTCGCCTTCGGCACGCAGGCCGGACAGCATCCGCGAAACCTGCGACCCCTGCCCCGCCAGCATCGCGTCGGTCAGGCGGAACACGTCGTAACGCGCGGCGTCGGCCACCAGCGATTCCATCGCCTGCGCCGACAGATCCCCGCCCTGCGCCAGCAGGGCCAGCTTGTCGATTTCCTGTGCGGCGGCCAACAGGTTGCCCTCGACGCGTACGGCCAGGGTCTGCACGGCGTCGCGGTCGGCCCGCAGGCCGCGCGCGCGCAGGCGGCTTTCGATCCAGCCGGGCAGTTCGTGCGGCTTGATCGCCCAGGCCACCGCGATGATGCCGATCTGCGCGATCGCGTCGGCCCACTTGCCGTGGTGCGCCTTGGACCACTCGCCCGCCGTGATCAGCAGGACGACGTCCGGCGGCGGATTCGCGCAGAACCGGCTGATCACCTCGGCGCCGTCCTTGCCCGGCTTGCCGCCCGGCAGGCGCACCTCGACCAGGCGGCGGGCGCTGAACAGGCTGGGCGCATTGAAGCTGGCGTCCAGTTCGTTCCAGTCGAAATCGCGGCCTTCGGCATCGAAGACCTCGCGCTCGCCGATGCCCTGTGCACGTGCCTGTGCGCGCACCGCGTCGGCGGCTTCCAGTACCCGCAGCATTTCCGGCCCGGCGATCAGGTACGCCGGGCGCAGCGGTTCGTCGGCGCGGCCGGCGATCTGTTCGGGTTTAAGTTCCATCGGCCGCCGGCTGGACCATCTGGCCGGCACGCACCACGCCGTCGATGCGGCGCAGGATGGACGCGGACATCTCGCGCCGCAGTTCGTCGGCGAGGATTTCGCGCTCGGTGGTGGTGCCGGTGGCGTTCTGGGGACGCGACACGTAATCGCGTGACAGTTCGACCACCTGCTGCGGCACCAGTTCGGTGCCATCGGCGCGCCGGAATACGAAGACCACCGCATAACGCAGGCTGTATTCCTGCGCGCGTCCCAGGGAGTCCACGGCAATAGGCAGATTGCCCCAACGTTCGGAAACGATGGCCAGCTCGGCCTTGCTGCCCTCTCCGCTACCGCTTGTGGCGGCCGCTTTCTGTTCGGCAATATCGGCCGCTGTCGGGATCCGGGCGTTAGCCCCCGCCACCTGCAGCCCGCGCACGAGCTTGTAGGCCAGGTCGCTGTATCGCGATGAAGTCTTGACCAGGACCGGTCCCAGGTCGGACGGAAGCGCGATGCGGTTGCGCAGATGGAAGCCGCAACCGGCCAGCAACAGGGCCAGGGCGGCAGCGGCGAGGAATCGGGTTCGGATCATGGGCGAAGTCTGGACGAGGCCGCGGAAGGCGGCAATAGCCTAGCCCGCCCGCAGGTGAATACCGGTGACGGTTCGTCACGCCGGTCGGCGCGGATCCGGCCGGTCCCTGATGGTTCCCCGGATCCCGCGTGCGCGACGCGGCGCGAAGCTGCGGGAGAACCGCCCTCGCGCCATCCGTCGTTCGCGGGAATGGCGCGGGTTCCGCCCGCGGACACCGGCGATCCGCGCGGCGCGCCCGTCGTGGCCAGCGCTCAGCCGGCGACGATGTTGACGATCTTGCCCGGGACGATGATCACCTTGCGGATGCTCATGCCGTCCAGGAACCGGGCCGTGTTCGGTTCGGCCTTGGCCAGCGCCTCGATATGATCGCGCGCGGCGTCGGCCGCCACTTCGATGGTGCCGCGCAGCTTGCCGTTGACCTGGACCGCCAGGGTCACCGAATCGCGCACCAGCGCCGCCGGGTCGACCTGCGGGAACGCGACGTCCTCCAGCAGGGTTTCCGGGTGGCCCAGCGCCTGCCACAGCGCATGGCTGGCGTGTGGCGTGATCGGATTCAGCAGCAGCACCGCCGCCTCCAGCGCTTCCTGGCGCACGGCGCGCCCGTTATCGCTGGCGTCGTCGAACTTCGACACCGCGTTGGACAGCTCCATCACCGCGGCGATCGCGGTATTGAAGCTGTGCCGCTTGCCGTAATCGTTGCCGACCTTGTCGATGGTCTCGTGGGTCTTGCGGCGCAGCGCTTTCTGGCCGGCGTCCAGGGCAGCCGGATCCAGGGCCGGCGCCGGGCCGTCCGCCGCATGCTTGTGGACCTGGGTCCACAGCCGGCGCAGGAATCGCGCCATGCCTTCCACGCCCGCTTCGTTCCACTCCAGGGACTGTTCCGGCGGCGCGGCGAACATGGAGAACAGGCGCACGGTGTCGGCACCGAAACGCTCGACCATCGCCTGCGGATCCACGCCGTTGTTCTTCGACTTGGACATCTTCTCGACCGCGCCGATATGCACCGGCGCACCGTCCGCGCGCAGGGTGGCGCCGGTGATGCGGCCACGCTCGTCGCGCTGCACGTCCACGTCGGCCGGGTTGATCCAGTCCTTGGAACCATCCGCGTTGTCGCGGTAGAAGGTTTCGGCGATCACCATGCCCTGGGTCAGCAGGTTGGTCGCCGGTTCGTCGCTGTCCACCAGCCGCGCGTCGCGCAGCAGCTTGTGGTAGAAGCGGAAATACATCAGGTGCAGGATCGCGTGCTCGATGCCGCCGATGTACTGGTCGACCGGCAGCCAGTAGTTGCCGCGCTTGTCGACCATGTCCTTGGCGCCCGGCGAGGTATAGCGCGCGTAATACCAGCTGGACTCCATGAAGGTGTCGAAGGTGTCGGTCTCGCGTTCTGCGGCGCCGCCGCATTCCGGGCAGGTGGTCTTGCGCCATTCCGGGTCGGCCTTGATCGGCGACTTCACGCCGTCCAGGGTGACGTCCTCCGGCAGCACCACCGGCAACTGCGAATCCGGCACCGGCACCGCGCCGCATTGGTCGCAGTAGATCACCGGAATCGGGCATCCCCAGTAACGCTGGCGGCTCACGCCCCAGTCGCGCAGGCGATAGTTGACCCGGCGCTGGCCGCGGCCCTGGCGTTCGAAACGCTCCGCCAGTGCCTCGAAGGCACCCTGGTAGTCCAGGCCGTCGAACTCGCCCGAATTGACCAGTTCCAGATCCTCGCGGGTCTTGTCGCCATACCAGTCGCGCCAGGTGGTCGGGTCGTAATTGGCTTCCTCTTCGTTGCGCGGCGACTTCAGCGCGATGACCTGCCGGATCGGCAGCCGGTACTTGGTGGCGAATTCGAAATCGCGCTGGTCGTGCCCGGGCACCGCCATCACCGCGCCGGTGCCGTACCCCATCAGCACGAAATTGGCGACCCATACCGGCATCTTCTCGCCGGTGATCGGATGGATCGCCTCCAGGCCGGTGTCCATGCCGCGCTTTTCCTGCGTTTCCAGTTCGGCCTCGGACACGCCACCCTGCTTCAGTTCGGCCAGGAACGCGGCCAGCGCCGGATTGGACGCGGCGGCCTTCTGCGCCAGCGGATGTTCGCCGGCGATCGACACGAAGGTCACGCCCATCAGCGTGTCGGGACGCGTCGTGAAGACGGTCAACGGATCGTTGCCCTCGATGGCGAACTGGATCTCCAGGCCCTCGGAACGGCCGATCCAGTTGCGCTGCATGGTTTTGACCGCTTCCGGCCAGCCCGGCAGTTCATCCAGCCCGTCCAGCAGCTCCTGCGCATAGTCCGTGATGCGCAGGAACCACTGCGGAATCTCGCGCTTCTCGACGATCGCGCCCGAGCGCCAGCCGCGGCCGTCGATGACCTGTTCGTTGGCGAGCACGGTCTGGTCGACCGGATCCCAGTTCACCACCGAGTTCTTGCGGTAGGCCAGGCCCTTGCGCAGCAGGCGGGTGAACATCCGCTGCTCGTGGACGTAATAGTCCGGGCGGCAGGTGGCGAATTCGCGCGACCAGTCGATGGCGTAACCCAGCAGTTTCAGCTGGCTGCGCATGTGGTCGATGTTGGCGTAGGTCCATTTGGCCGGCGCGGTCCGGTTCTTGATCGCCGCGTTCTCGGCCGGCAGGCCGAAGGCGTCCCAGCCCATCGGCTGCAGCACGTTGTGGCCGGTCATGCGCTTGTAGCGGCTGATCACGTCGCCGATGGTGTAGTTGCGCACGTGGCCCATGTGCAGCGCGCCGGACGGATACGGCAGCATCGACAGGCAGTAGAACTTGGGCTTGTCGGACTGCTCATCGACTTCGAAGGCCCGGCGAGTCTCCCAGAACGTCTGGGCGGCGGATTCGACGGATTTCGGCTCGTAGGCGACGGGTTCGGCAGCGGACATGGCAGGCGTTGGCGGGAAAGGCGACGGCAAAGTCGGCAAGGGTACCGCAGTGCAGCAGGGCGCTCCACTCCGGAGGTTCGCGGGCCGACTGGCGGATCCGGCCCGGATGCTCCGCTACCATGGCCCGGGTCCGCTCCGGAGTCCCGCATGTCCCGTCCCGCCCTGGCCCTCGCATTCCTGCTCCTCCCGCTGTCCGCCGCCGCCGCCGAACCACTGGCGCTCCAATGCGAGCGGCTGTTCGAGGCGCGCAGCGGCAAGCTGCTGCCGGCGCGGACGGTGGTGGTCCGCGAAGGCCGCATCGCCGAGGTGCTGGAAGGCCGGGTGGAGGTGCCCGGCGTCCATGCCGTGGACCTGGCCGGACACACTTGCCTGCCCGGCTGGACCGATCTGCACGTGCACCTGGGCAGCCAGTCCAATCCGCAGAGCTATTCGGAGGGATTCCGCCTGGATCCGGTGGATTTCGCCTACCGCTCGGTCGGTTATGCGGAAAAGACCCTGCTGGCCGGTTTCACCAGCGTGCGCGACCTCGGCGGCGAAATCGCGCCCCACCTGCGCGATGCGGTGAACCAGGGCCTGGTGAAGGGACCGCGCATCTTCGCCGCCGGCAAATCCATCGCCACCACCGGCGGCCATGCCGATCCCACCAACGGCTACAACGATCACCTCGCGCACCTGATCGGGCCGCCCGGCCCGACCGAGGGCGTGATCAATTCCATCGACGACGCCCGCCAGGCGGTGCGCCAGCGCTACAAGGACGGCAGCGACGTCATCAAGATCACCGCGACCGGCGGCGTGCTCAGCTACGCCAGGTCCGGCGATGCGCCGCAGTTCACGGTGGACGAGGTGAAGGCCATCGTCGAGACGGCGCGCGACTATGGTTACAAGGTTGCCGCGCACGCGCACGGCACCGAGGGCATGAAACGCGCGGTACTGGGCGGGGTGACCAGCATCGAACACGGCACCTACATGAGCGACGAGGTGATGCGGCTGATGAAACAGCACGGCACCTGGTACGTGCCGACCCTCTACGCCGGCCGGTTCGTCGCCGAGAAGGCCAGGGTGGACGGTTACTTCCCGGAAGTCGTGCGCCCCAAGGCCGCGCGCATCGGCGCGCAGATCCAGGACACCGCCGCCAGGGCCTACCGCAACGGCGTGAAGATCGCCTTCGGCACCGACATGGGCGTCGGCCCGCACGGCGACAACGCGCGCGAGTTCATTTACATGGTGGAAGCCGGCATTCCCGCTGCCGAAGCCCTGCAGGCCGCCACCGTGCGCGCGGCCGAAGTGCTGGGCGTGGACGACCAGGGCGTGATCGAAACCGGCAAGCGCGCCGACATCGTCGCCGTGCCCGGCGATCCGGTTGCCGACATCCAGCGCGTCCTCGAAGTCGCGCTGGTGATGAAGGACGGGGTGCTGTTCAAGCAGCCCTGACGGTCAGCCGGCGCGGGAAGAAGCGCGCCACGCGGCCCAGCCCGCGAAGGCGACCCACAGCCACCAGATCGCGAAGCCCAGCCGCTGGGCGATGCCGGCCGGCAGGGTGTCCACCGCGAACAGCACCGTGTACAGCAGGCCCACTGCCGCCAGCACGCAGGCGCGTCCCAGCCCCCACCAGCCATTCCTGCCGCGCAGGCCCAGCGCCAGCAGCAGCGCGCCCGGCACGAACGCCACCCACCACAGCATCCACGCCGTGGCGTGATAGCTGCTGGCGGGGTTGTGCAGATCCGCCGGATCCAGCGGCAGCAATCCCAGTGCCACCACGCCCAGCGCGGACAGCAACAGCAATTGCGCGCCGATCCGCGTCGCCCAGCCGGCGTCGCGCGGCAACTGCCTGCGCAGCGCCAGCATCGCCGTCGAGGCCAGCAGGCCCGGCAGCATCAGGCCGAGCAGATTGAAGGCGTTGGCGTGCGGAACCCCCTTCGCCCCCAGCACCGCGACCGGGTGGGTCACATGCGAAAAACCGGGCAGCGCCGCCCCGAAACCCAGCGCCGCGGCGGCGAAGACCACCGCGCCGGCAATGCCGGCCAGCGGCAGCCAGCGATTCATCTCGATTCCCAATGGAAACACCTCTTCCACTTCAACGGCAAACGCCCGCACGATGCGGAACGCCGGTTCCAGCGAGGGCGCGTCACGCCCGGCCTCCAGCGCAATGATAGTTTGCCGGCCCGCCCCGCAGGCGACGGATGTCATCGGTGATCCGCCCGCGACACGGGGCGATGGCCGGCCATCCCGTCCGCCTTCCCGTATCCCTCGCCCGCGCCCGGCCGCTGCTCACCACCCGGACGCACTACCCGCCGTGCGCGCTTCCCGTGGAAATGCAGGCCAACCCTGCCTCCATCCGGTCGCATGAATCGCTTTCACATCGCCGCGCCGGCCTAGTCCTCCCAACCGGTCGGTCCACCGGTCCGCGCGGTGTAATTGGCGGCCACGTAGTCCCGGGCCAGGCTGGCGACCCGCGCCAGCATGGCGTTGTCGGCGCCACCGATCGTCCAGGCGCCCGCCATGCCGCGCGCATGCTGGTAGAACTCCGGCTGGGCGACGACTTCGCCGGTGGCCGCGTCGATCAGCCTGAGCCGCAGCAGGATGCGCGAACTGCCGGCGAAGGCGCCGGCGAAAAAGCGCTTGCCGCCGCTGATGAAGCGTACTTTCTCGATGACCGGTTCGATCACCAGCGTCCGCGCCGGCTCGGCCTTCGCCGGCTCGGCGTTGCGCTGCGCCGCCCATTGGCCCAGGCCCTGCTGGAGATTGTCCTGCACCGCATCGCGCGCCTTCTCGTTGGTCTCCTGCCCGGCGTAGGGCGGCACCAGTTGCACCGGCTTCAGTTCGAAGCGGGCGTAGTGATCCAGTTGCTCGGTCGGCGCGGCGTTGCGTTCGACCGAGGGGCGGATTTCCTCACCGGCCCAGGACGGGCGGAAGGTGCACAGGAGCAGGCCGGCGGCGGCCAGGCGGAACAGCAGATTCATGCGATGTGATCCCGGAAGGTGGAAGATCCGGCGGGGCCGACGCCCCGCCCGTGCTTGAAAGCAACGACAACCGCCGCCATCTCAGGCCGCATCCGTCCACGAACCGTCCACTTCCCATGACCGACCTGCCCCACGTTTTCGATGCCACCGCCGAAACCTTCGAAGCCGAAGTCCTGCGCAAGTCGCTGGAAGTGCCGGTGCTGGTCGACTTCTGGGCAACCTGGTGCGGCCCCTGCAAGACCCTGGGCCCGATCCTGGAAAAGCTGGCCGGCGAGTACAACGGCGCGTTCAAGCTGGCCAAGGTCGACGTGGACAAGGAACAGCAGATCGCCGCGGCCTTCCAGATCCGCTCGGTGCCGACCGTGTTCCTGGTCAAGGACGGTCAGTTGGTCGACGGCTTCCCCGGCGCGCTGCCGGAAGGCCAATTGCGCGAGTTCCTCAAGCAGCATGGCATCGAGCCGGCCGCGGCCGCCGAGCCGGAAGCCGCGGCCGAGGTGGTCCAGGATCCGCATGCCGCGGTCGTGGCCCTGCGCCACGCGGTGGACGCCGAACCGGACAAGGACGAACTGAAGCTGGATCTGGCCCTGGCCCTGCTGAAGACCGGCGCCGCCCAGGAAGCCGAGCAGTTGCTCGACGCCCTGCCCGCCAACCTCGCCACCGACGATCGCGCGGTCCGCGCCCGTGCCCGGCTCGGATTCGTGTCGGCATTGAAGGACGCGCCGCCGGTCGAAGTGCTGGAATCGGCAATCGCCGCCAATCCGGACGATCTGCGCGCACGCCATCTGCTCGGCGTGCATCGCCTCATCGCCGGCGACGACGATGCCGCGCTGGGCCAGTTCATCGAGATGCTCGCCCGGGATCGCGGCTACCAGGACGGCCTGCCGAAGAAAGTGCTGATCGACGCCTTCCGCGTGGTCGAGGACGAGGATCTGGTGGGCCGCTACCGCCGCCGCATGTCCTCCCTGCTGTTCTGATCGCGCCCGTGTGGAGCGGAGTCCGCTCCGCTCCACCGCGTCCCTGCACATCGCGGCGTCCGCTTCAGCCGCACCACGAAGTCGGTCCCGCCCGCGCAATGTGGGCGCCCCGAGCGAAGGAACGCAAGGCCAGCCGGCCGGACAGAACCATACTTATACGTATGGTAGGCTGGATTCCCCGCCCGTCCGCCGCGTCCGCAATGAAAGCATCGACCCTGCGCCACATCTTCAATCTCTGGCCGCCCTTCCTGTTCAGCGGCATCCACGTCACCCGCCTGTCGGACGACTGGCGCAATGCGCGGGTGGAAATGCGGATGCGGCCGTGGAACCGCAACTACGTCGGTACCCACTTCGGCGGCAGCCTGTTCTCGATGACCGATCCGTTCTGGATGATCCTGGTGAAGGAATGCCTGGGGCGCGATTACTTCGTGTGGGACAAGGCCGGCGAGATCGAATTCGTCAAACCGGGCAAGGGCACGGTGCACGCCCAATTCCGCGTGGACGAGGCGATGCTCGACGACATCCGCGCGGCGACCGCCCAGGGCGAAAAGCACCTGCGGTGGCTTCCGGTGGACGTGATCGACGCCCAGGGCGACGTGGTCGCCCGCGTCCGCAAGCAGATCTACGTGCGATTGAAGCCGAAGGCGCGCAACGGCGCCGCGGCGGCGTGATCCCGCGCGCGGATCAGCGCAGTTCCGCCGGCACCGGCAACTCCCAGTACGCGCGTTCCCCTCGTTCGAACAGGGCGATGCGCAAGCGTCCTTCCACCACATCGATATCGCGCCCCCGTTTCAGGGCGGCGGGCCGCGCCTGCACGCGCGCCGCGAGCGGGCGGTCGCCGCGCGGTTGGTCGCGCAGCCACAGCAGGGTGGCCATCAGGTTCAGTCGCGCGCGCTGATCCTGCAGGCGGTGCTGGTAATCGATCATGCCGGGATATTCCATGCCGGCCAGCTGGCAACCCAGGCCGTTGGCGAGGCATTCCAGCCGCCACGGCGATGGCGACGGGCGCGGACGGACCGGCGTGTCCGCCAGCAACTGGCGCCGTACCGTTTCACTGCAATGCCATGCCCGCACTTCGGCGATCATCGCCAGCGTCGGCTCGGGCCGATAGATCAACGCAGTCCATCCACCGGATCCGCCTGGCTGCACCACGCTTCCGTCGCCGGCGGGATCGAACAGTGATCGCGTGAACTCGAACTCCCGTTGCATCACGCGGCACAGCGAACCGACGGCCGGCGGTGGCGGCTCGCGCAGCGAGGCGCAGTCCGCCGGCAGTGGCGTGGCCGCCGGCAGCGCGGCCAGCAGCTGTCCCTGCAACGCCAGCCAGTCCCGCAGCGCCGCGTCTCCCACCATCAGATCGACCAGCAGATCGGGTTGTCGCATCCAGCGCCGCCAGCCGGCCGCCGCCCGGCAGGACGCGGCCAGCGCGGACTGATGCTCGCCCCGCACGTAAGCCCGCGCCGCCGCCGTGCGCATCAGGCGCATCCCGTCGCCCAGGTTCGCGATCGGATACGGCGTGTCGTACGTCAGGCGAAAAGGCGTCCGCAGATAGTCACTGCGTTCGAGCGCGTCCCGGCTGCGTTGCAGCAGGCCGGCATGCGCGGCCAGAAGCGCATCGATCTTCGCTGGCGCCGCCCGCACCTTGGCCAGGCAATCGTCGTTGTCCGGATGGCACAGCACGCGATCCGGATCCCGCAATTGTTCCTGCGAGTGGTGTGCCGCCGCGAGCGAGGCGAAGCCGGGCGCATCGCCGGCGATCGTGCCGTCCCCGGCAAGGCCGGGCGCGTCGCGCCGGTTGAACCGTTCCGCGTCTGCCGCCGCGATGCGTGCCCGTTCGGCCGGCGCCAGGTCGTAGCGCAGCAACCAGACATCCGCGAAGGCGTTGCGTCCCGCCGGCACCGGCGGGGGCGCGGTCATTTGCGCCAGCGCGCGCTGCTGGGCGCGGGTCGGCCAATACAGCCGCGAGATCGCATACGCCGCGCCGACCACCAGCAACAGGACCAGCACCATCCCCGACAGTGCCCGCAAGACCTGTTTCATATCGTTCCCCGCAGCGTTCCCGCGGCCAGCGTAGCAAAGGCCCGCACCGGCCCAGGCAAGGTCCTACAATAGCCGCCATGCCCGTCGACCCTTCCTCCCGCCCTTCCCTGCAGCGCCTGTTCCTGACCGGCCTGCTCACCCTGCTGCCGATCTGGTTGACCTGGGTGGTGGTCAAGTTCGTGTTCGTGCTGCTGTCCGACATCAGCAAGCCGTTCGTCGGTCCCGTCTCGCACCAGATTGCCGCCTCGTTCCCGCAGGCGCTGGGCTGGTTCAACGCGCAGTGGGTGCAGAACACGATCGCGCTGGCGGCCACCCTGCTGGCGATCCTGTTGGTGGGCGTGCTCGCGCGCCGCGTGATCGGCCAGCAGCTGCTGCGCTGGTTCGAGCTGCTGGTGCTGCGCATCCCGCTGGCCAGCACCATCTACACCAGCGCGCGCCAGTTGCTCGACATCCTGCAGACCAAGCCGGGCAGCACCCAGCGCGTCGTCCTGATCGACTTCCCCCATCGCGACATGAAATCGGTGGGCCTGGTCACCCGCGTGATCCGCGAGGAGGGCACCGGGCGCGAACTGGCGGCGGTGTACGTACCCACCACCCCGAATCCGACGTCCGGTTATCTGGAAATCGTGCCGGTGGAACTGCTGACCCCGACCGACTGGACGGTGGACCAGGCGATGAGCTTCATCATCTCCGGCGGCGCGGTGTCGCCGGAATCCATGCCCTTCACCCGCGCGGGAGAGCGCTGATCGATGGCGACGATGGATGTCCGTACCCTCGACGATCGCGCGGTACGGCTGTTCATCGCATTGGCGGCGTTCTTCTGCGTCAACGCGGTGCTGGCGGAATTCATCGGGGTCAAGATCTTCGCCCTGGAAGACACCCTCGGCATCGCTCCGCTGGAATGGAACCTGTTCGGCCAGAGCGGCTCGCTGAACTTCACGGTCGGTACGCTGCTGTGGCCGTTCGTGTTCATCCTCACCGACACCATCAACGAATTCTTCGGGCGCCGCGGCGTGCGTTTCATCTCGTGGATGGCGGTGGCGTTGATCGTCTACGGCTTCGTGTTCGCCTTCCTCGCCATCGCCGCCGCACCGGCCGGCTGGTGGGTGAAGGCGGCCGAGCAGCAGGGCGTGCCCGATTACCAGGCCGCGTTCGCCGCGATCTTCGGCCAGGGCATGTGGTCGATCGTCGGGTCGATCATCGCGTTCCTGATCGGGCAGTTGATCGACGTGGCGGTGTTCCATCGCATCCGGATCGCCACCGGCGAGCGGATGGTCTGGCTGCGCGCCACCGGCTCGACCGCGATTTCGCAGCTCGTCGACAGTTTCGTGGTCATCTGGATCGCGTTCGTGCTGGGACCGCAGAAGTGGCCGACCTCGTTGTTCCTGGCGGTCAGTTCGGTCAACTACGTGTACAAGATGCTCGCCGCGATCGCGCTGATTCCACTGCTGTACCTGATGCGATACGGCATCCGCCGCTACCTCGGCGAGGCCCGCGAGCGCCAGTTGCGGCAGGAAGCGGCCGCCTGATTCCTCCGCGCGCACGGCGGGCGACAACGGCGGGGTGAGTGGCAGCGGCGCTGGCTCCGCTGCCCGGCAAGCTTCCGGCCAATCCCCGCGACGGCACCGCAGCCAGCGGCACCGCTGCGCGTCCCGCCCGCAGCCGCTATGCTCGGCCTTCCATTCGAACCGGGAGAGGCTGGATGAATCTGTCGCGGACCGCGCGCTGGCTGCCGTTGCTGCTGATGGCGGGATTGTCGCTGCCGGTGGCGGCGCGAGCCGGAACGGAGGATGCCGGCACGAAAGCGGCGGACGCCGCGATCGCCACCCTGATGCAGCGCTACGACGGACAGGTGCCGGGCGCTTCCCTGCTGGTGCTCAAGGACGGCCAGCCGGTGATCGAACGCGGCTTCGGCCTGGCCAATCTGGAAGACCGGATCCCGGCGTCGCCGGAAACGAACTACCGCCTCGCCTCGATCACCAAGCAGTTCACCGCGGCGAGCATCCTGCTGCTGGCGGAGGACGGCAAGCTGCGGCTGGACGATCCGGTCAAGCGCTGGCTGCCGTCGCTGCCGACCGCCGCCGATGCGATCACGATCCGCCAGCTGCTCAGCCACACCTCCGGCCTGATCGATTACGAGGAGGTCATGCCCGCCGACCTGCAGGGGCAACTGCACGACATCGACGTGCTGCACATCCTGGAAGGGCAGGACCGTACCTACTTCGCTCCCGGCACGTCGTACCGCTACAGCAACAGCGCCTATGCCCTGCTCGCGCTGATCGTCGGCAAGGCGTCGGGACAGGACTTCGCCGGATTCCTGCGCCAGCGGATCTTCCTGCCGCTGGGCATGGCCGATACCGTGGCGCTGGAGGAAGGCGTCTCGACCGTGGTCAACCGCGCCTACGGCTACAGCGAAACCGACGGCCGCTGGCAGCGCACCGACCAGAGTCCGACCAGCGCCGTGCTCGGCGACGGCGGCATCTATTCTTCGATCAAGGATCTGGCGCGCTGGGATGCCGCGCTCTACGACGAGCGCCTGTTGAAGAAGTCGTCGCTGGATCTGGCCTTCAGCCACGCCACGCCGACGCCGGAACCTGACGTGCCCTATTACGGCTACGGCTGGCGCATCAATGGCGACGCGGTCTGGCATTCGGGCGAGAGCATCGGTTTCCGCAACGTGATCGTGCGCTATCCGAAGGAGAAGCTGACCGTCATCCTGCTCAGCAACCGCAACGATCCGGAGCCCTATCGCACCGCCATCGCCATCGCGGATCTGTTCCGCGCGCACTGAGGACTCATTTCAGGTCGGCCAGGATCACGCGCGCCGCGTTGTGCCCCGGCGCGCCGGTCACGCCGCCGCCGGGATGGGTACCGGCGCCGCACAGGTACAGGCCGGGCACGGCGCCGCGGTAATCCGCCTGGCCCAGCATCGGGCGCGCGCTGAACAACTGGTTGAGCGAGAGCGCGCCGTGGAAGATGTCGCCGCCGATCAGGCCGAAGGTGCGCTCCAGGTCCAGCGGACTCAGCACCTGCCGGCCCAGCACGGAGGCGGCGAAACCGGGCGCGAAGCGATCCACCGTCGCGATCATCCGATCCGCCACCGCCTCGCGGTGATCGTCCCAGTGGCGCCCGCCCGGCAGTACCGGCGCGACGTGCTGGCAGAACAGGCTGGCGACATGCCGGCCCGGCGGGGCGAGCGAATCGTCCAGGGTGGAAGGGATCAGCATCTCCACGATTGGCTCGTTCGACCAGCCCTGCGCGCGCGCATCGCGGAACGCGCGATCCATGTAATCCAGGCTCGGCGCGAGGATGATGCCGGCGGTCAGGTGATCGCCATCGCCCGGCAAAGCGGTGAAATCCGGCAGGCGCGACAGCGCCACGTTCATCCGGAAAGTGCCGGAACCGCAGCGCCAGTTCGCCATCCGCTCGCGGGTGGCGGCGGGCACGTCGTCCGCGCGCATCAACTGTTCGTACAGCAGTTTGGGATTGACGTTGGCGACCACCGCGCGCGCGCGCAGGGTCTCGCCGTCCGCGGTGACCACGCCCACCGCGCGGCCCCGTTCCACCAGCACCTCGCGCACGCCGGCGCCGGTGCGCAACTCGGCCCCGGCCGCGCGCGCGGCGCTGGCCATCGCCTGGGTGATCGCGCCCATGCCGCCGATCGCATGGCCCCACGCGCCCTTGACCCCGTTCACCTCGCCGAACACGTGATGCAGCAGCACGTAGGCCGAACCGGGCGTATAGGGACTGGCGAAGTTGCCGACCACGCCGTCGAAACCGAACAGCGCCTTGACCGGCTCGCTCTCGAACCAGCGATCCAGGTATTCGCCGGCCGAGATGGTGAACAGATCCAGCAGCTCCTGGCGCAGGGTTTCGTCGAGGGCATGCAGCCTGCGGCCCAGCCGCGCCGTGCGCAGCAGTTCCGGCAGCGCCTTCCACCAGCCGCCATCGGTCAGGTTGGGCGGCGGCTCCAGCGCCAACGCCCGCAGCACGTCGGCGATGGCGTCCAGCCGGGCCTCGTAGGCCGGCAGCCGTTCGGCGTCGCGGACGGAGAACTTGGCGAATTCGGCGCGGGTCTGGCCACCGCCGGTCAGCAGATAGCCGCCTTCCGGCAGCGGCAGGAAATTGTTGCGCCGGCGTTCGACCACCCGCAGGCCGTGGCCGGCCAGATCCAGCTCGGCGATGACGCGGGGCTGCAACAGCGAGACCGTATAGGACGCCACCGAATTGCGGAAACCGGGGTGGAACTCCTCGGTGACCGCCGCCCCGCCCAGCACGCTGCGGCGTTCGAGCACGGTCACCGCCAGACCGGCCCGGGCCAGGTAGGCGGCGCAGGTCAGGCCGTTGTGGCCGCCGCCTATCAACAGGACGTCCCGGCCGCTCACGCGCCCTCCCCGGCCCGCGCCCGAAAACGGAAGCCGGGCCAGCCAGCGGCCACTGTCCCGTGGCAGGCTCGCCTATAATTGTGACTCAGCACGCAAACTCGATGGCGGGGAACAAACTTGGCGATCACGACGTTGGTCCGGGGGATGGGAATCCGCGCGGGGCTTTTGCTGGCCCTGATGTCGGCCTGCGTCCCCGCGTTCGCCGAGGATTGGGTCTACCGGGTCCGTCCCGGCGACACCTTGTGGGATCTCGGTGGCGCCTATCTCAAACCCGGAGTCGACTGGCGTCGGCTCCAAGAGCATAACCGCATCGCCGATCCGTACCGGCTCGCGCCCGGCAGCCGCCTGCACATTCCATTGGCCTGGCTGCGCCAGCAACCGGCGCGGGCGCGGGTGATCGCATTGGTCGGCCGGGCCACCGCGGTCACCACCGGCGGTGCCGAGCAACCGATCAGCGAAGGCATGGAACTGGGCGTCGGCAGCCGGCTGCTCACGGCGGCCGGCGCTTCGCTCAGCCTGCAGTTCGCCGACGGTTCGCGCCTGCGCCTGCGGGAAGACAGCGAACTGGTGCTGGATCGGCTGACCCGCTACGGCCGCACCGGCATGGTCGACACCCGCGTGCGCCTGCAACGCGGCCGCATCAACAACGAGGTCCGCCGGCTGCGCGGCCCCGGCGATCAGTTCATCGTGGAAACCCCCACCGCCTCCTCCGCCGTGCGCGGTACCCGTTTCCGCATCCACAGCGGCGATCAGGGCACCCAGGCGGAAGTCCTGGACGGGCGGGTCGCGGTGACGGCGGGCCGGCGCGCCACACTGCTCCGGCCGGGTTTCGGCACACGCGCACCGGCCGGCGGCGGTGATCCGCTGGATCCGGTCGCGCTGCTGCCGGCGCCGGATCTTTCGGCGGTCGGCGCGGAGCAGGACAGCATCCGTCCGCAGTTCGCCTGGCCGGCGGTCGCCGGCGCGCGCGGCTACCGGGTCCTTCTCAGCCGCCATCCGGACTTCGCCGCGCTCATCGCCGATCTGGCCACCACCGACCCTTCGGTGACCGCGCCGGCCCTGGATCCGGGCCAGTACCACCTGCGGGTCAGCGCGATCGACGCGCAGGGCCTGGAAGGCCGCGACGCCGATGCCGGGTTCCGCATCGCGGGCCGCCCCGTGCCTCCCTACGCCGTCGCGCCTTCGGCCGGCAGCCAGGTCCGGCAGAACCGCCCCGAACTGCGCTGGACCCAGGCGCCGGAAGCCCATCGCTATCGCTACGAAATCGCGGACGACCCGGCCTTCCGCAACCCGGTCGCGCAGGGCGACGGGGTGCGCGGAGAAGCGATCACCGTCTCAGAGCCGCTGGCACCCGGCGCGTACTATTGGCGCGTGGGCAGCATCGATGCCCAGGGGAAAAAGGGGCCGTTCGGAGATGCCATCGAGTTCACGGTCAGGCCGCTGGATCCGATCGATGACATCGATCTGGACAAGGACGGCGCGCGCGCCGGCGATATCACTTTCCACTGGCGCGCCGGCCTGCCCGGCCAGCGTTACCGCTTCCAGATGTCGCGTTCGGCGTCGTTCGAACGCCTGGCCGTGGACGAGGTGGTCGAACAGGCCGAGATCACCCTGTCCAGGCCCGGGGGCGGCACCTGGTATCTGCGCGCGCAGGCCATCGACACGAACGGCGATGTCGGCGAATTCGCGCCCGCCCAGAAGATCAAGCTGCCCTGCCGCCTGTGCCGCCTGGGCGCCGGCGCCGGGGCGCTGCTGATCCTGCTGAGCCTATGATCACCTCGCCCTCCCTGCCCCCGCCGAGGAGCCGCCTGCTGATCGCGCTGGGCGCGTCGGCGATCGTGGCCTGCCTGATCCTCACCGGGCTGGTCTCGCGCATGGATCAGTGGCTCTACGACCGGCTCGGTCCACTGGTGGCGGAAGACCCGGACAACCGCATCGCCATCGTCGCCATCGACGAGAAGAGCCTGGGCGAACTGGGGCGCTGGCCGTGGTCGCGGCGCCAGCACGCCCGGCTGGTGGATGAACTCGGCCGCATCGGCGTGCGCGGCATCGGCCTGGATCTGCTGCTGTCCGAACCGGCCCTGTTCGATCCGGAAGGCGACGCGCTGCTGGCGCGGGCGATGAGCCGCCACGGCAAGGTGGTGCTGCCGGTGCTGGCCGAAGCCACCCAGGTCAACGGACCGCTGGTAGAACTGCTGCCGATTCCGGAATTCTCCGCCTCGGTCGCCTCGCTGGGCCACGTCGATCTGGCCGCGGACGACGATGGCGTGGTGCGCAGCGCCTATCTGCGCGCGGGCCAAGGTTCGCCGCGCTGGCCGGCGCTGGCGCTGGCGCTTAGCCAGTTGGACCAGCCGCTGGCGCAGAACGACGATCTGCCCGGCGAGCGCCTGTCGGATCCGGATCTGGCCTCGCCGCAGCGCTGGGTGCGCGACCACCGCGTGCTGATTCCCTACGCGCGTCCGCCCAACGGCTTCCCGCAGGTGTCCTACACCGACGTCATCCATCGGCGGGTGCCGGCTTCGCTGCTGCAGGGCCGCTGGATCCTGGTGGGCACCACCGCGATGGGCATGGGCGATACGGTCGAGGTGCCGGGCCGGGCCGGCGGCCGCGGGCTGACCGGCGTGGAATACGAAGCCAACGTGCTGAACATGCTGATCCAGAACAGCGCGATCACGCCGATGTCGCTGGGCGCGCAGTTGCTGCTGTCGATCCTGCTGGTGTCCCTGCCGATGCTGGTGTGCGGACTCCCGGTTTTCCGCCAGATCTGGCGGCCGGCGCTGGCGACGATCGCCCTGACCCTGTTGCTGGCGCTGCTGCTGCTCCAGTTCGCGCGGGTGTGGTTCCCCGCGTCGGCCACCCTGCTGGTGCTCGCCATCGGCGCGTCGGTGTGGGTGTACCGCCTGATCCGCCGCACCCAGCGCGCGGCGCAGACCGATCCGCTGACCGGCCTGGCCAACCGCAACAAGTTCAACCATGCGCTGGAACAGGAACTGCGCGCGGTCCAGCGCACCCACCTGCCGATGTCGCTGCTGCTGCTGGACATCGATCACTTCAAGCAACTCAACGACAGCCAGGGCCACGCCAGCGGCGATGCCGTGTTGCGGCTGCTGGCACGGGTGCTGCGCGGACGCGCGCGCCGTCCGCGCGACGTGATCGCCCGCCTGGGCGGTGACGAGTTCGCGGTGCTGCTGCCGGAAACCTCCGCGCAGGCGGCGGCGACCATCGCCACCACCATCCACGTCGATCTGGCCAATCTCGCCGCGCGCACCGAACGCGCCCTCGATGCGCCCGCGTTCACCGCCAGCATCGGCATCCACACCACCCAGGCCGGCGACAACCCGGACGCGGCCGAGGTATTCGAGCGCGCCGACGCGGCGCTTTACCAGGCCAAGCAGGCCGGCCGCAACCGCAGCGTCAGCCACGCCGCCGCCATCCCCTGATCGGGCGCGGCGCCGCTTCCGGCGTCAGACGTCCAGTTGCATGCCCGGGCGCGCCAGCTCGACCTCCACGCCGTAACGCTCGCCCAGTTCACCTGCGAGCGCTTCGCGCGCGCGATCCTCGCCATGCACCAGCACCACCGGCGGCGACGGTTCGAAACCGCCATACCACGCCAGCAGGCCGGCCTGGTCCGCATGCGCGGACAGCCCGCCGACGGTGTGGCACTGTGCATTGACCCGATGATCGCGGCCGTGGATGCGGACCCAGCGCGCGCCATCGACCAGCCGGCGTCCCAGCGTGCCCTCGGCCTGGTAGCCGACGAACACCACGTGGGCGCGCTGGCGTCCCAGGTTGTGCGCCAGGTGGTGCTGGATGCGGCCGCCGTTGGCCATGCCCGAGCCGGCGATGATGATCGCGCCGTTGGCGATCTGGTTGATCGCCATGGATTCCGCAGTGCTTTCGGTGACGTGCAGGTTGGGCAGGCGGAACGGATTGGGCGACCCGCGCCAGACGTCCTGCGCTTCCGCGTCGAACAGTTCATGGTGGTGTTCGTAGACGCGCACCACCTTGCCGGCCATCGGGCTGTCGAGGAATACCCGCCAGCGCGCCAGTTTCCATTCTTCCCAGTGGCGCGCGAACCAGTACAGCAGTTCCTGGCTGCGTCCCACCGCGAAGGCGGGAATCAGCACGTTGCCGCGATCGGCCCAGGCCTGTTCGAGGATGTCGCCCAGTTCGCGCACGGTGGCGGGACGATCCCGGTGGTTGCGGTCGCCGTAGGTGGATTCCATCAGCACCAGATCCGCTTCGCGCACCGGCGAGGGATCCCGCAGGATCGGAGTGCCCTGCTGGCCCAGATCGCCGGAAAACACCAGCTTGCGGCCATCCGCCCACGCTTCGACGATGCTCGACCCCAGGATATGGCCGGCGTCGCGGAAGGCGATGTCCACGCCCGGCAGGATCGTTTGCCGTTGGTCGTAGGGCAGCGGCCGCACCTGCGCCATCGCCGCCTGCACGTCCTCGCGATCGTACAGCGGCCGGATCTCCGGCTCGCCGCCGCGCCGGCGCCGGTTCGCGCGCTCGGCGTCGGCTTCGGCCAGCGAGGCGGCATCCATCAGCATCACCGGCATCAGTTCGGCGGTGGCCGCCTGCGCGTGGATCGGGCCGCGGAATCCGCGCCGCACCAGCAGCGGGATGCGCCCGATGTGGTCGATGTGGGCGTGGCTCACCACCAGCGCGTCCAGCGTCGATGGCTCGAACGGAAACGGATCGGCGTTGCGGGCCTCGGCTTCGCGGCTGCCCTGGATCATCCCGCAATCCAGCAGGACCCGCTTGCCCGCCGCGTGCAACAGATGCATCGAGCCGGTCACCTCACCGGCCGCGCCATGGAATTCGATCCGCATTCTCGGCTCCCGCGATGTCCGCGCCACCCTAGCATGGCGCGGCGTCGCGGCCGTGACGCCCCGGCCGGAGCCGGTCGCGTACCATGACCTTCGACACCCCCCGCCCTTCCGGGCGGAGAGTAGAGTCCGCGCACGTCCGTCTGGACAGACCTATCCCAATGCCCTTCCGGGCCGGAGTTGAAAGTGACCTTCCGTAAACCGCAGATGCTTCTCTTGTCCCTGGCCGTCACCGCGGCCCTCGTCGGCTGTTCCAAGCCCAACGACGCCGCTTCCCCCGACACCGCCGCCAAGGCCGGCGCCGACGGTGGCGAACTGCAATTGAAGCTGGACGAGAGCAAGCTGCCGCCGGTGAACCGCTTCCAGGTCGCGGATCTGGACACCAGCAAGAACGCCTGCACCGATTTCACCGGCTACGCCAACGGCAAGTGGCTGGCCGCCAACCCCATCCCGGGCGACCGCACCAGTTGGGGCGCTTTCGAAATGCTGGATGAGCGCTCCACCGCCGTGCAGCGCCAGCTGGCCGAGCAGGCCGCGGCGCACGCCAACGCCACCGGCGTGGAGAAGATCGTCGGCGACCTGTGGGCGACCGGCATGGACGAAGCGAAGATCAACGCGCAGGGCATCGAGCCGATCAAGGCCGACCTGGCCGCCATCGACGGCCTGGCCAGCAAGGAAGCCATCGTCGAGTACCTGAGCGCCAATGCCGCCAAGGGCCGCAACTTCCTGTTCGGTTTCGGCGGCGAGGCGGACTTCAAGGATTCCTCGATGGTGATGGCCTACGCCTCGCAGGGCGGTCTGGGCCTGCCGGATCCGGAGTACTACACCAAGGCCGAGAACAAGGAAAAGCTGCAGGCCTACGAGGCGCACATCGCCAAGGTGCTGGAGCTGTCGGGCGTGGCCGCCGCCGATGCCGCCAGGCAGGCCAAGGACGTGGTCGCGTTCGAGACCCGCCTGGCCAAGGCCTCCAAGACCAGCGAGGAACTCTCGCGCGACGTGTCGCTGTACTACAACCCGGTCACCCTGGCCGACGCCGACAAGCTCACCCCGAACTTCTCGTGGACGCGCTTCTTCGAATCGCAGGGCGTGAAGGCGGACAAGTTCTCGCTGGCCATGCCGGGCTTCCACCAGGAAGTGAGCAAGATGCTGGGTGATACCGATCCGGCCATCTGGCGCGCCTACCTGCGCTTCCACACCGTCGACGGCGCCTCGCCGTACCTGAGCGACGCCTTCGTCAACGAGAACTTCAACTTCTACGCCAAGACCCTGCGCGGGCAGAAGGAAATCAAGCCGCGCTGGAAGCGCGTGCTCGACACCGTGGAAAACCAGGCCGGCGAAGCGCTGGGCCAGATGTACGTGAAGGTGGCGTTCCCGGCCGAGTCCAAGGCCAAGATGGAAACCCTGGTCGGCAACCTGCGCACCGCGCTGAAGAGCCGCCTGGAGAACCTGCCGTGGATGAGCGCGGAGACCAAACAGAAGGCGATCGCGAAGTGGGAAACCTTCACCCCGAAGATCGGCTACCCCGACAAGTGGCGCGAGTGGACCGGCCTGGCCACCAGCCGCGACAGCTACCTCGGCAACGTGCTGGCCGCGCAGGAATTCAACTACAAGTGGAGCCTCGGCAAGATCGGCAAGCCGGTGGACAAGACCGAATGGGGCATGCCGCCGCAGATGGTCAACGCCTACTACAACCCGCTGCAGAACGAGATCGTGTTCCCGGCCGCCATCCTGCAGCCGCCGTTCTTCGATCCCGAAGCGCCGGATGAAATGAACTACGGCGGCATCGGCGCGGTGATCGGCCACGAGATGATCCACGGCTACGACGACCAGGGTTCGCGCTTCGGTCCGACCGGCAACATGGAAGTGTGGTGGACGGACGGCGACGCCAAGGCGTTCTCCGGACTCACCGGCAAGCTGGTCAGCCAGTTCGACGGCTACACCACCGACGCCGGCGGCAAGGTCAACGGCAAGCTGACGCTCGGCGAGAACATCGCCGACCTGGGCGGCCTGGCGACCGCGTACGAGGCGATGAAGAAGGCCACCGAGACCACGCCGGATCCGAAGACCGACGGGCTGACCCGCGACCAGCGCTTCTTCCTCAACTGGGCCACGGTGTGGCGTCGCAACTTCACCCCGGAAGAACTGGTCGTGCGGCTGAAGACCGATCCGCACGCGCCGGCCAACTTCCGCGCCATCGGCGCGCCGTCGAACCTGCCGGCGTTCGCCGCGGCGTTCCAGTGCAAGTCCGGCGACGCGATGGTCCGCGACGGCGACAAGCAGGTGGTGATCTGGTAACTCCGGATACGTCCGGCGGTACCCGCGAAGGCCCGGGATTTCCCGGGCCTTCCTCGTTTCCGGACCGGCCGATGAAATGTGCGCCGTGTTCAGGGACAGGCCGCCCTGCTTGCTAGAATCCGCCAACTCCAACACCCGGATTCCCTGATGTCGAAGACCCGCGCCGCCCTTGGCCATCCCTCCCTGCTCGCCTTCGCCCTGGTCGCCGCGCTGGGCATCCCGCAGGCCGAAGCCGCCAGGAAGAAGGCGCCGCGCGCTCCGGCCGTCAGCGCCGCCTGCAGCGATTTCTACGGCCACGCCAACGCCGACTGGCTGAAGGCCAACACCAGCCCCGGCACCAGCGCGCTGGGCCAACTGCGCGAGCGCACCGAGCAGCAGCAGCGCGATCTGCTGCAGGCCGCGATGCAGTCGCCGCAGGGACACGTGCAGAAGCTGCTGGGCGACTTCTGGGCCAGCGGCCTGGATGAAGCGGCGGTCGAAGCCGACGGCGCCAAGCCGATCGCGCCGCTGCTGGATCGCATCAACGCGATCAAGAAGTCCAAGGATGTCGCGCCGGCGATCGCCGCGCTGCACCAGGTCGGCATCCCGGTCGCGTTCAACTTCAGCCCCGACGTCGACCTGCGCGCGCTGGATCGCCACATCGGCTACTTCATGCAGGGCGGGCTGGGCTTGCCGGATCCGGCCTACTACACCCGCACCGATGCCGACACCAAGCAGGTGATGGACCGCTACCGCGCCTACGTGAAGCAGATCCTCGCCCTCACCGGCACCGCCCAGAACCGGCTGGACGCCGACGCGCAGGCGGTGCTGGATCTGGAAACCCGCCTGGCGCAGGTCTCCAAGCCGCTGCTGGACCTGCGCAATCCGATGGCCAACTTCGCCCCGGTCGCCACCAAGGATCTGGGCAAGCAGTACCGCAACCTGCAGATCGACGCCTTCCTCAAGGCGCAGGGCGTCAACGACGACACCGTGTCGATCTCCGATCCGGCGCTGTTCAAGCAGGTGGACGCGCTGGTCGCCAGCCTCAAGCCGGACCAGTGGAAGGCCTACCTGCGCTGGCGCGTGGGCGATGCGATGGCGCCGTACCTGGCCAAGTCATTCCGCGATGCCGAGTTCGAATTCCGCGGCAAGGTCCTGCGCGGCGAGCAGACGCCGCCGGCGCGCTGGCAGCAGGTGCTGGGTGCGATCAACCTCGCGGCCGGCCCGATGCTGGGCAAGGAATACGCCGAACGCTACCTGCCGCGCTCCACCGATCAGCAGGCCGAAGCGATTGCCGCGCAGGTCCGCGACGCGCTGGGCCGCGCGATCGAACGCGCGGCCTGGCTGAGCGAGGGCGCCAAGGCGGAGGCCCGGGCCAAGCTCGGCAAGCTCAAGATCGAGGTCGGCACGCCGCACCGCGACGTCGATTACACCGTGCAGCCAATGGGCCGCGGCAGCTTCGGCGGCAACATGCTGATCGCATCGACCTGGCGCCATCGCGAAGAGATGAAGCGGATTGGCAAGGGCAACGCGGATCGCCGTTGGGACGTCCTGCCGCAGCAACCCGCGCTGGCCTACGATCTGGCCCAGAACCGCCTGATCGTCACCGCCGCGGTGCTGCAGCCGCCGGTGTTCGATCCCCAGCGCGACGCGGCCGGCCAGTACGGCGCGTACGGCGCGCTGGTGGGCCACGAGCTCAGCCGCGGCTTCGACAGCAAGGGCCGCATGGTCGACGCCAAGGGCGAACTGCGCGACTGGTGGACCGCGTCCGATCTGACCGCATGGAACGATATCGGCGCGAAAATCGCCGCGCAATACGACGCGTTCGCCTATCCCGAACTGAAGGACGTCAAGGTGAACGGCAAGCGGGTCCAGGACGAGGCGCTGGCCGATCTGGCCGGCGTCGAACTGGCCTGGGATGCCTTCATCACCGCCGAACCGCAGGCGGCCACGCCGGCCAGGCAGTCGTTCTTCACGGCCTGGGCGCAACTGTGGGCGCAGCGCATGGATGCCACCGAAGCCGCCCAGCGCGCCGCCACCGACGTGCGCGCACCGGGCCTGTGGCGCACCAACGCGCCGCTGTCCAACCAGGCCGCGTTCGGCCAGGCCTTCAGCTGCAAGCCGGGCCAGCCGATGCAGCGCAAGGACGCCGAGCTGATCGGCGAATGGCGCTGAACCGGCACGCCGGAACGCCTCAAAAAAAACGGCGCGGAAACGCGCCGTTTTTTTGTGGATGATTTCGTGCGCGGAACGACTTTCGATCGGATCGGTTATTTGACGATCCGCATCCGCGGCCCCGGCGGCCGGCGCTTGCCGAACGGTGGCTGGCCGCGCCAGTAGCGGATCATCAGCCAGCCGAAAATCATGCCGCCGAGATGGGCGAAGTGCGCCACGCCCGACTGCATGCCGGTGATGCCGAACAGCAACGTCAGCGCGCCGTAGATGATCACCAGCGTGCGCGCGCGGATTTCCATCGGAATCGGGAACACGATCATGCGCTGGTTCGGGAACAGCATGCCGTAGCCCAGCAGCAGGCCGAACACCGCGCCCGACGCGCCCAGCGAAGGCACCGCGGGGCCACCGCTCGCCAGCATCCACGAACTGACCAGCAACTGGCACAGGTTGGCGCCGATCAGGCACACGAAGTAATAGGTAGTGAAGCGCTTCTCGCCCCAGGTGGCCTCCAGCGGCGAACCGAACATCCACAGGGCCAGCATGTTGAACAACAGGTGGGTCAGGCCCGCATGCATGAAGCCGCTGGTCAGCGGCTGCCATGGCATGAACGCATAACGCGCGTAATCACTCGCCGCGCCTGTGAAATCGAGTGGCCATTGCAGGAAAGGAAGCGTGATGGCCTCGCCCAGGAAGCTCTGGAGCAGGAACACCACCACATTGGCGATCAGCAGCGCACGGGTCACTGGCAGCACGGGAGGAAACATGGCACGCATCCTTCGGGAACGCCGCCATGATAACCGCGGAGCTTCAGCCGCCCGGCGGCCCCCACAGTGCCTCGTCCAGCGTGCGTGCAGCTTTCACCCCGCGCACCCGTCCCTGTTCGACCCGCACGCCTTCCGCGCGCAGGCGCTGGCTCTGCTCGCGGTAGGCCCGCGATCCCTCGGGAAACGCGATCCGCCCGTCCGAACGCAGTACCCGGTGCCAGGGCAGCCGCGCGTCGTCGTTGTGGCTGAGGATGCGCGCCACCAGCCGGGCGCGCCCGGGCAGGCCCGCGCGCCGCGCGACTTCGCCGTAGCCGGCCACCTGCCCGCGCGGAATCGCGCGGATGGCGGCGAGGATCTTCGCTTCCGGCGTGGCTTCCGGCATGGCGGTTCGTTCCGGTCGTGGGATGCCGGAAGTGTGGCGCCTGCCCCGCCCGCTGGCTACCCCGGCCAGCGCAAACAGGCCTACCATACGGTCCTGCAATTTCCCGAGCCCGCCACGCCATGAAGAACTTCGAGCAGATCCGCAGCCACCTGACCACCTCCGGCTACCGGGTGTCGGTCCAGGAGCCCTACGTGGCCTGCGTGGAACTGTCGCTGGACAACGGGAGCCGGCACCAGGCCATCTTCCTGTCCGAACTGAGCAACGACGACGAACGCAGCTATCTGCGCGTGAGCACGGTGATCGCGCCGATCACCGGCGTCGACGCGCGTCGCGCCCTCGGTTTCAACTGGCACAGCAGCGTCGGCTACCTCGCCATCGGCGAGCTCGACGGCGTGCCCTACCTGCAACTGTGCGAGAACCGCCCCTACGACGGCCTGACCCCGGCCGAAGTCGACCGCCTGGTCCTGGAAATCGGCGGTCTCGGCGACCGCATGGAACGCGCGCTCTCCGCCGAGGGGGATTTGCTTTGAGGGCGGGGATTGGGGATTCGGGATTGGGGATTCGTTGAGGCAGGTCCCGGTGTTGTTGGAGGTACCGGAACCGAGATTCACGAAACCGGATTCAGGAATTTACTCAAGTCGCGGCACGTGCCTTCGCTCTTGCCAATCCCCAATCCCCAATCCCGGCCCATCAGGCCCAGCCCACCGCCTGCAGCAGCCTGAGCAGGCCGTAGGCGATGCCGCCGGCGGCGGGGATGGTCAGGATCCACGCCCAGATGATCCGCTCGACCACGCTGAACTTCAGCGCGCGCGGATTCTTGGCGAAGCCCACGCCCATGATCGCGGTCGAGATGCTGTGGGTGGTCGAGACCGGCATGCCGAAATGCGCGGCCACGGTCAGAATGGTCGCCGAGCTGGTCTCCGCGGCGAAGCCGTTGATCGGATGCAGCTTGACCATCTTGTGGCCGAGCGTCTTGATGATCTTCCAGCCGCCCGAGGCGGTGCCCAGCGCCATGACCACCGCGCAGGTCAGCACGATCCAGGTCGCGATGTCCTGCTCGCCGGCGCTGCCCGGATGCAGGAACGCCAGCCAGTCCGGCAGATCGTCGAGCGCACCGGTCGCCTCGGCGCCGAACAGGGTCAGCGCGATGATGCCCATGGTCTTCTGCGCATCGTTGTGGCCGTGTGCGTAGCCCATGTAGGCCGCCGACAGGATCTGCGCCTTGCCGAAGAACTTGTTGACGAAGTTGGGCCGCGCCAGCCGCCGCAGCCAGCCCGTCGCCCGCGAAAGCAACGCGATCAGGCCCCACAGCAGCAGCATCACCCCGATGCCAAGCAGGAAGCCGGCGATCGGCGAGCTGATCATCGGCACCACCACCTTCCATAGGATGCCCTTGTTCTTGGTCCAGTCGCCGACCGCTTCGGACCAGATCAACGCACCCCAGTCGTTGTGGGCCGCTGCCAGCGCGGCACCGCACAGGCCGCCGATCAGCGCATGCGAGGAGGAGGACGGCAGTCCCTTCCACCAGGTGATCAGGTTCCACACGATGCCGCCCAGCAGCGCGCACAGAATTACCTGCGAGGTGACTTCGACCACGCCGGTATCGACCAGGCCGGAAGCGATCGTCTTGGCGACCGCGGTGCCGGTCAGCGCGCCGACCAGGTTCATGATCGCCGCCAGCATCACCGCCTGTCCCGGCGAGAGCACCTTGGTGGCGACCACGGTGGCGATGGAATTGGCGGTATCGTGGAAGCCGTTGATGAACTCGAACACGAGCGCGGCCAGGATCACCACCAGGACCAGGGTCAGCATGGGGCGATCCTCAGCTGTTCTTCAGCACGATCTGGTAGGCCACCACGCCCGCCTCGCGGCAGCGGTCGATGGCCTTTTCCAGGATCTCGAAGAACTCCTTCAACAGGAACATCTGCAGATGGTCCAGGCGGCCGGAATAGATGTCGCGGTACAGCTCCAGCATCAGCCGGTCGGCCTCGTTCTCGATCGCGCGCAGCTTCTCGTTGAGCGCGGTCATGCGATCGA
>MTEX01005653.1_pt1 | contig 39308 bp, 35 predicted proteins | sample 1042691 | NCBI WGS metagenome assembly MTEX01 (sample SAMN06185810, study PRJNA358809) | soil metagenome | isolation source: soil biostimulated with molasses as carbon source | place: India | collected 2015-05-23
GGTGAGGTCAGCACGGTGAAGATCGAGGGGTCGGGGTGATCGAAGCTCACCGTGTTGATGGTGTTGAACTTGGCCAGGTCGTACTTGTAGGGCGCGTAGTTGCCGTGCCAGGCCACCACGTCGAGCGGCGAATGGCCGAGCTTGGTCACCCAGAAGCGGCCGGAGAACTTGGCCACCAGCTCGAAGTCGCCCTCGATGTCCTCGAAGGCGGCCACCGGGCTCTCGAAGTCGCGCGGGTTGGCCAGGCCGTTGGCGCCGATGGGGCCGAGGCCGGGCAACTCCAGGGGGCTGCCGTAGTTCTCGCAGACGTAGCCGCGGGCGGCGTCAGAGCCCTCGGCCAGGCGCACCTGGAACTTCATGCCGCGGGGAATCACCGCGATCTCGCCGCCCTTGACCTCGAGCTCGCCGAGTTCGGTGCGCAGGCGCAGGGTGCCCTGCTGCGGCACGATCAACAGTTCGCCGTCGGCGTCGTAGAAGAAGCGCTCGGTCATGTCGCGGTTGAAGGCATAGACGTGCACGCCGCAGCCGGCCTGGGTGCCGGCATCGCCGTTGACGGCAATCGTCAGCAGGCCGTCGACGAAGTCGGTGGGCTCGGCGGGAATCGGCAGCGGATCCCAGCGCATCTGGTTGGGGTCGGCGGCGGGCCTGGCCAGCGGCGAGGTGGCTACCCGGCCGTTCTCCAGCGGCGTATAGGCGCTCTGCACCACCGAGGGGCGGATGCGGTAGAGCCAACTGCGCAGGTTGGCGTGGCGCGGCGCGGTGAAGGCCGAGCCGGTGAGCTGCTCGGCGTAGAGGCCGTAGGCGCACTTCTGCGGCGAGTTCTGCCCTGCCGGCAGCGCGCCGGGCAGCGCCTCGCTGGCGAAATGGTTGCGGAAACCGCTCTGGTACTCGAGCGTCTGGGTCGTCATGTCGGGGGTCCTCTGTTTCAACGTCCTGTCGAATCTTTTGCTGACTCAAGCCGTTCGCTTGGCTGTGTCGTGGCCTGGCCGGCGATGGTCAGCGCCTCCTCGAGCACCTGCTGGTCGCCGATGTGGTTGGCCAGCAGCAGGATCAGCCGGGCATTGATGCGCTCGCTCTCGGCCTCGCTGCGCTCGCGATGCAGCTCGGTCAGCGCGGCATAGAAGGCGTCCGGGTCGGTGAAGTTGGGGTTGAGCTCAAGCCGTGACATGGGTGCCTCCCTGAACGGTGGAAGGAGCGAGATAGGCGCCCAGGGCGCGGTCCATCGCCTCGCCGACCGCGGCCGCCGTGACGGTGTGCCAGCGGGCGGTGACGTGCTGGTCGGGGCGGATCAGGTAGGCGATGCCGGCGCCGAGGCCGTAGCGCTCGCCGATCAGGTTCTCCACGTCCTCGACCTGGCGGCTGCGCGGCAGCTCGGTCAGGGCGTGGGGCGCGGGGCCGACGACCAGCAGGTCGAGGTCGGCCCGCTCCTCGAGCAGCGGGGCGAGTTCGGCCCTGAGGGCTTCGGCCCGGGCGCTGTCGACACGACCATCGAGCAGCAGCACGAAGCGCTCGCCGAGCTGGTTGAGCAGCCAGGCGCGCCGGCCGGCCAGGCCGATCGGCGCGTCCTTGGCCGGACTGCCGGGGCGCAGCTCGAGGGGCAGGCCCTCGGCCTCATGGCCGTTGAGCGGCGAGCCGTCATAGCGGCACGGCATGGAGAGGCGACCGCTGTTGACCAGGCGGCGGGCAAAGGGGTAGTGCTCGGCCAGCTCCAGCACGCTGTCGCGGAACAGGCGGCTCACGCGACTCTTGGGGGTGATGAAGTCGGTGGCCCGCGTCGAGTTCAAGATGTTCTCGGCGGCGCCGTGCTGGCGCTCGTCGTCGTAGGTGGCGAGCAGCGCTTCCGGGGCCTGGCCCTTGAGCACCCGGGCCAGCTTCCAGGCCAGGTTCTCGGTGCTCTGCAGCGCGCCGTTGGCGCCGCGGGCGCCGAAGGGCGAGACCTGATGGGCGGCGTCGCCCATGAAGAACACCCGCCGGTGGATGTAGCTGTCCATCTTGCGGCAGCGGAAGGTGTAGACGCTGGCCCACTCCAGCTCGAACTCCACGTCCGCGCCGAGCATCGCCTGCACGCGGGGGCGGATGTTCTCCTCCTTCTTCTCCTCTTCCGGGTCGGCATCCCAGCCGAGCTGGAAGTCGATGCGCCAGACGTTGTCCGGCTGACGGTGCAGCAGCACCGACTGGTTGGGGTGGAAGGGCGGGTCGAACCAGAACCAGCGTTCGGTGGGGAAGTCCGCCTTCATGATCACGTCGGCGATCAGGAAGCGGTCCTGGAACACCTGGCCCTTGCTCTCCAGGCCCAGCATGTCGCGAATCTTGCTGTTGGCGCCGTCGGCCACCAGCAGGTAGTCGCAGGCGAGGCGGTAGTCGCCGTCCTCGGTGCTGACCAGCACCTCGCTGCGCTCGGCCTGGCTGTCCACTGCGGTGACCTTGTGCAGCCAGCGCAGGTCGATCAGCTCGTTGAGCTCATTGGCACGATCGACCAGATACTCCTCGAAGTAGTACTGCTGCAGGTTGATGAAGGCGGGCATGCGGTGGCCCGCTTCCGGCAGCAGGTCGAAGTCGTAGACCTCACGCGCTTGGAAGAACACCCGGCCGCGCTGCCAGGTCACGCCCTTGTCGACCATCGGCTGGGCGCAGCCCAGGCGGTCGAGGATCTCCAGGGTGCGCTTGGCGAAGCAGATCGCCCGCGAGCCGACGCTGACGGTGTTGTTGTCGTCGAGCACCACGCTGGCGATGCCCTGCTGGGCCAGGTCGATGGCCATGGCCAGGCCGGTGGGTCCGGCGCCGACGATCACCACCGGGCAGTGGCGCACGTCGGTGCGGTCGAGTTCCGGTGGGCGCCGGTACGGATAGACGGGATTGTTGTAGGTCGTTGGCATCGTGCTCCCCTCGGCACCTGCCGTCGGGTGGCGTCCCGGCGGCAGGCCTGTTCCGGGACGTCCCGGGGTATCGTTGTCGTTACTGGTTCTCGACCACTTCCTGCAGCGAGTGCCACATGGCGGTGTCGCGCTCGGCGGTCCAGATGCGCGGGTCGGGATATTCGCCGCCGGCCTCGTCATAGCAGCGGGTGATGTCGAACGGCAGACAGTGGTCGAAGATCACCCAGTGGCCGTACTTCGGCTTGAGCTTGGCGTAGGTCTCGGCGTAGCACTCGGAGAGCGACTTGCCGGCGGCCTTGCCCGCCTTGACGCTGCCGTACATGTCGGCGAGGAAGTCGCGGGTGCCCTGGATCGCCTCCTGGCACTGCTCGGGGGTGGTGAGCGCCTCGCCGCGCCCCGGTACCAGCTTCTGCGGGGCCATCGCCTGCAGGCGGTCGAGGGTGGTGGGCCAGTCCTCGTGATAGGCGTCGCCGGTGTAGGGGGTGGCGCCGTACTCGACCAGGTCGCCGGAGAACATCACCTTCTCCTCGGGCAGCCAGACGATGGTGTCGCCCTTGGTGTGGCCGCGACCGAGGTGGATGATGCGTACCTCGCGCTTGCCCATGAACACCGTGAGCTCCTGCTGGAACACGATGTTGGGCCAGGTCAGGCCGGGCACCGAGTCGACGCCCTTGAACAGGCGCGGGAAGCGGCCGACCTCTGACTCGTAGTCCTGCTGGCCGCGCTCGACGATCAGGTCGTAGGTGTGCTGGCTGGCATAGATGTTCTCGGCACCGTAGGCCGAGGCGCCGAGCACGCGCACGGCGTGGTAGTGGCTCATCACCACGTGCTTGATCGGCAGGTCGGTGACCTCGCGAATCCGACGGATCACGTCCTGGGCCATGATCGGCGTGGCCTGGGTGTCGATCACCATCACGCTGTCGTCGCCGATCACCACGCCGGTGTTGGGGTCGCCCTCGGCGGTATAGGCGTACAGGCCTTCGGCCAGTTGGGTGAAGCTGACCTGCTTCTCTTCGGTATCGGCGTGGGAAGCGAACTTCTTGCTCATGGTTCCTCCAGGGTCGTCAGGGTCGTCACGTAGGCCGTGTCCCGCCCACCAGCGGTGCCGGAATGTCGTTCAGCATAGTTTTGTTTGAAACTATATGTCCAGCAAATCACGGACCAATCCCTAAATCAAGCGGCGGGAGAATGGCCGGAATTTGCCTTGGATCATGGGTTTAACGCTTTTTTGCGACCTAAGTCTAATAACGAATCGTTGCAAAATTAGTTGCACAGGAAATTAACTAGCGGCAAGGTGAGGCTGACAAAACATAGGCTGCGTTGCCACCGGCGAGTGCACCCGAAGGCAGCGACGCTCGCATTACAACAACACAAAGCCATCACGTGGCGCGAGTGCGCCACCCGTGACGACCAGGAGCACACAATGAAAATCACCAACCGCCTCATGATCGGCGCCGTCGCGGCGCTCGGGTTCAGCCTCGGCACGCCTGCGCTGGCCCAGACCACCATCACCGTCAGCACCTGGGGCGGCCCCAACCACGGCGTCAACACCATCGTCTGGCCGACCTGGAAAGCCTGGATCGAGGAAGCCACCGAAGGCCGCGTGACCGTCGAAGTGGTGCACGACATGGGCCCGCCGGCGGCGCAGATGGAGATCGTCGCCGACGGTATCGCCGATGCCAGCTGGATCTTCCACGCCCACATGGCCGGCCGCTTCCTGGCCACCCAACTGCCGGAATTCCCCACTTTCGAGGAGTTCTCCTCCGAGGATGCCGCCGCGGCCTACTGGCACACGCATCAGGAATATCTGGCCCAGGCGGGCGAGCATCGCGGCGTCGACGTGCTGGCCATGGGCGTGCACGGGCCGGGGCAGATCTTCACCCGCGACCAGATCGGCTCCATCGACGACCTGGCGGGCAAGCGCCTGCGGGTCGGCGGCGGGGTGATGAGCGGGCTGGCCGACGCCATGCGCGTGACCGGCGTGGCGCTGCCGCCCACCGGCGTCTACGAAGCCGCCTCCCAGGGCGTGGTCGACGGCGCCATGCTGACCCTGGAGAGCCTGCGCAGCTTCCGTGTGGCCGAAGTGGCGCCGCACACCCTGACCGTCGATGGCGGCTTCTATCGCGGCAGCTTCGCCATCGTCATGAATCCGATGTTCTGGGATCAGGTCTCGCCCGAAGATCGCGAGGCGATCGAGGCCGTTTCCGGTGAGCACCTGTCGCGGCTGTTCGGCTACATGATGGACGTTTCCGACGAGAGCGGGGTCGAGTTCGGCCAGGAGCGCGGCGCCACCTTCACCCAGGCGCCCGAAGCGGATATCGAGCGGCTGCGCGGTGTGACCGAGCAGCTGATCGCCGAGTGGTCGAATGCCGTGGCGGATCGCGGCGTCGATGCCGAGGCGGCCCTGGCGCACTTCCGCGAGCAACTGGCCCTGGCGGCCGAGAGTGAAGGTATCGCCGAGCGCGTCGTGCGCCAGTAACCCGCTGCACCTTTATCTGGAGGCTTGACCATGCCGACCTCGTCCACGCTCTGGTTGCGGGTCGGTCGTGTCATGCAGCTGACGCTGGAGGGGGTGGCCGGAGCCACCCTCTTCGCCATGATGCTGCTGACCACGGCGGACGTGACCGGACGCTACTTCTTCAACTCGCCGATTCTCGGCACCGTCGAGCTGACCCAGCTGATGCTGGCCGCGCTGGTGTTCCTGTCGCTGCCGGTGGTGTGCTGGCGCGAGGAGCACGTCAGCGTCGATCTGCTCGACAGCGTGTTTCCGGCGCGCCTGATCTGGATCCGCCAGGTGCTGGTCAACCTGATCGTCACCGGGGCGCTGTGGATCATGGCGCGGCGCATCTGGGCGCTGGCCGAGCGCGCCATGGAGTGGGGCGACGTGACCGAGTTTCTGCGCATCCCCAACGGCTATCTCATCTATCTCATCTCGGTCATGCTGGCCGTCTCGGCCGTGCTGACACTGCTGCGCGCCATCGGCTACCTGCTGGAAGGCGTGGGCGTGCTCGAACGCGGCGGCCCGCTCAGTCCCGAGAAAGGCAAGGGAGGCGATCATGACTGAAGCGCTGTATGGGTTCGCCGCCCTGCTGCTGCTGGCCTTTTTGCGGGTCCCCCTGGCGTTCGCCATGGGCATCGTCGGCTTCGCCGGCTTCTACTTCCTCACCGGCAACTGGAACGCCGCCGAGGCCATGGCCGCGCGGCGCGTGGTGGATACCGCCATGGACTACGGCCTGTCGGTGATCCCGCTGTTCATCCTGATGGGCAACCTGGTCTCCCACGCCGGGCTGTCCGATGCGCTGTTCCGCGCCTCCAACGGCTTCCTCGGCCACCGCAAGGGCGGCCAGGCCATGGCCACCATCGTCGCCTGCGGCGGCTTCAGTGCCATCTGCGGCTCGAGTCTGGCCACCGCCGCCACCATGGGCCGGGTCGCCATGCCGCAGATGCGCAAGTACGGTTACAAGGACACCCTGGCCTCGGCCTCCATCGCTGCCGGCGGCACCCTGGGCATCCTGATTCCCCCCAGCGTGATGCTGGTGATCTACGGCATTCTCACCGAAACCAGCATCCGCGAACTGTTCGCCGCCGGCTTCATTCCCGGCATTCTCGGCATCATCCTCTACCTGGTGGCGGTGAAGTGGGTGCTGTGGCGCGACCCGGACGCCGGTCCCGCCGGCGAGAAGGTACCGTGGCCCGAGCGCTTCCAGGCGCTCAAGAGCGTGGGCAGCACCCTGGCCCTGTTCATACTGGTGATCGGCGGCATCTACCTCGGCGTGTTCACCCCCACCGAGGCGGCGGGCATCGGCGCCATGGGCGCCTTCATCATCGCCCTGCTGCGGCGGGCGCTCACCCCTCAGGTGCTGATGAACGTGCTGATGGACACCGTGCGCACCACCGCCATGCTGTTCGCCGTGGTGCTCACCGCGCTGATCTTTGCCAACTTCATCAACCGGGCGGGGTTGCCCAACGACCTGCTGGCCTTCGTCAACGGGCTCAACATCGCCCCGTTCATGGTCATTCTGGTGATACTGGCCATCTACGTGCTGCTCGGCTGCGTGTTCGAGAGCATGTCGATGCTGCTGCTCACCGTGCCGGTGTTCTTCCCGGTGGTGGCGGGGCTCGGCTTCGACCTGGTGTGGTTCGGCATCCTGGTGGTGATCGTGATCGAGATCAGTCTGATCACGCCGCCGGTGGGAATGAACGTGTTCGTGCTGCGGGCGGTGTTGCCGGACGTCTCCACGGGCACGATCTTCCGCGGCGTGACGCCGTTCTGGGTGGCCGGCATGGCGCGCGCGTTGCTGGTGCTGGTGTTCCCGGGTATCGTGCTGTTCCTGCCGCAACTGCTCTATTGACCGCTGCCAAGCGCGGGGTGAGGAGTCTCGAGATGAATGCAGAAGAAGAACGCCAGGCCGGTCTCGCCATGGAGGGCGACGAGGACCTGGCCGGGCCGCCGACCAAGCAAGAGCTGGATCTCAACCAGTTCCTGCCTTATCGGCTCAACAGCCTGGCCGATCGCATCAGCCAGGCGCTGGCCGAGCTCTACGAGGAGCGCTATCAGCTCAATATCGCCCAGTGGCGGGTACTGGCCTGGCTCAGCCACTGCGACGAGCTGACGGCAAAGAAGATCTGTGCCTATACCAACATGGACAAGGCCCGCGTGTCGCGGGCGATCCAGGCGCTGGAGGAGCGTGGCCTGATCAGCCGCACGCCGGCGCCGGAGGATCAGCGGCAGCAGGATCTGCACCTTACCGCTGTCGGGCGCAAGCTGTTGACCAAGCTGATTCCCGAGGCTCAGGCCTGGGAGGCGGAGCTGGTGGCGACCCTTACCGCTGGTGAGTACCGCGACCTGCTCAACGTGATGCGCAAGCTCGAGCGTCAGTTGGAACGGATCGGCGACAAGGGTTAGGCGGGCACCAGGCGCCGCTTCATGCTTCCTCTGCCGATGCCTCGCTGGGGTTGGGCACGCGCCCGCCCAGGCGGGCGGTGATTTCGGCGGCAGTGTCGCGCACCAGCTCACCCAGCTCCGGCAGCCGCGACTCGGGAATGCGTGCCACCGGCCCCGACACCGAGATCGCCGCCAGCGGCGTGCCATGTTCGTCGTGCAGACAGGCGGCCACGCAGTGCAGGCCGATGGCATGCTCCTCGCGGTCGCAGGCGAAGCCTTGGCGACGTACTTCAGCCAGGTTGGCGCGCAGCGACTCGGGGGTATGCAAGGTGTTCTCGGTGACTCGCGCCAGGCCGCGCTCGGCCAGCACCCGTTCGAACTCGTCGTCGGGCAGCCACGCCATCAGCGCCTTGCCCACTCCTGAGGCGTGCAGCGGCGCGCGGGAACCGAGCCGGGTGATCATGCGCATCATCTGCGGCGACTCGCTCTGGGCCAGGAACACTGCCGTGGCGCCATCGCGGATGCCCAGGTTGGCGGTTTCGCCGGTCTGGGCGGTAAGGCGGCGCAGGAAGGGACGACTGGCGGCAACGAAGTCGCGCGCTTCGAGAAAGCTGTTGCCGATACGGAAGGTCTTGACGTCGATCTTCCATACGCCGAGGGCGGCGTCCTGGGTGATGAACCCCTGTCCCTGCAGCGCCTGCAGCAGGCGGTGCGTGGTGGAGGGGGCCAGGTCGACCATCTCCGCCAGCTCGGAGAGCGCCAGCCCACCGGGAGTGGCGGCCAGGCGCTCGAGCAGATTGAGGCCGCGCACCAGCGACTGACTATGGCCGCTGGCGCTCTTGCCAGGGCCGGGCGGGCGCCCCGCCGTTCTGCGTTTGACTTCACTCACCTGCGTATATCCTCTGCGTTGACCTGGGCCGCAAGGCCTGCAACAGGATACCCGCTCGGCGCGAGCTTGTCTCGATTGCGGAAATGGCTTCCACTCTTCTTTCGCAGGGTGGGGCGGCTAGCGATGGCGCCACTGGGGCGAGCGTTTCTCGATAAAGGCATCGATACCCTCGGCGACGTCCTCGGCCATCATGTTGCAGGCCATGGTCTCACCGGCCAGCGCGTAGGCCTCGCGCAGCGGCATCTGCAGCTGACGCTGGAACAGCGCCTTGCCGGTGCGCAGGGCCACGGCGCTCTTGGCGCACAGGCTGGCGGTGAGCGCTTCGAGCACTTCGTCCAGCGCCTCGTCGTCGGCGACGCGATTGATCAGCCCCCAGTCGAGCGCCTGCTCGGCATCGATGAACTCGCCGGTGAACAGCATCTCCATGGCGCGCTTGCGGCCGATGTTGCGCGACAGCGCCACCGCGGGGGTCGAGCAGAACAGCCCGACGTTGATGCCCGACACCGCGAAGCGGGCCGAGCGTGCCGCCACCGCCAGGTCGCAGCTGGCCACCAGCTGGCAGCCGGCGGCGGTGGCCAGGCCCTGTACCCGGGCGATCACCGGTACCGGCAGCTCGACGATACGCTGCATCACCTCGCCGCACTGGGCGAACAGCGCCTGGTAGTAAGCCTTGTCGGGGGTGGCGCGCATCTCCTTGAGGTCGTGCCCGGCGCAGAAGGCGCGCCCCTCGGCGGCGATGACCACACAGCGCACCGAACCATCGTTGGCCAGGCGGGAAAGCTCGCCGCCCAGGGCCTTGAGCAGAGCCTCGGACAGCGCATTGAACTGGTGCGGACGGTTCAGCGTCAGGGTGGCGACACCGCGGTGGTCGCGACGAATTACCGGGCGCTCGTCGACGGTAGTAGTCATTGTCGTATCCTGTAGCAACGTGCCCTGCACCAGACTAGCCTGACACGTGCACATTTCGATACCTCTGCGACCAAAGAGGGTGTGCCGCGCTTCCTGTGTCCACCCAGCGAGAGTGAAGCATGAACCACACGTTTTCCGACCTCGAGACCCAGCACAAAGGCATGCCGGAAGTCGGGACCAGCCTGCTGTCGGGCGTCAGCCTGCCGGCGGCGGTGATCCACGAGCCGGCGCTGGCCCACAACCTGGCCTGGATGCAGCGTTTTTGTGAAGACCACGGCGCGCGGCTGGCCCCGCACGGCAAGACCACCATGTGCCCCGAGCTGTTCCAGCGTCAGCTTGCCGCCGGTGCCTGGGGCATCACCCTGGCTACCGCGCCGCAGTGTCGGGCAGCCTTCCGCCACGGCATCAACCGTCTGCTGATGGCCAACCAGCTCGTCGGCGAAGCCAACATGGCCATCGTCGCCGAGCTCATCGAGGCGGGCGCCGACTTCTACTGTGTGGTCGACAGCGTCGCGAACGCCGACCAGCTGGCCCGCTACTTCACCGCTCGCGGCCTGCGCCTCCAGGTGCTGATCGAGCTGGGCGTGCCGGGTGGGCGCTGCGGCTGCCGCGATACCGACGATGTGATGGCGCTCGCCGAGCGCATCGACAGCGAGCAGGCGCTGGTGCTCTGCGGGCTCGAAGGCTACGAAGGGGTGGTGCACGGCAACGAGCCCGAGCGTGCCGTGCGCGCCTACGCCTGGCAGCTGGTGGAAGCGGCCCAGGCGCTGGACAAGGACGCGCTGATCGAGAGCCCCCAGCCGTTGATCACTGCGTCCGGCTCGGCCTGGTATGACATGATCGCCGAGGTGTTCCGTGAGGCGCATCTGGGGAAGCAGTTCGTGCCGGTGCTGCGCCCCGGCTGCTACGTGGTGCACGACCACGGCATCTATCGTCAGGCCCAGCATGACATCCTCGGACGCCGGCCGGAACTCGAGCGCGGGCTCAAACCGGCGCTCGAAGTGTTCGCCCAGGTGCTGTCGCTGCCGGAGCCGGGGCTGGCCATCGTCGGCATGGGCAAGCGCGACATCGGCCACGACCAGTTGCCCGAACCGTTGCGCCGCTACCGCGAAGGCGACGAGCGACCGGGGCGCACGCTTTCGGTGGCGGGGTGGCGCGTGACCAAGCTGATGGATCAGCACGCCTTCGTGCATCTGCCTCAGGACGAAGATGAGCCCGAGGTGGGCAACGGCAGGGTGCAGGTCGGCGACATCGTCGCCTTCGGCGCATCACATCCCTGTCTGACCTTCGACAAGTGGCGGCGGGTTTGCCGCGTCGATGAGCGGCTGGAAGTGGTCGAGGTGATGCAGACCTTATTCTAGGCAAAGCCGGGCTTCAGGTTCGGCTTAGGAGGGCATGGCCTCACGCTCGGCCTTCAGTCGAGCCAGGCGGTCGCCGAACAGGTAGGCGCCGAGCGCCACCAGGATCAGCACCGCTCCCGCCAGCATGGAGGACGATGGCTGTTCCTGATTGAGCGTCATGCCCAGGCCCAGCGCCAGCACCGGGGTGATCAAGGTGACGAGGGCCACGCTGGCGGCCGAGAGCCGCGACAGGATCAGGAAATAGCAGAGGAAGCCCAGCAGCGAGCCGAACAGCGCCAGGTAGATCACCGACCACAGGCCGCGTGTGCTGAGCGGTATCGCCATGGGCTCGCCGCTGGCCAGCCACAGGATGAAGAAACAGGGCAGGCTCAGGGCCAGCGCGCCCAGGGTCTGCTCCAGTGGGCCGAGCCCGGCCGCCACCCGCTGCACGGCGATACCGCTGCCGCTGAACAGGGTCACGGCAATGACCATCATCAGCAGGGCCGGCAACTGGTCGCTGCCCAGCACCAGGCTGTCGGCAAACACCACGCCCAGCCCCGCCAGGCCGAGGGTGCAGCCGAACCAGTGCCAGCGACGCAGCTTCACGGCGCCGGGCAGCAGCTGCAGGATCAGCCCCGAGATCAGCGGTGCCATGCCGAAGATCACCGACATCATGCCGGAGGGCAGCGTCATCGAGGCGTGATAGCTCAAGGCCATGGCCCCGAATACCCCGGGAACCGCTGCCGCGTAGCTGGCCATGGCGTGCCGGTCCCTGCGCAGTCCGCGGCGCATTGCCACCAGCACCACAAGCCCCGCCAGCAAGGCGATCGCCATGCGCAGCAGCACGCTGCCTACGGGCGCTCCCGCCTCGGCGCTCCACTTGATGGCCAGTGGCGTGGTGGCCCACACCAGCACTACGATCAGGTAGGCGGCGCTAGTCGGCATGCACTTTTCCTTGTGAAGGCGGCAGTATACGTTTTGAAAAGAAATGATTAGCACAGCAAGGGCTGTCGCGTCTAACCGGCCGACATTTCTATTCCCAGCGACCGGGAGGTATTGATGAAAGACACGCAGTGTCTGGGTATCCTGCTACCCGAGGATGGCCCGCCCGATTACGAATGGTATGGCTTGGACCGGCAGTGCGACCCTGTCGCCAATGGATTGCCGAGCATCGCCGTGGGCAAGGTCATCAGCGATGGTCATCATGAACACACCGCCCTGATGGCGCTTGGCGCCACCGACCGCCTCGCTGCGGTGGGGGAGCCCCTGGTCAGGGACTCGGCGGCTCGGGCGGTGGTCTGGGCCTGCACCAGCGGCAGTTTCATCGGTGGGTTGGAGTGGTCTCTCGCCCAGTCCCGCGAGCTCTCGCAGCGGCTCGGCGTGCCCGTCACGAGTACCGCTCTGGCATTTCGCGCCGCCCTGGCCGCCCTCGACCAGTCCCGGGTCGACCTGCTGAGCCCCTACCCGCCAGCGGTCACGGAACGACTGGTGCAATTCCTGCACGACAGTGGCGTGAAGGTGGAAAATCTGCAGGCGCTGGACTGCCCCTACGCGGCCGACTCCCACCGGCTCGACATCGTCACGGCGGTGAGCGACTTTGCCAGCGAGCACAGGGCGTCGCGCAATCCCCTGCTGGTGCCCGACACGGCGATCAACACCCTGGAGCTGGTCGAGACGATGCAGCACGAGGCTGGCCGGATGGTGCTGACGGCGAATCAGGTGAGCCTGTGGGTGGGCTTGCGACTGCTGCTACGGTCAGGCGGCCCGGCGCGCTACCTGCAGGCGCTGAGCGAGGCTCCCTTGCCGAGCTCCTGACGTTCCGTTGTCAGCGCTGAGGCGCGGCGCTTTTTGTCGGACATAACCTGGGTTAGCAATTTCTGCGGAGAGGTTCTGATATGTTCCAAACGGGGCGCGAACATCTGTCATTGGAGGACGAATGAGCGACGAACTGAGCGAGTTCGAGCGGAGCATCAAGCGCGAGATCGATGCCTTCATGAAGCCCGGCCACGAGCCGTCGCCGGCCCGTGACCTGCCGATAGGCAAGGCGAGCGGACACAAGGGACATGGCAAGAAGAAGAGCAGCGCCAGGGCGGGGGCAGCCGAGCAGTCCGCCCAGTCCTACAAGACCGGACACCTGGTCCGGCTTGCGGTGAGGACGCGCAAGCTGGAAGCCGATACCGTCTTCGAGCACCGTTCGACCAGCATTTCCAAGCTCGAGGCCCAGTTGGAAGCCGAGAAGGCGGCCAAGCAGGCCGGCTTCCCGATCATCGGCTACGTCATCGACATTCAGAGCCTTTAACGCAGACCGCCGCGCTAGGCGCGGCGGTCTGATCGCGGTGAGCTGCTTGCTCACTCCTCGAAGTTGGTCTCGGAGTAGAGCACCCGCACGCGCAGAGTGTGATTGACCTTGCGCAGCGCCTCGAGCGCCTGCTCGCCGTAGGCCTTGTCCACGTCGATGACCACGTAGCCGACCTTGTCGTTGGTCTGCAGGTACTGCCCGGAGATGTTGATGCCGCTCTCGGAGAGCACCCGGTTGATCTCGGAAAGCACGCCCGGCACGTTGTCGTGGATGTGCAGCACGCGATGCTTGTCCGGGTGGGCCGGCAGCGCCACCTCGGGGAAGTTCACCGAGGTCACGGTGGTGCCGTTGTCGGAGTAGGTGATCAGCTTCTCGGAAACCTCGATGCCGATGTTCTCCTGGGCTTCCAGCGTCGAGCCGCCGACGTGGGGCGTGAGGATCACGTTGGGGATGCCGCGCAGCGGGCTGACGAACTCTTCGTCGTTGCCCTTGGGCTCCACCGGGAAGACGTCGATGGCGGCGCCATAGAGACGGCCGGCCTGGAGCGCCTCGGCCAGGTCCTCGATCACCACCACGCTGCCGCGGGAGGCGTTGATCAGGATGCCGCTGGGCTTCATCAGCGCCAGCTGTTCCTTGCCGATCATCCACTTGGTGGAGGGCAGCTCGGGTACGTGCAGGCTGACCACGTCGGCACGTGCCAGCAGCTCCTCGAGGCTGGCCACCTGGTTGGCGTTACCCATGCCGAGCTTGGTCACCACGTCGTAGAAGATGACGTTGAAGCCGAGCGACTCGGCCAGCACAGAGAGCTGGGCGCCGATGTTGCCGTAACCGACGATGCCCAGGGTCTTGCCGCGGGCCTCGTGGGAGTTCTTGGCGCTCTTCAGCCAGCCACCCTGATGGGCGCGAGCGTTCTTCTCGGGGATGCCGCGCAGCAGCATGATGGCCTCGGCCAGCACCAGCTCCGCCACCGAACGGGTATTGGAGTAGGGGGCGTTGAATACCGGAATGCCGCGGATCAGGGCGGCATTGAGGTCGACCTGGTTGGTGCCGATGCAGAAGCAGCCCACGGCATTGAGCTTCTCGGCGGCGGCGAACACGCGCTCGGTGAGCTGAGTGCGTGATCGAATGCCGAGGAAGTGCGCATCGCGCACCTTCTCGATCAGCGCCGCCTCGTCGAGCGAGGTGGGCAGATGCTCGATGTTGGTGTAACCGGCATTCAGAAAATTGTCCACCGCGCTCTGGTGGACGCCCTCGAGCAGCAGGATCTTGATCTTGCTCTTGTCCAGGGACGTTTTGGCCATGGTCGAATCAACCCCTTCTTGGTACGCCGCGTGCTGTGCTGGAAGACCGGAGGGTGCCGAAACGGGGTGGTGCCATCCGGTGTTCAGGCTGGGAACAGGGCGCTCATGTTAACACAACCGATACGCGTCAAGATGAAAATGCTGCGTCGCGAAGATGAGCGCGCTGCACGTGACTCGGCGCGGGCAGACGACCCCTGGGGCAGTGCGTATAGGGCTGTGCGTGTATACTGTGCCTCCTGAAAACAGCGGTGACCAAGTAGGGGTGTCATGGCCGAGCGTGACAAGCAAGCGACGGGCGAGATGGCGGGCGATGAAGCCGAGGTCGATTTCGCCGCTGCCGTAGAGCGACTGGAGCAGCTGGTGGAGCGGCTGGAGTCGGGCGAGCTGACGCTGGAAGGCTCGCTTGCCGCCTTCGAACAGGGCGTACGCCTGACCCGCAATGCCCAGCGTCGTCTCGACGAGGCCGAGCTGCGCGTGCGCACCCTGGTCGAGCGTCCCGACGGCGGCATCGACTTCGAACCCTTCGCTGCCCCGAGCGCGGAGGACGACAGTGAGCACTGACTCCCTCTCCTCCACCCTGGCGGTCGACCGTGCCCGGGTCGATGCCTTCCTGGCGCGCGCCTTCGAGCAGCGCCAGCCGCCGGCACCGCGTCTGGAAGCCGCCATGCGCCACGCGCTGCTGGTGGGCGGCAAGCGCCTGCGCCCGCTGCTGGTCTACCTGGCCGGACGCTCGCTCGGGGCCAGCGACGAGGCGCTCGATGCCCCGGCCGCCGCCGTCGAGCTGATCCATGCCTACTCGCTGGTGCACGACGACCTGCCGGCCATGGATGACGACGACCTGCGCCGGGGGCAGCCTACGGTGCACCGTGCCTTCGACGAGGCCACGGCGATACTTGCCGGCGATGCACTGCAGAGCCTGGCCTTCGAAGTGCTCGCCCGTGCCGCACACCCGCGCCTGCCGGCGCTGATTCTCACGCTGGCGGTGGCCGCCGGTCGCGACGGCATGGTGGGCGGGCAGGCATTGGACCTGGCGGCCGTTGGCGGCCACCCTGACGTCGAGGCACTGGCCACCATGCACGCCCACAAGACCGGCGCGCTGATCTGCGCCGCGGTACGCATGGGGGCGCTGACGGCCGTGCCCGAACAGGATCCCCGTGTGGCGGCGCTGGATCGCTACGCCGAGGCGCTCGGTCTGGCCTTTCAGATACACGACGACGTTCTCGACGTCATCGGCGACACCCAGACCCTGGGCAAGGCATCGGGTGCCGATGCCGCCCGCGACAAGCCGACCTATCCGGCCCTGCTGGGACTGGAAGGCGCTCGTCGCCGGGCCCAAGAGCTGACCGACGAAGCGCTGGCGGCGCTGGCGCCGCTGGGCGAGGCGGGCGACCCGCTGGCCCGGCTGGCCCGCTACATGATCGAGCGCGACCACTAGCCGCCATACGGCATGACAGCCAGGACGACCGAATCGCAATGAAGCTCTACGACATAATCCCTGTCGAGCGCCCGGTAACCCCGCTGCTCGATTCGCTGAACACCCCGGCGGCACTGCGCGCCATGAGCAGTGCCCAACTGCTGCAGGTAGCCGACGAACTGCGCGCTTACCTGCTCTACAGCGTGGGCCGCAGCGGCGGTCACTTCGGCGCCGGCCTGGGGGTGGTGGAGCTCACCGTGGCGCTGCACCATGCCCTGGAGACGCCCCACGACCGCCTGGTATGGGACGTCGGCCATCAGGCCTACCCGCACAAGATCCTCACCGGCCGGCGCGAGGCCATGCCGACCATTCGCCAGTATGGCGGCCTGGCAGCGTTTCCGCGGCGCGCCGAATCGCCCTACGACACCTTCGGCGTGGGCCACTCCAGCACCTCGATCTCGGCGGCGCTGGGCATGGCCCTGGCGGCTGCCACCCGCGGCGACAAGCGGCGCGTCTGTGCGGTGATCGGCGATGGCGCCCTGACCGCCGGCATGGCCTTCGAGGCGCTGGCCCACGCCGGCCACCTGGACGCCAACCTGCTGGTGGTGCTCAACGACAACGAGATGTCGATCTCCGAGAACGTCGGCGGCATTGCCAGCTACCTGGCCGGCATTCTCTCCAGCAAGCCCTACCTTGCCATCCGTGAAGAGGGCAAGCGGGTGCTGTCGCACCTGCCGGGAGCGCTGGAGCTGGCGCGGCGCACCGAGGAGCACATGAAGGGCATGGTCAGCCCGGCCACGCTGTTCGAGGAGATGGGCTTCAACTACATCGGCCCGCTCGACGGCCACGATCTGCCGACCCTGATCCAGACCCTGCGCAACATTCGCGACCTGGACGGGCCCCAGTTCCTGCACGTGAAGACCCGCAAGGGGCGCGGCTTCCTGCCCGCCGAGGCCGATCCCATCGGCTACCATGCCATTACCAAGCTGGAAAAGAATGGCGATGCCCCCAGCTCTGCGCCGGTGGTGCCCGCTAGAAAAAAACCCAAGTATTGCAACGTCTTCGGTGAGTGGCTGTGCGACATGGCCGCCGTGGACCAGCGCCTGATCGGCATTACCCCGGCGATGCGCGAGGGCTCCGATCTGATCCGCTTCTCCAAGGAGTATCCCGACCGTTACTACGACGTGGCCATCGCCGAGCAGCATGCGGTGACGCTGGCCGCCGGCATGGCCTGTGAAGGGGCCAAGCCGGTGGTGGCGATCTACTCCACCTTCCTGCAGCGCGGCTACGACCAGTTGATCCACGACGTGGCGGTGCAGGAGCTCGACGTCACCTTCGCCATCGACCGCGCCGGCCTGGTGGGCGAAGACGGCCCCACCCACCACGGCAGCATGGATCTCTCCTATCTGCGCTGCGTGCCCGGCATGGTGATCCTGGCCCCGGCCGACGAGGCCGAGTGTCGCGCCATGCTCAGCGCTGCCTATCATCATCCGGGCCCCGCCGCGGTACGCTACCCCCGCGGCAGCGGGCCGGGTGTGGCGATACCCTCGCACCTCGAGCCGTTGGAGATCGGCAAGGCCGAGCTGCGCCGCGAGAGCGGTGCCGAGCCCGGCAAGCGGGTCGCCCTGCTCGCCTTCGGCAGCCTCAACGGTCCGGCGGCCGAGGTCGCCGCATCCCTTGATGCCACCCACCTCAACATGCGCTCGGTGAAGCCGCTCGATCGCGAGGCGATTCTGGCCGCCGCCGCCGACCACGAGCTGCTGGTCACCCTGGAGGAGAATGCGGTAGCCGGCGGTGCCGGCAGCGGCGTGAACGAGCTGCTTGCCGCCGAGGGCGTGCAGGCTGCGCTGCTCAACCTGGGCCTGCCCGACGCCTTCGTCGAGCATGGCAAGCCCGCCGAACTGTTGACCGAGTGCGGTCTCGATGCTGCCGGTATCGAAGCGGCGATTCGTGCACGCCTGGGTTGAGGTCTTGTCGCGGAAAGGGAACCGGCCGGGCTTTTGCCCGGCCGATTCGTTTGAGGGCTACTGGTTCTTCTCGTACCGCTAATGCCATTCATCGCACGTCGAGGTGAAGCGAATGGCGTATCAATTTGCCCTATATTTCTTATATTTGTGTAAGCGATTTCCTACAAGCCTTGTAGTTAATTCGCTCGCCCATTTGTCGTAAATGGCCTGCATTCAGAAACGACCCGCGTCGCCGCGGGAGTTGTGGCGGATTGCGTGTAAGCCGAAACGACGTCCTGTATCCCAACTGTAACCGTCAACCGGCCGACCGGGCCGTTTGGCACATTTCAAAAGCCTGATTACTCTCTCGCCTCACGAGCAAGGGCGATAACGTTCCTCACCTGAATGCTGACCGCATCTGCCTACCTGAGAGTGGGCCGATGCGGACAGGGCGTGGTGCGTTGTCGACGCAGCTGTAGCGATTCAGCTGTTGCGATTCCAAACAAGGCGGTCCATCAGGGAGCTTCTCCAATGGCGAAGGAAGGAACCGTTGCGCCGAAAGAGCGCATCAACATCAAGTACGTGCCGGCTACCGGCGACCAGCAGGCGGAAACCGAGCTGCCGCTCAAGCTGCTGGTGGTAGGCGACTTCAAGGGCGGTGCCGAGGCCACGCCGATCGAGGCGCGCGAAAAGCTCTCGGTGGACAAGAACAACTTCAAGTCGGTAATGCGCGAGGCCGGTCTCAGCCTGACGGCCAGCGTGCCCAATCGCCTCGAGGAGGGCGAGAACGCCGGCGACCTGCCGGTCAATCTCGAATTCAAGTCGCTCGAGGACTTCACCCCCGACAGCGTGGCACGCCAGGTGCCCGAGCTGCGCAAGCTGGTCGAGCTGCGCGAGGCGCTGGTGGCGCTCAAGGGGCCGCTGGGCAACGTGCCGGCGTTCCGTGACCAGCTGCAGAAGCTGATGGAGAGCGACGAAGCGCGCACGCAGCTGCTCGCCGAACTCGAGCTGCTGGACACTCGCGACGACGCCGAGAGCTGAGGCTCCAGCGTCACTGAGGCATTCCGGGAGCGCGCCGACATGCGCATGACGTTCCCGGCCAGGCAAAAGATTCGAGGCACGTACAATGAGCGAAATGGCACAGACGCAGGGGCAGGCCGCCGAGGCCCAGGCCGAGGGTTCCCTTCTCGATCAGGTGATGGCGCAGACCCGCCTGGCGCCGTCCGAGGACGGTTACGACATCGCCAAGCAGGGCGTGGCCGCCTTCATTGCCGAGCTGCTGCGCAGCGACGATGCGGCACCGCAGGTCAACAAGGCGGTGGTGGACCGCATGATCGTCGAGCTCGACCGCAAGATCGGCAGTCAGGTCGACGAGATCCTGCACGACCGCGGCTTCCAGCAGATCGAATCGGCCTGGCGCGGGCTCAAGCTGCTGGTCGATCGCACCGACTTCCGCCAGAACATCAAGCTCGACCTGCTGCACGCCACCAAGGAGGAGCTGCTGGAGGACTTCGAGTTCGCGCCGGAGCTCAGCCAGAGCGGGCTCTACCAGCACGTGTATGCGGCCGAGTACGGTCAGTTCGGCGGTGAGCCGGTAGGCGCCATCATCGGCAACTACGACTTCTCGCCCTCGACCCCCGACATCAAGCTGCTGCAGTTCACCGCTGCGGTGGGCGCCATGGCCCACGCACCGTTCCTGTCCTCGGTGGCGCCGAGCTTCTTCGGCATCGACAGCTTCCAGGAGCTGCCCAACATCAAGGACTTCAAGGCGATCTTCGAGGGGCCCAAGTACGCCCGCTGGCGCAGCCTGCGCGAGTCCGAGGATGCCCGCTACCTGGGGCTCACCGCGCCGCGCTTCCTGCTGCGCATGCCCTACGACCCGGTGGAGAACCCGGTCAAGACCTTCCACTACCGCGAGACGGTCAGCGAGAGCCACGAGCATTATCTGTGGGGCAACACCGCCTACCTGCTCGCCGAGCGCCTCACCGACAGCTTCGCCAAGTACCGCTGGTGCCCCAACATCATCGGCCCGCAGAGCGGCGGTGCGGTGGAGAATCTGCCGGTACACACCTACGAGGCGCTGGGCCAGCTGCAAGCCAAGATTCCCACCGAGGTGCTGGTCACCGACCGCCGTGAGTTCGAGATGGCCGAAGAGGGCTTCATCTCGCTGACCATGCGCAAGGGCAGCGACAACGCCGCCTTCTTCTCGGCCAACTCGGTGCAGAAGCCCAAGGTCTTCCCCAACACCCCCGAGGGCAAGGCCGCCGAGACCAACTACAAGCTCGGCACCCAGCTGCCCTACATGTTCATCATCAACCGCCTGGCTCACTACATCAAAGTGCTGCAGCGCGAGCAGATCGGCTCCTGGAAGGAGCGTCAGGATCTCGAGCGCGAGCTCAACGTGTGGATTCGCCAGTACGTCGCCGACCAGGAGAACCCGCCGGCCGAAGTGCGCAGTCGTCGTCCGCTGCGCGCCGCCTCGATCCAGGTCTCCGATGTCGAGGGCGATCCGGGCTGGTATCAGGTCTCCATGGCGGTGCGCCCGCACTTCAAGTACATGGGCGCCAACTTCGAGCTGTCACTGGTGGGCCGTCTGGACAAGGAGTAAGGGGAGGACGCGGCCATGACGATCCACCGTGGCGGCGTGCTCGGCAACCGGCTGTTCGAGCGTCTGGCGACTCCCGAGCGACCGGAAGCCAGCGGCGCCGAGGCGAGCCTTGCCGAGATCGTCGAGTCCATCAAGCGCCATCTGGTCGATCTGCTCAACAGCCACCCGGGGCACAGCGAATGTGCCCCGGAGCTGGGGCTCCTCGACTTCAACGACGCGACCATCGGCGTGCTCGACCTGGAGCGCAACATCCAGCGCGCCATTCGTCAGTGCATCGAGCGCTTCGAGCCGCGCGTGCGGCAGGTGGAGGTGGAGTCGCTGCCGCGCGGCAGCGACCCCTTGCAGCTGCGCTTCCAGGTGCACGCCACGGTGGATCTCGGTCGCGACCAGGGCCAGGCCACCATCGATCTATTGCTCAACGACAAACGCTACCAGTGCCTGAACTGAGTACCCAAGCCGATTAGCCCCAGCCAGGAAGCGAGGCGTGCATGCTCAATCGTTATTACCGGGATGAGCTCGATTACCTGAAGCTGCAGGGGCGGGAGTTCGCCGAGGCCAACCCCGGCCTCAGCCGTTTTCTCTCCGAGCGCAGCACGGACCCGGACGTCGAGCGGCTGCTGGAAGGCTTCGCCTTTCTCACCGGACGCATGCGCGAGAAGGTCGAGGACGAGTTCCCCGAACTCACCCACTCGCTGATCTCCATGCTGTGGCCCAACTATCTGCGCCCGGTGCCGAGCATGACGATCATGCAGTTCACGCCCAACAAGGGGGCTCTCAGCGGACGTCAGGAAGTGCCCGCCGGCACCACCCTGGCGGCGCGGCCCATCGACGGCACCGCCTGTCGCTTCCGTATCTGCCACGACGTGGCGCTCTACCCGCTGATGCATGCCGGCGTGGAGGCGCGACACTCTCGCGAATCCTCCATCGTCGAGCTGGCCCTCGACGTGGACGGCGATCAGTCGCTGGATGCGCTGGGCATCGACAACCTGCGTCTGCACCTGGGCGGCGGTGGCTATACCGCACGCACGCTCTACCTGTGGCTAGGCCACTGCCTGTCGCGCCTGGAGCTGGAGATCGACGGCGCCGTGGTACCGCTGCCCCGCGACATGGTCGCTCCGGTGGGTTTCGAGCGCGAGCATGCGCTGCTGCCCTATCCGCGCAACGTGCATCAGGGCTATCGCATCCTGCAGGAGTACCTGTGCTTTCCCGAGGCCTTCCACTTCGTCGATCTGATGGGGCTCGGCCGCCTGCTGCCGCCGCGCCAGGCCTCGCGCATCGTGTTGCGCTTCGTCTTCTCGCGCACGCTGCCAGCGGACGCCAAGGTTCGCGACGAACACCTGGCGCTCTATTGCGCCCCGGCGATCAACCTGTTCAGCCACGACGCCGACCCCATCGATCTCAACGGCGAACGCAGCGAGTATCGCATTCGGCCCAGCAGCCGCGCGGCGGAGCACTACGAGGTGTTCAGCGTCGATGCGGTACAGGGCTGGCTGGAGGGCGACAGCGGCAAGATGCGCGGCGAGCCGCGTCAGTACGTGCCGTTCGAGAGCTTCCAGCATCAGATCGAGCGTGACCGCGGCCGCAAGGCGCGCTACTTCCGGGTGCGGGTGCGCGACAGCCTGCGCGGCGACGGCTTCGACCACGACATCGCCTTCGTGCGCGGCGACGAGCAGGCCTGCGTCGGCATGCGCGAGACCATCTCGCTGCGCCTGACCTGCAGCAACCGCACCCTGCCCGAGCGTCTGGCGGTAGGCGACATCATCGCTTCCACCGACACCAGCCCGGTGTTTGCCGCCTATCGCAACATCACCCGGCCCACCCCGGCGCTGCGTCCGACCCTGGACGGCAGCCTGCTGTGGACGCTGATCTCCAACCTCTCGCTCAACTATCTGTCGCTGCTCGAGCGCGATGCACTGTGCTCGGTGCTGCGCGCTTACGACTTCCGCGCCCTGGTCGACCGTCAGGCCGAGCGGGTGTCGCAGAAGCGTCTCGCCGGTGTGCTGAACATCGAGACCCGCTCCATCGACCGACTCAAGCGTGGTCTGCCGGTACGCGGCCTGCGCTCGGTGATGACCCTGGATCAGGAGGCCTTCGGCGACGAGGGCAGCCTCTATCTGTTCGGCAGCGTGCTGGCACGATTCTTCTCGCTCTACGCCAGCATCAATTCGTTCCACGAACTCCACGTCGTCAATCGTCACAACCAGGAACGTTACGCATGGACCTTACAGTCGGGCCAACAACCCCTGATCTAGCGCCGCTGGCCCTGATCGAGGGGGCCCGGCGCTACGATTTCTACCAGCTCGTCGAGCTGCTGCATCGTCACCATGAAGACGATCTCGAGCGCGTGGCCGATGTGCATCCCGGCCGCGAGCGAGTGCGCTTCAGCGCCTCGGCGTCGCTGGGCTTCCCTGGCAGCGACGTGGTGGCGCTGGAGTCCCGCCCGAGCGGCGAATACGCGCTGGAAGTCAGCTTCTTCGGCCTGCAGGGGGCCCAGTCGCCGCTGCCCGGCTACTACCTGGAATCGCTGGCCCACGAGGCGGCCCACCACGAAGGGGTGGCCCGCGATTTCCTCGACTTCTTCAACCACCGCCTGCTGACCCTGGTGCATCGCAGCTGGCGCAAGTATCGCCACTACGTGCGCTACCAGGACGGCGCCAGCGACGGCTTCTCCGCCGCGGTGTTCGCCCTGGTGGGGCTGGCCGACGAGGAGCTGCGCGGCGAGACGCCGATCAACTGGGGCAAGATGCTCGCCTATGCCGGCCTGCTGGCGGGGCGCTCGCGCTCGCCCGAGGTGGTCGAGAGCGTGGTCGGCCACTGCTTCGACCTCGACGACGTGAGCGTCGAGCAGTGGGTGCACCGCTGGGTCGAGATTCCCGAGGATCAGCGCAGCCGCACCGGCCTCGGCGCCATGACCCTGGGCGAGGACATGGTGGCCGGCGAGCGGGTCGCCGACGTGGGCGGCAAGTTCGCCCTATGCCTGCAGGGGCTCAGCCTGGCGCGTTTCCGCGACTTCCTGCCCGACGGCCGCGAACATGCGCCGCTCAAGACCCTGGTCAGCTTCGTGCTGCGCGAGCCGCTGGCCTACGACCTCGAACTGGAACTGCTGGAGAGCGCCGTACAGCCCATGCGTCTTGGCGACCACGGCTGCTGCCAGCTCGGCTGGACCACTTTCGTCAATCCCCAAGCCGGTGCCGCCGCAGGGCGGCGCCGGGTGCGCATTCAGATGACAGGGTAACGCGATGACGTATCTTTCCCGTCCCCAGGCCGCCGCCAGCGCCGTCACCCTGGTGGTGCTCAACAGCGAACGGCTCGAGGGGCGCTCCACCAGCAGCTACGTATTTGCGGCCTCGGGGGGCACCCTGGGCAGCGCCGAGAGCGACGACTGGCTGCTGCAGGACCACGCCGGGCGAATCCGCCCGGCCCATGCCGAGATCCGCCGGGCCGACGGCCAGTTCTGCCTGATCGACCGCAGCGGCCACACCTTCATCAATCAAGCCACGCTGCCGCTGGGCCGCGATCGTCGGGTCGCCCTGCGCGATGGCGACGAGCTGGGGATCGGCGAGTACCGGGTGCGCGTGCATCTGGGCGACCGTCAGGCCGGCTTGCCCGGCGCCCAGCCGCTTGCCGCGCTGGTCGACGACGAGCAGGAGGTACTGGCGGAGCAGGGCGTGGTGCCTTACCGGGCCGCGCCCTCGGCCGCCTTTCCGCCGCCGCGTCGCGACGACCCGCTGGAAGCCCTGGGCGAGGCCACGCCCGGCGCCAGCCAGCGCGATCCGCTCACGGCCCTGGCTCACGAGCATGACGCGGCGCAAGGCGATGACGATGCGCTGCTCGGCGTGCTGGCCGAGCAGCGGCATGGCGACACGGGACAGCACGGCTCTCTGGAGTGGCGCGCAGCGGCGCCGACCAATCGACGATACGAGGAAGACACCAAGATGAACCGGGAAATGGACGAAGGGCTGCTGGACGATCTGGAACGCTCGGTAGGCGAACAGCTCGAGGAGCGCTGGCAGGACAGCGTGCCGGTCGGCGCCGGCTCCGTCGGCAGCGATCCGCTGCTGCGCGCCCTGGGCGCCGAGCTGCGTTTTGCCGACAGCGAAGAGCAGCAGAACTTCCTGGCCGAGGCCGGCCAGACCCTGCGCGCCGCCATCGAAGGCCTGCAGGCGCTGCACCGTGCCCAGGACGACAGCCGCTATCCGCTGCGCGACCGCCGCCTGCAGCCGATCGAGGACAACCCGCTGCGCCTGGGCCAACCCTACCGCGACACCGTGGAGACGCTGTTCTCCGCCCGCCGCAGTCCGGTGCACCTCTCGGCACCGGCGGCCGTCACCGAGTGCCTGACCCATCAGGGGCAGCACCAGGCGGCGGTGGAGGAGGCCATCGGCGAGGCGCTGCAGGCGATCCTCGACGCCTTCGCTCCGGACGCCCTGCTCAAGCGCTTCCACGCCTACCGCGGTGCCGGCAATCGCCTCGACGACGAGGGCAGCTGGGCGTGGGAGATGTATCGCCATTACTACCAGGAGCTCAACTCCGGCCGTCAGCAGGGCTTCGCCAAGCTGTTCTGGGAGGTGTTCGAGCAGGCCTACGACCAATCGGTGCGACGTCAGCAGCGCGAAGCCAAGTGAACACAACAAGACGGGACGCAGGAAACATGAGTACAAGACTTTTGCGCGCAAGCAAGGCCCCGGGGCGCACCTTGACGTGGCTGGCGGTGCTGCTGCTGGCGCTGGTTCTCAGCGGCTGTACCACCATCGGCAAGACCTGGCAGGTGATCCGCGATCCCTCGATCCCGGTGGGCCACCCCGAAGACCGCCCGACCCGAGTCGACCTGGCCATGCTCGCCGAGCCCGACGTCAATCCCAACTTCGAGGGCGAGGGAACGCCGCTGCGCTTCCAGATCCTGCAGCTCAAGGACGACTCGATGCTGATGGCGGCCGACCACCAGCAGCTGCTCAACGACCTGGAAGGCGCCCTGGGCACCAACTATCTGTCGCATGACGATTTCACCCTGCTGCCGGGGCAGTGGAAGTTCTACGAGCCGTTCGACATCGATGAGGAGACCCGCTACATCGGGCTGATCGCCTTCTACAACAACCCCGACCAGACCGAATGGAAGAAGGTGGTCCGGGTCGCCTCGCGCAGTGAGGACTACCACCTGCTGGTGCATCTGCGCGCCGACGAGGCCGAGCTGAGGAAGGAAGACTGATGGCCAGCCGCAACCGAGTGGTATGGAGCGAGGGGCTGTTCATCAAGCCCCAGCACTTCCAGCAGCAGCAGCGCAGCCTCGAGGGCCTGCTCGAGGCGCGCCTGCGCGGCATCAGCCACGCCCTGTACGGCTTCCAGACCCTGGAACTCAACGCCGAATACCTGAGCTTCGGACGCATCGCCATCAGCCGTGCCAGCGGCGTGATGCCCGACGGTACGGCGTTCCTGCTGCCCGACGACGACATCGAGCCGCAGCCGCTGGAGATCGACGACGCCGGTATCGCCAACCAGCTCGTCTACCTCTGCCTGCCGCTGGCCACCGATGCGGTGGGCGAGGTGCGCTGGCCCGACGACGACCTGCCGACCCGCTATCGCCTGGCCCAGCGCAGCGTGCGCGATCTGCACTCCCGCGACGGCGATACCGCGATTCTCGATGTCGCCCGGGTCGCGCCGCGGCTGCTGCTCGAGCGCGACGACCGCAGCGCCTACACCTGCCTGGCGGTGGCGCGCATCCACGAGCGGCGTCCCGACGGCAGCCTGGTGCTCGACGAGCAGTTCATCCCCACGCTGCTCAACGTGCAGGCGGCGCCGGTGCTGCAGCGCTTCGTCGGCGAGATGGCCGGGCTGATGCGCGAGCGTGCACGCAATATCGCCCATCGCCTCGCCTCGCCGCACCAGGCCGGTGTGGCCGACGTCTCCGACTTCATGCTGCTGCAGCTGCTCAACCGCGCCCAGCCGCGCTTCCAGCACCTGGCGCGCCTGGGTCACCTGCATCCGGAGCGGCTGTTCGCCACCATGCTGGAGACCGCCAGCGAACTTACGACCTTTACCGACGAGTCGCGGCTGCCGCCGGAGTACCCGGCCTACGACCACGACCACCCCGAGCGGGCCTTCCGTATGCTGATGCAGAGCCTGCGCCAGGCGCTTTCCACCGTGCTCGAGCCGCGCGCGCTGGCGATCCAGCTGCAGTCGCGCCGCTACGGCCTGCTGGTGGCGCCGCTGGCCGATCCGGCCCTGCTCGACAGCGCCGACTTCATCCTCGCGGTGCGTGCCGACATGCCCCACGAGCGGCTGCGCAAGCTGTTCCTGCAGCAGACCAAGGTGGCAAGCGTGGAGCGCATCCGCGACCTCATCAGCCTGCAGCTGCCCGGCGTACCGCTGGAGCCGCTGCCGGTGGCCCCGCGGGAGCTGCCCTACCACGCCGGCTACAGCTACTTCCGGCTCGACCGGCAGAGCCAGGCCTGGAGCATGCTCGACGGTGCCAGCGGCTTCGCCTTCCATGTGGCGGGCGAATTCCCCGGGCTCGAAATGCAGTTCTGGGCGATCAGGAGCTAAGCCATGCAAGAACTTGCCACCACGCGATACGAACCCGAGGCTGGCGCCGTGGCGCGCTATGCCCCCACCCGCCATGAGGACCGCATCGACGAGCGCGGGCTGGAGCGGCTTATCCACAGCCATGCCGAACAGCTCGACGCCGACGAGGAGTACTGGTTCCGCCTGCGCGGCTACAACCTCAACCCGCTGGCCGACGCCGCCAGTTCGCTGCTGGGCATGGTGCTGCGGGTGCGCCAGCTCGACGGCATGAGCGACCTCGATCGGCTCTACCGTCAGGTGGTCGACGAGATCGCCGCCATCGAGGTGGAGCTCACCGAGCAGGGCTACGACCGACCCACCCTGCTGGCCTTCCGCTACGTGCTCTGCTCGTTCATCGACGAGGCGGTGATGGGCACCCCCTGGGGGCACCAGAGCAGTTGGGCCGAGCACTCGCTGCTGACGCGTTTCCACAACGAGACCTGGGGCGGCGAGAAGGTCTTCTCGATCCTCGCCCGGCTGCAGCAGGAGCCGCAGCGCTACCGCGACATGCTGGAGTTCATCTACCTCTGCCTGTGTCTCGGTTTCGAAGGGCGCTACAAGGTCATGGACCACGGCCGCGAGGAGTACGAGCACATCGTGCGCACCCTCGGCGACCAGTTGGCGGCCCTCAGCGACACCCCCGAGGACAGCCTGACCCGGCCGCTCGACAACGTCATGCCGGGGCGCCGCCACCGCGGTCGCGGCATGCCGGTGTGGGGCGTGTTCGCGCTGTTCGCCGTCGCCATGGTCGGCGCCTACCTGGGCTTCGCCTGGACGCTCGATCAACAAGCGGCCCAGGTCGGTACCCTTCTCGATCAGATTTACCGTTAGGAGATCCCATGCTCAGGGTAGAGCTTCCCGCGCTCATCGGCCGTCTCAACGCCGTTTCCCGTCAAGGCCTGGAGCAGGCCGCGGTGCTGTGCGCCGAGCAGCAGGCTCCCGAGGTCACCGCCGGCCACCTGCTGCTGGCGCTGATCGATCAGCCGCTGTGCGACCTGCGCTGCCTGCTCGAAGGGCAGGGCGTCGACCTCCACGAGCTGCGCGCACGGCTGGCCGAGGAGACCCGCCCGCCGCGGGACCTGGCCGTCACCACGCCGAGCTTCTCGCCGCTGCTGGTCGAGCTGCTGCAGGACGCCTGGCTGCTGGCCACGACCGAATTCAGCTATGACAGCCTGCGCAGCGGCCTGATCTTCACCGCTCTGCTGCACAACACCGGGCGCTATGTGGGGCCGCGCAGCGCCGCGCTGCTGGCCGAGATCAATCGTGAGGGGCTGCGTCGCGGCTTCGAGCGGCTGGCCGCCGACTCCGCCGAAGCACCTCGCGCCGAGTCCGGCGACGCCGGGCGGCGTCCGGCCCAGGCCGCTCAGGACGACAGCGCCCTGGCACGCTTTGCCACCTCGCTCACCGAGCAGGCCCGGCGCGGCGAGCTCGACCCGGTGCTGTGCCGCGATCCGGAAATCGACCAGATGCTCGACATCCTCGGTCGTCGGCGCAAGAACAACCCCATCGTCATCGGCGATGCCGGGGTGGGCAAGAGCGCCGTGGTGGAGGGCCTTGCCGCACGCATCGTCGAAGGCCGCGTGCCCTCGGCGCTGGCCGACGTCGAGCTGATGAGTCTCGATCTCGGTGCGCTGCAGGCCGGTGCCGCGGTCAAGGGCGAGTTCGAGAAGCGCCTCAAGGCGGTGATCGAGGAGGTCAAGTCCTCGCCGCGGCCGATCCTGCTGTTCATCGACGAGGCCCACACCCTGATCGGCGCTGGCAATCAGGAGGGCGGTGGCGACGCCGCCAACCTGCTCAAGCCGGCCCTGGCCCGTGGCGAACTGCGCACCATCGCCGCCACCACCTGGCGCGAGTACAAGAAGTACTTCGAGAAGGACCCGGCGCTCTCCCGGCGCTTCCAGCCGGTGGCCCTGGCCGAGCCCAGCGTCGACCAGGCGCTGATGATTCTGCGCGGCCTGCGCGACACCTACGAGAACGCCCACGGCGTGCTGGTGGGCGACAGCGGCCTGCGCGCCGCCGCCGAGCTTTCGGCGCGCTACCTGGCCGGCCGCCAGCTGCCCGACAAGGCCATCGACGTGCTCGACACCGCCTGCGCGCGGCTCTCCCAGGCGCTGGACACTCCGCCGCGCCGGCTCAGCCACCTCAAGAGCGAGCACATCTCCGCCCAGCGCGAGCGCGAACAGCTCGACCGCGAACGCCTGCTGGGGCGCAGCCCCGACCCGGCCCGCGAGGCCGAGCTCGACGCCCGCCTGGCACGCCTGGAGGAGGAGGTCGAGCGGCTCGAGGCGGCCTGGGTCGACCAGCGCGAGTGCGTCGACGCGATCATCGCGCTGCATCGTCAGCTGCTCGACGCGGGCAAGGACGACGCCGAGGTCGAGCCTGCGACTGCCGAGGCCGAGGTGGCCAGCGAGGGCGTGACGACAGCGGATGCCGCCGGTGCGAGCCCTGCAGAAGGTCTTGAAGCAAGCCTTGAGGAGAGCCCCGAAGCAGGGACTGGCGAGAGCACCGAGGAGGCTGCTGTCGCCGCCGAGGACCCGCACGAAGCCCTGGCTCGCCACGAGGCGCGCCTGGCCGAGCTGCAGCAGGAGTTCGCCCTGGTCAACGCCAGCGTCGAGGAGGCGCAGATCGCTCAGGTCATCGGCGACTGGACCGGGGTGCCGGTGGAGCGCATGACCAGCGACGAGCTGACCCGTCTTACCGAGCTGCCCGAGCATCTCGGCCGGCTGGTGCAGGGCCAGGACGTGGCCATCGAGCGCGTGCATCGCCACCTGCTCACCGCCCGTGCCGACCTGCGCCGTCCCGGTCGCCCGCTGGGCGCCTTCCTGCTGGTCGGCCCCAGCGGTGTGGGCAAGACCGAGACCGTGGTGCAGATCGCCGAGCGCCTCTACGGCGGTCGCCAGTTCCTCACCACCATCAACATGTCCGAGTACCAGGAGAAGCACACCGTGTCGCGGCTGATCGGCTCGCCGCCGGGCTACGTGGGCTTTGGCGAGGGCGGCCTGCTGACCGAGGCGATCCGTCAGCGCCCCTATTCGGTGGTGCTGCTCGACGAGGTCGAGAAGGCCCACCCGGACGTGCTCAACCTGTTCTACCAGGCCTTCGACAAGGGCGAGCTGGCCGATGGGGAAGGGCGCCTGATCGACTGCAAGAACGTGGTGTTCTTCCTCACCTCGAACCTCGGCTACGAGGCCATCGTTGCCCACGCCGACGAGCCCGCGGCGCTGGACGACGCGCTCTACCCGGTACTGGCAGGCTTCTTCAAGCCGGCGCTGCTGGCTCGCATGGAGGTGGTGCCCTACTTCCCGCTGGGTGCCGACACCCTGCGCGACATCGTGGCGGCCAAGCTCGACACCCTGGCCGAGCGTATCCGCTCGCGCCATCGCCAGGCCGAAGTGGTGCTCGACGAGGCCCTGCGCGACGCCATCTGTGCCCGCGCCACCCGCAGCGAGAACGGCGCGCGCATGCTCGAGTCGGTGATCGACGGCGAGCTGCTGCCGCCGGTGTCGCGGGCGCTGCTCGACCGCCTGGCGCGGCGCGAGCCGGTGACCCGGGTGGCCCTGGGCGTCGACGAGGCGGGCGCCTTCACTGCGGAGGTGGTGTAGGCGATGACGGCGAAGGCGATCGACATGCGCTGGTGCGAAGGCGACCTGCCGACGGGGCCCGGCCTCGACGGCATGGCGCGTGCGCTGGCGCTGGTCGAAAGCGCCTCGCCCGCCGAGCTGCGTGCCTGCGCCGGCGGCATTCTCCAGGCCAGCCACGCGCTGGCCTGGGTCAGCTGTCTCTACCTCGACGGCAGCGGTCGCTGGTTGGGCAGCGACGGCAATGACGTGCGCTTCGACTGCGACGACTTCCGTCACCCCTACGCCCATGCCATTCGCCAGGGCAAGCCGTTGCGCCTGGGCCTGCTGGAGGCGCGTTCGCGGCTCGACCACGCCGACTTCCAGGCCCAGGTGGCGGCGCTTTCCGGCGGGCTGCAGCTGGTGGTGCGTCCGTTGCGGGCGCTGGACGGCAAGCGCGAGTGGCTCGGTGCCCTGGCCATGGCCGGGGAAGCGGCCAGCCTCGCCCGGCTCGAGGCGGACGGCGAGTTCGCCGCCTTCGAGGCGCTGCTGTGCCGGCTGTGGGCGGGGCTCACCCGCCACCAGGGCGAGCGCCAGCGCGAGGCGAGCCTGCGGCAGTCGCTGGCCCAGCTCAGCGACGGCGCCCGGCGTCAGGCCCTGGCCGAGCGCCTGGCCGCGGATCTGCTGGGCGGCTCAAAGGCCATGCAGGCGCTGCGCAGCCAGGTAGTACGGGCGGCGGAGACCAATCTGGCGGTGCTGCTGCAGGGCGAGACCGGCACCGGCAAGGATCGCGTGGCCCGCGCCATTCATCGCCTCTCGGGACGGCGCGAAGGCGCCTTCATGGCGATCAACTGTGCGGCGATTCCCGAGTCGCTGCTGGAATCGGAGCTGTTCGGCCATGCCAAGGGTGCCTTCTCCGGGGCCGATCGCGCTCGTGAAGGGCTGATCAGTCAGGCCGACGGCGGCACCCTGTTCCTCGACGAGATCGGCGACATGCCGCTGCCGCTGCAGGCCAAGCTGCTGCGGGTGCTGGAGAACGGCCGCTACCGGCCGCTGGGCTCGAGCGAGGAGCGGCGCGCCGATCTGCGCCTGGTGGCGGCCACGCATCAGCCGCTGCGCGAACGGATCCGCGACCAGCGCTTCCGCGCCGATCTCTACTACCGGCTGGGGCAGTTTCCGCTGACCCTGCCGCCGCTGCGCGAACGCAGCGAGGACATCGCCGAGCTGGCCGAAGCCTTCGTTGCCGATTTCTGTACCCGTGAGGGGCGCGGCGAGATGGGCATCACCCCGGCCGCGCTGCGCCAGCTGCGCGAGCGCGACTACCCGGGCAACGTGCGCGAGCTGAAGAACCTGATCGACTACGCCTGCGCCATGACCCGCCCCGGCGAGGATGTCGCCCCCGAGGCGTTGCCCGCCCAGGCCGATGCCGAGGCCGATGACGACGGTAGCGTCTCGACAGCGCCCGCCAAGGCGAGTGCCGAAAGCGTGAAGGACCTGCGTCGCGCCCTGCGCGACTACGAAGCGGAGCTGATTCGTCAGCGCCTGCTGCTGTTCGATGGCAACCGCGCCCTGGCGGCCGAGAGCCTCGGCCTGCCCAAGCGCACCCTGGCACACAAGTGCCGACTGCTGGAACTGGATGCCAAATGAGTTCGACCTCTGTTTTCCGCCGCGCGCCATGGCTGGTGCTGGCCGTGAGCCTGATCGTTACCGCCGACGCCTGGGGCGACACCGCCGAGGCCGTGGTGGCCCAGGCCCGTGAGTGCGCGGCCGAGCCCTCGCGCCTGGAGCGGCTGGGCTGTTACGACGCCCTGTTCCTGACCCGCGACGACGCGGCGGTGAGTGAAGACCTGCGTCCCGCCCTGTGGCATGCGATCAACGCCCAGGAGGCCGAGCGCGAGGGTGACGACATGGGGCTGCTGGTACGCGAAGAGGGCGAGGACGTGCGCATCAGCGCCCCGGCGCTGGGCAGCGTGCCGCCGCGGCCGCAGTTGGTGATCGCCTGCGAGAAGACCATCACCCGCTTCCAGATCCACCTGCCGCAGGCGCTGGACGCCCCCCGGGTGCAGGTACGCCTGCGGGCCGGCGGACGCGAACTGGAGCAGGTATGGCAGGCCCGCGACGGTGGCTACGTGGTCAGCGGCGGCCGGGGGCTGCCGGCCATCGCCACGCTGCAGCAACTGCTGGATGCCGACGAACTGGCGCTGGGCAGCGACCAGGCCACCCTCGACGGCCTGCGCTTCGAGACCGCCGGGCTGCGCCAGGCGATTCAGCCGCTGCGCGACGCCTGTCGCTGGTGAGGTAGAGATGCGAATCGTCAACGAGACACAGTTGGAAGGCCTGCTGGCCGCACTCCCCCCGGAGGGCGTGGGCAGGCCCGTGGTCGACAGCGCCGACTATGCCTGGCTCGACGAGGAGATGATGAAGATCGGCTCGCTGCAGCACGGCGGCGTCGATTGGGAGGGCGCCGAGACCCGCGCCGTGCGCCTGCTGAGTGAAACCGGCAAGGACCTCAAGGTGCTGGGCCACCTGCTGCACTGCCTGCAGCGCGGCGGCGACGGCGTGCGCTTCGCCCTCTCGCTGCGCCTGTTCGCCGGCAGTCTCGAAGGCTGGTGGAGCCAGGCCTACCCCTACGGGGGCGTGCAGGGCGAGCGGCTGCGGCCGCGGCTGTTCCGTCAGTTCGCCCAGCGGGCGCTGGCGCTGGCGGAAACCCTCGATTTCGACAACGCGGCAGACGAGCACCAGGCCTGCGAAGGCGCTCTGGAGGCGCTGCTGGCGGCGGCCCGGGGGCTCGAGCTTCCCGACGAACCGCTGGTGGACCTGCAGCGCCTGCTGCGTCAGGCCCGCCCCAGCCAGGCTGCGGCGCCCGCCGCCGCGCCGTCACGGGAGGAAGTCACGCCCGGTGCCGTAGCGGGCGGCGCCTCTGCGCCCACGGCCAAGCTGCCCGAGATGCGCCTGGAAGCGGGCAACGAGCGCGGCAACCGTCAGGCGCTGCTGAAGATGGCCGACTTCCTCAACGAGCAGTCGGTTGGCGACCCGCTCGGCTATCGGCTGCGACGCCATGCCATCTGGCACGCGATTCAGGCGCTGCCGGCCACCCGCGATGGCGTCCGTTCCGAACTGGCGCCGCCAGCCGCCGACCGGGTGGCGGAGTATCGCGAGGCGCTTTCTCGCGGCGCCGACGCCGAGCTGTGGAAGCGCATCGAGAACAGCCTGGCGGTCAGCCCTTACTGGCTGGAAGGGCATCGTCTCAGCGCGAGCGCCGCCGAGCGGCTCGGCCACCCGCGCTGCGCCGCGGCCATTCGCGACGAAGCGAGCCGTTTCGCCGAGCGTCTGCCCGGCATCGAAGCGCTGACCTTCAACGACGGCAGCGCCTTCGTCGACGACGAGACCCGGCAGTGGCTGCAGGCCATGCCGGCCGGTGCGGCATCCGGTGGCCCGGAAGGCGGCGGCGACCCCTGGCAGGAGGGGCTCGCCGAGGCGCGCGAAAAGCTCGATGCAGAGGGTCTCGAAGCGGCACTGACGGGGCTCGACCGCGGCCTGGCCGAGGCCCGCTCGCCGCGCGAGGTCGCCTACTGGCGGCTGGCCAGCGCCGATCTGCTGCGCGATGCCGGGCTGGCGGCGCTGGCCGGCCAGCACTATCGCGCGGTGTACGCCTCGCTGGCGAGCCTGGGTTTGGAACAGTGGGAGCCGGCGCTGCTCGAGCGACTCGAGCGGGCGGTGGGGAAGGGCGCATGAACTGGCACATGAACACGATTCGAACACGAGCTGATCGGCACCCCGAGACGACCGACAGCAGCATCACCACCGACAACATCATCATCGACAGGGACGAGGGCTAAGGCTCATGTGGAAAAGTGTGAAGTCCGGTCTGAGTCGCTGGGTACCCGGCGCCTCCAGGGCAGAAAGCAACCTCAACCGGGCCAAGATGCACGGCAACAAGGCTCAGGGTATCGGCAAGCAGGCGAGCAAGCTCACTGCCGTGCTCTGGTGGCTGCTGCTGGCCGCGCTGGTCGCGGCCATCTGGTGGCTGGGGCCGATGTGGCAGGTGCGCGACAGCTACCCGCTGGCGCCATGGCTCAACCGCCTGCTGGCCACCCTGGCGCTGGCCACTCTGGTGGCGGTGGTGTGGGGTATCCGCCTCGCCCGCCGGCTGCGTGAGGTGAGCGAAGAGCGGCGCCACAACGAGCAACTGCAGCTCGACCCGGTACTGGCCCAGGTGGAGCAGCAGGAAGCGACGCTGAACGCTACCCTGCACGAGCTGCTCGACAACCTCGGTGCCGGTCCCGGCGCGCGCTACAAGCTGCCCTGGTACCTGGTGATGGGCGTGGAGAACGCCGGCAAGACCAGCCTGATCAACCGCTCCGGCCAGAACTTCGCGCTGACCCACGTGATGAAGGCTTCCGGTCAGGGCAAGAAGGGCAATCAATACGGCTTCGACTGGTGGATCGGCGACAAGGCGGTGCTGATCGACCCCGACGGCGAGCTGCTGACCCAGGGCGCGCTGGAAGGGGGCGAGCCCCAGGAGATGCAGAGCCGGCTGTGGGATCACTTCGTCGGCTGGCTGGAGTACAACCGCCCCCAGCGTCCGCTGGACGGCGTGGTGCTGGTGCTCGACCTGGCACGGCTGAGCGATGCCCGGGTGGCGGTGCGCAAGGCCTACGCCTCGCTGCTGCGTGCGCGCATGCGCGAGCTGATGGAGCGCCACGGCGCGCGCCTGCCGGTCTACGTCACCTTCAGCAAGATGGACCTGCTGCACGGCTTCGACGACTTCTTCCGTCACTACTCGCGCGCCGCACGCCGGGCGCCGCTGGGCTTCACCTTCAGCGCCGAGAGCGTCGAGCGTATCGACCAGTGGGCCGACGAGTTCGCCAACGCCTACGATGCCATGCTCGAACGCCTCAATCGCAGCCTGCCCACGCTGCTGGCCGAGTGCCGCGACCGCGAGGAGCGTGAATCGGTGTTCCGCTTCGTGCGCCAGCTGGCCGGCCTGCGCGACGTGCTGCTCGGCTTCCTGCGCGAGGCGCTCTCCAGCGACCGCTACTCCACCGCCGCCATGGTACGCGGCACCTACTTCACCTCGGTGTACCAGCAGGGCGTGCCGGAAGACCCCTTCGTCGACGCCGCCGCGCGCCGCTACGGCATGGCCGACACCACCCAGCCGGCCCATCGCGCTGCGCGCAGTGCGCTCTACTTCACCGAGGAGCTGTTCGAGAAGGTGATCTACCCCGAGGCGGGGCTGGCAGGCGACAACGCCCGTGCCGCCCGGCGGCGGCGTCGCCTACGGCGTACCAGCGCCTTTGCCTGCCTGGTGGGCGGTCTGGCGCTGGTGGGCGGCTGGAGCCACTTCTACCAGAAGAACACCCAGGCGCTGGCCGCAGTGGAGGAGAAGGCCGAGGCCTTCCTCGCCGCTCAGCCCGACGAGCTGCGCAGCGACGACCCCACCGGCTATGCGCTGCTGGAGCCCCTCGACCGGCTGCGCGCCGCCACCCTGGAGTTCGGCGACTATCGCGAGCACCTGCCGTGGCTGGCCGACATGGGCCTCTACCAGGGCCACGCCGTGGGCCGCCAGGTGGAGAGCGCCTATCTGGCGATGCTCAGCTACCACTTCCTGCCCTCGCTGATGATCGGCATCATGGACGACATGAACCGCGCCGAGGCGGGCAGCAACGAGAAGCTGGCCCTGCTGCGCGTGCTGCGCATGATGTCCGACGCCAGCGGGCGTCAGCCCGAGCGGGTCGAAGCCTACATGGCGCGGCGCTGGCAGCGCGCCTTCCCGCAGCGCGGCAGCGTGCAGGAGCGCCTGCTCGACCACCTCGCCTACGCCATGGCGCACACCGACCTCGAAGGCCAGATCGCTTCCGGCGACCGCCACGCCGAGCAGGCCATGGCGGCGCTGCGCGGCAGTCTGCATGCCGCTCAGGAGGAACTCTCGCGTCAGCCCATGGACGAGCGGGTCTACGCCACCCTCAAGGCCGAGAGCTCCACCCGCAGCGGCGCGGTGCTCGAACTCCCGCAGGGCGTGGGTCCGTCGTTCAACGCCGTGTTCATGGCCCGCGACGACGAGCTGGAGCGCCTGCAGGTACCCAGCCTGGTGACCCGCGACGGCTTCGAGGGCTACTTCCTCAAGGAGATCGAACAGGCCACCGAGCTGGCCATGATCGACCTCTGGGTGCTGGGCCAGCGTGACGACATCGCCTTCAGTGCCGCCGACGAGCGCCAGCTGCGCGACGCCCTGCACGAGCGCTACGTCAGCGACTACCACGTGACCTGGCGTCAGGTGCTCGACGACCTCTATCTGGTACCGCTGCCCGACATCGATCAGGCCGTGTTCGTGGCCGACACCCTGCTCGGCGCCAGCCGTCCGCTGGATCGCCTGCTCGGCGAAGTGGCGCGCCACACCCGGCTCTACCCCGAGCTGCCGGAAGACGACGAGACCGCTCGCCAGGCGCTGGAGCGCTCGCCGCGCTACCGCCTGGCCGGCGAGATCGAGCGCAACTTCCGCGACCTCAACGCGCTGCTCGACGCCCGCGGCGACAACCCGGCCGACATTGCCGAGATCAAGGTGGCCATCGGCGAGCTGCGCGACTACCTGCGCCAGGTACAGGGCGCCAGCGACCCGGGCCGGGCGGCCTTCCTCAGCGCCCGCGACCGTCTGGCGCTGCGCGGCGGCGACCCCATCCACAACCTCAAGCGCATTGCCGAGAACACCCCGGCCCCGGTGGGTCGCATGCTCGACAGCCTGGCCGACCAGAGCTGGCAGCTGATGATGGCCAGCGCCATCCGCCACCTGGAGCACCAGTGGCTCGACGAGGTGGTGGGGCCCTATCAGGAGCGTCTGGCGGGCCGCTACCCGCTGGTGCCCAGCGCCTCGCGTGAGGTGGCGCTGGCCGACTTCGAGGCCTTCTTCGCCGGCGGCGGCATCCTCGACCGCTTCTACCAGGAGAACCTGCGGCCCTTCATCGAAGAGGCGCCCGAGTTCCTGGTCGATGCCGAGGGCAGCCCGCTGCTGCGTCAGAGCGTGTTCACCGCCTTCCAGCGCGCCGAGCAGATCCGCCAGGCTTACTTCGGCCGCGATGGCGTGCTCGACGTGGAGTTCGCCCTGGAGCCGGTGAGCCTGAGCGCCGACAAGCGCCGCAGCGTGATCAACATCGACGGACAGATCATCGACTACGCCCACAGCGCCAGCTCGCGGGTCTCGATGATCTGGCCCAACGCCCTGCGCGGCGGCAACGAGAGCCGCATCACCCTGGTGCCGAGCCAGGTCAACCGCTCGCCGCGCAGCCTCAGCCGCGACGGCGCCTGGGCCTGGTTCCGCCTGCTCGACGAGGCGGAGATCACCAGCGCCGGCGAGCGCGACCTGGAGCTGCGTTTCCAGGTCGACGGCGGCACGGCGCGCTATCGCCTCTACGCCACCGGCTCGCGCAACCCCTTCACCCGCCCACTGGTCGCCGGCTTCCAGCTGCCCACCGCGCTGTATGCCGAAGGAGGCTTCGATGTTGGCAGCCTTTAAGCGCCTGTTCGGCGGCGAACGCCGCAAGGCGGCGGCGCCTGCCAGCACGGAAGAGGCGGTGAAAGGGTTGGAGGAGGCCTCGATGGAAGACATCGACGCCTTCCTCGAGGCGGCCCGGCGTGCCGATACCAAAGGGCACTCGCCCTGGGTACTGCGCGACGAAGCCCGCCTGGCCACCCTGCGCCGGGCGCTGGAGTTCACCGTGCAGCACGGCCAGTGGCTGCAGCGCGACGGCGGCAACATCGCCCGCTGGCAGGGCCGGCTGCTCAAGCTGCGCCACGGCGAAGGCCCTACCCTGGGCATGCTGCTGGCGTGCCGGCCGGATGACGAAGCGGCCTGGCAGCTGCGCTTCTTCTTCGTCGAGCCCGAGTGGCAGGGCAGCGGACATGGGGCCCGCCTGCTGCGGGCGGCGCGCCTCAGCCTGAACGGCGTACCGCTCAATGCCCGGCTGCCGCTGGCCTGCCAGTCGGCGGTGCGCAGCCTGGAGCAGGCCGGTTTCGCACGCATGCACGTCAATGCCTTCGAGGTGGCCAGCTTCGAAGCGCCCGCCGAGTGGGACTAGGCGAATAGCGACAGGAGAACGACAGATGGGACGCAAACTGGTACTCGTGGGTGACATCGGCACCGACCACGACGGCTTTCCGCCGACGCCGGTCACCGCCGGCAGCCCGACCGTGATCATCGACGGCAAACCGGCAGCGCGCCTGGGCGACCCCCTGGCCCCGCACGACAAGCCCAAGCACCCCTCGCACCCGCGCTCCATTGCCGAGGGCTCGGGCACCATCCTGATCGATGGCAAGCCGGCAGCGCTCACCGGCCACGCCGTCGATTGCGGCGGCGTTGTGATCGGTTCCGCCAGCGGGGAGGGCAGCTGACATGGCCGACCGCACCGGACTCCAGTTCACCCTCGATCTCGCCGGGGTCGACAGCGCCGAGCTGGCGGTGATCGACTTCACCCTGGAAGAGGCACTCTCGCAGCCCTTCCACCTCAAGGTGCGTTTCGCCAGCCGCGACGGCAGCCTCTCCGCCACCGAGCTGCTCGACCGCCCGGTGAGCCTGACGATCTGGCAGGACGGCGAGGTGCTGCGCCGGGTGCATGCCATCGTCAGCGAGTTCGGTCGTGGCGACCGCGGCCATCGCCGTACCCTCTACTCCCTGGTCGCCCGCCCGGCGCTGTGGCGCCTCGACCTGCGCCACAACTCGCGCATCTTCCAGG
>MTEX01010064.1_pt1 | contig 39200 bp, 32 predicted proteins | sample 1042691 | NCBI WGS metagenome assembly MTEX01 (sample SAMN06185810, study PRJNA358809) | soil metagenome | isolation source: soil biostimulated with molasses as carbon source | place: India | collected 2015-05-23
GAAGCGCCGGGGCCGAAAGACGCGCACATCCCAATTTTCATCGTGGGTCTTCCCAGGAGCGGGACTACTCTGCTGGAGCGTATCCTGGGCAATCACCCGGAAGTGATCTCCGGGGGAGAACTCAACGATTTCCCGTTGCAGCTCTCATGGGAGACGGGGCGGTTCCATGGAGAATACCTGGGACCGAAATCTCTCGAAGCATGCGCCGAAGTCGACTTTGAATCAGTGGGAAAAGGGTATCTGGATAGAACGCGATGGAGAGCCGAAGGCAAGCGCTATCTCATCGACAAACTACCCAACAACGTCATGCATGCCGGCTTCATTCACATGGCCTTGCCCAACGCGAAGATCATCTGCATGCGCCGCGAGCGGAAGGACAGTTGCTTCTCAACCTTCAAGCATCTGTTCTCGGGAAGCGCCTATCCTTTTAGCTACGAACTCGGCGAGATGTTCAACCACCACGACCGATTTATCCGGCTGATCGAACACTGGGGCGCGGTGCTGGATGAGCGATTCATGAGCGTGGACTACGAGCAACTGGCTGGGTCGCCTGCGGATGTGGTGCCGCAGGTCGCGAAATTCTGCGGTCTGGCTTATCAACCGGAGATGCTGAATCTGCTGGGAAACGCCGCGCCCTCGGCGACCGCCAGTAGTTCTCAGATTCGCCAGCCGATCCATGCCGGGGGGGTTGGCGGTTGGAGGCGTTATGCCGGGATGCTTGAGCATTGGTAGACAGCAGTCTGAAGAACGCCTGATTGCAGATGCAACGTTCAATGTTCCGAACGCGGTCAACTTGCTGTCCCAGTCCCCATTTCGGCTGGCCCTGTTCAGCCAATCAGCAATGACGGTGCGCGATATAAGTAATTGAATCTAAAAGGTTGTTAGCAGTGAAAGAGTAATTCACATTCTGCTCCTCGCCGTAAAAGTTACGTTATTCTTCGGTGACCAGGCATGCATTAGGTGTCTGTTCATTTGGTCGGGCTGCATGCATCCCGGGCTTTTATTGACTTGAGAGAGAGAGCACAGATGACTACCCACAAGGGTTCAAGGTACCTGTCGAAGGGCATTAAACGAACCGCACTCAGCCTCGCCCTGGGCGCGTGCTTCGTTGGCGGCGTGCAGGCGCAGTCAAATACCGCCGGCGCCATTACCGGCCGCGCGTCGGCTGGCGATACCATCACGGTGACCAATCCAAACACGGGTTTTTCGCGCACACTGACGGTCAGCGGTGATGGCAGCTATCGTTTCTCCGCGCTTCCGACCGGCCAGTACACGGTTACCAGCAGCAGCGGTGGCTCGCGCACCGTTACGGTCAACGTGGGTGTTGCCGCCAGCGCCGATTTCGTCAGCAGTGGTGGTGGTTCCGCCACTACGCTCGACGCGGTGCAGGTCGTCGGCTCCGGCTTCATCAATCCGATCGACGTTTCGTCCGTCGAATCCACAACGATTCTGACGGCAGAGCAAATCGCCCGTGTGCCGGTAGCCCGTGATGCGACGTCGGTTGCATTGCTGGCGCCGGGTACGGTCCGCGGTGACGCGGCGTTCGGCAATCTGGCCTCCTTCGGTGGTTCTTCTGTCGCCGAAAACCAGTACTTCCTCAACGGTTTCAACATCACGAATACGTTCGCGAACCTGGCGTTCACCCAGGTGCCGTTCGAAGCGCTCTCGGAACTGCAGGTCAAGACCGGTGGCTACGGTGCCGAATTCGGTCGGTCGACCGGCGGCGTGATGAACATGATCACCAAGCGCGGTACCAATGAGTTCCACGCGGGCGGCAGTGTCTACTGGGAACCGGAATCCCTGCGCGAAACCAAGCCGAATCAGTATGACGGCTACCACTCGCTGATCTCGGACAATTCCAAGAACAACGAATCGTCCACGGTCGCCGCCGTGTGGGCCAGCGGTGCCCTCATCAAGGACAAGCTGTTCGGCTATGCGCTGCTGCAATACGGCTGGACCGATCTGGACGACTATCCGGGCGTGACCGCAGGCGGTCAGAACTTTGCGCGTGAAACGAAGCGTCCGAACTGGCTGGTGAAACTGGACTGGAACATCAACGACAACAATATCCTGGAATTCACGGGGTTGTCGGACAAGCGCAAGATCGATACCGACTACTACACCACCAGCTATGACAGCAATGGCAAGCCGCAGCGTGGCACGTATCTGGGTGTCGACAAGTCTGAAGCCGGCGGTGAAGTCTTCGCGCTCAAGTACACCGGTTACCTGACGGAGAACTTCACCTTGACCGCTCTGGCGGGCCAAGGCAAGTTCAGTCGAGCCAATTACAACGTCACTGCTGACGGAATTCGCAGCGATTACACCGGCAACGTCGGTGGTGCGGTGGGTGGCTGCCCGGTGATCGTGGATGCTCGTCCAGGTGCCGTTAATGGCGAAATTCCGCCGATCGTGGGTTGCTCCTTGGCCAGCACGCTGGGTCGCCCGGATGCGGAAGACAAGCGCGATCAGTACCGAATCGACTTGGAATGGCAGCTGGGCGATCACATCCTCCGTGGTGGCGTCGATATCGACGAATTCGAATCCGTCGCTGGCGAGTCGTATTCGGGTGGCGCGGTATGGCGCTATGGCAATTACACGATCGACGACGTCGCTCGTACCGATGTCGTTCGCAAGCGCGTGTTCCAGTCCGGTGCGACGGTGCAGGTGAACCAGCGCGCGTACTACATCGAGGATTCCTGGAGCATCACGGATAACTTCATCGCTTATCTCGGCCTGCGTTCGGATACGTTTGAGAACAAGAATGGCCAAGGTCAGACTTATGTGAAGATGGACAACCAGATCGCACCGCGTCTGGGCTTCTCGTGGGACGTGAACGGCGATTCCACCTTCAAGATCTTCGGTAATGCGGGCCGGTATGCACTCCCGCTGACGGGTACCGTGGCGGTTCGTGGCGCCAGCGCCTCGCTGTTCAGCGAGCAGTTCTACGCTTATACCGGCGTGGATCCTGCAACCGGTGCCCCCACCGGCTTGACGCTGGTGACCAATCCGAACAATGGTCGTGATATTCGCTACCTGAACAATGAGTTCGGCGTCCCGAAGAACGCGCAGACGATCGCGTCCCAGAATCTGGACCCGATGTATCAGGATGAGTACATCCTGGGCTTTCAGGCACAGCTGACCGACAATCTGTCGGGCGGTATTCGCGGTATCTATCGTGACCTGAAGCGCGCCATTGATGACCAGTGCGACTACCGTCCGGTAATCGACTGGGCTATCGAGAATGGGTTCACCACCGATGGCGGCGTATTCATTGAGCCTGTCGACAAAACTCAGGACAGCGATATCGCGGTCTACAACCCGGGCTTCCCGTTCTGCCGCCTTTATAACCCGGGCAGCGATGGCATCTTCAAGATGGACGTCAATGGTGACGGAACCCTGGAGACCGTCAACATCCCGGCCAGTGTTTTGGGTCCGAAGGCCAAGCGTACCTACAGCGCCATCGAGTTCTTCTTCGAAGGCCAGTGGGACAAGCTGTTCCTGCAGGGTTCGTATACCTATGCGAAGAGCAAGGGTAATACCGAAGGCGGCGTGAAGTCGGATATCGGTCAGGACGACACCGGTACCACGCAGGACTTCGATTACCCCGAGCTGACCGAACATTCGTTTGGTTATCTGCCGAACGATCGCCGCCATACGCTCAAGTTGTTCGGTAACTACCGGATCAACGATGAGTGGGCGGTGGGCGGTAATGTCCTCGCGCAGTCGGGTCGACCAGTGAACTGCTTTGGCTTCCATCCCGTGTCCAGCGGTTACGGCAACAGCTATTTCTACTGCAACGGTGAGCCCGTGCCGCGTGGCACTGCCGGCCGGACGCCCTGGAGCACCACGGTCGATCTGAACGTCAGCTACGCGCCGTCGTTTGCCGACGGCCGTCTGAAGTTCAAGCTTGACGTGTTCAACGTGTTCGACAGCGACAAGGCGATCACCGTGAACGAGTTTGGCGAAGATGCCGGCGGCAACCCGCAGGCGGGTGGTGGCGACAATGCGTTCCTGTACAAGCAGGCAACGGATTGGCAGACTCCGCGCTATGTCCGCTTCATGGTGCAGTACGACTTCTGATTCGCGTCAGCACTTGCAACGCAACGGCCGCCCTCAAGGGCGGCCGTTTTTTTTTGCTCTTTTCGCGTGAGAGTTCACTTGCTAGGCTGAACCAACAAGACACACGTGCAGGGCTAATTCAGTGACCGCTAGCGACGAGCAAATCTGGTCCCTTTCTGAGTCATTTTTTCGGAACGGAAGAATTGAAGATGCCGAAACAGGATATCGCCAGTTGACGGAAAAGGCGGGTTTCGCTCCTGCGGCATATCTGCGCATTTCCCTTCTTGCGCAAAAGAGAGGCAAGTTCAAGGAAGCGGCAGAAGCGGCCAAGGCCGCCTACGCGATCTGTAGCCGAATTGACATGGAAATGCTGGAAATGATCGCCAAGAGGCTGATTCGGCTGGGTGATTTCGAGACAGTCGACGCATGTATCAGATCGATTCTGGACTCCTCGATGGGGCGGCCAGGAACTCTCGCTGAACTGGGGAAATTGCTGGTAGACGTCTTCATGCCCAGGCTTGCGGTCGACCTTCTTTCGCGCGCCAGCATTCAGGGGTTGAGAACTCCGGCAGTAGACTACCTCCATGGTCTCGCACTTACACAACTTGGGGAAATCGACGCGGCGACGCGATTGATTGAGCGGGCGCTGGAACATGATCCGTCGTTGGCGCAAGCGCATTGGATGCTGTCCAAGCTGCGCAAGGGCAAGCCCGAGTATCACAGCATTGAAAAAATGGAACGCCTGGCGGAAAAATCGAAGGGACTTGACTCGGTTATTTTGGGTTACGCGCTATTCAAATCCTACGATGACCTGGGTGATGTAGAACGAGCATGGCATCACCTTGAGCGGGCGATGGCGTTGCGTAGACGTGGATTGATTCACGACGAGGGCGAGGAACGACATATCTTCCAGACGCTGAGCGAAGGAAAGTGGAGCGCAACGAAGGTTCCGTCCCGGACGGGGTCGAGGCCCATCTTCATTGTAGGTCTTCCACGCTCGGGCACGACCCTTCTGGAGGTGCTATTGGGCAAGCACCGTGATGTTACGGCCGCTGGTGAACTTCACGATGCGGTCATGCAACTGCGTTGGACTTGCGATCACTTTGGTGGATTCCAACTGGATCGCGTCCTTATTGAAAAGTCTCTTTCTGCTGACATGGGCGTTTATGGCGCCAGGTATCTGGAGACGACCAAATGGCTAGCGCAAGGGAGACGGTTTTTCACCGACAAGATGCCAAGCAATTTCATGCTAATCGGACTGCTCGCACGCGCCATACCAGATGCGGTCTTCCTGCATGTAACCCGGGATCCAATCGATGTTTGTTTCTCGAATTTGTGCGAACTTTTTGCGGGGCCTTATACATATAGTTACCAGCAGTCAGAAATGGCATCCCACTACCTGAATTACCGGAATTTGATGAAGAGATGGAAACGGGACCATCCAGAGAAAATTCTTGACGTGAGCTACGAGGACTTGGTTCGCGATTCCCGGAGCACGCTGTCGAAGGTGGTTGAATTCTGTGGCCTAAATTGGGACGACACGATGCTGGATGGCCGTGGGTACGCTTCCGTGGCGGCGACTGCAAGCGCAATCCAAGTTCGTGAGCCCGTGCATTCGAGATTTGTCGGCCGTGGCCGGCGATATGAAAGGTTTCTCCAACCGCTTATATCCACGATCAAAGAGGTGGGTAGTTAGGCCTCCATCACATTCATTAATATGATTTGATTATCACTTAGATAAACACGGGTATTTAAAGATTAAATAAAGATTTCGACATAATTTTCGTAAAGATTGCGTTACTCTCCGTTCGCCTTCCCAAGGGAGGTTCGGTTGCGGTTTCCTGCCAAGTCGAATCCTAGGAGAGAGAACATCATGAGTTCGAAACTCGGAAGTGCAAAGAAAACTGTCCTCGCTCTTGCACTCTGTTCCTGTTTCATAGGTGGCGTGAGTGCACAATCCAACACCGCGGGCGCCATCGCTGGCCGCGCCAATGCGGGTGACACCATTACAGTGACGAATCCAAACACTGGCTTCTCGCGCACAATCACGGTTGGGTCGGACGGAAGCTATCGCTTCTCGGCGCTTCCGACGGGCCAGTACACGGTCACGAGCAGCGGTGGCGGCACACGCAACGTAACGGTCAATGTGGGCGTCGCTTCGAATGCCGATTTCGTCGTCAGCGGCGGTGGAAGCGCGACGACGCTCGATGCGGTGACGGTGGTGGGAAGCGGTTTTGTCAATCCAATCGACGTCACGTCGGTTGAATCGACCACCATCCTGACGTCCGAACAGATTGCGCGGATTCCCGTTCCCCGCGATACCACCAGCGTCGCACTGCTGGCGCCGGGCACGGTGCGCGGTGATGCGGCTTTCGGAAACCTGGCGTCGTTCGGTGGTGCATCGGTTGCCGAGAACCAGTACTTCGTCAACGGTTTCAACATCACAAACTCGTTCCGCAGCCTGAACTTCTCGCAGGTTCCGTTCGAAGCGATCCAGGAGCAGCAGATCAAGACGGGCGGTTACGGCGCCGAATTCGGCCGTTCGCTGGGTGGCGTCGTCAACCAGATCACCAAGCGGGGTACCAATGAGTTCCACGCCGGTGCCAACATCTTCTATACCCCGGAAAGCCTTACCGCGAATCCGAAAAACGTCTATCTGACCAACGGAACGCTGCGGCAGGACAATTCCCGTGACGAGGGCTGGAATGCGACGACCGCCGTCTGGGCAAGCGGTGCGTTGATCAAGGACCGGCTGTTCGCCTATGGACTGGTCCAGTATGGCCGCAACGAAGCCGAGGCCTGGGGAAACATCCTTGCACCCAACAACACCAGCACGGTAACCAAGAACCCGAACTGGCTGTTGAAGATGGACTGGAACATCAACGACAGCAATCTGCTTGAGCTGACTGCCTTTTCCGACAAGCAGAAGCAGGATGTCGATACGTATCTGAATACGATCGGGCAGACGGACCGGCTGGACTATATCGGTACCCTTCACAACGAGCAGGGTGGCGAGAACTACATCCTGAAGTACACGGGATATTTCACCGACAATTTCACCCTGTCTGCCCTGGCAGGCCATGGCGAGTTCTCCCGCAGCCAGCGCATCCGTACCGCGGATGGAGAAGACATCAGCTACAGCGGCAACCTCCAGCAGGACCTCGGCGGTTGCCCATTCATCCTCGACGTGCGACCCGCTTATCGGCGCGCGATCACGGGTACCTACTACAGCCGCTGCAACATCGCGCAGGGTGCATTGCTGCAAAGGCAGGACTCCAAGGACACCCGCGACCAGTTCCGCATTGATGCGGAATGGCAACTCGGCGATCACCTGTTGAAGTTCGGTTATGACCTGGATGATTACGAGTCGGTCGCCGGCCAGGCGAACGAAGGCGGCCGCTTGTGGCGCTACTCCACGGTCGATCCCACGCCGGGCGTGCCGAGTCCAACCAACCCGGGTACCAACTCCGGCGACGAATTCGATATCGTCCGCGAACAGGTGACAACTTCGGGTGCCAAGCTCAAGGTCAAGCAGCGTGCGTTCTATATACAGGACAGCTGGAATGTCACTGACAATTTCATCGCATACCTGGGTTTGCGTTGGGATACGTTCGAGAACCTCAACGGTGACGGCCAGAGTTACGTGAAGATCGACAATCAGTTTGGTCCTCGCCTCGGCTTCTCCTGGGACGTCAATGGCGACTCGACGTTCAAGCTGTTTGCGAACGCGGGCCGGTATGCCCTGCCGTTGACCCCGAGCGTGGCGCTTCGTGGTGCGAGCGCATCCTTGTTCACGCGCCAGAACTTCGACTTCACCTCCATCGATCCCGTCACCGGCGTTCCGGGAGGCCTGACGCCGCGCGGCACGACGGGGCCGGCGTTCATCAACGGCGAAGACGGTCGCGGCAAGAATCCACTCACCATCGCGTCGAAGAACCTCGAGCCGCAGTATCAGGACGAGTACATCATCGGCTTCCAGGCGGCGTTGACGGATCATTTGACCCTCGGCGCGCGCGGTATCTACCGTGACCTGAAGCGGGCAATCGATGACAACTGCGACTACACCGCCATCCTGGAGTACGCCGAGGAGAACGGTCTGGACCCGGTGATCCCGAATCCCGGCTTCCCGTATTGCCGGATGTTCAACCCGGGTGAGGATGCGGTCCTGGTAACGGATATCGAGGCTGACGGCACCTTGCGCACGATCACCATCCCCGGCGACCGCCTGAGTCCGAAGGCCAAGCGTACCTATTCGGCGCTGGAGCTCTTTGTCGACGGTAACTGGGATCGGTTCTTCCTGCAGGGTTCCTATACCTACGCGAAGAGCAAGGGCAATACGGAAGGCGGCGTGAAGTCGGACATCGGACAGGCCGACACGAACGTCACCCAGGACTTCGACTATATCGAGTTGACGGAGAACACTTATGGCTATCTGCCGAATGATCGCCGGCACAGCCTGAAGCTGTTCGGCAATTACGAGATCACCGAAGAGTGGGCGATTGGCGGGAACCTGCTGGTGCAGTCCGGCAGGCCCTACAACTGCATTGGCGTGCTCGACCGCGACCCCAACCGCGAGCCCGGCGATCCGCCGTCCCTGCCGCCGCCGGATGGCACGTACAACCCGCATCCGTACGGGGCGTCGTTCATGCGATGCAACAACCTGCCGGTGCCGCGCGGTACGGCCGGTCGGCTTCCCTGGACGACGACTTTCGATTTGAACGTGGCGTATCGCCCTGCGTTCGCGCCGGGACTTCAGTTCAAGCTGGACGTCTTCAATCTGTTCGACAACCAGAAGGTCATTGCCGTCAACGAGACCGCGGAAGACCAGGCATCCGGCCTCCCCGTGGAAACCTATTTGTCTCCAGTGGCGTTCCAGGCACCTCGTTCGGTGCGTTTCATGGTGCAATACGATTTCTGACGGGAAAACCTGTGAACCATTGCTTGGCGGCCACCTTCGGGTGGCCGCTTTTTTTGTATGATTCGGCGGCATGAATGCATCCATTTTCGAGCTGTCCCGGCGTGCCGAGCAGCTGGCCGGGCAGCGTGACTGGGGCGGGGCGCAGGCGCTCTATAAAGAGGTGCTGGCGCGGCAGCCGGAGCACGCGGGGGCACTGGTCCAGCTTTCCTATATCGCCTCCCTGCAAGGCCACTATCGCGCGGCACGCGATCATGCGCTGAAGGCCGCAGCGACCCGGCCCCGGGAACTGCCGGTCCTGGCCGAACTGGTCAAGCGCCTGCGCACCTTCAACGAAGCCGAAGTCCTGATGGATTGCCTGGACAGGCTGGGCAGCCCGGACCAACTGCCAATACCCCTTTTGCTGGCCTTCGCCGCCCAGCTCAGCTACCTCAACCGTCAGGAGGACGCATTACGCCTGCTGGACGAAGCCAAGCGCGCGGATCCGGATTATCCGCCAACGCTGATGGCACGCTCGCAGATCCTGACGTACCTCGGGCGGTTCAAGGCCGCCGAGCAGGATCTTCAGCACTGCCTGCGACGTGCGCCCGAGATTGCCCAAGCCTGGTGGCTGGTCTCCCGGTTGCGCAAGCAGAGCCGGGAAGCCAACCACATCGATCGGCTGCGGCGCCTGCTCGCCATCCCCGGCAAGCGTCCAGATGAGGTGGCGTTGCTGGCTTACGCGCTGCACAAGGAACTGGATGACGTGGGCGACACCGCCGCTGCCGGCGAGGCGTTGACGCTTGCCTGCCGGGCCAAGCGCTCGACCTTGAAATACGAGAGCGAGGAGTCGCGGCGACTGGTCGATGCATTGATCGAACTTCCGATCGCGGCGGGTGAGCCGAGATCCACGGCGGCGGGCGGCTCATCGCGCGTACCCATTTTCATCGTCGGCATGCATCGCTCCGGTACCACCCTGCTGGAGCAACTGCTGGATGGGCACTCCGATATCCACGGCGTCGGCGAGCTTTACGACTTCACCAGCCAGATGCGCTGGGCTACCGATTACCACTGCCGCGGCGTGATCGATGAAACCCTGGTCCGGAAGGCCGCCGCCGGCGTCGACTTGGCGGAGGCGGGGCGAGGCTATCTGCAGAAGATGGAATGGCGTTTGGGCAAGGAGCGCTTCTTCACCGACAAGCTGCCCTCCAATTTCCTCAACATCGGCTTCATCTGCCAGGCGCTGCCGCAGGCGAAGATCCTGCACATGGTGCGGGATCCGGTCGAGACCTGCTTCTCCAACCTGCGCGAACTGTTCTCCGATGCCAATCCCTATTCTTACGACCAGCAGGAACTGGCCTTCTATTACCGCCAGTACGAGCGCCTGATGGCGCATTGGCACGCAGCCTGTCCAGGGCGGATCCTGGATGTCGACTACGGCCGCCTGACCCGGGACACCGAGGCCGTCCTGCGCGAGGCAGCCGATTTCTGCGGGTTCGGGTTCGAACCGGGCATGCTTGCCCTGCAGGAGCGGACCCGCGGGGTGGCGACGGCCAGCGCCGTGCAGGTCAGGGATCGCGTGGTGGCGCTGGAACGGCCCAAGTGGGCGCCCTATGAGGGCTACCTTCAACCGCTCATCCGCGGTTTGCGGGGGGACGCCGCTTAAACCTTTCCGGGTGGCAGCACATCCAAAGGGATATGCTGAACGCCGCCGTGACCGACCTGATGACCGACACGACCGCCCTGGCGGCCGCCGAGACCGATAACGGCCTGGTCCGGGCCGCCGTCGGCGGCGACATGCGCGCTTTCGAAGCGATATACCGCCGCCATGTTGGCCGCATCCATGGCGTGATCCAACGCCTGGTCGGCGGCCAGGGCGTCCGGGCCGACGACCTGACCCAGGAAGCGTTCGTGCGCGCCTGGCAGGCGCTTCCTCAATTCCGTTTCGAAAGCGCCTTCAGTACCTGGCTGCACCGGCTTGCGGTCAATACCGCGCTGATGGAACTGCGCTCGCGCCGGTCGCAGCCCTTGTTCGACGAAAACGAGGACCGCCTGGACGATCTGGGCATGGCCGATTCCGCCGGGCATCACACCGCATTGTCGCTGGACCTGGAACGGGCCGTGGCGACCCTGCCGCCACGGGCGCGCGCGGTGCTGGTGCTGTACGACGTGGAAGGCTGGAAACATGAAGAGATCGCCGGCGAACTGGGCATGGCGGTCGGCAGCTCCAAGGCGCAACTGCATCGCGCCCGCCAGCTGCTGCGCGAAAGATTGGGAGTAGAAGCATGAGCGAAGAAAACGACCGCCTGCGCTGGCAGCTGAAAGGGCTGCGCCAGGACACGCCGCCGAGCCGGGATCTATGGCCGGAAATCGCAGCCCGCATCGCGGAATTGCCGCAAACGGCGGAAATCGCACCGGGACAACAGGACCGCCCAAGCCGCGGGTTCCCGTGGAGCAGGGCCGCATCGCGGGGCGCGGACGCCAGCAGCGTGCGCACAGGAGCGCGCCGGCTGGCGCCGTGGGCAATGGCCGCGTCGATGCTGCTGGCGATCGGATTCCTCTGGCAGGCCACGCATCTGACCCCGCCGCAGGAACCCCTGATCCGGCAGGAAGCGGCGCAGCTGACCCGGGACTATCAGGGAGCGCTCGCGCAGATCCAGGGTGCCGAAGCCCATCCCGAACTGGGAGGCGCGCTGCAGGAACTGGATCGCAGTGCCGAGGAAATCCTCGCCGCGCTGGATCGTGCTCCCAACACGCGCTTCCTGCTTGAACAGTTGCGCCGCACCTATGCCAAGCGCCTGGCGTTGACCCAGCGCGCAATGATGAGTTGACCAAGGAGCCTTCCATGCACATGTTCAGAACTCCGCTGCTGCTGCTGTCGCTGGTCATGGCATGTCCGGCCCTGGCCGGCACGCCGATCAATGAAAGCCGTGCGCTGGATCCGCGCGGGCGCGTCGACATCAGCAACGTCAAGGGCCGGATCCAGGTCCGCACCTGGGATAGGCCCGAGGTCAAGATCACCGGTACGCTGGGCGCGGGCGTCGAAAAACTGGAAATCGACGGCGGGGGCGAGCACCTCAATGTCTCGGTTCGCTATCCCAATGGTGGCGGCTGGGGAGAGCGCAGGAGCGAGCCGACCGATCTGCAGCTTGTCGTGCCGCTGCGCGCGGATCTCGAAATCGATTCGGTGTCGGCGGATGTGGACGTCGAGGGAGTGGCTGCGGGTTCACTGTCGATCGAAGCGGTCAGCGGGCAGGTGTTGGCGATTGGTGCCCCCCGGAGCGCGGACATCAGTTCGGTCAGCGGGGACGTCCGCCTGACCCTCAATAGTCCGGAAGTCGACGCGCAGACCGTCAGCGGCAGCCTGACCCTCAACGGGCGCCTGAACGGCGAAGTGACCGTCGAGAGCGTCTCCGGCAACGTCAACGTTGCGGTCAAGGACGAGCGTCTGCGCGAGTTCAAGGGCAATACGGTCAGCGGCGATCTCCGGATCAGCACCGGCGTGGCGCCGAAGGCGGAATTCCACATGGAGACGGTAAGCGGCGACGTGCTGCTGATCGTCCCGAAGAGCCTCTCGGCGGAGGTGCGGGGCGAGACTTTCAGCGGGGACCTGCGCGCACCGGGCGTGAAGGTCGAGCGCGGAATGGGACCGGGGGCCAGCTTCCAGACCCGCTACGGCAGCGGTGATGGCGACATCAGCATGGAGACGTTCTCAGGTAATGCGGAGTTGCGGTTCGAATAGCGCGTGTGTAAAGCACAGAAAGCAGAAAGGCCGCGGAAATCGCGGCCTTTTCATTTATCTGGTTGTCCAAGCAGATATGCCCGTGACTTTCCGGGGAGTCAGAGATCCTGCTCGTAGCGCACGTAGGGGACCGTGCCTTCATCAGCCTTGTCGTTGCTGAGCGAGAAGGGATTCTTGCCGCGGCTGATGACGTTCTCGGCACCGACGGTCAGCTGACCGCTCCACGGCGTCCGCCAGGTGAAGCCCAGGCCGAGACCTTCCCACTTGCCCGGCTGGCCCGGCACGTCGACCACACGGCCAATGATGTTGGCGCTGAAGGGGCCGTAGCCGCCGCCCACCGTGAAGGTCTTGCTGTTCCAATGATCGGCGATGGCAGGCAGATCCGAGGCCGGCACCAGCCGAGCCCTGGCGACGGCGCCACCAATCGAGACAAAGCCTTCGCGGCCGATGTTCTTCTCGCCGAAGACCGCGAGGTCATTTTGTTCGACGTGGCCCGCGGAAATCTTGTTGCCGCCGGACAGCCAGACGGGCAGCGTATCGCGACCGGTGCCGGCCGAGAGGCCGAGGCGGCCGCCGGGACGGTTGAGGGTGGCACCGGCGCTGAGTCGCTGGCTGTTGTTCGCGTCATCGTTGTCCAGCGCTGCCAGCATGCAGTGACTGGCCAGGCTGCCGATGTTGCCGACGATGCCACTCTGGCGATTGCAGACCAGGCCGAGCGAATCACCGGCTTCCAGGCCGAAGGCGGCGCTCAGCGTGTTGCTGCCGAAGCGCCAGCGCGCACCTGCGGCGGCTTCGCCGGTGGGTTCGAGCAACAGCACGGCTTCGACCTTGCCGTTCGCGTTGTTCAGGATGGGAAGAGCGGTCGGCGCGCCGCGCTCGGACTTCTTCTGCTTGTTCTGCGCGGCCGCGCCCGTTGCCACGCCGAGGGCGAGCAGAACGGCTAACGGTAGTCGCAGATGACGCAGTTTCATGGCTGGCTTCAGACCCCGAACGTAAACGCGGAGTTCCCCTCCCGAAGGGGAACTGATGCTATGCCGTTTATGTTTCTTTAACAAGTCCCCGTCGCCTGCTGGCCTCCAAAATAACGCTACTGGAGCCGGGCAGGGGCCTCCATTCCGACCGACGGTTGGCCGAAAAGTTCCGCGATTTCACTGGTATCAAATTGGTATTTTTGGCCGCAGAATTCGCAGCGCACTTCGGCCAACCCGTCCGTCAGTGCCGCCCGGGCCTCGTCCTCTCCCAGCGACTGCAGCATGGCCGAGACCCGTTCGCGCGAGCAGGAACAGCCGAACCGCAGGCCGCGCTCGGTCATCCGTTCCGGGGCCTCTTCATGGAACAGGCGGTGGATCAACAGGTGCGGCGGCGTGGCCAGCAGTTCGCCCTCGGACAGGGTGTCGAACAAAGCCCCGACCCGGTTCCAGCCGTCGGCGTCTCCCTCGTCGCCCGGCAACTTCTGCAGCATCAGGCCGGTGGCGCGCTGGCCGTCGCTGGCCAGCAGCAGGCGGGTGGGCAACTGCTCGGATTGGCGGAAGTAGTCCTCGAAGGCCTCGGCCAGCGATTCGGCGTCCAGCGACACCAGGCTCTGATAGCGCTGGGGTTCGCGCGGGTCGAGCCCCGGATTCTCGATGGTGATGGCCAGCAGCGCGTCGTCACCCAGCGCGCGGAGGTCACGGGGAGCGTCGTGGCCGTCCTCCAACTGGACGATGCCGCGCAGGCTGCCGGCCGCGGTGCATTCGGCGAACAGCGTGCGCAGCGAGCCCTGGCTGCGCAGTTGGATGGACAGGCGGCCGTCCACCTTGGTGTGGCCGGTGAACAGGACGGCCGCCGCGCAGGCTTCGCCGAGCAGTGCGGCCGCGGCGGGCGGGTAGGCCTGGTGCGACAACAGTTCGCGCCACGACGCGTCCAGGTGCACGGTCACGCCGCGCACGCCGGCCTTGGGCAGCAGGAAACGGAGTTGGGTGTCGTTGTCGGGACTGGGATTCACGAAGACTCCGGGATGCGGGGAAACGGGCCGCATCGGCATAATGCGGTCCTGCGATGACGATGGGTGGAATCACGATGGGGGCGAACCCGGCCTTCCTCAAGACGGCGGGCCAGGACGGGAGGCCGCCCCGGCGGCGGCGCTGGAGGCGCTGGCTGCTGGCGTTGCCCTTCCTGTTCGCCGCGGCCAGCGTGCTCCAAGTGCTGGTCCTGCGCTTCGTCGATCCGCCGCTGTCGGCGTTCATGGTCGCACGCCAGTTCGAGGCCTGGGGCGAAGGCGACTGGGGTTTCCGCATCCAGCACGCGTGGCGCGATCTGGATCGGATCGCGCCCAGCCTGCCGTTGTCGGTCGTGGCCGCGGAAGACCAGAACTTCGCCGGGCACGGCGGTTTCGATTTCAAGGCCATCGAGAAGGCGCGCGCGAGCAACGCGAAGGGGCGCCGTCTGCGTGGCGCGAGCACGCTCAGCCAACAGGTCGCCAAGAACCTGTTCCTGTGGCAGGGCAGCAACCGCGCCTCGCGCTGGGTGCGCAAGGGGTTCGAGGTCTGGTACACGCTGCTGATCGAAACCTTCTGGCCGAAATCAAGGATCCTGGAAATGCACGTGAACATCGCCGAGTTCGGTGATGGCGTTTACGGCGCGCAGGCGGCCGCCCGGCGTTACTGGGGCAAGGATGCCTCGCGGCTGTCGCCGGCCGAAAGCGCGCGGCTGGCCGCCGTGCTGCCGGCACCGCGCCGCTACAACGCGCGCAATCCCGGACCCTACGTGCAGCGTCGGGCCAACTGGATCCAGCGTCAGGTGCGGCAGATCGGGGGCGTGGCCTATCTCGAGCAACTGGATTGAGCCGCTCATGAGCGACGATCTGCTGACGGTGGTGATCGCGGCCCGCAACGAAGCCGAGGCATTGCCGCACCTGCATCCCCGCATCGCCGCCACCCTGGATGGCATGGGCGGTCTCCGGTCGCGCGTGCTTTATGTGGATGACGGCAGCACGGACGGCACCTGGGAGGTCATGCGGCGCCTGGCGATGGAGGACGGCCGGATCTCGCTGCTGCGGCTGTCGCGCAACTTCGGCAAGGAAGCCGCGCTTACCGCGGGCCTGGACCAGGTGACCGAGGGTGCCGCGGTCATTCTCGATGCCGATGGCCAGGATCCGCCGGAGCTGATTCCCGAGTTCGTCGCGTTGTGGCGGCAGGGGTACGACAACGTGCACGGCACCCGCATCGCCCGCGAGGGCGAAGGCTGGCTGAAGCGTTCCACGGCGCATCTGTTCTACCGGCTCATCGGCCGGCTTTCCAAGACCCCGATTCCGGCCGACACCGGAGACTTCCGCCTGCTCTCGCCGCGCGCGCTGGACGCGTTGCGCGAACTGCGCGAGCGCCATCGTTTCATGAAGGGCCTGTTCGGCTGGGTCGGATACCGCCAGACCGCCATCGCCTACCGGCGCGAGCCGCGCCTGGCGGGGAGCAGCAATTTCGGCTTCTGGCGATTGTGGAATTTCGCCCTGGAAGGCATTACCAGTTTCTCCACCGCACCCCTGCGGGCCGCGACCTATCTGGGCGTACTGACCGCCTTGCTGGCGTTCCTGGCGGCGATCTGGGTGGTGGTCAAGGCCATGCTATGGGGAGACCGCGTGGCGGGTTGGCCGACCATGATGACGGTCATCCTGTTCCTCGGCGGCGTTCAACTGGTGGCGCTCGGCATCATCGGCGAATACCTGGGCCGGCTCTACGAGGAATCCAAGCAGCGTCCGCTGTACCTCGTCGACGTGTGGCAACCCGGCGCGGCAGGAGTATCCTTGGACCCGCCCGATCGCCCTTCCAATGGAGGCAGTCATGCGCACGGTACGCCAGCTGTTGGGGGCCAAGAGCCCTGAGGTTTTCGCGGTTTCGCCGGACGACTCGGTACTCGACGCCATCAAGCTGATGGCGCACAAAGGCGTGGGCGCGGTGCTGGCCATGCAGGGAGCGAGATTGTGCGGCATCGTTTCCGAACGCGATTACGCGCGCAAGGTGGTGCTGCAGGGACGTTCCTCGGCCAATACGCCGGTACGCGACATCATGACCGGACGGGTCATCACGGTCGGCCTGGACGACACGGTCGATCGCTGCATGCAGATCGTCACCGAGCATCGCATCCGCCACCTGCCGGTGCTGGAAGGCGAGCGGGTGGCGGGCGTGATATCCATCGGCGATCTGGTCAAGGCGGTCATCGAGGACCAGCAGCTGGAGCTGGACCAGTTGCAGCGCTACATCGCCAGCTGAGCCTCAGCGCGCGTAGCGGCCGCCGCAGCCGGCATCCTTGCCCGGTCCCAGCTCCAGCGTGGCCAGCAGTGCCGCCGGCGGCGCGATGCTGCCCAGCGCCAGCGCGGTGGCACCACGCAGGCCCAGGCGCTTGAAATCCGGGCGGAACGAAGGATCCCGGAAAGTCCCTTCCACCACCAGCGGCGAACGCAGCGCCAGCAGGCTGCGATCCTTGGGGCGCGGCCGCAGTTCCAGATCCAGCGTTTCGTCCTTCAGGCTGATGTCGCCCTTGCCGATGATGATCGTGTCGGTGGTGTCGAACGCCAGCGTCCGTGCATGCATGACGCCGTCCTGCACGGCGAAATCGCCGAACGCGCAGCGCACCGGCACGGTCCTGTCGCGGGTCAGCAGGAACTTGAGCGATTCGGCGACGTCCAGTCCCGCCAGTTCCATCAACAGATTGCTGATCTGTCCCTTGCCCATGCCGATGGCGATGTCGCCGTCGGCGCTGCCGAGGATGCGCGCGACCGAATTGCCGGTGCCGGTGATCGCCACGTCGCCACCGATGCGGCCGATGGCCGTGCGGGTGATGGCCGCGTCCGGGAACAGCCGGGCGAGATTGAGCCGGCGCACCGCGATGTCCGCGCGGGTACGGATGGTGTCGGTGCGCGCGTCCATGTGGATGGTCGAGCGGATGTCGCCTTCGGCGACGCCGAAGTTGAGCGGCTCCAGCCGCAGCAGTCCGCCGTCCAGGCGCAGGCGTGCGTCCATGTCGTCCAGGGGCAGGGTCGGCGCGTTGATGCGATGGGCCTTCCAGCGCACGTCCGCATCCATCGCGCGCAGCTTGGCCAGATCGTAGGGCGTGTCGGGCAGGACCCGCGCCTGCGCCTGCTGTCGCGCGGCCTCGGCGCCCTGTTCCGCATTGCTGGTCTCGCCGGCGCCGGACTGCGGCGGCGCACCCACGAAGCCGGCGAGGTCGTCGAAGTCGAGCCGTCGCGAAACCAGGTTGGCGGTGAACAAGGGGCGCACGCGGCCGACGGTCACGCTGGCCGTGCCTGCCAGATCACTGTCGCCGACCCGGCCGGTGAATCCGTCGTAGCGCCAGGTGTTTCCCGCGCGCGTGAAGCGGCCGTCCAGCGCGTAGGGCGGCGTGGGCGGCAGGGCGATGCCGATCAATGGATACAGATCCTCCAGATCGCGGCCGGCGAGCTGCAGGTTCAGATCGAAATCGTGCAGGCGCAGGGGATCCAGCAGCGTGCCGCGCGCACGCGCGCGGGTCGGACCGGCCTGCGCGCGCAGATCGATTCGATAGGGCCGGCGGGTATCGCGCAGGGCCAGCGGCGAATCGGCATGGCCCTGCAGGCGGAACGGTTCGCCGGTCCAGCGGCCGCCGCCGCGGATCGCGACCGACGGCGCGCCGCGCGAACCCCGTGGCGCCACGCTGTCCAGGTGGAGGTCGATGTCGGTCTTTTCCGCCGCATCGAGATAGCGCAGGCGTCCGTCCCGGACCCACAGGCGATGGAAGCGGATGTCGGTGTCGCCACGCGGCCCGAAATCCCAGTTGCCACGCCGGTCGGGGCCGGTCTCCAGCCGCAGCCGGGGTTCCAGCAGGCGGATTTCGGGAATGCGCACCTGGCCGCGCAGCAACGGCCAGATCTCGATGTCCAGTTCGGCGCGCCGCGCCACGGCCATCGTCGGTTCGCGGGACCAACCGGCATTGCCCAGCCGCAGTCCGTCGGCGCGCACGGTGGTCACCCTGCCGAGCCGGACGTCGAGATCGCCGCCGATGCGGAAGTCGCGGCCGGTGCGGGCCTGGACCTGGCGCTCCACCGGACCCTTGAACCAGTTCCAGTCGAACAACAGCCACAGGACGATCAGCACGGCGGCCACGGCCGCGAGGATGAGCCCGGTGCGGCGCGACGGCCGGGGCCAGTGGAATGGCGTCTTGCGGGCGGGGACGCGATTCATGCGTCCACTTAGCCAGCGCGGTTGTTCAGGCGGTGCGAAAGCCGGGTCAAGCCGGCTTCCACGTGTTCATCCGTTGCCTCAGGCCGCGGCCAGGCGCGGCCGCAGGACCTGTTCGGTGACGGCGATGTAGTGGCAGACGCTGCCGGCGATCACGAACAGGTGCCAGATCGCATGCGAATAGCGGATGGATTCGCGGTGATAGAAGTAGGTGCCGAGCGTATAGAACAGGCCACCGGCGAGCAGCCAGCCGAGCGTCCAGGCGTCGAGCGAGGTCAGCAGCGGCTTGATGGCGATGATCACCAGCCAGCCCATCGCGATGTAGATCAGCGTGGACAGCAGCTTGAAGCGGCCGGTGTAGAAGAGCTTGAACACGACCCCGCCCACCGCGAGCGTCCAGATTGCCGCGAACAGGCTCCAGCCCCACGGTCCGCGCAGGCCGATGAGGGTGAAGGGCGTATAGGTGCCCGCGATCAGCAGGTAGATCGCACAGTGATCGAACACCTTCAAGCGTCCCTTCGCGACCGGATGCTGGATGGCGTGGTAGAGCGTGGAAGCGGTGTACAGCAGCAGCAGGGTCACGCCGAACACGATGGAGGCGCCGAGCTGCCAGCCGTCGCCGTAGATGGCGGCCAGGGTGATCAGCACCGCGCCGCCGGCCAGCGCTGCCACCGCGCCCAGGCCGTGGGTCAGGGCGCTGGCGATTTCGTCACGGATGTGCGCGGCGCGCGGGTGGGAGTGTTCGGCGGTCATGCGCGGACGTTACCGCAACGCAGCAAGCGCTGCATCCATACGCCGCCCGTGCCTTCAGCATGGAGCCGGAAAGCACGGGGGAGCCTCCGGAAATCCGGATCAATCCACCGCGGCGGCGTGGGCGTGCTCGCGGGTGGCGAGGAATTGCACGGCGGGCGCGCGTTCCTGCGCCAGTTGCAGGTTGACCCGCGTGGGCGCCAGGTAGACCAGTTGGCCGGCGGCGTCCAGCGCCAGGTTCATCGCGTTCTTGTCGCGGAACTCCTCCAGCTTCCTGGCGTCGTCGCAGCGGATCCAGCGGGCGGTGGCGACGCTGACGTTCTCGAAGCTCGCGTCCACGCCATACTCGTCCTTCAGCCGGTAGGCGACCACGTCGAACTGCAGCATGCCGACCGCGCCGAGGATGAGGTCGTTGCTCATCAGCGGGCGGAAGAACTGGGTCGCGCCTTCCTCGCTGAGCTGGGCCAGGCCCTTCTGCAACTGCTTGAGCTTGAGCGGATCGCGCAGGCGGGCGCGGCGGAACAGTTCCGGCGCGAAGTTGGGAATGCCGGTGAAGCCCAGCGATTCGCCTTCGGTGAAGGTATCGCCGATGGAGATGGTGCCGTGGTTGTGGATGCCGATCACGTCGCCCGGCCAGGCTTCGGCGGCAATCTCGCGGTCGCTCGCCATGAAGGTCAGCGCATTGGCCAGCTTGATCTCCTTGCCGCTGCGCACGTGGAACGCCTTCATGCCGGCCTCGAAGCGGCCCGAACACACCCGCATGAAGGCGACGCGATCGCGGTGCTGCGGATCCATGTTGGCCTGGATCTTGAACACGAAGCCGGTCAGCCTGGACTCGGTCGGCTCCACGCTGCGGCCGGTGGTGGCGCGCGCCTGCGGCGGCGGCGCGTGCTCGACGAAGAAATCCAGCAGCGGCTGCACGCCGAAATTGTTGACCGCCGAACCGAAGAACACCGGCGTCTGCCGGCCTTCGCGGTAGGCCTGCAGATCGAACGGATGCGAAGCACCCTGCACCAGTTCCAGCTCGTCGCGCAGATTGGCCAGCATCTCGGCGCCGATCCGTGCTTCCAGCTGCGGATCGTCCAGTGAGGCGAAGATGGTCGAATCCTGGCGGGTGAAGTTGCGCCCCTGCTCGTACAGGTGGACTTCGCCGGTCAGCAGGTGGACCACGCCTTTCAGGCGGCTGCCCATGCCGATCGGCCAGGTCACCGGCGCGCACTGGATGCCGAGCACGCGCTCGACTTCGTCCAGCAGTTCGATCGGTTCGCGGCCTTCGCGGTCCAGCTTGTTGATGAAGGTCATGATCGGCGTGTCGCGCAGGCGGCACACTTCCATCAGCTTGATGGTGCGCTCCTCCACGCCCTTGGCGACGTCGATGACCATCAGCGCCGAGTCGACCGCGGTCAGCACGCGATAGGTGTCCTCGCCGAAGTCGGCGTGGCCGGGCGTGTCCAGCAGGTTGACGATCTTGCCTTCGTACGGGAACTGCATGACCGACGAGGTGACCGAGATGCCGCGCTCCTTTTCCAGCGCCATCCAGTCGGAGGTGGCGTGGCGGGCGGCCTTGCGGCCCTTCACCGAACCGGCCATCTGGATCGCGCCGCCGAACAGCAGCAGCTTCTCGGTCAACGTGGTCTTGCCGGCGTCGGGGTGGGAGATGATGGCGAAGGTGCGGCGGCGCGCGGCTTCGGTGGCGACTTCGGACATGGCGACGGCGCCCGCGCGGGCGCTGGGGACAGGGGAAAGGCGGCGATTATACCGGGTCGCGTCTTTACCGGCCGGACGCTTCCGCAGGGGTGGTCCCGGGGGGCGGGGTCTGCGCGTGCTGGCTCGGGAACCGCAGCAGGCCGAGCGGGCCGAACATCCGGAACGGGATGGATTCCAGCGCCATGCCGCGGTTCACCTGGACCACGAAATGCAGGTGCGGCGCGGTGCTGAAACCGGTGTTGCCGGACAGGCCGATGCGCTGGCCCTTGCGGACATACTGGCCTTCGCGCACCTGCACGCCTTCCGGCTTGAGGTGGGCGTACACCGCCATGCTGCCGTCGCCGTGGACGATGCGGATGAAGTTGGCGCGTCCGCCGAAGCGTTCGCGGTTCAGGCCGGCCTTGTCGAAGTCCGATTCCACCTGCATCACCAGGCCTTCGCGGGCGGCCAGGATCGGCGTGCCCTCGGCCACCGCGAAGTCGATCGCGTACAGGTTCTGCGTGTCGTTGTGGCTGAAGGCGCCGCCCGGGCCCTGATCCACCCGCACCCGACCGTATTCGAAAGGCAGACGGTATTCGTAGTCCTGGGCGTGGGCGGCCGGATCGCCCGGGAGGCTGTCCAGGGCCAGTTCGAAATCGCCGCCCCGCATGGGATCGCGCATGGCGATGCTGGCGACCATGACGCTGCTGCGTGCGGGCACCACCGCGGTGGCGGGCAGCAGCGGCTGGGCGATCACGTTGCTGTTGCGCCTGAAGCCGAGGCGGACCTCGACCGGGCCGTGCAGCAGATTGTCCGCCCACGCCTGGTAGCGCATGCCGCTGCGTTCCAGCCGCAGGCGCACCAAGGCGCTGGGTGCGTTCTGGAAGCGCAGGACGTCCACGCTGGCGTCCACCAGCTCACCCGCTTCCGGCGGCCGATCGCCATATTGGGTGTAGCCCTGCTTGTCCTTCCAGCGGTACAGCCGCGCGGCCTCGCCCGGGACGGCGCCACCGAGCAGCAGGGCGGCGGCGAGGCAGAGCAGGGAGAGGCGGGGCAGGGGCTTCACGGCAAGCAGTCGTTTCCGAGATCGAGGGCGTGGGCGACGTCACGCAGATCGAAGGCGGCCAGCGATTGGTCGTTGTGCAGGGCGAACAGCGCGCCGGCGGGGAATCGTCGGGTCGATGCCGCGTACAGGGTCTCACCATCGGTGTTGGCAACCTGTTCACCGCGGAAAACGCCGCGCGGCTTCAGGTCTTCGCGATCGAAGACGCGGAACAGGGTCGGCGTGAGCTGATCCACCGCAATCCAGTAACCGCGGTCCGCCATGCAGGTCCACAGCGCGATGCCTTCCGCGTCCGCATCGAACGTGGGCAGGCTGTAGCCCCGGTACCGGCCCGACAGGCTGTAGTCGCGCAGGGTCGAGCCAACCCGCCGATCCTCCTCGGCGATCAGCAGGCGGTCGTGGACCGGATCGCCGGCAATCGATTCGACCATGCGCAGCGCACCGGCTTCGTCGGTGGCGCCGAAGCTGCCGAGCAGGCGTGCCCGCACCGTGCCGTCCTCGTGTTCCTCCACCCGGAAGTGCTTGACGCGCTGGTCGAGCTCGGACATCGGCGGCAACCGGCCGGCGCGGAAGTCGGCCATGAAGCTGTCGGTGACGAACAGGTCCAGTTGGTTCGGCCCCGTTTCGTCCAGCCACAGCCCATAAGGCACCTTCAGTACGTCCTGGCCGATCTGCGCCACCGGCGTGAAGCCGGGCAGGCGCATCACCTGCACGCGGTGGTTGTCGCGCTCGGCGACGAACAACAGATCTCCGAACACGGCGATGCCGTTGGGACGGTTGAACTGGCCCGGCCCGGAGCCGGGACCGCCGACGGTGCGCAGGCGTTCGCCGGTGTCGGCGTCGTAGACCGCCAGCCGGTGACTGGATTTGGCGGTGGCGATCAGCCAGACCTGGCCGTCCTCGGTGGGCCAGGCGGCCAGCGAGTCCAGTTCATCTTCCGGAACCGGCGCGGATATCCAGGCTTCGGGGACGACGGCGTCGGCGGCGGTGGTCGGCGTCGGCGCGGGCGGGCGGGAAGTGTGGCGGGGCGGGGTGGTGCAGCCGGCCAGCAGGACCAGGGCGGCCGCGAACAGGTATTTCCTCGTCATCGGCGAATTATGCGGTATGGGTCACGGAGCCGGGAGAGGGATTGCGGAAGGTTCATCGCTCCATCCGCATAAAGCGATTGACAGAGGGAAAAACCGCTGGCAAAGTGCCGGTCACCATCGAGACCGGCTGAGGGACAGGCCCGAAGAAGCCGGGGCAACCAGCGATGCGCAAGCGTCGTGTTCGGTGCCAAATCCTGCGGGGACCTGCGCGTCTGCCCGAAAGATGGTTCGTACCGTGCCTCTGCACGGCGAACGCGAGCTCCGCGAAGGCTCGATGGCCGCAAGTCCCTTCTTCATCGGACACCGCCATGAGCTTCGCCACCGCCGCCGCATCTTCCCTGTCCCCCGTGCCCGCCGCCTGTACAGCCGATGCCGTCCTCCCGGCCCAGGACGGCATCACCGCCCGCCGCGGCGAAATCGCGCTGGAACTCGACATGCGCCACGCCGGCCGGCATCTGGTCCGCTTGCGCTATGAACTGTCGGGCGCGCCGGACGCGCCGGTGGTGTTCGTCGCCGGCGGTATTTCCGCGCACCGGCATCTGGCCGCGAACGGCACTTTCGCCGAGAAAGGCTGGCTGAACGATCTGGTCGGCGCCGGCCGCGCGCTGGATCCGGCGCAGCGCTGCCTGCTGGCGATCGACTTCGTCGGCGCCGACGGCAAACTCGACGCGCCGATCGACACCGCCGATCAGGCCGACGCCATCGTGAAGCTGCTGGACGCGCTGGGCATCCGCCAGCTGCAGGCCTTCGTCGGTTACTCCTATGGCGCGCTGGTCGGCCTGCAATTGGCGGTGCGCCATCCCGCGCGGCTGGCCAGGCTGGTCGCGGTCAGCGGCGCGCACCGCGCGCATCCCTATGCCGCCGCCTGGCGCGCGCTGCAGCGCCGCGCGGTCAGCCTGGGACAGTTGCAGTGCGCGGATGCGGAAGGCCTTTCGCTCGCGCGCCAGTTCGCGATGCTCAGCTACCGCACGCCGGAGGAATTCGAGGAGCGCTTCGACGCCGCCCCCGAGATCGTGCACGGCCGCGTGCGCTGCGCGGCGGAAGATTACCTGGACGCCGCCGGCGCGCAGTACGTGGCGCGCACGCCGCTCACGGCGTACCTGCGCCTGTCCGAATCCATCGATCTGCACCGCATCGATCCCGCCGCCGTGCGCGTGCCCACCACGGTGGTCGCCGTCGAGGGCGACCGGCTGGTGCCCTTGTCCGATTCCGTGGCCCTGGTCGAGGGGCTGGGCACGCTGGGCAACTTGCGCGTGCTGCGCTCGCCCTACGGCCACGACGCCTTCCTGAAAGAAACCGATCGCATCGACGCGATCCTCAGCACTGCCCTGCGCGGCAACGGAGAAACCCCATGAGCCAGTTCGAAGCCGCCGGCGACAGCCGCTGTCGTCCCGCCACCGCCGCCGTCCGCGCCGGCATCGATCGCGACACCGCTTATGGCGCGGTGACCCCGCCGATCGTGCTGTCGTCCAACTTCAGCTTCGACGGATTCGGCAACAAGCGCGAATACGACTACACCCGCAGCGGAAACCCGACGCGGGATCTGCTCGGCGAGGCACTGGCCGAACTGGAAGGCGGCGCCGGCGGCGTCATCACCTCCACCGGCATGGGCGCGATCAACCTGGTGCTCAACGCGCTGCTGCAACCGGGCGATCGCCTGGTGGTGCCGCACGATGCGTACGGCGGCAGCTGGCGGCTGTTCAACGCGCTGGCGAAGAAGGGCCACTTCGAGCTGATCACTGCCGACCTGACCGATCCCCGCTCGCTGGCCGACGCGCTGGCGCAGTCGCCGCGGCTGGTGCTGATCGAAACCCCGTCCAACCCGCTGCTGCGCGTCACCGATCTTCGCTTCGTGATCGATGCCGCCCACAAGGCCGGCGCGTTGACGGTGGTGGACAACACCTTCCTCTCGCCCGCCCTGCAGAAGCCGATCGAATTCGGCGCGGATCTGGTGGTGCATTCGACCACCAAGTACATCAACGGCCACAGCGACGTCGTCGGTGGCGCGGTGGTCGCGCGCGATGCGGACGTCCACCAGCAACTGGTGTGGTGGGCGAACGCGCTGGGCCTGACCGGCTCGCCGTTCGACAGTTTCCTGACCCTGCGCGGCCTGCGCACGCTGGACGCGCGCCTGCGCGTGCACCAGGAGAACGCCGACGCCATCGCCGGCCTGCTGGAGCATCACCCGGCGGTGTCGAAGGTCTACTTCCCCGGCCTGGCCTCGCATCCGGGCCACGCGCTGGCGGCACGCCAGCAGAAGGGCTTCGGCGCCATGCTGAGCGTGGAACTGCATGGCGGCGAAGCGGCGGTGCGCGCGTTCGTGGAAGGACTGCGCTACTTCACCCTGGCCGAATCGCTGGGCGGGGTCGAGAGCCTGGTCGCGCATCCGGCGTCGATGACGCACGCGGCGATGACCGCCGAGGCGCGCGCCAAGGCGGGCATTTCGGATGGCCTGCTGCGCCTGTCGGTCGGCATCGAGGCCACCGAGGATTTGCTGGCCGATCTGTCCGCCGGCCTGGCGCGCGCGCAGCATGCCGCCGCGGAAGCCGCTCGAAAACTCGCCGACGCATGAGCGCGGTCGTCCAGCTTCCGGCAGCGTGTCGCCGGCCATCGCCGCGGCTGGCACTGCTCGGCACCGGCGTGGTGGGCAGCGCGTTCGTGGCACGCTACGAGCGCCTGCGCGAACGCATCGGGCATTTGCCCGCGTTCGCGTGGCTCGCGAATTCCCGCAGCGTCCAGGCATGCGGGGTGGCGGTTCCCGATGCGTTGGAGGCCGCGCGCATCGCCCCCGCGCGCGATGCCGGGCTGCCGCCCTGGGCGGAAGCCGAATCGCTGCGCGACGGCGACATCATCGTCGACGCCACCGCCAGCGATGCAGTCGCCGATTGGCATGCCGAATGGCTGGCCCGCGGCATCCATGTGGTCACTGCCAACAAGCTGGGCAACGGCGGTGCGCTGGTGCGCGCCGAGGCGATCCGGAATGCCTGCCGGGAGTCGGGTTCGCATTACGGCGACAGCGCCACGGTCGGCGCGGGACTGCCGCTGCTGCGCAGCCTGCGCGCGCTGGTGGCCGGCGGCGACCGCATCCACCGGGTCGAGGGCGTGTTGTCCGGCTCGCTGGCCTGGCTGTTCAATCATTACGACGGCATGCGGCCGTTCTCGGGCTTCGTGCGCCAGGCACGCGAAGCGGGCTACACCGAGCCGGATCCGCGGATCGATCTGTCCGGCGAGGACGTGCGCCGCAAGCTGCTGATCCTGGCGCGCGCGGCGGGCCTGCCGTTGCAGTCCGAGGATGTGCGGGTGGAATCGCTGGTGCCGGAAGCGCTGGCGACATTGCCGGCCGGCGAACTGGACGGTGCGCTGGAGCAGTTCGACGCGCCGCTGGGTGCGCGTTTCCGCGAGGCCTACCGCAATGGCGGGAAGCTGCGCTTCCTCGGACGTTTCGATGCGGCGGGCGCGAGCGTCGGCCTGCGGATCCTGGCGGCGGATCATCCGCTGTGCGGCGGTGGAGGCACCGACAACCGGGTCGCGATTTCCAGCGACCGCTATCCGCAGCAGCCGCTGGTGATACAGGGACCGGGCGCCGGGGCGGAAGTGACCGCGGCCGCGCTGCTGGACGACGTGCTGGCGATCACCCTGTAGAGCCGGGGTCTGGCCGGCTGTCGGCGATACCTGGAAAAGCAGCGGGGCGAGCTCCGGTCTACCCATGTGGAGACGGGCCTGCTCGGCTGTCGGAAGTCGGGAAAGCAGCGGAGCAAGCTCCGCTCTACGGAAGCGGGTTGGGGATCAGCACTCGATGACGTTGACCGCCAGCCCGCCGCGGCTGGTTTCCTTGTACTTGTCCTGCATGTCGCGACCGGTGTCGCGCATGGTCTTGATGACCTTGTCCAGCGACACCTTGTGCTTGCCGTCGCCGCGCATCGCCATGCGGCTGGCGTTGATCGCCTTCACCGCGCCCATCGCGTTGCGCTCGATGCAGGGAATCTGCACCAGGCCGCCGATCGGATCGCAGGTCAGGCCGAGGTTGTGTTCCATGCCGATTTCCGCGGCGTTCTCGATCTGGCTGGGTGAACCGCCGAGTGCGGCGACCAGACCGCCGGCCGCCATCGAGCAGGCGACGCCGACTTCGCCCTGACAGCCGACTTCGGCGCCGGAAATGCTCGCGTTTTCCTTGTAGAGGATGCCGATGGCGGCGGCGGTGAGCAGGAAATCGAAGATGCGCTGTTCGCTGGTGCCGGGGCAGAAGCGGTCGAAGTAGTGCATCACCGCCGGGATGATGCCGGCCGCGCCGTTGGTCGGCGCCGTGACCACGCGGCCGCCCGCGGCGTTTTCCTCGTTGACGGCCAACGCGTACAGGTTGACCCAGTCCAGGGTGGTCAGCGGATCGCGCAGGTTGGCTTCCGGCTTGCTCGCCAGTTCGCGGTGCAGGGTCGGCGCGCGGCGCGAGACGTGCAGGCCGCCGGGCAGGGTACCTTCCTCGCGGATGCCGCGGGTGACGCAGGCCTGCATGGCATTCCAGATCGCGCGCAATCCCTCGCGGATCTCGTCCTCGCTCCGCCAGCACTTCTCGTTCTCGAACATCAGCTGGGCGATGCTCAGCCCGCTGCGCTGGCACTGCGCCAGCAGCTCGTCGCCGCTCTTGAACGGATAGGGCAGCGGAGTCTCGTCGGCGACGATGCGATCCACCGCCGCGTCGTCCTGGTTGACCACGAAGCCGCCGCCGACCGAGTAATAGTCGCGGGTGGCGATGACTTCGTCGTTGGCGTCGTAGGCGGTGAAGCGCATGCCGTTGGTGTGGTACGGAAGCTTCTGCCGCTTGTTCATCAGCAGATCGCGCTTCTCGTCGAAGGCGATCGCGTGGCGGCCGCCCAGTTGCAGCGTCCTGCTGCCGCGGATCCGCTCCAGCGCCGGCGGGATGATGTCGGGGTCGATTTCGTTCGGGTAATGACCTTCCAGGCCCATCAGCACGGCCTTGTCGGTGCCGTGGCCGCGTCCGGTCAGGGCCAGCGAGCCGAACACCTCGGCGCGGATCCGCGCGACGTCCTGCAGGCGGCCCGGTTCCTCCAGCCAGCGTGCGACGAAACGCGCCGCCGCCCGCATGGGGCCGACGGTGTGGGAGGAACTCGGCCCGATGCCGATCTTGAAAAGGTCGAAGGTGCTGACTGCCATGCGCGTATTCTATGCCGTCGCCGGCGGAAGCCGCTCCCGCGACGCAACAGATCGGACCCGGAGATCGTTCCCTTGCCGTTGACCCTCTACCAACGCGACGACTGCCACCTGTGCGACCTGGCCCTGGCCGTGCTGGCCGAGGCGCGCGCGCCCGAATTCGAAAGCGCGTTCATCGATGGCGACGACGACCTGGAAGCGCGCTATGGCGTGCGGGTACCGGTGCTGCGCCGCGCGGACGGTGCCGAACTGGACTGGCCGTTCGACGCGCCGGCATTGGCGCGTTTCCTGGCCGGTTGAGCACCGGCGGCCACGGGTACAGCCGACGCTCCAGGCAATCCGCCGCGCGCGTCCCGTACTCGACGGGTGCGCAAAAGCATCCACGTGCGCGGTCTTCGGCAGCAACCCGCGTCCGCGCGGACCCCGGACGCGCTCGGACAAGGGCGCAATCGCGGTCTCGCCGGAGCGGCACGGCACGTGCCGGAACACGCGCCGCGTGCGCGGCCTACTTCGCCGGCTTCAGGACCACCTTGGTGCTGATGGCGACGTCGTTCGGGATGGTCTTGGTGTCGGCCCACTCGCCGCCGCCCACGCCGAAGTCCAGCCGCTTGACCGTGGCCTTGCCGGCCAGCACCGGCTGGGCGCCGGGCGTCCAGGTGAAGGTGAGGGTGACCGGCTTGCTGACGCCGCGCAGGCTGAGGGTGCCATCGGCCGCGTACTGGTTGCCGCCAAGCGCGCGGAACCGGGTGGCGGTATAGCGGGCCTGGGCGAACCGGGCGACGTCGAAGAAGTCGCCGGTCTGCAGCGTGCTGTCGCGATCATCGTTGCCGGTTTTCGTTCCGGCCAACTGGATGGTCACGTCCAGCTTGGACGTGGCCAGGTTCGCCGGGTCGAAACTCAGCGTGGTGTTGAAACCGCCGAACTTGCCGGTGAAGGTTTCGCCCTGGTAGTTGCTGGCGAACACCAGGGTGGATCCCGGCGCCTGCACGTAGTCGGCGGCGAAGGCGGGGATCGCAGCCGCCAGCAGGAGGCCGGCGGCGATCAGGCGGGAGCGGGGGAAGCGGATCATGGTGCGGTGTCCTCGGTGGTGGGCGCGGTGGGGGAGGCGATGGCCGGACGGCGGCGCCCGGGCAGCATCCGCCGCAGGGTGTCGTCGTTCTGGAACAGGTGGTGGTAGAAGGCCGCGCCGGCATGCAGCACGACCACGGCCACCAGCACCCAGAACATCGATTCGTGCAGGCTCTCCGCCAGTTCGTGCAGATTCGGATTGCGCGCGGTGATGGCGGGCAGGTTGAACAGCTTGAACCACTGCAGGGGATAGCCGGCGGAGGAGTTCAACACCCAGCCCGACAGCGGCATCGCGAACATCAGCAGGTACAGCGCCACGTGGGTGAGCGACGCGATGCGGTGCTGCCACCCGGGCGTGCCCGGCACCGCCTGCGGCGCGCCGGCGTACACGCGCCAGATCAGGCGCAGCGCCACCAGGGCCAGGATGGTCAGGCCGATCGACTTGTGCAGCGCGTAGACGTTGATCTTGCGCGGCCCGTTCGGCAGATCACCCATGGTCAGACCGATATAGGCGATGACCAGCAGCAGGATGACGATGAGCCAGTGCAGGAGCTGGCTGACGGCGCCCCAGCGTTCAGGGGTGTTCTTGAGGGTCATGGAGGGTGGGCTCCCGAGGGGTGGCTGGGGCGTCGGCCGCGTCGGCGGCCTCTTCACTGTCATCGGTCTTGCCGGTCCGGGTGGCTTCGGCTTCGATGCGCAACTCGACGGTGTCGCCGATCACCGACTTCCATGCGGTGATGCCGAACGCCGATCGTTGCAGTGAGGCGGTGGCGGAAAAGCCGGCCGTGCGCCGGAACGGCGGCAGCGGATGGCGCTTGAGGGCGTTGAGCCTGACGTCCATGCACAGGTCGCGGTCGACGCCGTGCAGGCTCAGGGTGCCGCAGACCGTGGCGCGGTCCGGCGCGGACGGTTCGACGCGACTGGAAACGAAACGCGCCTCCGGAAAGCGCGCGGCGTCGAGCAGGTTGCCGGCCAGCACCGCCTGGTTCCATCTGGCGTCGCCGAGATCGGCGCGGGCCAGCGGCACGGTGACGTCCAGGCGTGCGGTCGTCCAGTCGTCCGGATCGAATACCAGGGTGCCGGTGCTGCCGGAGATGGTGCCGATGGCGTGCGAGAAGCCGGCGTGCTCGACCGCGAACATCACCCGCGTGTGGACCGGATCCAGCGCGTACGCCACCGGGCCGCGCGCCAGCGCGGGGCCGGCCGCCGCGAGCAGCGCGAGCAGCGCGGCGCTGCGGGCATGGCGATGGCGTCGGGACGTCGAAGTCATGGCGGCGATTCTAGGCGGGCCCGGCTGAAGATACTCCGCTTGCACCTGCAACGGTCCGTTGCGACGATTCGCGAGGGGATCAACGAGCAAGGGACACGACGGCATGGGATGGCGGATCTGGATGTTGGCGGCATGGCTGGCCTGCGCGGCGGTGCAGGCGGGCGTGCCGGAGATTCCGCGGTTCCGGATGATGACGGTCGCCGACGGCCTGCCGTCCACCACCATTCCCGCGATGGCCCGGGATCGGGCCGGTTATCTGTGGTTGGCGACCTGGGACGGCGTGGCCCGCTACGACGGCGTGGACTTCAAGGTGTGGCGGCACGATCCGGATGATCCGGCGTCGTTGCCGGGCAACGTGGTGCAGGCGCTGCACGTGGATGCGCTGGACCGGGTCTGGGTCGCCACCGAGAACGGCGGCCTGAGCATGATGGGGCCGGATCGGCGCGGATTCCGGCACTACCGCAAGGCCGACTACCCCCAGATGGGGAGCGACGACGCCTTCGCCATCACCAGCCACGGCGGCGAAGTGTGGTTCGGGACGTTCGGCGGCGGCCTGCACCGGATCGGCGCCGACGGCCAGGTCCAGCGCTTCAGCGCGGTGGAAGGCGATCCGGCCAGCCTGCCGTCGGACAACGTGCTGTCGCTGGCGTTCGATCCCCGCGGCGAGCTGTGGATCGGCACCATGAGCGGCCTGGTCCGCTTCGACGGCAAGCGGATGCAGCGCGAGCCTCTGCCCGGCGGCGAGGCGCTGATCATTTATTCGGTCACCGTCGACGGTGATTCGATCTGGGCGGGAACCTCGGCGGGCGTGTACCGCTGGCGCCGCAACGGTGGCTGGAGCACGCCGGCGTGGTCGCCGATGTTCGAGCGGCCCAATGCGGTGATGGCAATGGCCGCCGACGGCCACGGCGAGTACTGGCTGGCCAGCCAGGGCGGCCTGTGGCACACCGACGGTGACCGCGCGCCGGCGCCGGTCGCGCAGGACAACCAGGGCGTGGGCGTGGGGCGCGTGCTGCAGACCCTGCTCATGCAGCCGGATGGCGGGCTCTGGGTGCCGGTGCCCACGCGCGGCATCGCCTACCTGCGTTCGGACTGGCGCCGGATCGCCTCGTTCACGCCCGCGCAGGGACTGGGCGGCGGGTTGTATCGCGGGCTGGCGACTTCGGCGACCGGAACCGGCGTATGGCTGGTCAGCAGCATCGGCGGAGTGGAGCGGCTGGATACCGCCCGCGGCGAAGTCGAGCCGCTCGGCCTGCACGCGCAGCGCCTGAAGGAACTGCGCTTCACTTCGGTGCTCGAAGACCGCCAGGGCCGGTTGTGGCTCGGCCATCGCAATGGCCTCATCCGCATCGACCCGCGCAGCGGCGAGAAGCGCGAGTGGTCCAACGCCGAGGGAACGGACCAGGTGCCCGACGGCACTTCGGTGGATTGGCTGGTGCAGACCGGCGACGGCACGCTCTGGCTGGCGACCCAGATGGGATCGCTCCAGCATCGCGATGGCGACACCGGCCAGGTCCTCGACAACCTGGCGCGCTCCGAACAGGACAGCGAACCCAGCGAAATCGACACCATGCTGGCCGGTCCCGACGGCCAGCTGTGGACGGCCAGCAACCGCGGCATCGAGCGCTGGGATCCGGATCAGCGCCGCTTCGTCACCGTCATCGGCGCGGGCGTGGAGCGGGTGCTGTCGTTCGCGTTCGCCGCCCCGGATCAACTCTGGCTGCATCGCCTGTCCGGCCTGGAGGGCTGGCGGCGGCGCGATGGCCGCTGGACCCAGGTTCGCCAGATCGCGCCGCGGCAGGGCCTGCCGGCGCTGGAATCGACCGGCATGATCATCGATCCGGAAAAGCGGGTCTGGCTGGCCACGCGGCGCGGCCTGTTCCGCATCGATGCGCCCGATGATCAATCGCCGGTGCGCGTGCGCAACTTCGGCGTGCGCGATGGCCTGATGAGCCAGGAGTTCAACGATCGCGCCCTGCTGCTGGCCAGCGGCGGCCTGCTGGCTGGCAGCACCGCCGATGGTTCGGTGATGTTGCTGGACACGACGCTGCCGGATCCGCCGCCGCTGGTCCCGCACCTGCTGCTGGACGGCCTGCAGGTGAACCAGCGCGACCGCATCGTGCAGTTGCCGATGAAGGGCGGCTTCGAACTGCTGCCCGACGATCATGATCTGCAGCTCAGCCTGCGCCTGCTCAGCTACGAGGATCCGCTGGCGCATCGCTACCGTTCCTGGCTGGAAGGTTTCGACCAGGGCTGGGTGGATCAGGGCGCCAGCGGCGAGCGTTCGTTCTCCAACCTCCGCCCCGGCCACTATCGCCTGCGCATGCAGGCGTTCGATGCGGCGGGCAACGCGTCGGAGGAACGCCAGCTTTCCTTTGAGGTCCTGCCGCCGTGGTACCGCAGCGTCTGGGGCATCAGCCTGCTGGTCGCGGCCGGCGCGTTGTTGCTGGCGCTGTTGGCGGCGGCGTATCGGCGCAGGGTCCGCCGGCGCACCGCCTGGCAGTTGGCCGAACACAAGCGCGAAGTGGCCGAACAGGCTTCGCTGGCGAAGACCCGCTTCCTCGCCACGCTCGGACACGAAGTGCGCACGCCGATGACCGGCGTGCTCGGCATGAGCGAACTGCTGCTGGCCACGCCGCTGACCGAAACCCAGCGCCACTACACCACCGCCATCCAGGGCGCCGGCGCCCACTTGCTGCGGCTGGTCAACGATGCGCTGGATCTGGCACGCATCGAGGCCGGCAAACTGGACATGGACATGCAGGACGTCGACCTGCGCGCGCTGATCCGCGAGGTCGTCGACATGACCGCGCCGATGGCGGAGAAGCGCGGCCTGTCGTTCTCCGACGAATGCGCCGGCGACGTGCCTTCGCACGTGGTGGTCGATCCGCTGCGGCTGCGCCAGATCCTGCTCAACCTGCTCGGCAACGCGATCAAGTTCACCGAGCGCGGCGGGGTCGGCCTGCGCGTGCTCCGCTTGCAACCGCAGGGGGTGCGGCTGGAAGTCTCCGATACCGGACCGGGCATCAACGCGGAACAGCAGGCGCGCCTCTTCCAGCGGTTCGAGCAGGCCGACGGCGCGCGCACCGCATCGCGCTACGGCGGAAGCGGGCTGGGACTGGCGATCTGCCAGGAACTGGCGGTGGCGATGGGCGGCGGCATCCAGGTGGAAAGCCGGCCCGGCCTCGGTACGCGCTTCATCGTCGATCTGCCGCTGCGGCACGTGACGCCCGCGGCCGAAGCGGCATCGCGGGCGACGCCGGCATCGACGCAGGCGCGGCGCATCCTGCTGGTGGAAGACGATGCCACCGTGGCGGAAGTGATTGCCGGATTGCTGCGCGCGCGCGGCCACCAGGTCGTGCATGCCGCGCACGGCCTGGCCGCGCTGGGCGAAACCGCCAGCCAGGCCTTCGACGTGGCGCTGCTGGATCTGGATCTGCCGGGCCTGGATGGCCTGGCGCTGGCCCGGCAACTGCGGCTCGGCGGCTTCCGCGCGCCGCTGATAGCCATCACCGCGCGCGCCGACGCCGAGGCCGAACCGCAGGCGCGGGCGGCCGGTTTCGATGATTTCCTGCGCAAGCCGGTCACCGGCGATATGCTGGCCGAGGCAATCCAGCGCGCCTGCGACGACGTGGCCGCCAACCCGGGTTGATCTCCACATGCGCGAACTGCGCTTCGAATACGGCGCATCCAGGGAGGAAGGCGACGGGAACTCGCCACGATTGCATGGGCTGCGCACGAGCGTGGGTCGAGAGAGGCGACCACGTTTGGGGCGAAAGCAAGTCCCTCAGTCCGCCCCTCGTTGAAGTGGAGGCAGAAGACCAGGCTATTGCCGATCCCAATCCCCAATCCCCAATCCCTAATCCGCCCAGCCTTCCGCGTAGATCGTGCGCGCGGCGTCGTCGGGATCGGCGTGGATCCAGATGCCGCTGATCTCGTCTACGCGCAGGTAGAGCGCGCCTTCGCTTTCTTCCATCCGGCATTCGGGGGCACCCGCGCGTTCTTCGCGCAGGTGGCGCGCCGCGCAGTCGGCTTCCAACTGGGCACGCAAATCGGCGGCGACCTCGGCGTAGGGCTCGGACAGCACGTACTGGTGGTCGCCCCACAACTCCGAATCCATCCGGCGGATTTCGCTCACCGCGTGTCCGGCCAGCCAGACCCGTCCCGGCTTGAGGAAGGCGGTGGCGGTGAGCGCCATCAATGCGGTCCCGTCTTCGGGTGCTTCCATCGGCTGGCAGTCCAGGTGGATCCGATCCACGGCCTCGCGCCAGGGATAGGGCAGTTCGTCCACGCGCCGCGCACGCACCGCCTCGCAGCCCGGTGCGCGCGGCAGGCCGTTCTCGTCCAGCGGCGGCGGCAATCCGGTGTCCTGTACCAGCATCGGGAAATCGTCGCCGCGCACTTCGATCGTGACCGGCGCGCGTTCGCCGGTCACGACGGGAACGCTGGCGTCCGCCCATGCGAGGGATGGCACGGACAGGAGCAGCGCGATGCAGGCGAGGGAAAGCGCGTGGGGGCGGCCGTCCATTGCAGGCTCCGGAAACGATGCGCCTATCTGGCGCTGAATTCGTGCACGGCATCCACCAGCACGGCGACGTGCTCGGGATTCATGTCCGGCGACATGCCGTGGCCGAGGTTGAAGACGTGGCCGTCGCGGCTGCCGCCGGCGCCGTCGGCGTAGCTGTCCAGCGTGGCCTTCACCTGCGTACGGATCGCCTCGGGCGAGCCGTACAGCACGGCCGGATCCAGGTTGCCCTGCAGTGCCACCTTGCCGGCGGTGCGGCGGCGCGCGTCGGCCAGTTCGATCAGCCAGTCCACGCCGACGCCTTCGGCGCCGCTGTCGGCCAGCGCTTCCAGATGCGCGGCATTGCCCTTGCCGAACAGGATCAGCGGCGTGCGATCCGCGCCTTCGCCGCGCTCCAGCTCGCGCGCGATGCGGGTCAGGTAGGGCAGCGAGAATTCGCGGTACATCGCCGGCGACAGCACCCCGCCCCAGGTGTCGAACACCTGCAGCGCCTGCGCGCCGGCCGCGCGTTGCGCGGAGAGATAGGCGATCACCGCGTCGGTGTTCACCGACAGCAGCTTGTGCAGGGTGGCCGGGTCATTCAGCGCCATCGCCTTGATACGCGCGTAGTCCTTGCTGCCGCCGCCTTCGACCATGTAGCAGGCCAGCGTCCACGGACTGCCGGAAAACCCGATCAGCGGCACCTGGCCGTCCAGTTCGCGCCGGATCAGCCGCACCGCATCCATCACGTAGCGCAGTTCGGTTTCCATGTCCGGCACCGCCAGCCGGTCCGCGTCGGCGGCGGTGCGCACGGTGCGTTCGAATTTCGGGCCTTCGCCTTCGACGAAGTACAGACCCAGGCCCATCGCGTCGGGCACGGTGAGGATGTCGGAGAACAGGATCGCCGCGTCCAGCCTGAAACGGCGCAGTGGCTGCAGCGTCACTTCGCAGGCGATCTCCGGATGCTTGGCCATGCCCAGGAAGCTGCCGGCCGCGGCGCGGGTGGCGCGGTATTCCGGCAGGTAGCGGCCGGCCTGGCGCATCAGCCAGACGGGCGTGCAGTCGACGGGTTCGCGCTTGAGGGCGCGCAGCAGGCGATCGTTCTTCAATGGACTGGACATCGTGTTCCTTGTGGGGAATCCGGCGCTGGACGCCGGGTGGGAAAAGCGTGAAGCGAGTGGTGCGGGCGAGCCGGTCAGGCGGCGCGGAAACCGGCCGCCGCGGAAGTGCTCACGGCTGGGGCGCTCCCTGCGTGAAGGTGATCTGGTAGCCGCGCTTGAGATGGGCGTCGCGCGCCTTCACGAACGCCGCGTCGGCCTCGGCCTGCAGCAGGTACTGCTCGCGCTTGAGTTGGGCGCGGCCGCCGATCTGCCCGCTTTCGCGCAGCAGCTCCCAGCCGCCGAACAGGTCCGGTTGCAGGGTCAGCTGGACGTAGCGGGGAGCTTCGCCCGTTCCGGGGCGTTGCTGGAGGAAGACGCGCATGGGGCGGATTGTAGCGAAGCGGCGGCCGTTCAGCCGCCGCGGAAGCTGCGCCGGTAGGCCGAAGGCGAGGTGCCCAGGACCGATGCGAACCGCTGCCGGAGCGAGACCGCGCTGCCGAAGCCGGCCTCGGCGGCGACGTGGTCCAGCGGCCGGTCGGTGGTTTCCAGCAGCCGCTGCGCCCGCGCCAGTCGCTGATGCGCCAGCCAGTCGCCGACGCTGGCGCCGATGGCCCGGCGGAACCGGCGGGTGAAGGTGCGCCGGCTCATCAGCGCGCGCGCGGCCAGATCGTCCACGCCCAGCCGTTGATCCAGGTGCGCCAGCGCCCACGCCAGCACCGTCCCGAGGCGGTCGTCGCCGGGATCGGCGGGCAGCGGCTGCTCGATGTACTGGGTCTGTCCGCCCTGGCGGTGCGGCGCGACCACCAGCCGGCGGGCGATGCGATTGGCGACCTCGGCGCCGTGCTCGCGCCGGATCAGGTGCAGGCAGCAGTCGATGCCGGCGGCGGTGCCGGCGGAGGTCAGCAGATCGCCGTCGTCCACGTACAGGACGTCCGGTTCCAGCCGCACCCGCGGGTAGCGGCGGGCGAAGGTGTCCAGCGCCGCCCAGTGCGTGGTGGCCGGGCGATCGTCCAGCAGGCCGGCGTCGGCGAGCACGAAGGTGCCCAGGCACAGGCCCACCAGCCGGGCACCGCTCGCGTGGGCCCGGCGCAGCGCCTGGCGGAGCGCCTCCGGCGCCGGTTCGTGCTGATCGCGCCAGGACGGGACGATCACGGTGTCCGCGCCTTCCAGCCCGTCCAGGCCATGCTCGGGCTGGAGCGCGAAGCCGGCATCGGTGCGCAGCGGGCCGGGTTCCACCGCGCAGACCCGCAGGTCGAAGGCCGGCATCCCCGGCGCCGGCCGGGATTCGAAGACCAGGCAGGGCACCGACAGGTGGAAGGGGCTGATGCGGTCGAAGGCGACCACGGCGATGCGATGCAGTGACATGGCCCGATTCTATCGAAAGATGCGCTATGGGCCACTCGTGATGCCCGGGCCGGCCGCCCAGAATGCCGCCACCCTCCCACCGGAACCGAACGCCATGTCATCGCCCCGCCGCGCCCTCCTCGTCATCGACGTCCAGAACGAGTACTTCACCGGCCGGTTGCCCATCGAACATCCACCGGTGGCCCAATCTCTGCCCAACCTGCTGCGGGCGATGGATGCCGCCCATGCGCGGGGCATCCCGGTCATCGTGGTCCAGCACAGCGCCCCGGCCGGCGCGCCGGTGTTCGCGCCCGGCACCGACGCCTGGGAACTGCATCCTGAGGTGGCGCGTCGCCCGCGCGACCACGCCATCGGAAAATCGCTCGCCAGCGCCTTCGCCGGCACCGATCTGGCGGATTGGCTGGCGGCGCGCGGGATCGACACCCTGACCGTGGTCGGCTACATGACCCACAACTGCGACGCCTCGACGATCTACGAAGGCGCGCATCGCGGCCTGCGGATGGAGTTCCTGCACGACGCCACCGGCGCGTTGCCCTACGCCAACGCGGCCGGCAGCGCGAGCGCGGAGGAAATCCATCGCGTCTTCAGCGTGGTGTTCCACAGCAACTTCGCCGCCGTGGCCTCCACCGCCGACTGGATCGCCGCACTCGACGCGCAGGCCGCGCTGCCGGTCGACAACGTGCCGGCGTCGAACCAGCGCGCCCGCGAAGCGGTGGGCTGAGCACGTCGATGTTCGCGCCTGCCTTGCAGGAAGAGCGCCTCCGGACACGGAAAGATCACCATGAGCCTCATCCGCAGCCGTGACTACACGGCACAACGCGCCTGGGACGCGCTGGACATCGCCCGCCTGGACGGCATCAGCATCCGCCTGCACTGGACGGATCAGCCGTACCGATGGCACGTCAACGATGGTCAGGAGGTATTCGCGGTGATGGACGGCCGCGTGCGCATGCACTGGCGCGAACACGGCGCTGAACAATCCACGGTGCTGGAGCCGGGCGACATATTCCATGCAGAAACCGGCACCGAGCACCGCGCCGAACCGCTCGGCGCGGCGCGCGTACTGGTGATTGAACGCGAGGGCAGCGTGTAGATGCCGATAACGCATGTTTCGCACCCGCGCATGGATGCCACCCGCGGACGGCTTTCACTCCTTCCCCCGCGTGCGGGGGAAGGTTGGGATGGGGGCCGCTTCCAACACACGGAGCGTACGGAAGACCTCCGCCCCCACCCCAGCCCTCCCCCGCAAGCGGAGGA
>MTEX01010623.1_pt1 | contig 37376 bp, 32 predicted proteins | sample 1042691 | NCBI WGS metagenome assembly MTEX01 (sample SAMN06185810, study PRJNA358809) | soil metagenome | isolation source: soil biostimulated with molasses as carbon source | place: India | collected 2015-05-23
AAAGCGTCGGCAGCGACAACCTCTATCGCCAGGTCTGACGCCTTCGCGGGTAAACCCGCTCCCACAAGGAGCGGCGTCGGTCTCAGATCGCGAATACCTTAGATCATTTCCTCGGCGCCCTTGCCACCGAGCACGATCTCGCCGGCTTCGGCCATGCGGCGGGCGATGGTGAGGATTTCCTTCTGCGCCGTTTCCACGTCGCTGACCCGCACCGGCCCCTTGGCCTCCAGGTCGTCACGCAGCAGCTCGGAGGCACGTTTGGACATGTTCTTGAAAATCTTGTCCTTGACCCGCTCGTCGGCGCCCTTGAGCGACACCACCAGCACGTCGGACGATACTTCGCGCAGCAGCGCCTGGATGCCGCGGTCGTCGACGTCGGCCAGGTTGTTGAAGACGAACATCAGGTCCTCGATCTGCTCCGACAGGTCGCTGTCGATCTCGCGGATCGCGTCCATCAGTGCACCTTCGACCGAGCTGTCGAGGAAGTTCATGATGTCGGCAGCACGCTTGATACCGCCCAGGGTGGTGCGCGCCGCATTGGAGTTGCCCGAGAACTGCTTCTCGAGGATCTGGTTCAGCTCCTTCAGCGCCGCCGGTTGCACGGTATTGAGCGACGACACGCGCAGGACGATGTCCAGGCGCACCTTGTGGTCGAAGTTGCTCAGCACTTCACCTGCCTGGTCGGGGTCCAGGTAGGCAACCACGATGGCCTGGATCTGCGGGTGCTCGTAGCGGATCACGTCGGCCACGGCACGCGGCTCCATCCACTTGAGGCTGTCCAGGCCGCTGGTGTTGCCACCGAGCAGGATGCGGTCGACCAGGCCGTTGGCCTTGTCTTCGCCCAGGGCCTGGTTGAGCATCTTGCGGATGTAGGCGTCGGAACCGACACCCAGGCTGGTCTGGTCGCCGACGATCTCGACGAACTCGCTCATCACCTGCTCGACCTGGTCACGGTGCACATTGCCCATCTGCGCCATGGCCACACCGACCCGCTGCACTTCCTTGGGCCCCATGTGGCGCAGCACCTGGGCCGCATCGGTCTCGCCCAGCGAGAGCAGGAGGATCGCCGCTTTGTCGACGCGGCTCAGCTTGGCGGTAACGGCTCGGTTATCACTCATCGGCGTTGATCCACTCTTTCACGACCTGGGCCACACGGCCCGGGTCTTCGGCCACCAGGCCTTTGATTGCGTTGAGCTGCGCCTCGTAGCCCTCGGTCGGGCTAGGCAGCAGAATGCTTGTCGGGCCACCCAGAGTGACGCGGTCGTTGGCCAGTTCGCCATCCAACCCCACCATGCCGCCCAGCTCCATGTCGCTATCCTGGGCAGCCTGCTTGCCGCCCCCGGTGATGTTGTTCAGCACCGGCCGCAGTACACCGAACACCAGCACCAGGATGAACACCACGCCCAGCACCTGCTTGACGATGTCCCAGAACCACGGTTGCTGATAGAAGGCGATGTCGCTGATTTCCTCGCCACGGTCGGCGGCGAACGGCACGTTGATCACCGTCACGCTGTCGCCACGGCTGGCATCGAAACCGACCGCATCCTGCACCAGGCGGGTAAACCGCGCCAGGTCCTCGGCGCCCCACGGCGTACGGCTGGTGTCGCCAGTGGCCGGGTCGACCTTGACCTGGTCATCCACCACCACCGCTACCGACAGACGGGTCATGCGCCCCTGCTGCTGGCGGGTGTGGCTGATGGAACGGTCCAGCTCGAAGTTCTTGGTGCTCTGCTGACGCTTGTCCGACGGATACGGTGCCAGCATCGGCTGGCCGGTGGCCGGGTCCATGATCTGCTGGCCGTTGGCGTCCACCAGCGGCTGGCCGGGCTGGATGGCCGCCGCCGGCGCGGCGCTGCCACCGGTGGTCTGCGGCGCCGAGGCCGGGCCTGGCGGCTGGTTGCTCAGTGCGCCGGGCACGCCCTGCGGGCCCTGGCTGCTGGCACGTTGTTCATCGACCGACTGCTCGCTGCGCAGCGCCGGCTGGTCGGGGTTGAACTGCTCGGAGGTGGACTCGACCGCACTGAAGTCGAGGTCGGCAGACACTTCGGCCTTGTAGCGGTCGTTGCCCAGCACCGGCTGCAGGATGTTGTGCACGCGCTGGGTAAGCATGTTTTCCACCCGGCGGCTGTAGTCGAACTGCTTGCCGGCCTGGGTCAGCGCGGTGTCCTGGATCTGCTCGGACAGCAGGTTGCCCTTCTGGTCGACCACGGTGACCTGGGACTTGTCCAGTTCCGGCACGCTGGTCGCGACCAGGTTGACGATGGCCATCACCTGCCCGGCTTCCAGGGCACGGCCCGGGTACAGCTCGACCAGTACCGAGGCGCTGGGCTTGCGTTCGTCACGCACGAATACCGAGCTTTTCGGGATGGCCAGGTGCACGCGCGCAGCCTTGACGTTGTTCAGGCTGGACACGGTACGCGCCAGTTCGCCTTCCAGGCTGCGGCGATAACGGGTGGCTTCCATGAACTGGCTGGTGCCCAGGCCCTGCTCCTTGTCGAGTAGCTCGAAGCCGACATTGCCATCGCTCGGCGCCACGCCGGCGGCAGCCAGTTTCAGGCGCGCACGGGAGAGGTCGTCGGCCTTGACCAGCAGAGCGCCGGAATTGGGCTCGACGTTGTAGGGGATGTCGGCAGCGGCCAGGGTATCCATGACCTGCTTGGTGTCCATGCCTGCCAGGCTGCCATACAGCGGGCGGTAATCCGGTTGCTGCGACCACAGCACCACGGCAAAGCCGATCGCCACGCTGGCAGCCAGGCCGACCAGCAGGCCGACCTGACGCAGCATGGGCATCTGCGCGATGTTTTCCAGAAACGCCATGCCGAACAGCGGCGGCTTGGCCGCGGGCGGGCCGCTTTTCACGGGGGCGTTGTCGACGACTGCTTCAGCCATGGATTATGTCCGTCCTCAAACCGGCATCTGCATGATGTCCTGGTACGCCTGGACCAGCTTGTTGCGTACCTGGGTCAGGGCCTGCATCGATACACTGGCCTTTTGCGAAGCGATCATGACGTCAGTCAGGTCGACGCCGCTCTTGCCGATCTCGAAGGCGTTGGCCAGCTGGGTCGAAGCCTGCTGCGTCTCATGCACCTTGCCGATGGCCTGGCCGAGCATGTCGGCAAAGGTACTCTGCCCCGGCGCCAGCTCAGGGGCGGCAGCCACCTTGGGCAGCGACATGGCATCGGCCTGCATGGCCCGCATGTCCAACATCAGACGATTGAATTCAACACCTTGGCTCATGACCCTTCTCTCTCCTGCGGCCGCATTTTTTTGACGGGATGCGGCGGATAGCCTACGTAAAGCAACAAAGGTGCCAGCCTTGGAATGTCAGCCAGCTCAGCGTCTGTGCCGATGGCTTTTTCCTGACGACCAGGCAGGCCAGCGCCCGCAGCGACCGCTCACGGCTTCAGGGCTGCGCTGTACTGTGGGAGCCGGCTTGCCGGTGATGGGGCACGAAGCGGCGCTGCTGGTCTTCAGCCGAACAGGCTGGCCTCGACGTCAAACCCGGCATCACGCATTTGCGCCAGCTTGTAGCGCAAGGTGCGGGGGCTGATCCCCAGGCGCTCAGCCGCTTCTTTGCGTCGGCCACGCTCGGCGCGCAGGGTGTCGATGATCATCTGGTACTCGTGACGGCGCATGTCATCACCCAAGCCGCCGGCTTCGACCGTCGCCTCGGGCGGCGCCTCGCTGCCGGCCGACAATGGAATGGCGCCCGCCAGACAAAAATCCGCCGCCTCGATCACGCCACCCTGCTGCAGGATCAGCGCCCGCTGCAAGGCGTTGTCCAGTTCACGCACGTTGCCCGGCCAGGCATATGCCTGCAGGCATGCACGGGCCGCTGGCGACAGGCGCACCGGGGCGTGCTTCATCTTCGCCACGTGGCGGGCCAGCAGCCGCTCGGCCAGCTGCAGGATGTCGCCCGGGCGTTCGCGCAGCGGGCGCCAGGCCAGGGGGAACACCGACAGGCGGTAGAACAGGTCTTCGCGGAAGCGCCCTGCCGCCACTTCGCCGGCCAGGTCGCGGTTGGTGGTCGCCAGCACGCGGATGTCCAGGCTGATCGGCTTGCGCCCGCCTACCCGCTCGACTTCACGCTCCTGCAGCACCCGCAGCAGCTTGGCCTGCAGGGCCAACGGCATTTCCGAAATTTCGTCGAGCAGCAAGGTGCCGCCTTCGGCCTGCTCGAACTTGCCGGCCTGGGCGGCGATGGCGCCGGTGAAGGCGCCCTTCTCGTGGCCGAACAAGGTAGCCTCGAGCATGTTGTCGGGAATGGCCGCGCAGTTGATCGCCACGAATGGTTGCGCAGCCCGTGGCGATTGCTGGTGAATGTAGCGGGCCAGCACTTCCTTGCCAGTGCCGGACTCACCCGAAATCAGTACGGTCGAGTCGCTGCGCGCCACGCGCGCGGCCAGTTCCAGCAACTGCCGGCTGGCCGGCTCGCAAGCTACCGGGCCCTCTTCGTCGGCCGCCCCCAGTCGCCCGGCAGCATGGCGCTCGACCAGGCTGAGCAGGGCCTTGGGCTCGAATGGCTTGACCAGATAATCGACGGCGCCCTGGCGCATGGCCTCGACGGCACGCTCCACGGCAGCATGCGCGGTCATCAACAATACCGGCAGTTGCGGCTGCTGGCGGCGCAGCTCGGTCAGCAGCTGGTGCCCGTCCATGCCAGGCATGTTCACATCGCTGACCACCAGGCTGAAGGCCTCGACCTGCACCGCCTCCAGCGCTTCTTCGGCACTGCCCACCGCCTGGTAGGCGAAGCCGCCGATGGTCAGGGTATCGCCCAGCGCCTGGCGCAAGACCCGGTCGTCTTCCACCAGCAGCACCTTGATCACCGTCATGCGCCCTCCGCCAACTGCCCGTCGATCAACGGCAGCTCCACCCGCACGCAGGTACCACGGCCGACTTTCGAACGCAGGCTGAGGGCGCCCTGGTGCGCACGCACCACGGCCTTGACCACGGCCAGGCCCAGGCCGGTGCCAGTGGCCCGGGTGGTCAGAAACGGCTCGCCCAGGCGCCCGAGCAAGTCTGCGTCGATGCCACTGCCGGCGTCGCTCACGCACAGGTGCAGGGTGCGCTGGCGGCGGAACAGGTGCACCTTCAGCCGCGCCGGGCCGTCACTGGCCTGCAAGGCATTCTCGATCAGGTTGAGCAAGGCACCGACCAAGGTATCGCGGTTGCACAGCAACTCGCCCAGGTGGCTGTCGCATTGCCAACGCACGGCGTGCCCCTGTACATGCACCTGGGCTGCCTGCTGCAGCGCCTGGAACAATGCCTTCGGCGTTATCCGCTCACCCAGCGGCAATTCGCCCCGGGCAAACACCAGCATGTCGCGTACCTGGTGCTCCAGTTCATGCAGGCGTTCTTTCAGGGTGCCGGCAAAACGCTGGCGGGTTTCCGCGCCCAGGTCTTGTTCGGGGTCGGCCAGGTGGCTGGCGTAGAGCATCGCCGCCGACAGCGGCGTGCGGATCTGGTGAGCCAGCGAGGCGACCATGCGCCCGAGCGACGACAGGCGCTCATGGCGGGCCAGCTGGTCTTGCAGGCGACGGGTTTCAGTCAGGTCGTTGAGCAGCACCAGCTGACCGGGTTCGGCATCCAGCGAGCGGGTGGCAATCGACAGGCGGCGGCCATCGCGCAGCGAGACTTCGTGGCCGTCGTCCTTGCGCGGGGCAAAGCTGCGGGCGATCACCTGGCGCCACAGCTGGCCGATCAGCGGCTCACCGAGCAGTTCACAGGCGGCCGGGTTGGCTTCACGCACCAGGCCCTGGCCATCGATCACGATCACCCCGCCTGGCAGCAGGTCGAGCAGGTTCTGCAGGCGGTTGGCCAGGCGCTCCTTTTCGCTCAGCTCGGCAATGCGCTGGGCACTGACGACCGCCAGCTCACCCTTGAGTTCGCTGACCCGCGCTTCGAGCAGGCTGTAGGACTGGCTCAGCTGGCTGGACACCTGATTGAACAGGGCAAAGGCTTGTTCGACGCCCTGGCGGCTGTCCTGCTCGACCAGGGATTGCCCCTGCGCAAAGGGGGCTCGGGATACGTGGGCGGCCTGGGGCATCGTGCTCTCTCGCGTGGCTGACCGTCATAAAAACGGTATGTTGCCAGCGGTGTAGCAATAGCCGTGCCGGAGATGGGGGTTTAATGCAGGGCGTGGGTATTGTGGTGGGGCGGAAATCGAGCGCCGCCCGCGCGGCGTTCGATCCAATAGGCACGAAAAGACCAGGGCGAACACCCGCCCCAGCCATCAATCCTCGGCCTGCTCCTCGCCCCCCTGGCGGCTCATGCCGTATTTGCGCATCTTCTCGACCAGGGTGGTACGGCGAATGCGCAAACGTTCCGCCGCTCGGGCGACGATACCGTTGGCATCATCCAGTGCCTGCTGGATCAGGCCCTGCTCCAGGCTACCGAGGTAGTCCTTGAGGTCCAGGCCCTCGGGCGGCAGCATCGCGTGGTTGCTGAAGTTCGGCGTATGGCCGTTGATGGCCACGCGTTCTTCCAGGTCGCTGCGCAGGCTGTCGACCATCTGCTCGTCTTCGTCATCGACGTAGCGGAATTTCTTCGGCAGCTCGGATACGCCGATCACTCCATATGGATGCATGATCGCCATGCGCTCGACCAGGTTGGCCAGTTCACGCACGTTGCCCGGCCAGCCATGCCGGCACAGCGACATGATCGCGGCGGAGTTGAAGCGGATGGAGCCGCGCTTCTCGTGCTCCATGCGCGAAATCAGCTCGTTCATCAGCAGCGGGATGTCTTCCACCCGCTCGCGCAGTGGCGCCATCTCGATCGGGAACACGTTCAGGCGATAGTAGAGGTCTTCACGGAACGTGCCGTCCTCGATCATCGTCTCGAGGTTCTTGTGGGTCGCGGCGATGATGCGCACATCGATGCTCTGGGTCTTGTTGCTACCCACCCGTTCGAAGGTGCGCTCCTGCAGCACGCGCAACAGCTTGACCTGCATCGGCAACGGCATGTCGCCGATTTCGTCGAGGAACAGGGTACCGCCGTTGGCCAGCTCGAAACGCCCGGCACGGCTGGTGATGGCGCCGGTGAAGGCGCCCTTCTCGTGGCCGAACAGTTCGCTTTCCAGCAGCTCGGCCGGGATCGCCCCGCAATTGACCGGCACGAACGGCGCTTCACGGCGCTTGGAGTGGTAGTGGAGGTTGCGTGCCACCACTTCCTTGCCGGTGCCGGACTCGCCGAGGATCAGCACGCTGGCATCGGTATCAGCCACTTGCTGCATCATTTGCCGTACGTGCTGGATGGCCCGGCTGGTGCCTACCAGGCTGCGGAACAGGTTGGGTTCGCGCTGGCGGCCACGCTCGCGCGCCTGGTCGTACATCTCGCGATAGACCTGGGCACGGTGCAGCGAATCCAGCAGCTGGCTGTAGCTTGGCGGCATTTCCAGGTTGGAAAGGATTCGGCGGCGGAGGTCTTCCGGAAACTCCACAGAAGAAATTTCACCTAAAAGCAGAACCGGAAGGAACTCATCCCACCCTGCCACTGTCTTAACGAGCCCAAGGAGATTGCCCGGAGCATTCACAGCACCAATGAGCACGCACAGCACTTCACGACTCGAAGACAAAGGCTCGACCACTTGCTGCCAGTCCTGGCTGGAGCAAGCGAGGTTTTCTTCGCCCAGGAAGTTAAGCACCACCGCGAGATCGCGGCGGCGGGCGCTGTCGTCATCGATCAGCAGAATCTTGGTTTCACGCCACATGCAATAGCAACTTCCCTAGTCATATCGGCGCCCAGCAGGGGCGTGTTCGACATCATTCCGACTGAATGGTCAGTGTTCGGACGTCTGAAATTCGAAAACAGCCACTAGTAAAGTCAAAAAACACCAGCCAGTCAAATTAATGGCGCATGGCTTTTGGCAACATCTGTGGTCACGAGAACAAATGGTATACCTTCGCGGCATTTTTCGCCTGACGGATTTTCGTCATTTCTTCGACCAGGGATTGACGTTCGCCACTTGCAACTTCAATTAATTGGCGATAAACGCTCAATAATTGCTCAAGGCTGGCACTGACATCGGCCTCGTTGCCCTTTGCCTCGGTCAGCATGTCGCTGATGCGCAAGCGGCACTCCAGGTCCAACTCTCCCACCGCTTCCCAGTCACGGTTGGCCAGCGCCGCCAGTAGCAGCTCCCGGGTTTGCTCGATTCGGGCGATTACTTCGCTCATGTCACTCCTTTGTCAGGAAGCCGCCGACTGATCGCCGATTGCGTCCCAACCTTCCTTCACAGTGATCAGCAGGCGTGCCACTTCATCGATGATAGCGGGGTCACCCTTGGCGTTGGCCTCGATCAAGCGACGACTCATGTAGGTATACAAGCTGTCCAGGTCGGCCAGGCTGTCGGCGTGGTTTTCCAGGTCCAGGCCTTCGCGCAGCCCGCCGATGATGTCGATGGCCTTGCCGATGAGGATACCCCGTTGCGCGACGTCATTGCGTGCAATCGCCCCCTTGGCCTGCGCCATCCGGTCCAGGCCGCCCTGCATGAGCATCTGCACCAGACGGTGCGGGCTGGCTTCGGACGTTTGCGCCACACCATTGACTTTCTGGTACTGCCGAAGGGCCAACATCGGGTTCATGGATCTACCTCGTTGCTGCAAAAAAGGTTGCTTGTACCTGTGTATCGCCGGGCCGTCAAAAAACTTTAGGCGCACAATAGAAAAGCCCGACACGCCTGCTGAGGCCGTCGGGCTTTTTACGTTACCGCACTACCGTTGCGATCAGGAGTTCTTGGCCTGCGCGTTGAGCGCATCGAACACGGACTTGATCTGGTTGGCCTGGGCATTGAGCTTGGCCACCGCGGTATCCATCGCGACGAACTTCTTGGTCAGCGACTCGGTCAGCGACTCGGTGCGACGCTCCAGCGCCAGCTGCTGATCGGCCAGGTTCTTGGCTACCTTGTCCAGGCTGGCCTTGCGTGTGGCCAGGCTGCCATCAGTGGAGTTGTAGGGGTCAATGGCCTTGTTCATGCGCTCGAAGATGCCATTGGTACCGGTGAACAGCTCCTGCACCTCCGCACCCAGCTTCTTGTCGTTCATGGCCGCGTTGAACTTGGTGGAGTTGAACTCCAGGGTGCCGTCCTTGGTGGTGTTGATGCCCAGCTGGCTCAGGGTGGTCAGCTGGCTGCCTGCGCCCACTTCGGAAAGCACCTTGCGGATATCGTTGACCAGCGAACGGGTGGTCGGGTCGTTGGTCAGTGGCCCCAGCACCAGGTTGTCGTCGGCATCTCGCGAGGTGGAGGTCAGCGAGGTGATTGCCTTTTGCAGGGTGTTGTAGGCATCGACGAACGACTGGACGGACTTCTGCAGCCCCTCATTGTCAGCCGCCACCGTGATGCTGGTGCTGGTGCCAGCAGCGGAAACGCCGGTCAACTCCAGCGTCATGCCGCTGATGGCGCTGTCGATGGTGTTCTTCGCACTGGTGACCTTCAGGCCGTCAATGGTCAGCTCGGCATCATGAGCCGGATCGGTGATGTAGCCGGCACCCGTGCCGGACATCTTGACGGTGCCATCGATCTGCAGTTCGGGAATACCACTGAGCGAAATGTCCGAGCCCGTCCCGGTGGTGGTGGAGGTGAGCACCAGCCGCGCGCCACCCTCGGCATTGACGATGTTGGCCGAGACGCCCTGGACGTTGAGTTCCTTGTTGATCTGGTCGCGCACGCTTTCCAGGGTGGCGCCACTGGCGATGTCGATGTTCCAGTTGTTGCCACCCTGGCTCACGGTCAGCTGGCCAGCAGTGATGGCCGAGGTCGAACCGCCGGCGAATTGCTGGCTGGCAACCTTGGAGCTAGTGGCCATCTTGTCGACCACGATGGAGTAGCTACCGGCCACCGCCTTGTTGCTGGAGGTGACCTTGATCACCGCCTCGTTGGCCGACTTCGCCGAGTAGGCGTTGAACGACGGCGCGTTCGGATCGTTGAGCTTCTTCATGGCGTCCTGGAACGCCGTCAGGGCACTGCGCAGCGAGCCCACACCAGAAATCATTGCGGCGTTGTTGCTGGTCTGCCGGGTGATCTGCGCCTTTTTCGCCGCAGTGTCGGCACTTACCAGCGCCTGGACCATTTCGGTGATGTTCAGCCCGGTACCCAGACCGATACTGGAGACAATGCTACTCGCCATGACCGTTATCCCTCTCTGCAATCGTCAGCTCCGCTCCTGCGAAGGCCGACATGGAACGCCCCTGAAGCATTCGTCGCCAATCAGGCCTTGGCGTCGAACAAAAGACTGTTTACATCGCTCAGGCTGTGAGCAATCCGCAATGCCTCTTCCGAGGGCAGCTGGCGAATCAGCTCTCCAGTCTCGCTGGCGATGACCTTGACCACGATCTTGCCGGATTCTTCGTCCGTGGAGAATTCCAGGTTACGACGGGTCGAACTGAGAAACTTCTCGATTTCCGAAACGGCCTGCTTCACCTTTTCGGCATCATGTGCACTTTCCGCAGCGGTGACTGCCTTGGGTTCCAGCGTATCGCTGTTGCCACGCGGCGCTTCGGCCGAGCGGGTGACCGGCTTGTCTGCGGCCGGGTCGGCCGGACGAGCGGTCGGGTAGGACAGGTTAAGCTTGACGCTCATGTCCATGTTTTGCCACCTCGCAATGAAAAAGCGGGGGAAGCGCCTGAATGCGCACTCCCCCGCCGGTCACCATCAGCGATTACTGAAGCAGCTTCAGTACGGCGGACGGCAGCTGGTTGGCCTGGGCCAGAACCGAAGTGGAAGCTTGCTGCAGGGTCTGCTGCTTGGTCAGCTGGGCAGTTTCAGCAGCGAAGTCGGTGTCCTGTACACGGCCACGAGCGGCTTCGGCGTTTTCGTTGATGTTCTGCAGGTTGTTGACGGTGCTGGTCAGACGGTTCTGCGAAGCACCCAGGTCAGCACGGGTGGTGTTGATGGTTTGCAGAGCGGCGTCGATGGCGTCCAGAGCAGCGTTCATGCTGGCTTCGGCTTCGGCGCTGGTCGAACCGGTGATGGCGATGGAAGCCGAGTCAACGCTCAGGGTCTGGGCGTCGAAACCGCTGTCCAGGCTGATGCTGATCTGGTTGTTGGCACCGGAGTTGGAACCGACCTGGAAGGTCAGGACGCCAGCGGTACCGTCCAGCAGGTTCTTGCCGTTCAGCTGGGTCGATTTGGCGATACGGCTCAGCTCGTCGGACATTTGTGCGAACTCTTTGTTCAGAGCTTCACGGTCCTTGGTGCTGTTCGAGTCGTTTCGCGACTGGACTGCCAGTTCACGCATACGCTGCAGGATGTTGGTCTGCTCTTGCATCGCGCCTTCAGCGGTCTGGGCGATGGAGATACCGTCGTTGGCGTTTTTGATCGCCATGGTCTGACCACGGATCTGCGAGGTCATGCGGGTAGCGATCTGCAGGCCGGCGGCGTCGTCTTTGGCGCTGTTGATTTTCAGGCCGGAGGACAGACGGGTCATCGAGGTGCTCAGTGCATCGGAAGCACGGTTCAGGTTTTTCTGAACGCCCAGAGAGGTGGTGTTGGTGTTAACGGTCAAAGCCATGACGAATTCCTCGTTGGATTGGGTACTACGGCTTCCGGCCTTGGCAAATCGCCGGGTGTGGCACAGAGAACCTTCGTAATAGTTATCTTCGTCAGGGCGGGTTTCTTTAGCGGTTTTTCGAAAAAATTTACTGGCAACCTGCCACCCCAATGAAATCAAGGAGTTGACGCCAGATTACAGGCGCCAAAAGGCAGCCAGGGAGGAAAAAAAACGCCGCCTGAAGGCGGCGGCGTCTAGATCAGCGCTGTGCGCTCAGTCACGTCGCTCGATGATCGCCGAGCCCCAGGACAGGCCCACACCGAAACCACTCAAGGCCACCCGCTTGTGCTGGGAGCCGAGTACGTGCTTCTCGAGCAGCAGCGGAATGCTCGACGACACGGTATTGCCGGTCTCGACCATGTCCTTGACGAATTTCTGCTTGTGCTCGCCCTCGACGAAGCGCGCCGAGACCGCATCGACGATCGCCGCGCTGCCCTGGTGCAGGCAGTACAAGTCGATGTCGCCCGGCTGCAGGGCACTGGCTTCCAGCAGTTGCTGCAAATGCGCCGGCACTTTCACCAGGGCGAAGTTGTAGACCTGGCGGCCGTTCATGAAGAACTTGCCATCGGTGGTGCGCAGGTGCTCGGCCCCGGCGCCGTCACTGCCGAACAGCGACTTGCCCAGCTGCCAGGCAGCGCCCTCGCCCATCCAGGTAGCGGTGGCGGCATCGCCGAACAGCATGGTGGTGTTGCGGTCTTCGGGGTCGACGATCTTCGAATAGGGATCGGCGGTGATCAGCAGGCCATTTTTCAGCCCGGCGGCTTCCATGAAGCCTTTCATCGCATACAGGCCATAGACATAGCCGGAGCAGCCCAGCGAGATGTCGAAGGCAGCCACCGCAGTCGACAGGCCAAGCTTGTGCTGGACGATCGCCGCAGTGTGCGGCAGGCCTTCGGCATCACCGTTCTGGGTGACCACGATCACCGCATCGATGGCTGCCGGGTCAAGCGATGGATTGGCAGCGAACAGGTTCTTCGCGGCCTCGACGCAAAGGTCGGAGGTTTCCTGGGCAGCTTCCTTGCGCGGCAAGAAGGTCGAACCGATCTTGCCGAAGATGAAATCCTGGTCCTTGCCGAATTTCGCGCCCTGCGCGTAGTTGTCCACGCCTTCAGTGGGCACGTAACTGGCGATGCTTTTAATGCCAATCATATGGCTTCCCAATTCAGTAACAGCGAAATACCCGCCAGGGCCAAACGGCAAAACGCCAGGCGATACGGGTGGCTCCCGATCCCTGACGGCTTGTCCGGGGGCGACGCGGCGGTTCCCGGTTTCGACAATATACAGTGAAGATGCGCGTTCTGACTCTTAAGTCACGCTCTTTTTGTCGAATCGACAAAGCGGGCAAGTCGGGCCGCCTGGCGGCCCGGTGCGGGTGAGCCCGCTCCCACGGATTCGATCGCGCAATCAGACACTGCGCGATCCCGGGCGGGAGCGGGGGCTGCCAGGCAGCCCGGCGATCAAGCGATCAGCGCCTGCCACTCGACCCGGCTGTGCGGGTCCAGGGTGAACAGCGCCGCGCCGCGGCTGTGCCCGGCGTTGTAGAACGGGTCCTGCGCCTGCGGGGCACACGGCAGTGCATCCACCTGGCCATGGCGCACCACCTGCGCCTGGGGCGTCCACACCACCAACAGCCCGGCCTCGGACACGCTCAGGCAGGCTGCCACCTGGGCGGCGCGAATGCTCGCCGCCTGTTCATCCAGCCCGCCCAACGCCCGCAGCACTTCGGCCCGCACCATCAGGCAACCCGACACCGCCGAGACGTTGTGCTCCACCTGCAAGCGCTGCAGGTAGCCCGGTGCATCCTTGGCCAGGCCCTGGAACGCCGGGCGGATGCCCGCCTCGCCCGCCAGCACCAGCCCGGCCTCGACCACCTTGCCGTCGCTGCCCAGCAGCTTGCCGCCAACCACCCCGACCTCGGGGCGCTGGGCCTGGTTGAGCAGGCCTTCCAGCCAGTTGGCATTGAGCACTTCGGCGTCACTGTCGAGCATCACCAGGTAGTCGCCCTGCGCCTCACGGCTGGCCAGGTTGAGCATGGCGACCGGCGCCATGGCCTGCTCGCTGCGGATAACCCGTACCCGGCTGCCGGCAGCCGCCAGGCTGGCCAGCCATTCGCGCAGCTGCGGCGACTGGCTGGCGTTGTCGGCGATGACGATCTCGTGGTTCTGGTAACGCGTGCGTTGCAGCACGCTGACCAGGCACCTCTGCAAGGCTTCAGCATTGTCCTGGCAGTGCAGCAGGATCGATACCGCCGGGCGCTCGGCATGCCGATAGTCGATCTGGTGAGTGCCCGGGTGTACCGAACCCACCGTGGCCGCATAGCCACGCTGAGCCAGACGGCGGGTCAGCACCGCCCGCTCCTGGTCCTGGCTGTCGAGCGCGGGGGCGTTGCAGATCAACAGCGGCTCGGCAAGGTGCGCCAGGCCGGCCAGGCCTTGCTCGCCGATCATGCGCAGCAACAGGTCGAACTCCAGCGCCAGCGGGTACTGGCTGTCGAAGCCACCTGCCGCCAGCAGCAAGTCACGGCGCAGCAACCAGTGACGCGCCATCACCCCGGGCACGCTCTGCAGCAGGTCGAGACTGGTGCCAGGGCGCAGTACTTCACGCAGACGGCCGTCCGCCTGCACCTGGATTTCATCCATGGCCACCGCGCGAATGCCTTCGGCACCCAGCAGTTCAAGGCTGGCCCGCAGCAAGCCGCTGGCGGTGAAACGATCGCCGGCTTCGGCCAGCACCACCCAGTCGGTATCCAGCTGGGCGACCGCCTGGTTGATCTGGCGTACGTGGTCGTTGCTGTCGACCTTGACGAAGTGCACGGTCTGCCCGGCATTGGTCACCATCGGCAGGTCGCCGCTGGTTAGTACCACCACCTTGAACCGGCGGCACGGGCCAGCCATCAGGCTGTCGAAGGTGGCCTGCAGCTGGTCCATCTGCGCGTCCAGGTCGAGCAGCACGATACCAAAGCTCGGGCCACCGTCTGCTGCCGCCAGGCGCTGCCGGGCCAGGCTGGCCTGCTCGGCGTCCGGCGTACGCGCTTCGAGCCAGTCCAGCAACTGCCCGGAGGGCAGCGATGCGAGCAGCGCCTGGCTGTCATAGCTCGGCAATGCCGCGAGCCGGGCCAGCCAGGGCCGTAGCGGTGCGGCCTCGGCTTCGTCACCAGCTGCCTCCAGCGAGGCCAGCAGGCGCTCCACCACCACCCGGTTGAACGGGCTCAGGGCCAGTGCCTGCCACAGGCGTGCGCGGACGGTGCGCTCGTTGTCATTGGCATTGACCTGCATCAGCGCCTGCTGACGCACCAATATCGCTTCGAGCTCACGCAGCTGGATGCGCCCGCAAGGCATGGCATGGATGAGGAATTCCAGCTGAGCCAGCAGATCGAACATCGGCTGGTTGTAGAACGGCATCTCGACGAACTGCTGTTTGCCGAAGATGCGCAATGGCTCGGGGCTCGGCACGTTCCAGCGCGAGGTGATGATCATGCAGCCATGCAGGGCGCGACCGCTGAGCAAGCCCTCGGCCATGGCCTGGAAGCCTTCCAGCGCTACCTGTTGCACCCGTTCGGCACCGAGGCCGCTGAGCGCGGTCGGGATCGAGGCGAGAAACGCGGCGAACTGCTCGCGTTCCTGGCGGCTGCGCTCGTCACGGTTGGCCAGCACGGTGAGCACGTTGGTGTTGTGGTCCGACCCCCCCAGGTTGGCTTCCCGCACCGCGTACGGAATCGGCAGGATACGCGCCTTGGCGTTGGCCAGCAGGTAGAAGGTATGGCCGATTTCCTGCCATTCGAAGCTGGTGTTCGCCGGCAGCAGCGCATACCACTGCTGCAGCAGGTCGGTACGGGTCACCGCGTAGAACGGCGGCAGGAACTGGCCCATGAACTCGACCAGGCGCTGCGCCGGGTCGCCGCTGCAGTAGTCTTCCTGCACGCGCTTGTCACGCCGGTAGAAGTGCACCTCGGTGCCATGCCCCACGTACATCATGCCGTAGCCATGGCACACGCCGTAGTCCGGGTGTTGCTCAAGGAACTGCACCGACTGGGCCATGCCATCGAACAGCAGGAAGTCGTCGTCTGCGGCAAAGGTCATGAACGGCGTGCGCACTTCGTTCACGCCATAGGCGAGCTTGTCCTGCAGCCCTTTGTAGGTGTACTGCGGCAGGTGGCGGTAGTCCACCTGCGGGTAGTCCGCCTGCAGGGTGGCGTCGGCATGGCCGGAGGAGTCCAGCACCAGGATGCTCGCCGGGAAGTCGCGATAATAGTGCAAGGCCCGACGCAGGAACGCCGGGCGGTTATGGGTGATCAACACCACGGTGAAACGCTCGCGCAGCGAGCGGTCGATGAGCGGGGTATCCTGAAGCTGCATGAAGACCTTCCTGCTGGTGACCTGGGGTAACAATCAACGCACGCGGCGCAGGTAGCCGTCCGGCGCCACGGTAAGCAGCAGCTTGTCCTGCACCTGGCGGTCGATGGCGAAGTCGCTGTTTTCTTTCAGGTACTGCCACACGGCGGTCTTTGGGTTGTCGCCATGGCCCCATGGGCGGTCCGGGAAGAAGTCGGCCGGCATGTCCTCGACCACGGTGTCCATCACCACGCAGTAGCTGTCCACCGACACCAGCGGCGCATAGGCGCGCAGCTCTTCGAGCACGTGGTCGTGGGTGTGGTTGGAATCGAGCACCACGATGACCTTCTTGCCTTCGGCCAGCTGGCGCACCTTGGCAACCATCTCCGGGGCGATGCTCGAACCTTCGAACATGGTGATGCGGTGCGCCATCGGGTGTTCTTCGATGGCCTTGCGGTTGTGCGGGCGGATGTCGACGTCGATGCCCAGCACCTCGCCATGGCCCAGCAGTTGCAGCAGCGAAGCGTAGTAGATGATCGAACCGCCATGGGCGATGCCGCACTCGATGATCAGGTCTGGCTGGATGCGCCACACCAGTTCCTGCATGGCAATCATGTCCTGGGGCAGCTGGATGATCGGCCGGCCCATCCACGAGAAATGGTAGCTGTACTTGTGCTTGGCCGATTCGTTGAACAGGTCCCGTGCCAGGCCCTGGAGCTTCTGGTCCTGGCCCTGGGCGGCGATCTGCTCGTTGCACTCGGCGATGAAGGCCTGGTGGACGTTGTTGTTGTCAGTCATGGAAGCGGTCTCTGCAAAGGTCATTGGAACGCGGCATCATCGACCGCGTGGTAGACGAAACGGTTGCCGGTGTCGCGGCGGATCTCGTCCAGGTAGTTGGAATTCATCACGAAGATCTGCGCACCGTCCGGCAGGCTCGCCAGCGCTTCCTGCGGCGACGACACGCGCAAGCCACTGAGCGGCAGGTGGCGGCCCTGCTTGGCCGGGTTGATGTCGATCACGTGGTCGACCTGCACCCCGGCACGCTGCAGGTACAGCGAATAGATCACGCCCTTGGACGACGCCCCCCAGATCGCCGCACCGCGCCCGGCCTGCTCGCGCAGCAACGCCTGGCCGCGTTCGAGGCTGGCGCTGAAGCCCGCCGGCAACTGCAGGCGCTGGCCATCGAAGGCTGGCACCCGCAGGCTGGCCAGGTCGGCGACGATGTACAGGTACTGGCCGTTGAACAGGTGGCCGGCATCCAGCACCGTGCCGAAACACCGGCGCAGGTCATCCAGGCGGAAGTAGTTGACGTGCTCGTAGAACAGGTCGAACCACGCGCGGTGGTCGAGGATCCAGTCCAGGCATGGCACTTCGATGTAGATCAGGCCACCCTGGTTGGCATCGGCGATGGCCTCGAGAAACGCCAGCGGGTCGGCGATATGCTCCAGTACATGACGCAGCACCACGGCGTCGGCCGACAGCCCCAGCGCACGGGTGAACGGCGCCTTGATCACCTCCGGGTTGTCGCCTTCGTAGGCCGGGTCGATGCCGGTCACCCGATGCCCGCGCTGGCGCAGCAACTCGAGGAAGTAGCCCTTGCCGCAGCCCACCTCGATCAGGCGCTGGCCGGCAAAGTAGCGGGTGATCAGCCGTTCGACGTCATCCAGGTGACGCTGGAACGCCGGCGACAGCGCCTGCTCGTTCTGGTAATCGCTGTCGTAGCTCAGCAAGGACGCGTCGAAGGCCTGGTTGTAGACCAGGCCGGTGCGCTCATCCTGGACCAGGCACATGTCGCCGCTGGCCGACGCGCGTGCGCTGGCGGCATCGGCGAAGGTGCGGTTCTGCAGCACGGGCAGGCCGGCTGCGCGGTACAACTCATAGGCCATGAGGCGCTCCTTGGGCAGCCAGCAGCTGCTCGAGTCGGTCGGTCACGGCCCAGAACGCCATGGGTTCGTGGCTCGGATAGGGGTAATGGCCCAGGTTCAGCAGCAGCTCGGCGCCGCGCTCGCGCAGGCGCTGTTCGACCAGGCTGCGCACCGCTACCGGCCGGCCGCTGGCGCAGTTGACCACGCCGGAGAACCCCCTGCAGTGCAACAGGCCAGCCAATTGCCGTGCTGCCTCGGTGACCGGCTGGAAGTCGCGCAGTTGCTCGCCGGCGGACATGTCGAACACCGCCGCCTTGCTGTCGATGGCGCGGTCGAGTGCAGCCAGCAGGCTATTGGGGTTCTGGCCTTCACCATGCAGGTAGAACAAGCGCGCCCATTGCAAGCTGAACGGCCGGTGCATCTGCAACGCCTGGAGGAACTGATGCAAGCTGTGCTTGGCCAGGCCATAGGGGTTGGCCGGGCGCGCCGGGCAGTGTTCGTCCAGCGGACCGCTCTGCATGCCGTATTCGAAGCAGGTGCCGGTGACCAGCACCTGCGCCACGCCCGCCTCGACCGCGTGCTTGACGAAGCGATAGTCGGCCATCAGGTTCTGCTCCAGATGGAGCAGCGCCTGGTAATTCGGCAGCCCCGGCCAGGCCAGGTGGGCCAGGGCATCGATACCGTCGACCCAGCTGGCGACCTGCCTGGCATCCGCCAGCTGCAGGTCAGCGGCGACGAACTGCACCTGGTCGAACCACGGCATGCGGCGCGCCCGCTCCAGGTCACGCGCCAGGGCGCGTACCCGACAACCGCGGGCCAGCAGCTGCGCCACCAGATGGCGGCCAACGAAACCGGTGGCCCCGGTCACCAGCACATGCAGCGCGCTCATAGCACGGTCAACTCGGGCACGGCGATGACGAAGCGGCCGCCCCACTCACGGATGCCGGCCTGCTGTTCGCTGACTTCGCGCAGCAGGTTCCACGGCAGCACCAGCACGTAGTCCGGCTGCTCTTCGGCAAGGCGTTCGGGCGCCACTACCGGGATGCGGCTACCGGGCAGGAACTTGCCCTGCTTGTGCGGGTTGGCGTCGGCCACCCAGGCCAGCAGGTCGGCCTTGACCCCGGCATAGTTGAGCAAGGTATTGCCCTTGGCGGCGGCGCCGTAGCCGACCACCCGCTTGCCGGCGGCCTTGGCATCCAGCAGGAAGCGCAGCAGTTGCAGCTTGATGCGCTCGGCGGCCGGCGCCAGGGTGGCGTAGAAGCCGGGGCTACGCACGCCCACCTCCTCTTCCAGCGCCAGCAGGCTGGCGACAGTCGGTTCCACGGCGCGGCGCTGGCCATCGGCTCGCTGCACGAACACCCGCAGCGAGCCACCATGGGTCGACAGCTCCTGCACGTCGAACAGTTCCAGGCCGTTGCGCTGGCAGAGGATCTGCACCGCGGTCAGCGACAGGTAGGAATAGTGCTCGTGGTACAGCGTGTCGAACTGGTGCTGGGCGATCAGCGACAGCAGGTGCGGGAATTCGAAGGTGGCCACGCCGTTCGGCTTGAGCAAGCTGGCGAAGCCGCCGAGGAAGTCATTGATGTCCGGCACATGGGCAAGCACGTTGTTGGCTGCCATCAGGTCGGCGCCCCAGCCCTCGGCCAGCAGTTGCGCGGCCACGGTGCGGCCAAAGAACACTTCGCGGATTTCCAGGCCCTTGGCCCGCGCAGCCTCGGCGGTGCTGCGGGTCGGCTCGACGCCCAGGCAAGGAATGCCGCGCCGGGCCACGTACTGCAGCAGGTAGCCATCGTTGGCGGCAATTTCCACCACGCGGCTGTCGGCATTCAGCCCGAAGCGCTCGGTCATGCTCGCCACATAGGCTTCGGCATGGGCCAGCCAGGAGCTGGAATAGGAGCTGAAGTAGGCATAGTCGGCGTCGAACAGCTGCTCGGCGCGGGTGTAGTCCTCGGTCTGCACCAGCCAGCATTGCTCGCATACCGCGACTTTCAACGGAACCCACTGCTCCGCCTCGGCCAGCTGCTCGGGGCGCAGGTAGGCATTGGAGGGCGGCGAGGTACCCAGATCGATCAACGGCAGGTGCAGGGCACTGCCACAACCACGGCAATTCATACGGTCACTCCGGTAAAGCGGTCGTCCAGCCAGGGGTGCTGCTCATCCCGGGCCGAGAGGTTGATCACGGGCAGCGGCCAGGCAATGGCCAGGCGCGGGTCGAGCACCGACAGCCCGCCTTCATGTTCCGGGGCGTAGTCGGCGCTGTGCAGGTACAGCAGCTCGGCGTCGTCGCTCAGGGCCTGGAAGCCGTGGGCGCAGCCAGCCGGCACCAGCAGGCTGCTGCCCTGGCCGGCCTCGAGGTGTTCGGCATGCCAGTGCAGGAAGGTCGGCGAGCCGGCACGCAGATCGACCACCACATCCCATACCGCGCCCTGCAGGCAGGTGATGTACTTGCTCTCCGGTTGCGGCCCGGCCTGGTAATGCAGGCCGCGCACGCTGCCGCGCTGGCGGGTCAGCGAGCGGTTGATCTGGCGGATGTGGAACGGCGCGCCGAAGCGCTCCAGGCTGTCTTCGCAGTACAACCGCGAGAAGGCGCCACGGGCGTCTTCGACACGGCGATGTTCGATGCGCGCCAGGCCCGGCAACGGCAAGGGGTGCAGGCGGTACTGGCTCACAACGACTCCTGGTACAGGCTCAGCTGGGTCAGGCTCACCGCACGCATGTCCATGCCCTTGTGCCAGGCAAGGTGCCAGCCCAGGGTGCGCTCGAGGCATTCCTCGAGTGCCCAGCGCGGGCGCCAGGCCAGCAGCTGGCGGGCACGCGAGCTGTCCAGGCGCAGCAAACCGGCTTCGTGCATGTCGCTCTGCTCGAAGCTGACGCCGGGCGCCTGCGGCCAGCGGTCGGCCAGCAACTGCACCACCTCGCCGACGCTGCACATGTCATCGTCACCGGGGCCGAAGTTCCACGCGCCGGCAAAGCGCTGGCCCTGCTGATAAAGGCTCGCCGCCAGCTGCAGGTAGCCAGCCAGCGGCTCCAGCACGTGCTGCCAGGGGCGCACAGCCGCGGGGAAGCGCAGGGTCACCGGCTCACCGGCGGTCCACGCCTTGAGCACGTCGGGAATCAGCCGCTCGGGCGAGAAGTCGCCACCGCCCAGCACGTTGCCGGCCCGGGCGGTGGCAAGGCTCAGGCCATGTTCGGCATGGCGCTCGGCCGGGAAGAACGATGCGGCATAGGACTGCGCGAGGATCTCGCAGCAGGCCTTGCTGCTGCTGTAGGGGTCGTGCCCGCCCAGCGCTTCGTTCTCGCGATAGGGCCAGGGCCATTCCTGGTTGGCGTACACCTTGTCGGTGGTGACCACCACGCAGGCGCGCACGCCACCGGTCTGACGCACGGCTTCGAGCAGGTTGAGGGTACCCATGACATTGGTCGAATAGGTGCCCAGCGGATCGCGGTAGCTTTCGCGCACCAGCGGTTGCGCCGCCAGGTGCAGGACGATCTCCGGCTGCACTTCGGCGACCAGTTCCAGCAGCACGCCAAGGTCGCGGATGTCGCCACGGCGGTCATCGATGCCCTCGCCGACCCGTGCCAGCTCGAACAGGCTCGGCTCAGTCGCAGGGTCGAGGGCAAAGCCGGTGACCCGGGCGCCCAGGCTGTGCAGCCAGAGTGCCAGCCAGCTGCCCTTGAAACCGGTGTGGCCGGTGAGCAGAACGCGCTTGCCAGCCCAGAACGCAGGGCTCAGTCCCATTGCTTCCATGGCGCCTCCCCGCTGTTCCACAACTGTTCCAGGTGGTTCTTGTCCCGCAGGGTGTCCATCGGGTGCCAGAAACCCTCATGGGCGAAGGCATGCAATTGCCCCTCATGGGCCAGGCGCGACAGCGGCTCGGCTTCCCACGAGGTGGCATCGCCGTCGATGTAGGGCAGCACCTCGGGCGACAGCACGAAGAAGCCACCATTGATCCAGCCGCCATCACCGCGCGGTTTCTCGGTAAAGCCCAGCACCTGGTCGCCATCGCGCTGCAGGGCACCGTAGCGGCCAGGTGGCTGCACCGCCGTGACCGTGGCGAACTTGCCGTGGCCATGGTGGAAATCGACCAGCGCGCCGATGTCGATGTCGGACACGCCGTCACCGTAGGTGAAGCAGAACGCCTTCTCGCCTTCCAGGTAACGCGCGGCGCGGCGCAGTCGGCCACCGGTCATGGTTTCTTCACCGGTGTCTACCAGGGTCACGCGCCATGGCTCGCTGTAGTTCTGATGCACGTCCATGCGGTTGGCGCGCATGTCGAAGGTGACGTCGGAAGTGTGCAGGAAGTAGTTGGCGAAGAAGTCCTTGATCGCGTAGCCCTTGTAGCCCAGGCAAATCACGAAGTCGTGGATACCGTGCGCCGAATACTGCTTCATGATGTGCCAAAGAATTGGCTTGCCACCGATCTCGATCATCGGTTTGGGCTTGAGGTGCGACTCTTCGCTGATACGCGTGCCGAGACCACCCGCCAGAATGACTGCCTTCATCGATTTCCTCTTGTACTTCGCGCCCCTTGCAACGCCAGGGCGAAGGATTTATGGCGATATCGATGGGGTACTGCAGGAAATGCGCCAATCTGCAAAAAAGCGGGGGCCGCTGTGCAGCCCCAGTTGCCCTCAGGCGCCAATCAGTCGGCCAGCCAGCCCCACTCCCAATGGCGCAGGTTGTCGTCACGCAGCACGAAGTCGCGCATCACCGCCTCGCGCAATTCGTCGCCCATGCGGTAACTGGCTGCCGGGTCGGCCAGGTGCGAGCGGATCGCCTGCAGCCATTCCTCGGTGCTGTTGCTGTACACCCGCGTGCACGGCAGGTAGCCGCGGTAGGCCTCGGTGTCGGTGCAGATGGTCGGGTAACCGCAGGCGCCGTACTCCAGCAGCCGCAAGTTGCTCTTGCAGTCGTTGAAGATGTGGAATTCCAGCGGCGCCAGGGCCAGGTCGAGGTTCAGGCTCGCCAGCTTGGCCGGGTAGCGCGCCAGCGGCACGCCCGGGTGGTACTCGTGGATGTAGGGCTTGAGCGCCTCGGGGCACATGCCGAAGAACACCCACTCCACCTCGTTGGCCAGTTCGCGCACCACCTCGGCGATGATCTCCAGGTCGCCACTGTGGCTGGTACCGCCGCCCCAACCCACCCGCGGCTTGCTCGAAGTGCCACGGCGGCTGGCCGGAAGGTTGGTCCACAGGTGCGGTGCCAGCATGTTCGGCACCACGCGGATATCGTCATGCATGTCTGCCAGCGCATTGGCCAACGCCTGGGTGGTCACCACCACCCGGTCGCACAGGCTGATGCCACGGCGCAGGTGCTGCTCGATGTCGGCTGGCTTGTTGCGCGCATGGGTGTTCTTCTTCGGCGCGCTGAGCACGTAGTCGTCGATCTCGAAGATGCGCCGGGCGTTGGAGAAGCGGGCGATGCGTTCGATGTCGCGCACCGAGTCATCGTTATGGCGCAACTGCAGGATGATCACGTCCGGGTCCATGCGCGCCAGCTGGACCACGGTCGGCGACTCGTAGACCACGCGCCCGACCACGCGCCCGGCGGCTTCCAACTGCTTGAACGGCTGTTCGACCCGGTAATGGCCCACCGCACTGTCGTTGATCGGTAACCCCAGCACCGACGGCAAGGCCCGGGCACACAGCGGGCTCCAGCTGCCACGCAGGCTCGGCTCGAGGCTGAAGTCACCGTTGGCCAGCCCCAGGTTGGGGTTATAGGCCGGGTCGCGGACGACCTTGCTCAGCCAACGCTCGCAGAACACCTGCTGCTGTTCCAGCAACGCGTCCTGACCAAGCCCATCGCTGCTGGTCGTCGCTTCGCGCTTGAGCAGCACGGCATAGGGCGTGCTGACCACCAGATAACCACGTGCCCCCGCACGCAGGCACAGGTCGAGCTCGGCCATGCCCTGGCTCAGCGGTTGCGCACCCAGCCCTCCCAGCTCGGCGAACACTGCCTTGCGCACCATCAGGCAATCGCCGCCGACAGCGCTCCAGTCCTGTACCACCTGCAAGCGTTGCAGGTAACCACGCGACTGCGCATCTTCCCCGGCGAACGCCGGACCGGCCACGCTGGCAACCCCCAGCACCCGGCCCGCCTCGACCACCCGGCCCTGGGCATCGACCAGCTTGGCGCCGACCACCGCCACTTCCGGGCGCTGGGCATGCTGGAGCATTTCCGCCAGCCACTGGCCGTCGAACACCTGCACGCTGGCATCGAGCAACAACAGGTAGTCACCGCAGGCCTGGGCCGCCGCCGCATCGAGCAACTGGCTGCGCGAACCGCCGAGCGCCCGGACCACGCGCAGCATGCCTGCACCGAGCTCGCTCATCGCCTGCAGCCAGCCATCGACGTCGGCCGCCACGCTCGGCCCAGCCACCAGCAAGACCTCGTAGCGGCCATAGGCGGTGCGCTCGATCAGCCCTTCGACACAGGCCTGCAGGCCCGCCAGGTCATCACCGACAGCAACCAGGATCGATACCTGCGGGGTGTCGGCATGCAGGTAGTCGACCCGATTGAGCAACGACAGGTCGTCATGCCGGATCCGATGCGCCACGCCCAGCCGCTGCAGATGCGCAGCCAGCACCGGTTCGCTCTGGGCGATCACTTCCGGCAGCGACAGCCAGTTGGCGAAGCTGAACTCCGATTGCACCTGGATTTCGGCAATGTGCTCGACCACCTGCAGGCCTCGGCTCTCGACCAGGCGCCAGAGCAGGTCATGCGGGGCCAGCTCGGCAAAGCCGGCATCGAAACCGCCAAGGTCGAGAATCGCCTCGCGGGCGAAGGCCAGGGTGCGGCCGACGTAGGGGTAGCTGCGCAACAGATCGAGGTTGAAGTCCGGCTTGAACACCGGTTCGCCCGGCTGGTCATCGAGCCAGGCCCCTTCATCGCTGTAGGCGCAGGCCAGGTTGGGGAACACCGCGGCACGTTCGGCCAGCAGCAGAATGGCCGACTCGGCGAGCCGGTCACCGGCACGCAGCAGGTAGATCCAGTCGGCGTCGTGCAACGAGGCCAGCAACTGGTTCAACTGCTCGGGCCAGTCGCTCTGCAGCGCCTGGTGCACCAGCGGGATCGGGCTGGCGGGTTCGGCATCGGCCAACACCACGCAGGCATGCACCGGGTACAACTGCCCGGCCAGGCTGTCGAGGGTGCGCCCCAGGGCCTGGGCGTCACCTTGGGCATCCAGCACCACCGGGACGATGCGCGGCTGGCGCGGCCAGGCCGCTATGGCCTGGGGCAGCAGGCCGCGCTGCACGTCGCTGAAGCGGCGCGCCGCCAGCCACTGCTGATAAAGCTCGGCATAGCTTTCGCATTCGCTGCCCACCCGGCCACCCAGGCGGGTCTGCCAGTTGCTGATGATGCGGGCCACGCACAGCTCCTGCCACTGCCGTGGCTGCAACTGTGCCTCGGTCAATGGCACGTAGCGCACCCAGCCACTGGCGGGCGCCGCTTCGCCACTGCGCGCGGCGAGCATCTGCATCATCCAGCGCCACTCCTGCGGTGCGGCCTGGACCAGCGCCTCCTGCTTGCTCAGGCGCTGCGGGTGCAGCCGTTCGATCAGGCCCGGCTCGCTGAGCATGACCAGGTTGCCGCGCCGCATCAGGCAGGCGAACAACGCCAGGTCCAGCAGCGCGACGAAGCTCAGGCCATCGCTGGTGAGCGCCTGCAACCACTCCAGTGCCTGCTCGCGACGCATCAGCGCCGCGGAGAAATTGCCGAGGAAGTTCACGGGCCGCCCATCGAGCATGGCCAGCATGTCTTCGCCCTTGAACAGGCTGTCGACATTGGCGAAGCGCGCATTGGCGATGCGCATCGGCAGGATGAAATTGTTCTCGTCACAAAGCACCCGCTGCGACAACACCAGGCCGACTTCGTCGTGCTCCAGCAACGCCTTGGCCTGGTGCGTCACGCACTGCGGGAACAGCCGGTCGTCGTCGCACAGCACCTTGACCAGCGCACCCCGGGCCAAGCCCACCGCCTGCACCAGGTTGGCGACAAAGCCCAGGCGCCGGCTGTTGCGCACGTAGCGCACGCAAGCGCGCAAGTCGCCCTCGACAGCGTTGACGATGGCTTCGATTTCCTCGCCTTCGCTGTCATCGCAGACCAGCACCTCCAGGGCTTCATAGGTCTGGCCGAGGGCGCTGTGCAAGGCCATGGCAAAGAACCGTGGGCTGTAGGCAGGGATGACGATACTGACGAGAGGCTTTTCGTTCACGTTGGCGACCTTGCAAAAAAAAGTGCGCCGCACCTGACGGTGGCGGCGCACGATTGGCTACGCATGCAGCGCTATCAGATGTAGTTGACCAGCGACAGACCGGCGACCTTGGCATATGCCTGCAACGAGGCCTGCAGCATGTTGGTCTGCATGGTCAGGCGGATCATCACTTCGGCCGGATCGCTTTCGCGGATCGAGCTCTGGGTCTTGGTGTTCTCCGCGCCCAGCGCCGAGTTGGTCTCGGCCTGCACGTCCAGCGCCTGACCACGGCCACCGATCGAGGCGATCGACGAAGTGACCTGGTTGGTGGCGCTGCCGATGTTGCCGATGGCCGAGTCCAGCGCAGCCTTGAACGTCTGCGCCGCCGCCGGGTCACCGTCGATCGGGGTGCTCAGCGCAGCGCGCAGCTGGCTGATGGTATCGAGTACATTCTGGGTCTGGTGGGTGTCGACCTTGACGGCAAACGAATCACCGGCACTTGGCGCCCCGGACAGGTCGAACTGCACACCGAGTACCGTGGCGCTGGTACCGCTCAGGGTGCCCGTGGAGATCGGCCGGCTGCCGTCGCTGACCGGCGCAGTGTACAGCTCGAAGTCGGTGGCGCTGGTGAACTTGAGCACCGCGCCTTCGGGGAAGGCAGCCTTGTACGCCGCCTGGTCGACCACCGAGCTACCGGTGATCTGTACCGACGAGGCATTACCCGGGCTGCGGCTGCTGCCGATCTGGTCGGCCTTGGAGGTCAGGCTGAAGGTGTGGCCGGCAATGGCCGCATCCGGGTCGGCTTGGTCACCGGCCTTGAAGCTGATGTCCAGGCGCAGGTCGACGCCACGGAAGCTGATTTCGGTGTTGTCGCCGTTCGGGTCGAACTTGCCGCCCTGGGTGGCTTCGAGGGTGACGTCGTTGCCGTTGGCATCGGTGATCTTGAACTGGGTGCTGCTGACGAACTCGATGCTGTACGGCTCGCCGCTGCGGAAGCGGTCGTTGTAGGTGGCGCTGCCGGAAACCTGGCCGTTGGACAGGCTGACCCGGCCATCATCGGTGGCCGGTGCCGTCAGCCGGGTTTCGCTGCGGCTGGTGTTCAGCGCCTGCTCGAAGGCATCGTAGCCGGTTTCGTTGGCCGCCAGGCTGAGCATGTCGCCGACCTGCAACTTCAGCTGCGACTGGTCGCCCTGGTAGGAGTAGGTGCCATCGGCATTGCGCACGTACGGCTGGGTGTCGCCCTTGGAACCGGAGAAGATGTACTTGCCGTTCTCGTCCTTGCTGTTCATCAGGGTGAACAGCTGCTGCTCCAGCGAGTCCAGTTCGGCGGCATTGGCCTTGCGGTCGTCGTCGGTGAAGCCGGCGTTGCCGGAGCTCACCGCCAGTTCGTTGACCCGCTGCAGGATGGTGCCGATGGACTTCAGGGTGCTTTCGGCAGTACCCAGGGCATTGCGCACATTGACGATGTTGTCGCCGTACTGTTCGAGCATGTTCTGCTGCTGCTCGAGCTGCAGCAGGCGGGCGGCGCCAACCGGGTCGTCCTTGGCCGAGCGCACGCGAATGCCATCGGTGGCTTCCTGCTGGGTCTTCACCGAGTTGGCGAAGTTGCGCTGGTAGTTGGCCTGGTTGGTGTTGTAGAACTGCGAAGTGGAGATGCGTACGCTCACGATCTACGGCTCCTTAAAGACTGTTGATCAGGGTGGCGAAGGTTTCCTGGGCCGCCTTGATGATCTGCGACGACGCGGTGTAGTACTGCTGGAACTTGATCAGGTTGCCGGTCTCTTCGTCGACCGACACCCCCGACAGGCCGTTGCGGCTGTCCAGTGCAGAGGTATGCAGGGCCGAGGTGGCATCGCTGTCCATCTGTGCCTGGCCAGCCTTGCCGCCAACGTTGGAAACCAGCTTGGCATAGGCGTCGGTGAAGCTGATGCCCTTGCCGTTGGTCCCCACCTCGACCGTGGGCTTGGTCTGCAGGTCGATCACCGATTGGGCGTTGCGGTTGTCTGCGGAGCCGGCGCCGGTCAGCGCCACGGTATAGCTGTCGCCGTTCTTCGGGGCGCCCGAAACGCTCATCTCGAAGGTGAAGTCGCTACCCAGCGGGTTGCCGCTGCCATCGACCATCGGCACCGACAATTGCAGCTTGTTTTCCTGGCCGGGGATGATCGTACCGCTGCCGATGCTGTTGCCCTTGGCATCGTACAGGGTATAGGCCTGGGGCGACGTGCTGTCGTCACCGAACACCAGCTTGACCGGGGTGGAATACTTCAGCCCGGTCTGCAGCTGCGAGCGCTGGGTGGCGTCATAGATGTCCATTTCCGAGGTCAGCGTCGGCTGGGTGATCACCCCGGTGCCTTTGTTCCCCGCGCCACTGGTGGCGGTCAGCGGTGCAGCGAGTGCCAGGCGCTTGGGGTCGGTGAGCACGGTTTCGATGCCGGCCGCAGCGTTGCGGGTCGGGGTGATCTTGAAGCTGTCGCCGGCACTCAGGCCACCACCGTTGAGCGACAGGGTGAAGCCGTCGATCACCGGCGGCGGCGTGTCACCGAGGTCGAAGCTGCCCATGTCGGTGCCTTCAGGCAACTTGCGCACGCTGTAGCCAGTGGCGCTGGTGAAGGTCACCTGGTAATCGCTGGTGGTCAGCTTGCCGGTGTCCTTGATGGTCACGTCGAGGTTGCCGGAGCCGGCGCTGTTGCCGGACTTGGCAATACTGCGCTGGCTGACCGCCGCGGCGCTGTTGATGTCGCCGAACAGGGTGGCGCCGAAGTTACCGTTCTTGTCGATACCCTGCGCCAGTTGGCTGTTGATCGCGTCCGCCACCACCAGGGCCACGCGGCCCAGCTCGTTGAGCGCCGGATCGAGGGTTTCCTTGCGGTAGCGGATCAGGCCACCCAGCTCGCCCCCGCTGGTGGTGCTGGTGATGTCCATCTTGGTCGAGCCGCGGTTGAGGATCAGGCTCATGCGGGTCGGGTCGGTCGCGCTCGGCTCCACGCCCAAGGTCTGGGTGGTCTTGCCCAGTACCAGGGCCTGGCCGTTTTTCAGGTAGACGTCGTAGTTGCCATCACGCTCCACCACATCGGTGCCGACCAACTTGTTCAGCTCACGCACGGCGCCATCGCGCTGGTCGAGCAGGTCGTTGGGCTGGCCGGAGATCGAGGTGACGCGAGAAATCTGGTCGTTGAGGTCAGCGATGGTCTTGGTCAGGTTGTTCACCTGATCGGCGATCGCCGCCATGTTGGAGTTGATGTTGCTGTTCTGCTGGTTGAGCTGCGCCGACAGCGTGTTGAAACGCTTGCTCAGGGACTGCGCGCTGGTCAGCAGCAGTTGCCGCGAGGCGTCCTCGGTCGGTTTGGCCGCGGCATCCTGCAGCGTACTGAAAAAGCTCTGCAGCGCGGCGGTGATGCCGGTATCGCTGCTGGACAGGGCGGTATCCAGCGGAGTGATCTGGTTCAGGTACGAGGCGGCATCGCTGCTCAACGACGTGGTGCTGCGCAGCTGGTTTTCCAGAAATGCGTTATACACCCGGCGGACATCGGCCAGCGTGGTGCCGGTGCCGATGAACACCTGGCCGACCTGCTGGCCACCCTTGGTCTTCTGCACATTCTGCTGGCGTGAGTAGCTTTCGACATCGGCGTTGGCAATGTTGTTACCGAGGGTGTACATCCCCGATTGCGCGGCGCCAAGCCCCGACATACCAATGTTGATCAGACTCGCCATGGTTCCATGCCCTTAAAGTTTTGTTGCGGTACCGAGCATCGCGTAGTGCTCGTACGACTTCATCTGTCTTGCGATCTGCGAGATCTTGCTGGCGTAATTCGGGTCGGTGGCGTACCCGGCCTTTTGCAACTCTTGCACGAACTGTTCTGGTTTATCGGCGGCCTTCACCGCATCTTGATAGCGCGAATTGTTCTGTAACAAGCTGACCAGGTCGTGGAAGCTGTCCTGGTACGAGTCGTAGGAACGGAACGCTGCCGTTTCCTTGACGAACTGGCCATCGCGGAACTCGCTGGTGATCGCCCGCGCCGAATCGCCCTGCCAGTTGCCGCTGGCCTTGATGCCGAACAGGTTGTGGCTGCTGCTGCCATCGCTGTTGCGCATGACCGACTTGCCCCAGCCGGTTTCCAGCGCCGCCTGCGCCACCAGGTAGCGCGGGTCGATGCCGATGCGCTTGGCCGCCTGTTCGGCCATCGGCAGCATGGTGGCAACGAATTCGTCGCTGTCGGCGAAGGCCTTTTTCGGTGCCAGCGGTGGCTGGGCCACAGCGCGCCCGAGGATGCGCAGGCCGTTGTCCGGCACGGCAAAGGTCTTGGCCACCTGCTGGCCGTCGCGAGCCGGCACGGCAGCGTTGTTGGTGGTGGCGGCCGACGGCACGATGCCGGCCAGCAGGCGATCGGTGACCCTGCTCGGCAGCGCCAGGCGCCGCGAATTGAGCGCGGCCACATCGTTGCGGCCGGCATTCGCCTGGGCGACATGCACAGGCTCGGCGACCTTGTTGCCCCACAGCGTCGGGGCGTTGCCCTCGATGCGCGGGAACGGGCTGGTGTTGGCCGGCGCGCCCTTGTTCTTCGACAGCTGGCGCACCAGCACGTCCTGCAGGCCGATCCCCCCGCCTTCGCGGGACATGCTCACGGCCAGCTGCTGGTCGTACATGTCACGGTACTGCTTCACCGTCTCGGTGTTCATCGGGTTGTCGTCGGCCAGCACGTCGCTGGCCTTGCGCGAGGCCTTGAGCATTTCGCTGATGAACAGCGATTCGAACTCCTGCGCCACCTTGCGCACGTTGGCGTCGCTGTCGCGGTCGCCGTGCTTGAGCGAACTCAGGCGGTTGAGGTCGGTGTAGGCACCGCTGTCGGCGCTGCCGGAAACCAGGCTTTTGCTGTTCATCGGCAGCGTCCTCAGATCACGATCAGGTCGGCCTGCAAGGCGCCGGCCTGTTTCAGGGCTTCGAGGATCGCCATCAGGTCGCTGGGCGCTGCACCTACCTGGTTTACCGCGCGGACGATTTCATCCAGCGTGGTGCCCGGGCCGAACTTGAACATCGGCTTGGCTTCCTGCTCGGCGTTCACCCGCGAGCGCGGCACCACCGCGGTCTGGCCATTGGAGAACGGCCCCGGCTGGCTGACGATCGGGTCTTCGGTGATGGTCACGGTCAGGCTGCCGTGGGTCACCGCCGCCGGCGACACCTTGACGTTCTGGCCGATGACGATGGTGCCGGTACGCGAGTTGATGATCACCTTGGCCACGGCCTGGCCCGGGTCGATCTCGAGGTTTTCCAGGATCGACAGGTAGTCGACGCGCTGGCTCGGGTCCATCGGCGCGGTGACCCGCACCGAACCGCCGTCCACGGCCTGGGCCACGCCAGGGCCGAGCAGCTCGTTGACCTTGTCGACAATGCGCTTGGCCGTGGTGAAGTCGGGGCGGTTGAGGTTCAGGGTCAGGCTGTTGCCCTGGTTGAAGCCGCTCGGCACCGCCCGTTCGACGCTGGCGCCACCCGGGATGCGACCAGCCGACGGAACGTTGACGGTGATCTTCGAACCATCCCGGCCCTCGGCATCGAAGCCGCCGACCACCAGGTTGCCCTGGGCGATGGCGTAGACGTTACCGTCGATACCCTTCAGCGGCGTCATCAGCAGGCTGCCGCCGCGCAGGCTCTTGGAGTTACCGATGGAGGACACGGTAATGTCCACCACCTGGCCCGGCTTGGCGAAGGCCGGCAGGTCGGCATGCACCGACACCGCCGCGACGTTCTTCAACTGCACGTTGCCGGAGCCGGCCGGTACCTTGATGCCGAACTGCGAGAGCATGTTGTTGAAGGTCTGCAGGGTGAACGGCGTCTGGGTGGTCTGGTCACCCGTGCCGTTGAGCCCCACCACCAGGCCATAGCCGATCAACTGGTTGGAACGCACGCCAGAAATGCTGGCGATGTCCTTCAGGCGCTCGGCTTGGGCACCGAACGCGCAGGACAGGAGCAGGGTCGCGGCAATCAGCTGCCTTACGTAGAACATGTTCATCCGTACTCAGAAGGGCCAAAGCGGACTGATGAAGAAGCGGTCCAGCCAACCGGGCTGGCTGGCATCGGCGAACGAACCGGTGCCCGAATAGGTGATGCGCGCATCGGCCACCCGGGTGGACGGCACGGTGTTGTCGGTGGCGATGTCATCGGCACGGATCAGCCCGGCGATACGCACCAGCTCTTCACCGGTATTGAGGGTCATCCACTTTTCGCCGCGCACGGCGATGATGCCGTTGGGCAGCACCTCGGCCACGGTGACGGTGATCGAGCCGGTCAGGGTGTTGCCCTGGGTGGCCTTGCTGTCACCCTTGGTGGTGCGATCGCCGCTGTAACCCGCCTCCAGCGACAGGTCGCCGCCGCCGAACGGGTTGTTGGTGTTCGGGTTGGCGCCAAACAGCGAGGTCAGGCCGATGTCGGCCTTGCTGTTCTTCTGGATCTGCGAGCCGGCGTTCTTGCTCGCCGAAGTGCGTTCGTTGAGGGTGATGGTGATGATGTCACCCACGCGGAACGCCTTGCGATCGGTGTACAGGCTCTGCTCGAAACCGGCCTGGTAGATCGAACCGTTGTTGGCTGCAGCCGGCAGCGGGGTGCGCGGCAGGACCGGCGCGTAATACGGGTCGTTCGGCTTGGGCGTCGGCGCGACGCAACCTGCCAGCACGACCGCCCCCCCCAGGGCGAACACAGACAACAAACGCTTCATGACACTTACCTCACGGTGTAACGGGAGTAGAACCTGCACTAGGGCTTAGAGCTGCTGGGTTACGAACGACAGCATCTGGTCAGCGGTGGAGATGACCTTGGAGTTCATCTCGTAGGCACGCTGGGTGGTGATCATGTTCACCAGTTCTTCCACGGTGCTGACGTTGGAGTTCTCCAGGGTCTGCTGCAGCGTGGTACCAAAGCCGTTCAGGCCCGGGGTGCCGACTTGCGGCGCACCACTGGCGGCGGTTTCCAGGAACAGGTTGTCGCCAATTGCCTGCAGGCCGGCCGGGTTGATGAAGTCGGCGGTCTGGATGTTGCCGATCACCTGCGCTGCCGGGTTGCCGGCGGTAGTGATCGACACGGTGCCGTCCTGGCCGACGGTGAAGGTCTGGGCGTCATTCGGCACCACGATCGCCGGTTCCAGGGCAAAACCCTGGGCGGTGACGATCTGGCCATCGGAGTTCAGGTGGAAGGTACCGTCACGGGTATACGAAACCGTGCCATCCGGCTGCAGCACCTGGAAGAAGCCACGGCCGTTGACCGCCATGTCCAGCGGGTTTTCCGTGGTCTGCAGGCTGCCGGTCTGGAAGTTCTTCTGCGTGCCGACGATGCGCACACCGGTACCGACCTGCAGGCCGGACGGCAGTTCGCTGTCCTGGGTGGACTGCGCACCTGGCTGGCGCTTGATCTGGTACAGCAAGTCCTGGAACTCGGCGCGATCACGCTTGAAGCCGGTGGTCGAGACGTTGGCCAGGTTGTTGGAGATGACCGTCAGGTTGGTGTCCTGGGCGGACAGGCCGGTTTTAGCGACCCAAAGAGCCGGAAGCATGTAAGTTCTCCTCGTGCGCCTGTTTTACGGCACCCGTTCAAAAGTGATTAGCCGATTTGCAAAACACGCGCCATGGCTTCGTCGCCTTCCTTGGCCGCGTTCATCATCTTGACGTGCAGTTCGAATTGACGGGACAGCGCCAGCACCGAGGTCATTTCCTCCACGGCGTTGACGTTGCTGCCCTCCAGGAAGCCCGACACCACCCGCACATTGACGTCGGCGGCGGCTGGCTGGCCGTCCTTGGTGTGGATCAGCCCGTCCAGGCCCTTGGTCAGGCCTTTGCTGTCCGGGTTGACCAGCTTGATACGGTCGACCTCGGCCATCACCCGTGGGTCTTCACCCATGGAGCGGATGCTGATGGTGCCGTCGGCGCCGACTTCAACCTTCTGCTCTGGCGGGATGGCAATAGGGCCACCGTTACCGATCACCGGCATGCCGTTGCCGGCACGCAGCACGCCAAGCGCGTCGATATTCAGGCTGCCGGTACGCACATAGGCTTCGCTGCCGTCGGGTGCCTGCACGGCAATGAAGCCCTTGCCGGTCACCGTCACGTCCAGGTCGCGCCCGGTTTCAACCATCGGCCCTTCGCTGAAGTCGGTGGCCGGGCGTTCGGTCATGGCAAAGGCACGCGCCGGAAAGCTGTCGCCGAACACCGGCATCGAGCGCGCCTGCTCCAGGTCACGCTGGAAACCATTGGTGGAAATGTTCGCCAGGTTGTTGGCGTGGGCCTTCTGCGCCAGCGCGTTCTGGCTGGCGCCGGTCATGGCCACGTAAAGCATCTTGTCCACAGTCATCCTCCGCTGCACTGGCGATCGTTTGCCGCTCGCCGCTGCTGTGCAGGCTCTAAAGCAAGTTCCGAACCAACTTTTCGAAATCAGCAAAAAGCCCGTAATTACGGGCTTTTGCGGGGTTTTGCCGAAGCGCGGACGCCGGTTATCCGGCGCCGGGTTGCCGATTGCGGCAAGCCTGCAGCAACGTCTTCGCAGGCAAACCGGCGAACACGTCGGCCAGGTCAAGGCTCGCGGCAGGCGCCATTGGTGAAGGGCCCGGCAAACTTCTTCCAGCCCTCCCCCGGCGGCCACTGCGAGCACACCAGGCGCCCATCCACCTGGCTTTCCCAGCGCCACCACGGCGCGGTGCCAGCCTGGGCCTGGTACAGGCACGCTGCAGCAATCAGCGCGACAAGCAGTTTGTTCATGGAGCCCCCTGCAAAAACGACGAACCCCTTCATGACAAAGGGGTTCGCCCGCACACGCTCAGCCAGCGACCATCAGGTCATCTGGATGATGGTCTGCATGATGGTGCTTTCGGTGGAGATGGTCTTGGCGTTCGCCTGGTAATTGCTCTGCGCCTTGATCAACTCGACCAGCTCCTGGGTCAGGTTGACGTTGGAAGCTTCCAGCGAGTTGGACTCGACGCTGCCCAGGGTACCGGTCTTCGGCGCATCGATACCCGGAATGCCGGACGTGTAGGTCTCGGTCCAGCGGGTACCACCGATCTGCTGCAGGCCCTGCTCGTTGGCGAAGCTGGCCAGCGCAACCTGACCGATGGCGCGGGACTGCTGGTTGCTGAAGCTGGCGAACAGCACGCCGGTGGAGTCGATGCTCAGGCTCGACAGGATACCGGTGGCATAACCATCCTGGGACTGCGACATGCGCGCGGTCTCGGTGTTGTAGGAGGTGGTGCTGTTCATCGACAGGCGCATGCCATCGGCATTGCCTGCGGCGCCGTTGGCGATCCAGTTACCCGCCGAGTCTTCCACCGCAGGTACCCAACCGGTCATGGTGAAGGTGTTGTTGGTCACGGTGAACGACGAGCCCGCCGGGTGGCCGGTGTTGTCGGCCGTCATGCTCTTGACCGAGCCATCGCTGTTGAAGCTGATGGTGCCGGTCAGCGGCGCGGTGGAAGATGGGTCGAACGGGTTGCGCCCATCCACCAGGGTGTACATGGTCCACTCATTGGTGCCGGTCTTGCGGTAGAACTGCTCCATGGTGTGCTCGTTGCCCTGGCTGTCGTACACCTTGGTCGGGAAGGACTTGGTGTAGGTCTTCTGGTCAGCCGGGTCAAACGGCAGGTTCGGCACCATCGCGCCAGTACCATCGTCGACTTCCAGGGGGATATCGGCGGCCGAAGAGTTCAGGTTGATGCCCTGGTCGATCAGCGACGTGGCCTTTGGCTGCAGCGCCGAGGTATCGATCTGCAGGTCGCTCAGCACGCCCTTCTGGATCTTGCCATTCGAGTCTGCGGCATACCCCTGCAGGCGCAGGCCATCCGAGGTCACCACGAAGTTGTCCTTGCTGGCCTGGAACGCACCGGCACGGGTGTAGACGCGCGAGCCGTTGTCGGACAGCACGAAGAAGCCCTGGCCCTGGATGCCCATGTCCAGCACGTTGCCGGTGTTGTTGACGTCACCCTGGGTGAACTGCTGGGACACGGCCGCCAGACGCACGCCGTTACCCACCTGGTTCTTGCCCACGCCGAGGCGGTTGGCGCCGGCGTAGACATCGGCGAACTCGGCACGCGACGACTTGAAGCCGGTGGTGTTGACGTTGGCGATGTTGTTGCCGGTGACATCCAGTTGCTTGTTTGCTGCGTACAGACCGCTAAGGCCGATATTGAAAGACATGAATTCGCTCCTTTTGCCGCACTAATGGGCCTTAGATACCGATGGTTTGCACGTCGGAGAGGGATACTTTGCCAACGCCAGCGAGGTTCAACACCATTTCACCGCCGGAGCTGAAGCTGACGCTGGTCACCTTGGCAGGCAACAGAGTGTTCATCTGCACCGCCTTGCCATCCACCGTGGTGCTGGCGGTGAAGGTGTAGGTACCCGGGTCGACCTTCTCGCCGCTATTGTTGGTACCGTCCCAGATGAAATCGGCGTAACCGGCTTTCTGCTCGCCCAGCTCGATGGTCTTGACGGTGTTGCCGTCCTTGTCCTTGATGGTGATCTTCGCTTCGCCGATGGCTTGCGGCACCACGAACTGCGCATTGAAGCTTTCGCTGGTGTCGACGATAGCCTTGTCGTTCTGCACCACCACCGAGCGACCGACCAGCGACGACGCCTGCAGCGCCTGGGACGAGGCCATGGCACTGGTAATGGCACTGACCGATTCGTTCAGCGAGGTGATGCCTTCGAGGCTGCTGAACTGCGCCAACTGGGCAACGAATTCACCGTTGTCCTGCGGGTCCAGCGGGTTCTGGTGCTGCATCTGGGTCACCAGCAACTGCAGGAAGGCATCCTTGCCGAGCGAGTCGGTGCCGGTCTTGGATGCGGTGTCCACGGTCTTCTTGGTGTTGGTACCCACACCCGACGCCGCAAGCACTTCGTTGAGATTCACGCCGGTAGTATCGATTGCCATGGTCTGGTTTCCTTATCACTGACCCAGGGTCAGGACTTTCTGCATCATGCTCTTGGCCGTGTTCATCAGCTCGGCATTGGTCTGGAACGCACGGCTGGCGGAAATCATGTCAGCCATTTCCTCGACCACGTTGACGTTCGGGTAGTAGACATAGCCGTCCTTGTTCGCCGCCGGGTGGTTCGGCTCGTAGCGGGCCTCCAGGTTGCTCTGGTCCTCGACGATGCCTTTTACCTGCACGCCCTGCCCGGCTTCGCCCTGGTCCTCGAACAGCGACTGGCTGCTGCCGGCCTGCGCCTCCTGGAAGGTCGTGGCGAACACCGGGTGGCGGGCGCGGTAGGTCTGGTCGATGCTCGAGGACACGGTCTCGGCGTTGGCGATGTTCGAGGCAACGGTGTTCAGGCGCGTGTTCTGCGCGCTCATGCCGCTACCGGCAATGTTGAAGACACTGGAAAGGGACATGGTCATTCTCCCCGCAGGGCCGAAACCAGCCCTTTGAATTTACTGTTGAGCAAGGTGAAGCTGGCCTGGAAGCCGAC
>MTEX01009165.1_pt1 | contig 37249 bp, 30 predicted proteins | sample 1042691 | NCBI WGS metagenome assembly MTEX01 (sample SAMN06185810, study PRJNA358809) | soil metagenome | isolation source: soil biostimulated with molasses as carbon source | place: India | collected 2015-05-23
CCGTAGCCGACATGGCCGGTGTCGGTGCGCACGATGACCACGATGTCCTCCACCGTGTCGACCGTGCGCAGGGCCGTCTTGAAGGCGGTTTTCAGCGGCACGCGCAGCATGCCGAACTGGATCTCGGTGATTTTCATGGGGGCCTTAGGGGCGGATTCTCTGGATGCTGTAGATGCGGTCGATGAAGGTCTTGTCGCCGCCGGCCAGCAGGGGTTCCAGCGGAGTCACCGACACGGCGTTGAGCGAGGCGCGCACCAGTTGGCCGCGGCCATCCTTGTAGGTGATGCCGGTGGTGTCGTGGATCAGGTAGGTCTGGCCGTTCTCCTTGCCGATCACCATCATCACGTGGCCGGGGATGTAGATCAGATCGCCGACCTGCAGATCGCGGACGACCTTCATGCGCGCGGCGCGATCGTCCTTGTCGGTGAAGGCGATGCGGTTGAGTGCCGGGCTCACGCCCTGATCGCTGGTGTTGCGGGGCAGCTCCACGCCGAAGCTGCGATAGACCTCGGACACGAAGCCGCTGCAGTCGCGGGTGTTGTACGAATGACCCCAGCCATAGCGTTCGCCCAGGAACTTGAAGCCCTGCCGGAGCAGGTTGGCACGCGTGAGCGGCAGGTATTCGGTGCCGACGTCGGCGTTCTTCGGCAGCAGCGCCGGCACCAGTTCCAGCTTCCCTCCGGCACCGCGAACCGGCAACTGGATGACCCACGACGTATACGGATGCTGGCCATTGACCGGCTTGTCGGCCGGCCAGTCGGTCAGCAGCGGCACGCGCACGCCCATGTCCAGTTGCAATTCGGACACGCCGGGCTGTTCCGGCGTATGCACGGTATGCACGGTCGGTCCGGTGACGATGAGGGTGGGCGTGCGGTGAGCGTAGCCGAAGACCTGGTCGCGCGGGCCTTCGGCGAGGTAGGCGCTTTCGATCCAGGCCGCATACAGCGGACTGATCACGAACGACCATTGCCGATCGCGGCTCTCATGCAGGATCACCACCGGCGTGCCGGGGAACAGCGCGCTTTCCTGGAAGCGATCGATGTCGGTGTCGCCCGGTTCGCGGAACACCCGCAGGCGGGTGGGAAACGTGCGCAGGTCGGCGCGCCGCACCACCAGCGCGTAGCGTGCGTCGGTCTGCGCCGGCAATGCGTCCAGCGCGGTGTTGGCGACGATGCCGTCGAGGGTGGCCTTGTCGATGGCCTGGCCCTTCACGTCGTACAGCGTGCGGCCGGGCGCGCTGGACAGTTTCCCGACCCATGCGCGCACGTCCTCGGCGCCGAAGCGCGCCGGCAATCCCTCGACGTCGTGGACCGACCGGTCGAGTTGGTGCAGGCGCCCGTTCTGGGCGGCGATGGCCTGCCGATCCAGGACGACCTGATCGGGCTGGGAAAGCTTGTCGATCCAGTACTGCGGATCCAGGTGGCGGTCTTCCACCCCGATGACGGCGTGGGCCGGTACCGGCAGCGTGGCGGCCGGTTCGCGGGCCAGCAGTCCGCCCGCCGGCAGGACCAGCAGGACCGAGAGCAACAGGGTTGTCGCCGTGCGGATGGCCGGGCGCACCGCCCGGGAAGCGAATGTGGACGCGGCAGGGCGCCGGACCGGACCGGTGTTCTGTTTCATTTGCCTCCCCTCGGAACGGATGCGACGGCCAGGCGTTGCACGAAGCGCAATCCGCCGGGCCGGTTCCGAGGAATATTTACTTCTTTTTCCGAAAGATTCAAGAATAAATTATTGACCGGGTTCTCCGGTCGTGTTACACAACGGTGACCAGTCGGCTGAGGGGCAAGTGATCGACGTGGACGCCAGCGGGGGCCAGCGTAACCATTCCATTCGAAGGGAGCACCGGAGTGCGGGGCGTTCCGTGCGCGTGCGTGCGACTGCATGGCCGATATTACTCCTGATGGCGCTGGGCGCGTCCAGCCTTGCCGCCGAATTGCCGCCGCCCGCGCCGCCGGCCATCGTCGCCCAGGTCGACGCGGGCCGGTTCGCCGAGGCCGAACAGGCCATCGCCCGGGCGCTGGCCCAGCCCGGCCTGGACGATGAACAGCGTGACGCACTGCAATACGAACGCGAGCGCATGCGCCGCATCCGCCTGGATTTCCGGCTCACCGAGGCGGACGTGCAGGCGCAACTGCGCAAGCAGATTCCGGATCTGGAACCGGAGGAATTCGCGGCCTGGGACCAGGCCAACCGCATCGAACGCATGACCATCGATGGCGAGAAGCGCTACTTCAGCCGCTCGGTGTCCAACCTCATCCGGTTGTACCCGGAGGTCGCCGCGCGCCGCGCGCCGCCGGTCAAGCCGTTCTCCGAGGGACCGTTCGAACGACTGCATCCGCATCACCGCGAAGCGCTCGCGCAGGCGCGCGCCACCGGTGCCAACAGCGTCGCGCCGCGCCGGCTTCGGGTCACCCAGTCGCTGGTGGTGAAGCCGGACGCCGTGCCCGCCGGTGAAACCGTGCGCGCGTGGATTCCCTATCCGCAGGCGATCCCGGGCCAGCAGGAGCAGATCCGGTTCGTCGGCAGCGTGCCGGCGAAGTCGTCGATCGCGCCCGAAGGTACGCCGCAGCGCACGGTCTATATGGAACAACCCGCGCAGGCCGGCCAGCCGACGCGCTTTTCCATCAGCTACGAACTGACCATCCACGCGCGTCGTTTCGACCTGGACCCGGAAAAGGTGGTGCCCGCGGCGCCGACGCCGGAGCTGGCGCCCTATCTGGCCGAACGCGGCCCGCACATCGTGTTCACCGACGACATCAAGCGTTTCTCCGCGCAGGTGGTGGGCGACGAGAAGAATCCGTACCGCATCGCGAAGAAACTGTTCGACGCGGTGGACCGCATTCCCTGGGGCGGTGCGCGCGAATACTCCACCATTTCCAACATCAGCGACTACGCGCTGCATTCGGATCATGCCGACTGCGGACAGCAGACGCTGCTGCTGATGACGCTGCTGCGCTACAACGGCATTCCCGCACGCTGGCAGTCGGGCTGGACCTACTCGGACGAGGCGGTCGGCTACGACAACATGCACGACTGGGGCTGGATGTACCTGGCGCCTTACGGCTGGGTGCCGATGGACGTCACCACCGGCGCCCTGCAGAGCGACGATCCCGGCCTGCGCGATTTCTATTTCGGCGGGCTCGACGCCTATCGCATCAGTTTCAACGACGACTTCTCGCGCCCGCTGGTGCCCGCCAAGCAGCACTTCCGCTCGGAAACGGTGGATTCGCAGCGCGGCGAGGCCGAGTGGCGCGGAGGCAATCTCTATTTCGATCAATGGGACTACCAGTTCGAATGGACCATGCTGCCCCTGGAGGGCGGCAACCACTAACCGGGCGGGATCACTTCAACACCTAGCAGGAGAGAGCGGGGATGAACGGCAAGACCTTGAAGAAAGCAGCGCTATGTATCGCGCTGGGCACATGCATCGCGTCGATGGCGCCGATGGTGATGGCGCAGAGTGTCACCGGTGCCGTGGCGGGCCGCGCCAATGCGGGCGACACGATTACGTTGACCAATCCGGCCACCGGCCTGAGCCGCACGGTCACCGTCAGTGCCGACGGCAGCTACCGCCTCAGCCAGTTGCCGATCGGCAATTACCAACTGCAGGTCAAGCGCTCCGGCGAGAACGTGGGCACGCCCATCGCGGTCGAGGTGTCGCTGGGCGGCACGACCACCGTCAACGTGGGCAATGAAGGCGGGCTGGTGAACCTGGATGCACTGCAGGTCGTGGGTTCGCGCGTCGTCAACCGCGTGGACGTGCGCTCGGTCGAATCGGCGACCAACATCCGCCGCGACGAGATCGCCCGCCTGCCGGTGGACCAGAGCCTGGCTTCGGTCGCGTTGCTGGCGCCGGGCGTAGTGTCCTCGGGTGCGACCTTCGGCGGCCTGACCTTCGGCGGATCATCCGTGGCCGAGAACGCCGTCTACATCAATGGTCTCAATGTCACCGACCCGTATCGTCGCCAGGGCTTCTCCTCGGTTCCGTTCAATTTCTACGAGGAATTCCAGATCAAGACAGGCGGCTACTCCGCCGAGTTCGGCCGCAGCACCGGCGGCGTGATCAACGCGGTCACGCGTTCCGGCAGCAATGAATTCCAGGCCGGCGCCGTGGTGACGCTGGAACCGGCAGGCTGGGCCGCTTCCAAGGAAAACCATTTTCATCGCGACGGCACCGATGATGAGCGCAGCCTCACCAGCCGGGACAGCAATCCCCTGTACAAGACCAACGTCTGGGCATCGGGTCCCATCCTGAAGGATCGCCTGTTCTTCTTCGCGATGTATGAAATGCGCGACAGCAGGCCGAAGGACATCGACCGGAACGAAGCCGCCTATACCGACAGCGACAACGATTTCTGGGGCGCCAAGCTGGACTGGCAGATCTCGGACAATCACCTGCTGGAACTGCTGGCGTTCTCCGACAAGGCGGACTCGACGACCACTTATTACACGTATGACTGGGATACCGGGCAGCGGGGTACGTGGAATGGCGACGGCACCAGCGGATCGGGGGGCGACAACTGGTCGGTGACGTATACCGGTCACTTCGGCAACAATTTCACCGCCAAGGCCATGTATGGCGAGAACAAGCGGCGTGCGGTCAACAGCTCGTCGGTGCAGGACGTCTGCAGCATCGTCACCCTAGCCAACAGCTATACCAGCACCTTCGGCGATCTGGACGGCCGCGAAGGCTGCTATCCGGGGAGCAGCGGCATCACCAACCGCTGGGACAAGCGCGAAGCGGCGCGGCTGGATTTCGAATGGACGCTGGGCGACCACCTGCTGCGCTTCGGTGCCGACCGCGAAATCATGGATTCCGTCAGCTCCACGATCTATCCGGGCGATGGCGTGAGCTACCAGGCGCAGGCTCTTGGCCCCAACGCCACCCTGCCCAACGGCGCGACCGTTCCGGATGGCGTGCTCATGACCATCGATGCGCGCCGTTACATCACGGGTGCTCCCGTCAGCACGGAAGCCAAGGCGATCTACGTCGAGGACAACTGGAGCATCACGCCGAACCTGCTGCTCAACCTGGGTGTGCGTTTCGATGCCTTCCACAACAAGCTGGCTTCGGGCGCGACCTTCGCCAAGGCCGATTTCTCCGACATGATTTCCCCGCGCTTCGGTTTCAGCTGGGACATGAAGGGGGATGGCACCACCAAGGTGTTCGGCAACGCGGGCCGCTATTACATCCCGCTGACCAACAAGCTGACCGATTACTTCGGCGGCGGAACGATCGACGAGCACACCTACTACGTCCTCAACGGTTGGACGGAACGCGTCCATCCGGTGACCGGCGAGACGTACCTGTACCCCGATCTGGGCCCGCAGATCGGCCCGGTGAACACCGAAGGCAATACGCCGGCGCCCGATGACGTGCGCACGGCGGTTGCGGACAACATCAAGCAGGTCTTCCAGGACGAGTTCATCCTGGGTTTCCAGCAGGCAATCAACGAAGCCTGGTCGTACGGCGTGAACGCGACCTACCGCAAGGTCACCCGCGCCGTGGAAGACGCGCGCATCAACCATGTCGAAGGCTGCCCGTGGTACTCCGGTGACTGGCCGATCATCAATCCCGGCGAGACCACCCGCCTGTGGTGCCCGGACACCAACGATTGGGTCACCTTCGACTCCTCGAAGGACGGCTACAGGGCCAGCGGAAGCGGCGCGATCATGGGTTACAAGAAGCCCAAGCGCACTTACAAGGCGGTCGAGTTCCAGGTGGACCGCGCCTGGGACGACAAGTGGGCGTTCAACGCCAGCTACCTGTGGTCGAAGTCCGAGGGCAACATCGAAGGTCCGGTCAATTCGGATACCGGTTACGCGGACACCAACCTGGTGCAGTACTACGATCATCCGGCCGTCAATGAGCGGTACGGCGTGTTGTTCAACGACTATCGCCATCAGTTCAAGTTCCGCGGCAGCTACAAGCTCAACGACATGTGGAGCTTCGGCTCGACGCTGTCGGTGCGTTCGGGCGGCCCCATCACCGCCTTCGGCGTGGTGTGGCCGAACGACAATCGCACGGCGGGCGGCCCCGGCGAGTTCAGCGGTGGTGGCTCGGGCTGGCTGTGCACGGCCAACTGCACCGACTGGCAGACGCGGCAGCTGCAGTACAGCCCGCGCGGTGCGTTCGGCCGCATGCCCTGGATCTGGGACCTGGGCGCCAGCGTTGTCTGGACCCTGCCGGTCGAAGGCGTCGACCTGACCGCGCGCCTGTCCGTTTACAACCTGCTCAACAACCAGAAGGTGATCAACGTGCACTCCCGCTATGAAAGCGCGCCGGGCGTACGGATGCCCTACTTTGGCGAGGGCACGGTCTGGCAGGCACCGCGCTACACGCAGTTTGTCGTGACCTACAACTTCTGAGTCACCCGCGGGCGCTCCGGATCCGTCCGGGGCGCCCGTGTGCGGTACGGAACGAGCGGATGCCAACAACCAGACGACACTTGACCTCCCTCCTTCCCTGCCTGCTGCTGGCGGGGATTTCTTTTTCCGCGATGGCCATCGAACGCGAGCGGGCGGACGCCGCCGTGGACGAGACAGTGGCCCGTTACCGGTTGCCGGGCATCGCGGTCGGCATCATCGAAGACGGCAAGGTCGTCTACCAGCGCACCGAGGGCGAACTTGCTGCGGGGAGCGGGCAGCGCATCGATGCCGACACGCTCTTCAAGATCGCGTCCAACACCAAGGCGATGACGGCCGCGGTGCTGGCGCGGCTGGTGGACCAGGGCAGGCTGAAGTGGGACGACCCGGTCACGAAGTACCTGCCGGGATTCCGCATGCACGATCCCTGGGTGACGCGGAACATGCAGGTGCGGGATCTGCTGATCCACAACAGCGGTCTGGGGCTGGGCGCGGGGGATCTGATGCTGTGGCCCGAGCCCAACGATTTCACCCGCAAGGACATCATCGCAGGACTCCAGCATCTCAAGCCTACCCACAGCTTCCGTTCGCATTACGCCTACGACAACCTGCTTTACGTGGTCGCGGGCGAAGTGGCGGCGGCGGCCGGCGGCGCGCCCTACGATGTGCTGGTGCGGCGGGAACTGTTCGAGCCGCTCGGGATGACGCGTTGCCAGGTCGGCCAATGGAATCGCGGGCAGGTCGGCAACGTCGCGCAGCCGCACATGCGCACGGAGGACGGCAACACGCCCATCCGCGAGGACGGCGCGGTCGTGCCCGACATCACCTCGATGGCGGCCGGCGGCATCCGATGCAGCCTCAACGACATGCTCGCCTGGATCGGCACGTGGTTGTCGCCGGATCGCCAGCCGGCGTGGCTGAGCGCCGAGCAGCGCCGCGCGGTATGGACCGCGCACATGCCGATGCCGGTGTCCGCGCGGATGCGTGAATGGGACAACAGCCATTTCTCCGCCTACGGTTACGGCTGGCGCCTGTCCGACGTCGACGGGGTTTGGAAGGTCGCGCACACCGGCACGCTGGCCGGCATGTATTCCTCGGTCATCCTGTTGCCGGATCGGAAGGTCGGCATCGTCATCCTGATCAACGGCGAAGGCGAGGATGCGCGATCGGTGTTGGGGCAGGTACTGACCAGGCATTACACCGCGCCGGCCCGGGCCGCGTCGGTCGCCTACTACGCCGATGCGATCGCCGCCGAGGATGCGGCGGTGCCGGAAAACAAGCGCAAGCCGGACACCACGTCGCGTGTGGCCGCGTCCGCCGATGAACTGGTGGACCGACTCGGACGCTATCGCGATCCCTGGTTCGGCGAAGTGTCCCTGTGTCGCCGGGGCGCCGACGTCCGCTTCCGGGCCGTGCGCTCGCCGATGCTGGCGGGGCGCGTGATGAAGGTGGGGGAACGCTGGCTGGTGGACTGGGACGACGACAGCGTCGATGCCGAACCCTGGTTGCAGTTCCATCCGGCGAACGCTGGCGAGCCGCCGCGCATGACGTTGTCGCATGTCGATCCGGATGCGGATTTCAGCTATGACTATGCCGATCTGGATTTCCGGCGGGCAGGTGGGTGTGGCTGACAGACGGCGCGGTTGGCAGGCGGGGTGCATGGCGGCCTGGATCCTGCTGGGCCTCACTGCCGTGCAGGCCGGCGAAGTGAAGGTCTCGGAAGCCACCCGTTTCGATCAGGTCGATCTGGTCGACGTGGGCGCGCTCATTCCGGAAGCCACGCTGGAGATCCGCTATGCCGGCGAGGACAACTTCGTCGGCCGCCCGGTCGAGGGTTACCTGGCGCCGAAGTGCTATCTGCTGCGGCCGGCCGCCGACGCCTTGCGGCAGGTGGCCGCGGATCTGGCGGCCGAGGGCTACCGCCTGCGCCTGTTCGATTGCTACCGGCCGGTGCGCGCGGTGCGCGATTTCGTGCGCTGGGCGCGCGATCCCGCCGATCAGAAAACCAAGCCGCGTTTCTATCCGAATCTGGACAAGTCCAGACTGTTGGACGGCTACATCGCCGAGACGTCCGGCCACAGCCGCGGCGCCACCGTGGATCTCGGACTCGAACGCTGCGAACGCGCGCGCTGCGAACTGCTGGACATGGGCACCGGTTTCGATCGCTTCGACACGCTCGCCAATACCGACGATCCCCGCATCGAAGGCGAGCAGAAGGCCAATCGCCATCGCCTGCGGGACGCCATGCAGCGCCGGGGCTTCCGCAACTATCCGCTGGAATGGTGGCACTACACTTTCCAGCCGGAGCCCACGCCGACCACTGCCTACGACATCCCGGTGCAATGAGTTCGGTTTCCTGGCGTCCGAACCCGCGCGTCGTCGACGTCGTGGTGATGGGATGCGGCATCGTCGGTCTGTCCACGGCCTTCCAGTTGCAGCGGCGCGGTCTGTCGTGCCTGCTCATCGATCCGCGCGGACCGGCCGGCGACGCGTCATACGGCAACGCCGGCGCGGTGTCGGTGGGCAACCTTATGCCGGCTTCGGCGTCGGGCACGGCATGGCCGGCGCTGCGCGGGCTGCGGGATCCGCTGGCGCCGTTCAAGCTGGACACGGGTGCCTGGCCGCACTATGCCGGTTGGCTGTGGCGGTTCCTGCGCGCCGGGCATCCACGCCGGGTGGCCGCCATCGTCGATGCGACCCACGCGCTCAACCGCGCCGCGCGCGGGGCGTGGCTGGAGCTGGCGGAAGCGATCGGCGCGATTGACCTGATCAGTCCCAGCGGCTACCTGCACGTCTACAGCCAGGACGCCGGCTTCGAACGCGCGGCGGCCGCGCGTGCGCACATGCAGCGCAACGGTGTCGCGTTCGATGTGCTGGATGCGGCGGAGCTGCGCGAGCTCGAACCGGGATTGGCCGACTTCGTGCGGCATGGCGTCCTGCAGCGCGATTCCCTGTTCGTGCAGGATCCGGGTGAATTCTGCCGGCGCCTGTTCAACTGGCTGTCCGCGCGCGGGGCGGACATCCTGATCGCCAGCGCGCGCGTGATCGAACGCGAAGGCGAAGGCTACCGGATACGCACGTCGGGCGGCGACGTGCATGCCGATCAGGCGGTGGTGGCCGCCGGTGCGTGGAGTGGCGAACTGCTGCGACCGTTCGGCATCCGCCTGCCGGTGGCGGCGGCGCGGGGTTACCACGCGATGTACCCGCGCCAGGAAGGCATCGTCCGTCGTCCGACGCTATGGGCGGAACGCTACATGGTGGTGTCGCCGATGCGAGGGGGCGTGCGGGTGACGGGCTTCAAGGAAATGACCGCGCCCGGGCGCGCGGCGCGGCCGGCGTTGATCCAGGGACTCGCGCCGCAGGCCCGGCGGCTGTTCCCCGCGCTCGCGGGCCAACCGGTTTCCGACTGGGCCGGCCTGCGGCCGTGCACGCCGGATTCGTTGCCGATCCTGGATCGCGTCGACGACGAACGCATCTTCATCGCCACCGGACATGGCCACCTGGGGCTCACCCAGGGGCCGATCAGTGGCGAGCTGATGGCGCGGTCGATGGTCGGCGAAGGCTCTCCGGTGCCGCTGGCGCCGTACCGGCTCGCCCGCTTCGGCGGCTACGCCCGCGGTTGAGCAGCGGATCAAGCGCCGCCCGGAAATCCCTGTTGGCGCCAGGCCTCGAACACCATCACCGCGACCGTGTTGGACAGGTTGAGACTGCGGTTGTCCGGGCGCATGGGCAGGCGCAGGCGCTGTCCGGCGGGCAGCGCGTCCAGCACTTCCTGCGGCAGGCCGCGGGTTTCCGGACCGAACAGGAAAGCGTCCCCCGGCTGGTAGCGGGGCTGATCGAACCGGACCGTGCCGCGCGTGCTCAGGGCGAACAGCCGGAGCGGCGCGATCACCGCGAGCGCGGCCTCCAGCGAGTCATGGACCTGGAGGTTGGCGTACTCGTGATAGTCCAGTCCGGCGCGGCGCAACTGGCGATCTTCGAGCTCGAAGCCCAGCGGGCGGATCAGGTGCAGCCGCGCGCCGGTGTTGGCGCACAGCCGGATGACATTGCCGGTGTTGGGCGGAATTTCCGGCTGATAGAGCAGGACGTCGAGGGAAAGCGTGGTCATGCGCGGATTCTACGGACCCGCCCCGCGCCTTCCCATGCGCAACCGTGCAAGGCGAGGGATCCGCCGGAATCCGATCCGTTTGCGGGAGCCGGGTGAAGCCGCATCGACCGGATGCGGCTTTGCCGGGAGGCGATCGGGGGATCGCAGGAATCGTGGCCGGATTCGACGGGAATCGACGGACCGGGTGGAGCGGCCTGCGCGCGTCCGGAACGACGGCGCGGCGGAAGAGCGGGTACTGCAGCGACTGGAACGCGCTTTACCGGAGGATGGAACGTGGGAACAACGGGAAACCTGAAACGCTTGCGTGGATCAATCCGGTAATCAGCGCGCGGCCAGTTGTTGGGCCAGCACACCCGCCTGCACGGCGAACTGCTGCAGGTCTTCCGCCGACGGACGCACGGTGATGGTCGGCATGTCGACGATGCTGGCGGTCTGGCTGGCCAGGTAGTACGCCAGATCGCGCGCATCGGGATTCACGGTCACGGCGGGCAGGTTGACCACCTTCACGTCCTTGTAGGTCAGGTAGTGCGCCAGGTCGGCGGCGTCCGGGGTCACGGTGACGGCCGGCAGATCGACGATGCGGGCAGCGGCGGGAGCGGCGGACGTAGCCTGGACGTTGTTGTCCGCGTAGGTCTTGGCCGACAGAAACATGGAACCGGCACACAGCGCGAACACGGCGGCGGCGGTCAGCGGGAGCAGCGTTTTGGTGTTCATTGTTTTGCCTCTGTAGTGATGTTGTTGTGTGGTGTGGTAGTAAGGTAGTACACCTAATCGGTCAGATCAAGCGGAACCTGTGCTTCCAGTTCCTTGATTCAGCTTTTAGTCAGGGTTGTTCGGGTCGAACTTGCTGGCTTCAGGAGTAATGCAGAACCCGTGCCAATCTCAAATCATTGAAACTGAAGGAAATCCGCTTCATTCGTGGTGTCCGCGTCCGGCCAGTGTCCGGCGTTGCCGTCCGTTCCTGAGGGCTACGACGGGGTCGGCGACGGGATGTGACCTCCAACACGCCCTTCCCACCGCCATCCGGTCACTTCCGGGGCTTGCTGGTTTGGATGCGGTTTATGTGAGAAGCGTTGCGGTGAACCCGGCTCTGTTGGCGTGCGTTCACCAGGGCAGGGGCTGGCCCTGCCAATCGAGGAAACCGCCGGATTGTTCCGGCGTGAGCCGGTGGATGACGTGCAGCAGGCCGGCCGCCGATTCCGGCGCGGAAAGTGCGGCCTGTGCGCCGCCCATGTCGGTGCGGACCCAGCCCGGATGCAGCGCCACCACTTTGATGCCGCGCGGCGCCAGCGCCTGCGCGAGCAGGGACGTGGCCATGTTCTGCGCGGCCTTGCCCATCGCGTAGCTGGGCGTGCGAAATTCCTGCCGGAGCGCAATCGAACCGACCTCGGAGGAAATGTTCGCCACGGTGGCGCCGTCGGCCAATTGCGGGGCCAGTGTCTGGGTCAGCAGGAAGGGACCGGCGGCGTTGGTGCGGAAACTGGCGTCCAGATCCGATGCCTGGACCTGGCCGAAGCGCTCGCCGCCGCGCAGCACGCCGGCGTTGTTGATCAGCAGATCCAGTGGTTCCTCATCCGTGACCAGGGCGGCTTCCGCGGCCAGGACGGCGTGGGTGCGGGGATCCGCCACATCCAATGGAAGCACCTGCAGCCGGCCCGGATGCTCGCCGGCCAGCACGGTGAGCGCGTGGGCCTTGCCGGGCTGGCGGCACGCGGCAATCACGTGATCGCCGCGTGCGAGCAACTGGCGGACGAATTCCAGGCCCAGGCCGCGATTGGCGCCGGTGACCAGGCAATGGCGGCGATCCATGGGACACCTCGCTTCGAGGGACACGTGCCATGAGGCCTAGTGTATGGCCCCGGCGGCCGGGTTAGCATCGGGGATTCCTGGGGAATCCCGCACCTGTACACAAGGAGTCACACGATGATCGCATCCCGTCGGCCGCGCGCCGCGCTGCTCGCCGTCGCCCTCGGCACCGCCCTTGCAGGCCTGGCCTATGCGCCGGCTCCCGCCCAGGCCCAGGCCAAACCGGCCGGGACCGACATCGTCATCCCCTACGAGGAATTCACCCTGCCCAACGGCCTGCGGGTGATCGTGCACACCGATCGCAAGGCGCCGATCGTGGCGGTCAATGTCTGGTACCACGTCGGCAGCAAGAACGAGCAGCCCGGCCGCACCGGCTTCGCGCACCTGTTCGAACACCTGATGTTCCAGGGCAGCGAGAACTACAAGGGCGAGTTCTTCGAGCCCTTCGAACTGGTCGGCGCCACCGACCAGAACGGCACCACCAACCAGGATCGCACCAACTACTTCCAGAACGTGCCGACGACCGCGCTGGACATGGCGCTGTGGATGGAATCGGATCGCATGGGCCACCTGCTCGGCGCGATCGATCAGAAGGCGCTGGACGAACAGCGCGGCGTGGTCCAGAACGAGAAGCGCCAGGGCGAGAACCAGCCCTACGGCCGCCGCATCTACACCAAGATTTTCGAAGCGCTGTACCCGCCGGGCCATCCCTACAGTTGGCAGACCATCGGCTCGATGGCCGATCTGGACGCGGCCACGCTGGACGACGTGAAGACCTGGTTCCGCAGTTGGTACGGCCCCAACAACGCGGTGCTGGTGCTGGCCGGCGACATCGACCTGAAGACCGCCAAGGAAAAGGTCACCCGCTATTTCGGCGACATCCCGGCCAGCGCGACGCTGGCGGACATGGCGCCCAACATTCCCAGGCGCGCCGAGGACACCCGCGAGACGGTGCCCGATCGCGTGCCGCAGGTGCGCATCTACCGCGCCTGGCCGGTGGCCGAGATGGGCACGCCGGATGCGACCCAGCTGGAACTGTTCTCGCAGATCCTCGGCGGCAGCGCGTCCTCGCGCCTCGATGCGCGCCTGGTCCACGGCGACAAGATCGCCGATCAGGTCAGCACGATGCCGTGGCTGAGCGAAATCGCCGGCACCTTCATCGTCAGCGCCACGGTCAAGGACGGCGTGGATCCGGCGAAGGTGGAAAAGGTCCTGGACGAGGAAATCCAGCGCCTGATCAACGAAGGCCCGACCGCCGCGGAAGTCGAGCAGGCGCGCACCTACAGCCGCGCCGGCTTCATCCGCGGCATCGAGCGCATCGGCGGTTTCGGCGGCAAGTCGGACGTGCTGGCCTCGTGCACCGTCTACCAGGGCAAGCCGGATTGCTATCGCGACGAACTGAAGGAACTGATGAGCGCCACGCCGGCCAGCATCCAGGCCGCCGCGCGCAAGTGGCTGGGCAAGGGTTCGCACACGCTGGTGGTGCAGCCCAGCGACAAGCCGCTGTCCTCGCTGCCGGAAACCGTGCTCGCCGCGCCGGCCACCCGGCCGGCCGAGATCCCGGCGGTGGACCCGAAGTTCAAGACGGTGAAGACCGACGTCGATCGCAGCCAGGGCGTGCCCAGGACCGCTTCCTTCCCGGATCTGAAGTTCCCGGCGCTGCACCGCGCCCGGTTGTCCAACGGCATGGAAGTGGTGCTGGCCGAGCGGCATGAAACGCCGGTCGTGCAGCTGTCGGTCCAGTTCCCCGGCGGCTACACGGCCGACGTGGGCAAGAAACTCGGCACCGCCAGCTTCACCATGCAGATGCTGGACGAAGGCGCGGGTGACTACAGCGCCCTGCAGTTCGCCGCGCGCAAGGAAGCGCTGGGGGCCGAACTGAATACCGGCGCCGGCCTGGACAGCGCTTCCGTGGGCCTGTCGGCGCTGAGCGACAAGCTGCCCGAATCGCTGGATCTGCTGGCCGACGTGCTGCGTCGCCCGACCTTCGACGGCGACGAAATCGAGCGCGTGCGCGCGACCTGGATCGCCGGCATCAAGCAGGAGAAGGCGCGCCCGCAGACCGCGGCGCTGCGGGTGATGCCGCCGCTGCTGTACGGCCAGGGCCATCCGTACGCGATCCCGTTCACCGGCAGCGGCACCGAGGCCTCGATTGCCTCGCTGACCCGCGACGACCTGCTCGCGTTCCACCGCGACTGGCTGCAGCCGGACAAGGCGCGCATCATCGTGGTCGGCGACACCACCCTGGCCGAGATCGTGCCACTGCTGGAAGCCCGCCTCGGCGACTGGAAGACCGCACCCAACGCACCGGCGCTGCCGGAGGTGCCGACGGTGGCCAAGCCGGACGCGCCGCGCGTGTTCCTGATCGACCAGCCCGGTGCGATCCAGTCCAACATCTATGTCGGCCAGCTGATTCCGCCGACCGGCGACAAGGGCACGATCGATTTCGACTTCGCCAACGGCGTGCTCGGCGGCCAGTTCAGCTCGCGCCTCAACATGAACCTGCGCGAGGACAAGCATTGGGCCTACGGTTCCTATAGCGGTGCCTCGAACACCCTGGGCCAGCGTCCCTGGTTCGCGCAGGCCGCGGTGCAGAGCGACAAGACGGTGGACTCGGTGAAGGAACTCAAGGCGGAGATCACCCGCTTCGCCACCGGCGAGGCGCCGGCGTCCGAGGCCGAGGTCACCAAGATCCGCGCCAGCAACACGCTGGAACTGCCGGGCGCCTACGAGACCGCGGCCGCGGTGATGGGCCAGATCACCAGCAACCTGCGCTACGGGCGTCCGGACGATTACATCCTGACCTACAAGGCGCGCAACGAAGCGATCACCTCGAAGGACGTGACCGCCGCGGCGAAGACGCTGGATCCCAACGCGCTGACCTACGTGGTGGTGGGCGACCTGGCCAAGATCGAACAACCGATCCGGGAGTTGAAGATCGGCGAAGTCACCACGCTCGACGCCGACGGCAAACCGGTCGCCACCGGCAAGAAGTAAACCGGCCCGCGGCCTCCCTTTCCGCGTGGAAGGGAGGCATGGCGCCGACCACCGGGACTTCCCCCGCGGCCAGCGGGGGAAGCCACCCATGATTCATCCCGGCTGGGCGAGAATGCCCGCCGTTTCCGCAAAGAGGCGAATCCATGCGCAACTTCATTCTCCTCACCGCCGTCGTCGCCCTGTCGGCCTGCACCTGGGTACCGCTGGCGCCCAACGCCAAGAGCGTGCGCGTCATCGCTGCCGGCGCCGCGCCGGCCAACTGCCAGAAGCAGGGCGAAGTCGCGGTGTCGGTCAAGGACAAGGTCGCCTTCTACCAGCGCAACGACCTGCGCGTGCGCGACGAGCTGGAAACCCTGGCCCGCAACGAGGCGCCCGGCATCCAGGCCGACACCATCCAGCCGCTGGGCGAGCCCGCCGACGGCGAGCAGCGCTTCGCCGCCTACCGCTGTCGCTGAAAGGCACACATGCGGCGCGCGGCGCGAGGAGGCGGAACAACGGACCCGCCGCCCGCGTGATCGGGCGGTGTCGGGCATGGCCGGGGCGCCGCACATGCATGGGGCGGGTTGGACCGTCCGGAACCGCATGAGGGCGAAAGCCACCGAGCCCGCTGGCCGCCCTTCTGCCCGGATCCACGCCCGGACCCGGTTGCGGCCATAAGTGTGATGTTCGTCACTAAATCTGGGCGCGTACCGTCCTCTGCGCCCCTGCCACGGTGTCCATAAAGATGCGGTGAAGTCCGGAAGCCGGTAACCTTGTCGCCCCCTTCCGCCTGAGCCTTGGCGCTACTTTCGATGCTCTTCAAGAACGTCTCCATCGCGGGACTGGCGCACGTCGATGCGCCGCACACGCTGACTTCCCGGGAAATCAACGAGCAGCTCAAGCCCACGCTTGAACGCCTGGGCATCCGCACGGACGTGCTCGGCGACATCGCCGGCATCCACGCGCGCCGCCTGTGGGACGACGAACAACAGGCGTCCGACGTGGCGACGCTGGCGGCACGCAAGGCGCTGGAAGACGCCGGCGTGCCGGCCGAGCGCATCGGCCTGCTGGTCAACACCTCGGTCAGCCGCGACTACCTGGAGCCGTCGACCGCCAGCATCGTCTCGGGCAACCTCGGACTGAGCGAGCATTGCCAGAACTTCGACGTCGCCAATGCGTGCCTGGCCTTCATCAACGGCATGGACATCGCCGCCCGCATGCTCGAGCGCGGCGAGATAGATTACGCGCTGGTCGTGGACGGCGAGACCGCGAACCTGGCCTACAAGAAGACGCTCGAGCGGATGACCGCGCCGGACATCACCGAGGAGCAGTTCCGCAACGAACTGGCCACCCTGACCCTGGGCTGCGGCGCCGCCGCGATGGTGATGGCGCGCGCCGAGCTGGTGCCGGAAGCGCCGCGCTACAAGGGCGGCGTGACCCGTTCGGCAACCGAGTGGAACAAGCTCTGCCGCGGCAACCTGGACCGCATGGTCACCGACACCCGCATGCTGCTGATCGAAGGCATCAAGCTGGCGCAGAAGACCTTCATCGCCGCCAAGCAGGCGCTGGGCTGGGCGGTGGACGAACTGGATCAGTTCGTCATCCATCAGGTCAGCCAGGTGCACACCGCCGCCTTCATCAAGGCGTTCGGCATCGACCCGAAGAAGGTGCTGACCATCTTCGGCGAGCACGGCAACATCGGCCCGGCCAGCGTGCCGATCGTGCTGAGCAAGCTGAAGGAACTGGGCCGCCTCAAGAAGGGCGATCGCATCGCCCTGCTCGGCATCGGTTCCGGGCTCAACTGCTCGATGGCCGAAGTGGTCTGGTGAGACCGGCCCGCTGACCTTTCCCGAGGGCCGGTTCGCCGGCCCTTTTGTTTACCGCGGCACTGCCCGATGAATCTTCCCGGCTACCCCTTCACTTCCCAGCGTTTCGAGGTCCGTCCCGGCCTGTCCATGAGCTATCTGGACGAGGGCCCGCGCGATGGCGAGGTGGTGGTGATGCTGCACGGCAATCCGTCGTGGAGTTATTACTGGCGGAACCTGGTGTCGGGCCTGCGCGATCGCTACCGCTGCATCGTGCCGGATCACATCGGCATGGGCCTGTCCGACAAACCGTCCGACGATCGCTACGACTACACGCTGCAATCGCGCGTGGATGATCTGGCGGCGCTGCTGGCGCACCTGGGCATCACCGGGCCGGTCACCTTGGCGGTGCATGACTGGGGCGGCATGATCGGCTTCGGCTGGGCACTCTCGCACGCCGATCAGGTCAAGCGGCTGGTGATCACCAACACCGCCGCCTTCCCGCTGCCGAAGGCCAAGCCGATGCCGTGGCAGATCGCGCTGGGCCGCGACTGGAAGTTCGGCGCCTTCATCATCCGCGCGTTCAATGCCTTCTCCGGCGGCGCGTCCTACCTGGGCGTGGAGAAGAAGATGCCGGCGGACGTGCGTCGCGCCTACGTCTCGCCCTACAATAGCTGGGCCAACCGCATTTCCACGGTGCGCTTCATGCAGGACATTCCGCTGGGTCCGGGCGACAAGGCCTGGGCGCTGCTGGAAGAGGCCGGCCGCCGCCTGCCGGAATTCGCCGATCGCCCGGCGCTGCTGGGCTGGGGCCTGAAGGATTTCGTGTTCGACCGGCATTTCCTGGCCGGCTTCCGCGACGCATTGCCGCAGGCCGAGGCGCATGCCTGGGACGACGCCGGGCACTACGTGCTGGAAGACAAGGCGGCCGAACTGGTGCCGCTGATCCGCGGTTTCCTCGAGCGGCATCCGCTCGCCGGCTGAGCGATATCGTCGCCCGCTCAGGCCGCGCGCATGGGCGGCAGCGGGGTCGACGGATCGTTGTCGTGATCGTCCGGATTGCTGTCGTCGTCGTTGGCCGCGTCGTCGCGCCAGCGCCAGTCCGCCGCCGTCAGGGCCGGCAGGCCCCAGGCGATGCGCGCCTTGTCGCACTGCGGGCTCGGCTCGCCGAATTCCCACGAGGCCGGCACGTCGCGGCAGACGGTCGGGCGCTGCGGGTGGATGCTGCAGCGCGAACGCACGCCGATCTCGGCATCCAGCGCCACGCAGCGCGGCTTCTGTTCCCAGGTGCCCCGCATGACTACGCGGTGAGGATCGAAGGGCTCGGTGAGGTCGGCCGGCACCGGTCCGCCCAGGGCGGGATCGGTTTCGCTCCAGTGGAAACTGACGCGGAAGTAGGCGCAGCAGGCGCCGCAGGTCAGGCAGGGATGCATGGGAAGCTCGGGCCGTGCGCGAGTCGGGTGGACGGGGTGCGGAATTGTGAGGCCTCCCGCGGCTGACGCAAGTACCGTCCAGCGGCGACAATGGGCGGATGAGCGAACCCTGCAATATCGCGGCCACCCTGCCGCGGCTGGCCCGCGAGCAGCCCGACCGCGTCGCGATGCGTTGTCCCGGCGCCGATGGCCGCTACGCACCCGTGTTGACCTACGCGCAACTGGACGCCCGCAGCGACGCCATCGCCGCCGGACTGGGCAGGTACGGCATCGGCCGGGGCACCCGCACGGTGGTCATGGTCCGCCCCACGCCGGAGTTCTTCCTGCTGATGTTCGCCCTGTTCAAGGCCGGCGCGGTGCCGGTGCTGGTGGATCCGGGCATCGACCGGCGCGCGCTGAAGCAATGCCTGGACGAAGCCGAGCCGCAGGCCTTCATCGGCATCCCGCTGGCGCAGTGCGCGCGCCTGCTGCTGGGCTGGGCGCGCAGTGCGCGCCGCATCGTCACCGTCGGCGCGCGCTGGGGCTGGGGCGGTACGACGCTGGCGCGGGTGGAGAAGCAGGGCGCCGGTGCCGGACCGCAACTGGCGGACACCGCGCCGGACGACATGGCCGCCATCCTGTTCACCAGCGGCTCGACCGGCGTGCCGAAGGGCGTGGTCTACCGCCATCGCCACTTCACCGGCCAGATCGATCTGCTGCGCGACGCGTTCGCCATGCAGCCCGGCGGCGTGGACCTGCCGACGTTCCCGCCGTTCGCCCTGTTCGATCCCGCGTTGGGCCTGACCTCGATCATCCCGGACATGGATCCGACCCGGCCGGCCAGCGCGGATCCGGAAAAACTGCACGCGGCGATCGCGCGGTTCGGGGTGACCCAGTTGTTCGGATCGCCGGCGCTGATGAAGGTGCTGGCGGATCACGGGCGGCCATTGCCGACGCTGCGCCGCGTGACTTCGGCGGGCGCGCCGGTGCCGCCCGACACCGTGGCGCGGATGCGCGCGCTGTTGCCGGACGACGCGCAGTTCTGGACGCCGTACGGCGCCACCGAATGCCTGCCGGTGGCGGTGATCGAGGGTCGCGAGCTGGAAGCCACCCGCGAGGCCACCGAATCCGGCGCGGGGACCTGCGTCGGCCGCCCGGTGCCGCCCAACCAGGTCCGCATCATCCGCATCGACGACGGCGCGATTGCCGACTGGACACTGGCCGAACCGCTGCCCGATGGCGAGGTGGGGGAGATCACGGTCGCCGGTCCCACCGCCACCGACGCCTACTTCAACCGCGAAGCCGCCACCCGCATCGCCAAGATCCGCGAGCGCCTGCCCGCCGGCGGCGAGCGCATCGTCCATCGCATGGGCGACGTCGGCTACTTCGATGCGCAGGGCCGGCTGTGGTTCTGCGGGCGCAAGACCCAGCGCGTGGAAACCGCGCTGGGGCCGCTGTACACCGAACAGGCCGAGCCGATCTTCAACACCCACCCGGACGTACGCCGCACCGCGCTGGTCGGCGTCGGCGAACCCGGGCGCCAGCGGGCGGTGCTGTGTTTCGAACTGCTGCCCGAGGTGGCGGCGATGCGCCGCGACGCGGTCGCCGAGGACCTGCGCACGCTCGCGCGCCGGCATCCGCACACCGCGGACATCGACATTTTCCTGTGCCATCCGGGCTTCCCGGTGGACATCCGCCACAACGCGAAGATCGGCCGCGAGAAGCTGGCGATCTGGGCGGCCCGGCAACTGGAGCATCGCGCATGAAGATCCTGGTCACCGGCGGTGGCGGATTCCTCGGACAGGCTCTGTGCCGCGGGCTGATCGAACGCGGCCATCACGTCATCAGCTTCAACCGCGGCCATTACCCGGCGCTGGCGGCGCTCGGCGTCGGCCAGGTGCAGGGCGATCTGGCCGATGCGCACGCGGTGATGCATGCCGCCGACGGCGTCGACGCGATCTTCCACAACGCCGCCAAGGCGGGTGCGTGGGGTGCCTACCGGCTGTATCACCAGGCCAACGTGGTCGGCACCGAGAACGTGTTGGCCGCCTGCCGGCAGCACGGCATCGGCAAGCTGGTCTATACCTCCACCCCGAGCGTGACGCACCGCGCCACGCATCCGGTCGAAGGCGGCACGGCCGACAGCGTGCCCTATGGCGAAGGCTTCAAGGCGCCGTATGCCACGACCAAGCTCATCGCAGAAAAAGCCGTGCTGGCCGCGAACGGTCCCGCACTGGCGACCGTGGCCCTGCGCCCGCGCCTGATCTGGGGACCCGGCGATCACCAGATCCTGCCGCGCCTGGTGGAGCGCGCCCGCACCGGCCGCCTGCGCATCGTCGGCGACGGCGGCAACCGCGTGGATACCACCTACATCGACAACGCCGCCCAGGCCCACTTCGACGCCTTCGAGCATCTGGCGCCGGGTGCGCGCTGCGCCGGCAAGGCCTATTTCATCTCCAACGGCGAACCCAAGCCGATGGCCGAACTGCTGAACGCCCTGCTGGCCGCGGCGGGGGCGCCGGGCGTGGACAGGCATCTGTCGTTCAAGGCGGCGTACCGCATCGGCGCGGTCTGCGAAGCGCTGTGGACATTGCTGCCGCTGAAGGGCGAACCGCCGATGACCCGCTTCCTGGCCGAGCAGCTCAGCACTACCCACTGGTATGACATGACGCCGGCGCGTGAAGACTTCGGCTACGTGCCGAGGGTGTCGTTTAACGAAGGCATCATCCGGCTGAAGTCCTCACTCCGCGACAACGCCGCCGTCACCTCTCCGTGACTGCGGGCGCTCCAGCATGGGCGTGCGCCGAATGGAGCGCGCCCGTGTTTCAGGAGATCCCATGCTGCGCTATGCCGTCATTTTCTTCGTTATCGCACTGATCGCGGCGGTGCTGGGCTTCAGCGGCATCGCCGGCGCCGCCAGCAATGTTGCCTGGATCCTGTTCGTCGTCTTCCTGATCCTGGCCATCATTTCCCTGTTCCGCGGCAGGAGCGTGTAGCGCGGGACGCCGCGTCTGAGGCCGGCGATGCAGGGCAGGTCGTATGGGTAGAATGGCGGCATGTCCGCCTCTCCCTTCGACCTGCTCAAGCCCTTCGCCGGCCGCGCGCTGGAAGCCGCGCTCAACCGGGCGCTGGCCCTGGATCCCGACACCCGCGCCGGGCTGGCGCCGCTGGAAGGCCGTCGCGTCGCACTGGCGCTGGAATCGCCCGCGGTGGCGATGGAAATCCGGGTCGGCGGCGGCGAACTGCAGGTCGGCCCGGTACACGAAGTCCACGAACCGGATTTGGCTGTGCGCGCGACCCTGGGTGGCGTGCTGTCGCAACTGCCGTTCCTGCGGCGCGACCACGCGGCGCCGGTTGGTCGCATGCGCATTTCCGGCGACGCCGATCTGGCGCGTCGCCTGCAGACCCTGGCCGAGCGGTTCGACCCGGACTGGCAGCAGCCGTTCACCGCCGCGTTCGGTGACATCCTTGGCGTGCAGATCGCCAACGCGCTGCGCGCGGGCCTGCGCCAGGCGCGCGAGGCTGCACGCGGATTCGCGGGGAGCACCGCCGAATACCTGACCGAGGAATCGCGCGACGTGGTCGCGCGCGCCGAACTCAACGCCTTCCACGACGATGTCGACGCGCTGCGCGATGACGTTGAACGGCTGGCCGCGCGCGTGCAGCGGCTGGCGGCACGCCGCGGGAGCGCCGCGTGAAGCCGGTGCTGCGGGCCAGCAAGATTGGCCGGGTGCTGCTGCGCTACCGACTCGATGATCTGCTCGACGACACCCCGGCCGAGCGCTGGCTGAAGCTGGCACGTCCGTTCGTGCCGCGCGCCTCGGCCGAGATCGCCGCGCAGCCGCGCGGTGCGCGCCTGCGGCTGGCGTTGCAGGAACTGGGGCCCATCTTCGTGAAGTTCGGCCAGATCCTGTCCACCCGGCGGGATCTGGTTCCGCCCGATGTCGCCGAGGAACTCGCGCTGCTGCAGGATCGCGTCCAGCCGTTCGACGGCGACGCCGCGCGCGCCATCGTCGAACAGGCGCTCGGACGGCCGGTGGGGGAAGCGTTCGCCGCCTTCGACACTTCGCCCCTCGCCTCCGCCTCGATCGCGCAGGTGCACGCGGCCACGCTGCCGGGCGGTCGGGAAGTGGTGGTCAAGGTGCTGCGGCCCGGCATCGAGAAGCAGATCGCCGCCGACATCGCGCTGCTCAAGTCGGTGGCCGCGCTGGTCGAACGCGCGCATCCCAGCGCCGACAAGATCCGCCCGCGCGAGATCGTGGCCGAGATCGAATCGACCCTGGCCGCCGAACTCGATCTGCAGCGCGAAGGCGCCAACGCCAGCGTGATGCGCCGCTTCTGGAAGGACTCGGACGATCTGTACGTGCCGGAGATCCTGTGGTCGCACACCTCCGAACGGGTGCTGACCATGGAGCGCGTCCACGGCATTCCCTCGGACGACATCGCCGCGCTGGACGCGGCCGGCGTGGATCGGCGCGCGCTCGCGGCCAAGGGCGTACGGGTGTTCTACACCCAGGTGTTCCGCGACAACTTCTTCCATGCCGATGCGCACGCCGGCAACATCTGGGTCGACGGCGATCCGGCCCGCAGGTCCAATCCGCGCTTCATCGCCCTGGACTTCGGCATCACCGGGCAACTCTCGCCGGAAGACCAGTACTACCTGGCCGAGAATTTCATGGCCATCTTCAACAAGGACTACCGGCGCATCGCCGAGCTCCATGTCGAGGCGGGCTGGATGCCGGCGACCGTGCGCATCGACGAACTCGAAGCGGCCGCGCGCGCGGTATGCGAACCCTATTTCACCCGGCCGCTGTCGGAAATCTCGCTGGCCGAGGTGCTGCTCAAGCTGTTCCGCACCGCGCAGAAGTACGAGCTGACCCTGCAGCCGCAGCTGATCCTGCTGCAGAAGACCCTGCTCAACATCGAAGGCGTCGGCCGCCAGCTGGATCCGCACCTGGACATCTGGGCGGTCGCGCGTCCGGTGCTGGAAAAGATCCTGCTGGAACGCTACAGCCCGCAGCGCGCCGTGCAGGAGTTCCGCAAGCGACTGCCGGAGATCATGACGCACGCGCCGGACATGCCGCGGCTGGTGCATGCCTGGCTCACCCAGCAGGTCGAAGGCAGGCACGAACTGTCCATGCGCTCGCGCGATCTGGCCGATCTGGCCACCACCCTGCGCGGCATGCAGCGCCGAATCGTGGCGGCGATCCTGGGCGTGGGCCTGCTGCTGGTGGCGGCGGTGCTGTACGGGCTGGAAGCGGGCGGGCCGCGCGTTCTGTCGGTGCCCGCTTCGGCGTGGATTGCCGGCATCGGTGGCCTGTGGGCGTTGCTGGCCGCATGGCCGCGTCGCTAGCACGTGGTATGGAATTTTCCAGGGGGAAACCGGATCGATGAGCAATGCCAGGCGCAGTCTTCCCGTTCTTGCCGCGACCGTGGCGGCGTTGCTGGCCGCATGCAGCCACGCGCCGCCGCCGTCCCGCAATCCGCTCGCGACCTGGGTGCCGTCGCCGAACCATGAAGCGCGCCGGCCAATCCTGATCGTCATCCATGCCACCGAACAGCGATCGGTGGCCGAAAGCCTGGAAACGCTGCGCACCGAAAATTCGGGCGGGCCGGTGAGCGCGCATTACCTGATCGGCCGCGATGGCGCGCGCTACCAGTTGGTCCCGGACGAACTGCGTGCCTGGCACGCGGGCGGCGGTCGCTGGGGCACGATCACCGACGTCAACAATGTTTCCATCGGCATCGAGCTGGACAACGACGGGCAATCGGAATTCCCGGCCGCGCAGATCGACAGCCTGATCGTGTTGCTGGAAGACCTGTGTGAGCGCCTGTACATCCCGCGCACGCAGATCGTCGCACATGCCGACTTCGCGCCGACCCGCAAGCAGGATCCCGGCACGCGTTTTCCGTGGCAGCGGCTGGCGCAGGCCGGATTCGGCATCTGGCCCGCCGCCGATGCACCGCCGGCGCCGGACGGGTTCGATCCCTGGAACGCGCTGCGCCTGATCGGCTATCCGCTGGACGATCGCGCCGCCACGGTCCGTGCGTTCCACCGGCGTTTCCGCGGCACCGACGGCGACGTACTGGACGCGGAAGATCTGCGCATCCTCGCCTCGCTGGTCCGACAGACCACCGGCGACTGAGCGCATCGCGACCGGCCGGCAGCACCCCTGCGGCTCGTGCGAAGTCGAAACCACGTGGCGCGAATCCGCGCGCCCGTGGCAAGCACCGCGGCACCAGGCGCGCGTCGCCGGCGCGTGCCGCTGATGGCGGTTTTCATGAATGCCGGCATGTCGGCCACCGCGGGCGGGCGGCCACTTAAAGCGCTTTTAATGCAGGCGGCGCAGCATGCCCCGCGACGCAACGCCCCCGCCCGAGGAATCCCATGAACCTGTTCCCCGCACTCGTGCCGCGCAACCGCGTATCCACTCCGGTGTTCCAGCCGCCGGCGGGCACCGTGGTCCGCCGGGTCTCCCGCCTGGATCTCGATGTCCTGATGGCGCTGTGCGATCTGCACGGCCAGGCCGCCCAGCGACCGGCGCGCGACCCGGAAGCGCGGACCGGCATGCTCGAGTTGACGGAAGCGCTGTTCGATCCGCCGCTGCGCGCCTGGGCCTGGATCGCCCGCGAACGCGGCACCGCGACGGGCTATGCCGCCGCCACCATCGGCTTCTCGCTGCTGGAGCGCGGCTACTACCTGCGCCTGGAGTCGCTGTACGTGGATCCGGCCCATCACGGGCGGGGCGTGGAGGCATGCCTGCTGGACGCGGCACGCGAGGCTGCCGAGCAGATGGGCTGCTTCGCCGTGCACTGGCAGCAGGGCGCGCAGCTTCCGCCGCTGCCCGTGGAAGGCGCCCGCGTCGATGCCGGCGGCAACGTCGCGCTCCGCCTCCAGCCTCCCGCCGCGTCATGAGCCGCGGGCGCCGCCGTTCCTCCCCCCGGCGGCGCCTCGGCCGGCGCGTCGCCACCGCCTGCCTGCTCCTCATCGCCGGAACGCTCTACATGTCCCTGTCCGCCTGCAGCACCGTTTCCTATCCACAGTCGCCGCAATACCGCGAGCGCGCGTTCCATAATCCGGTCCGACCGCGCCAGCCCTCGACCCGCGAAATGCCCGGCCTGTGGTGGCGCTTCATGTTCGACAAATCGGATCGCACCGTGCCGCCGGCCGCGCTGCCGATCCGGCGCATCACCCGCGCCGAACTGGACGCGGCCGCGGACGGCACGCTCTATCGCATCGGTCATTCCACCGTGCTGCTGAAACTCGAAGGCGGTTACTGGATCACCGATCCGGTGTTTTCCGAACGCGCGTCGCCGGTGCAATGGGCCGGTCCGCGCCGCTTCCATGCACCTGCGATTGCATTGGCGGATTTGCCGCCGCTCGCCGGCGTGATCCTGTCGCACGACCACTACGATCATCTCGACAAGGCCAGCATCCGCGCCCTCGCCACGCGCGCCGAACGCTTCATCACGCCGTTGGGCGTGGGCGATCTGCTGGCGCGCTGGGGCGTACCGAAGGAACGGATCACCCAACTGGACTGGTGGCAGTCGGTGCGCGCGGGCGGCCTGCAACTGACGGCCACGCCCGCGCAGCACTTCTCCGGTCGCGCACCCTTCCGGACCAATCCCACCCTGTGGGCGTCCTGGGTCATCGAAACGCCGCTGCAACGCATCTTCTTCAGCGGCGACACCGGCTACTTCGCCGGCTTCCGCGAGATTGGCGAGCGGTTCGGGCCGTTCGATCTGACCCTGCTCGAATGCGGCGCCTACGATCCGCTATGGGAAGGCGTGCATATGCTGCCGGAGCAGAGCGTGCAGGCGCACCTGGACCTGCGGGGCCGCTGGATGATGCCGATCCACAACGGTACGTTCGACCTTGCCTTCCACGACTGGGACGCCCCGATGGAAGCGGTCAGCGGCATCGCCAGCGCGCGCGGCGTGGCGGTGAGCACGCCGATGATCGGCCAGCCGGTTTCGATCGTCGCGCCGCCGCCGTTCACGCCGTGGTGGCGGTTGCCGCGCTGATCGCGCTCAGCGATCCGGGAAGCGCACCCGGATCGACAGCCCGCGTCCGTCCAGGCCATCGTCCACGCTGACCTGGGCGCCGTAGGCCTGGGCGATACGCCGGACCAGCGAGAGGCCGATGCCGCTGCCGCGCTCGCCGTTGCCGTTGCTGCCCCGGAAGAAGCGGTCGAAGATCTGCTCGCGCTCTTCGCGCGGCACGCCCGGACCGTTGTCGGTGACGGTCAGCTCCACGCCGGTATCGGTGGCGTCGCGGCCGCAGGCGACCACGACCCGGCCGCCTTCGCCGCTGTAGCGGATGGCGTTGTCGATCAGGTTGCGGACCAGCACGCCCAGATCGTCCAGGTCGCCGCAGACCGGCGCGACCGCGGTATTGAGCACGATCGTCTGCTGGCGGCGCGAGGCCATCGCCTCGAATTCGCGCACCACCATCGTGACCACGTCGGCCAGTTCGACCGTCGCGTGTTCATGCCGGCGCTGCGAGGCGTCGATGCGCGCCGAATCCAGCAACTGCTGGGCCAGCCGCGACGTCCGCTCGATGCCGTGCGCGAGTTGGCCCAGCGCCTGCCGCGCGTCGGCCTCGCTGCCGGCGCGCAGGGCCACCTGCGTCTGCGTCTGCAGCGCGGCCAGCGGCGTGCGCAGCTCGTGCGCCGCGTCGGCCAGGAACTGGCGCTCGCCCTGCATGGCTTCGGCCAGCCGCGCCAGCAGGTGGTTGAACGACTCCAGCAGCGGCTGGATTTCGCGCGGAATGCCCGCCGTGGGCAAGGGCGCCAGGTCCAGGGCATCGCGCTGCGACATCTGGTCGCGCAGGCGGTTCACCGGCCGCAGGCTCCAGCGGATGGCCGCCCAGATCGCCAGCGCCAGCCCGGCCATCAGCGCCACCGCCGACAACAGCGTGACCTTCACCCACCACGCCAGCTCGGCGCGCAGCTGCTTGCGCGACATCCCGACCTGCACCTGCACGCGGCCGCTGGCATCGGTGACCGCGTAGACGCGCCAGTCGTCGCCGGCGGCGTGAGTGTTGGCCAGTCCGGTCCGGAAACTGGGCTGCAACGGCGTCGTCGGCGCGCCGTTCGACGACACGATGCTTTCGCGCCGCTGCAGGCTCCAGACCTGGAAGCGGATCTTGTCGAACTTGTAGTTCGGCTGGGCCGGCAGATCCGCCGGCAATTGCAGGCGCGAGCGGCCGCCGACGGTGTCCACGTCGCTCGGCATCGACATCAGGATCTGCTGGCCGACCTCGCGCAGCGACTGGTCCCAGTGTCCGCTCTGCTGTCGCGAGACCTGCACGTACTGGCAGCCCAGCCAGATCAGCCAGCCAACCAGGCTCACGCCCATCAGCGTGGCCAGCAGCTTGCCCTTGAGCGAGTGATGCCGCCGCATGTTCATTCCACCTCGCCGACGCGATATCCGAAGCCATGCACGGTGGTGATGAAATCCTCGCCCAGCTTGCGGCGCAGCTGGTGGATGTAGACCGCGATGGTGTTGCTCTCGATGGTGCCGTCGCCGCCGTAGACCAGCGACTCCAGCGCATCGCGCGCGACCACCCGGCCTTGGCGTTCCATCAGCGCCAGCAGCGTGCGGTACTCGTGCACGCCCAGCTTCACGCCTTGGCCGCCGCGGGTGACCTGGCGCGCGGCCGGATCCAGCACCACGTCGCGGCAGGCCAGCACTGGCGCCACCCGCCCCTGGCTGCGGCGCACCACCGCGCGCAGGCGCGCGCACAGTTCGTCGGTCTGGAACGGCTTGACGATGTAGTCGTCGGCCCCGGCATCTAGGCCGCGCACGCGATCACTGAGTTGGTCGCGGGCGGTGACGATCAACACCGGCGTGGTGTCGTAGCGCTGGCGCAGCGCGTGCAGGACGTCCAGGCCCGATCCGCGCGGCAGGCCCAGGTCCAGCAGGACCGCGGCGAAGGCATGATCGATCAACGCGGTCTTGGCCGCACCCGCGTCCTCGGCGCGCGCCACGTCCCAGCCGTCCTGGCGCAATGCCGCGGCGACGGCGTCGCCGAGCATGCGGTCGTCTTCCACCAGCAGGATCGGGGTCACGGCGGGGTCCGGGATTCAGGGGAAACGATGGTAAACGGCCCGGTTTAAAGCCGTCTTAATCCGGCCGGCGTCCGCTGTCCGGCACGAAGGGACCGGCGGCCTGTCCGGTCGGTCCCGCCTTCCGCCGGCGCCTTTACGGCGCCGGCGATGCCGCGGTCGTCCCGCCGAAGTCGCCGGCCACGTACACGCTCAGGGTTTCCGGCCGGAAGTGCTTGCGGATGGCGGCGTTGACCTGCTCCCGGGTCAGCGCGGCGTAGGCGGCATCCAGATCCGCGGTGAACTGCATGGTCCGGCCGTAGTAGGCCTGATCGGTGAGCATGCCGGCGACCGCGCCGTCCTCGGCACGGCCCTGGCGGCGTTCGGTCAGCGTGCCGGACACGGCGTCGCGCAGTTCGTCCTCGGTGATGCCGTCCCTGATCAGGCGGGCCAGTTCCTCGCGCACCGCCGCTTCGACCCTGGCCATGTTTTCCGGCGCGGCGATCGCCTGGATGTTGAAGCTGCCGTTGTCGTCGGTGCCTTCGCGGCTGTCGTCCGCGCGCACCGTGCTGGACACGCCGTAGCTCAGGCCTTCCTTCTGGCGGATGCGGTCGCCGAGCCGCGACTTCAGCGCGCCGCCACCGAAGATGCGGTTGGCGATCAGGATCGCCGGATAGTCCGGGTCGGTGACCTTGAGCGAAAGATTGCTGCGCGCCAGCAGCACCGCATTGGGCTTGTCCGGCGTGGACAGTTGCTTCCGGGTGGCCGGCACGGCCGTGTAGCGGGTGTTGATGGGCGCGTAGGGATGCCGCGACGTCCAGCCGGCGAACAGGGACTCCAGTTGCGCACGCACCGCGGCCGGATCGAAATCGCCGACCACGGCGATCTCGCCTTCGGCGGTGCCGTAGAAATCGCGATGGAAGGCCACCAGATCGTCGCGCTTGAGCGCCTTCACCGCGGCGATGGCTTCGTCGAGGGTGTCGATATGCAGCGGGTGGCCCTTCGGCCAGGGATCGAAATGATGCGCCAGCGCCTGCCCGGCGACCGCGCCGGGCTCCTTGCGCGAGGCTTCCATGCCGGTGAGTGCCTGCAGGCGGATCTGCTCGAACTCGCTTTCCGGGAACGCGGGATGGCGCAGGACGTCGGCCGCCAACGCCAGGGCGTCGGCCAGCTGCGCGCGCCGGCTGAGCAGCGAAATCCCCGCGCCCTGCAGGCCGCCGCTGATGCTGGCCTGGGTCTTCAGCGCCTCGAAACGTTGATCGATCTGTTCCCGGCTCAGCGTGGTGCTGCCCCGCATCAGCATGGCGCCGGCCAGGCCGGAGGCATCCTGCCGGCCAGTCAGCGAGGCCACGTCGCCGAAGCGGAAGTTGGCGTCCACCACCACGGTCCCGCCGCGGGTCTTGCGCGGCAGCAAGGCCACGCGCAGGCCGTTGCCCAGGGTGAAGCGTTGCGTGCGCGCCTCGATGTTCTGCGGCGTGGGATCGAATTCCTCGCCGGTGGAGACCGTCGCGCGTCCGACATACCCGTCCACCAGCTTCGCGACGTCGGGACGCGGGGTGATCGTCACCCGATCCGGCGGATCGGTGGGAATGAAGCGGCCCAGCGTGCGATTGCCCGGTTTCAGGTATTCGGCCGCCACCCGGTTGACGTCGGCCGCGGTGACCCTGGCGATCGCATCGCGGGTGATGAACAGCAACCGCCAGTCACCGGCGGCGAGGAATTCGGACAGCCCCATGCCGACCGCATTGACATCGGTGAAGTAGAGCTCGTACGCGTTGGCGATGCGCTGCTTGGCTTCCTCGACTTCGGCATCGGTGACCGGCGTGCGCGCCAGGCCTTCGACCTGCGCCAGCAGTTCCTGTTCCGCCCTGGCCGCATCGCCGTCCTTCGGCAGCACCGCCAGCGCGGTGAACAGGCCGGGATCGCGCAGCGACTCGCTGCCTGCGCCGGTGCCGGCGGCGGTGCGCGGCTGTACCAGCGCCTTGTGCAGGCGGCCGCCGGGCGTGTGGCCGAGCACGTTGCCCAGCACGCTCAGCGCGGCACTGTCGGGATGCCCCGCGGCGGGGATGTGATAGGCCGCGGCCACCATGCGCACGTCGCCGACCCGGCGCACATCGACCTGGCGTTCGCCGTCCTGCGCGGGCTCGCTGGTGTAGAAGGCGGGCAGGACGCGCGACGGCTTTTCCAGCGGACCGAAGTGCGCGGCCACGCGCGCCAGCACCGTCGCCGGATCGATGCGGCCGGCGAGGATCAGGGTGGCGTTGTCGGGCTGGTACCAGGTCCGGTAGAAGCCCTGCAGACGTTCGATCGGCACCCCTTCCACGTCCGAGCGCGCGCCGATGGTGCTGTTGCCGTAGTTGTGCCAGAGGAAGGCGGTCGAACGGATGCGCTGGAACAGCACGCCGCCCGGATTGTTCTCGCCCGCCTCGAGCTCGTTGCGGACCACGGTCATCTCGCTGTCCAGGTCCTTGCGGGCGATGTTGGAATGGACCATGCGGTCGGCTTCCATGGCCAGCAGCCAGTCGAGGGTGGCGTCGTCCGCAGGAAAGGACGCGAAGTAGTTGGTGCGATCCAGGCCGGTGGTGGCGTTGAACTGGATGCCGCGCTTCTTCATCTCGCCGCTGATGTCGGCGTGGGTCGGCGTGCCCTTGAACAACAGGTGCTCGAGCAGGTGCGCCATGCCGGTCTCGCCGTAGTTCTCGTGCACCGAGCCGACGCCGTACACCAGGTTCACCGTCACCGTGGGCTTGCTCGCGTCGGGAAACAGCAGGACCCGCAACCCGTTGTCCAGCCGGTACTCGCTGATGCCCTCCACGCTGGGGCCGGCCACCACGCCGCGGGGCAGGGCGGTGTCGGCGGAAGCCGTGGGCAAAATGCCCAGGCCCAGCGTCAGGGCCAGGCCAAGTGCGAGAATGAGGCGGCGTGGTTGCATGCAGGACTCCCGGAAAACAGCAGCCCCGAGTTTCGCAGATTTGCCGGAGGCAGGCGTTACATGAGCGACAGTGAAAGCGATCACGACATCGGCGGCGTGCTGTACGAGGATCCGGTGCTGGCGGTGATCGACAAGCCGGCCGGATTGATGGTCCACGACAGCAAGCTGGCACGCGGCGAGACGGAGTTCCTGGCGGATCGCCTGCGTGCGCGTTTCGGCAAGCCGATTTTCCTGATCCACCGGCTGGACCGCGCCACCAGCGGCTGCCTGCTGATCGCCTTCGATCGCGACATCGCCGCGGCGCTGGGCCGCAGCGTCATGTCGCGGGAAGTGGAAAAGGATTATCTGGCGGTGTGCCGCGGATGGCCGGACCCGCGCATCGATCTCGACTATCCGCTTGACGGCGGGCCGGGCAAGCCGGAGAAGCGGCCCGCATCGACCCGTTTCACCCGGCTGGCAACCGGCGAACTGCCGATTCCGTCGGCGGGATTCGCCAGCTCCCGTTACGCGTTGCTGCGCTGCCGGCCGGAAACCGGCCGTTTCCGCCAGATCCGTCGCCACCTCAAGCACCTGTCGCATCACCTGATCGGCGACAGCAGCCACGGCGAGGGTCGCCACAACCGCAACTTCCGAATGCAGGGCGTGCATCGCATGCTGCTGCACGCGGTGCGGTTGTCGTTCCTGCATCCGATCAGCGGCGCGCGGGTGGAGGCCATCGCTCCGCTGGACGCCGAGTTCCGCCGCGCATTCGCCCTGTTCGGCTGGGACGAGTCGCTGCGCTGAATAATTCCGCCAGCCGGGCGGGCCCGGTGCTGCCCGTGGAGCGGAGCTTGCCCGGCTGTTCTTCCGCCATCAGGTCCCAATGCGCGGCATCAGCCGATCTTCATCGCCGCCATCGCCATCAGGGCCAGCGCGCTGCCGAAACCGATCAACCAGACCAGGCTGCGCAGTGCGGCCTGGTTGGCGATGTAGAACACGCCATGCAGCACGCGCGCGGCGGTGAATACGATCGCCAGCAGGTTGACGGTGGCCGGATCGACGCCGGCCAGTTGCGCCATCAGCACGCCGGCGACGAACGCGGGAAAGGACTCGAAACCGTTCAGGTGCGCCGCGTGCGCGCGGTGCGAACGCGGGTTGGTCTGGCTCGCCTGCCATTCGCGCGGCGCGCGATTGTTGTAGCGCTCGCCGGACTGCTTGGCGATGGTGACCCAGAGATAGGGCAGCAGGGCGGTGATCAGGATGCACCAATAGGCGATGGACATGGCGTGGCTCCTAGGATGGCCGGATAGCCTAACGGAAGCGCCTGGCCGGCAGACAGGCCGCTGCGTGTGCGGATGCAGCGCCGGAAACAGCAACGGCGCCCGCAGGCGCCGTTGCCGTGATGCCGCCGGAGGTTACTTCGCCGCCGGCTGCATCATCCTGTCGCGGGCCGCCTTGAACGGATTGCCCGGATACCAGTTCGGCCACCTGTCGCCGCCGGCGATCTCCTTGCCGACGCCGTACAGCGCTTCCAGATCCTGCACGGTGCCGTCCAGCTTCCAGGTTTCCGGATAGTACTGGTCGCTCGGCGAGTGGTAGTGCCGCGCATAGTCCTCGGCCGCCTTCTTGCCCGCCTCGGTGCCGCCCTCGACCAGATCCTCGCCGCCATCGGCGTACAGCGCCGGAACGCCGGCCTTGGCGAAGTTGAAGTGATCCGAACGGAAGTAGAAGCCGCTCTGCACCGAGGTCTCGCCGTGCAGGGTGCGGCCCTGCGCGGTGGCGATCGGCTTGAGCACGTCCTCGAGCTCGGAACTGCCGAAACCGACCACGGTGATGTCCTTGGCCTTGCCGGCCACCGACATCGCATCGATGTTGATCACCGCGGCGATCTTGTTCAGCGGGAAGGTCGGATGGGCGACGTAGTACTTGGAGCCGAGCAGGCCGGACTCCTCCAGCGTCACCGCCAGGAACACCAGCGAACGCTTCGGCTTGGGATCCTGGTGGGCGAACGCGTCGGCGATTTCCAGGATGCCCGCCACGCCAGTGGCGTTGTCGATGGCGCCGTTGTAGATGTTGTCGCCGGTTTCGCCCTCGTGCTTGCCGAGGTGATCCCAGTGCGCCATGTACAGCACCGCCTCGTCCTTGCGATCGGTGCCGGGCAGCACGCCGACCACGTTGCGCGATTTCTTCTCGCTGATCGTGCTCTTCAGATCGATGGAGGCCTGCGTCTTCAGCGTCACCGGCTTGAAGCCGCGCTGGTTGGCGGCCTTGTAGGACGCATCGAGATCCAGCCCGGCATCGGCGAACAGCTGCCGGGCCGCGTCGGCGGTCAGCCAGCCCTGCACCGGGATGCGGGGTTCCGGATCATCCTTGGCCGGCAGGTCGTACTGCGCGCCGGACCAAGAATTCTTCACCACGTCCCAGCCATAGCTCGCGCCGGGCGTGTCGTGGACGATGAACGCGGCGGCGGCGCCCTTGCGCGCGGCTTCCTCGAACTTGTACGTCCAGCGCCCGTAATAGGTCATGCGCTTGCCTTCGAACAGCTTCTCGTCGCCGGTATGGAAGCCGGGGTCGTTGACGAACATGACCACCGTCTTGCCCTTCCAGTCCTGGCCGGCGTAGTCGTTCCACTGCTGCTCCGGCGCGTCCACGCCATAGCCGACGAAGACCATCTCGCTGGCGTCGACCTTCACTTCCTTCTGGCCGGTGCGGGTGCCGGCCACGAAGTCCACGCCGAACTTGAGTTCGCGCGTCTTGCCGTTGCTCGTCAACTTCAGCACGGTGCCTTCGTCGGCGGTGGTCTCCACCATCGGCACGTCCTGGAAGAAGCTGCCGTCGTTGCCCGGCTGCAGGCCGATGCGCTTCATCTGCGCTTCGAGGTAGGCGACGGTCTTTTCTTCGCCGGCCGAACCGGGACCGCGGCCCTCGAACTCGTCGGAGGACAGGGTCTTCACCAATTGGGCGAAGTCGGCCTCGTTGATGGCCGGAGCGAATGCGTGGTCCGCCGGCGCCGGAGTGGCGGGTGCTTCCGCGGCCGGTGCTTCGGCGTCAGGCTGCTTGCATGCGGCGAGCAGGGTGGTGGCGGCCAGCACGGCCGCCGCCAGAGGGAGCTTGCGGGACATCGGGATTCCTCGAATCGGGGAATCCCGAGTGTATGCGATCGCTCCCGCGGATGCGTCCGCTCAGTCCGCGGGCGCGCTGGGGGTATCGAACGACCTGGCGGTGGCGCCGGTGACCGGTCCAATCTTGGCGGTACGGTGGACGTACAGGACCACTTCGCGCTCGAACACCAGCGGACCGTCGACCACCGCGTTCGGGCCGATGACGATGCGCGGCGGACGCTTGCGCTCGATGTTGAAGTTGCCCTTCGGCTTTTCCACCTTCAGGCCGCCGCGTACGTGCGAGTCCACGCCCACGGTGACGTCGCCGTTGACCGTCTCGACGCTCCCGCCCACTTCGGTGCCGACCAGACCGATCGCACCATTGACGGTGGAGACGCCACCGCGCACCTTGCCGCCGCGATCCAGGAAGATCGAGCCGTTGACGGTTTCCACGTCGCCATCCACCTGCACCTTGCTGCCGCCCTTGATGGCCCCGTTGACTGTCTCCAGCCCGCGGGTGCGCGCGCCGTTGCCGACCTGGATCGAACCGTTGACGACTTCGGCGGTGCCGATGGTGGCGTTGTCGTCGATGTTGATGGAGCCGTTGACGGTGCTCAGATCGCCGTGGGCGCGGCCGGCCTGGGCGGTGATCGAACCGTTGACCTTGGAAACATCGTCGTCGGCGAAGGCGGGGGCGGCCGCCAGCGCCAAGGTCAGCAGCAGGGCAGAGGAAGTACGGGTCATGGTGAAGTCCTGTTCGTTGGAGTTGCGGGATTGGATGCAGGCACGGCCGGAAAGGTTTAAGGCCCGCCCGGGCAGGGCGCCCGCCGCAGGGTAACGCCGCCATCGCAGCATGCTTCGCTACAATCTTCATCTGCCTGAAGTCACCGGAACCCCCGCCGTGTCCCCATCGCCGTCCGATTCCCCGCGTCCCAAGCCCGTCGTCCTGCTGATCCTGGATGGCTGGGGCCACCGCGAAGACCCCACCGACAACGCGCTGGCGCAGGCGGACCTGCCGAACTGGCGGCGCCTGCTGGCGACCGCGCCGCACACCCTGATCCATACCGAAGGCCGCCATGTCGGGCTGCCGGACGGCCAGATGGGCAATTCCGAGGTTGGCCACATGAACCTGGGCGCCGGCCGCATCGTCTACCAGGATCTGACCCGCATCGACGCCGCCATCGAGGACGGCAGCTTCTTCCAGACCGCCGAACTGGTGGCCGCATGCGACGCCGCCAAGGCGGGCGGGCACGTCCTGCACGTCTTCGGCCTGCTTTCGCCCGGCGGCGTGCACAGCCACGAGAACCACATCTTCGCCATGCTCGACCTGGCGCACCGCCGCGGCGTGCCGAAGGTGGCCGTGCATGCATTCCTCGACGGCCGCGACACGCCGCCGCAGTCCGCGGAGCCCAGCCTGCGCGCCCTGCAGGACCTGTGCGCCCGCCTCGGCAACGCGCGGCTGGCGACGGTCAGCGGCCGCTACTACGCGATGGATCGCGACAAGCGCTGGGACCGCGTGCGCAAGGCCTGGGACGCCATCGTCGAGGCGCAAAGCGAGCATCACGCCGCCGATGGCGTGGCCGCGCTGCAGGCCGCGTACGCGCGCGGCGAGAACGACGAGTTCGTGCTGCCGACGGTGATCGACGGCGCCGAGCCGATGGCCGACGGCGACGCGGTGGTGTTCATGAACTTCCGCGCCGATCGCGCGCGCCAGCTGACCGCGGCGTTCGTGGCGCCGGATTTCGACGGCTTCCAGGCGCGCCGGCCCAGGCTGCCGCGCTTCGTCTGCCTGACCGAGTACGACGCCAAGCTGCCGGCGCCGGTGGCCTTCCCGCCGGACGACCTGCGGCAGACGCTGGGCGAACTGCTGGCCGAGCGGGGACTGACCCAACTGCGCATCGCCGAGACCGAGAAATACGCGCACGTGACGTTCTTCTTCAGCGGCGGCCGCGAGGATCCGTTCGCGGGCGAGGAACGCATCCTGGTGCCGAGTCCGAAGGTCGCGACCTACGACCTGCAACCCGAAATGAGCTGCCCGGAACTGACGGCCAGGCTGGTCGATGCGATCGGTTCCGGCCGCTTCGACGTGATCGTCTGCAACATCGCCAATCCGGACATGGTCGGCCACAGCGGCGATCTCCAGGCGGCTATCCTCGCCGCGCAGGCGGTGGACCAGGCGATCGGAGCGGTCGATGCGGCGGTGCGCGCGGCGCACGGGGCGCTGATCATCACCGCCGATCACGGCAACCTGGAAATGATGCGGGATCCGGAAACCGGACAGCCGCATACCGCGCACACGGTCGGGCCGGTGCCGCTGGTCTACGTGGGCGAACGCGCCGCGAAGCTGCGCAGCGGCGGCGCCCTGCGCGACGTCGCGCCGACCCTGCTGGATCTGCTGGGCCTGCCCAGGCCGGCCGAGATGTCCGGCCAGTCGCTGCTCGCCACGCAATGACGCCACGCCCGCCCCGCGCCGGCTTCGCCCTGCTGCTCGCCCTGGCCGTGATCAGCGGCGGTGTGCTGGCGCAGAGCCAGCGCGATGCGCAGAAGCGGCTGGAAAAGGCGCGCGGCGAGCTGAAATCGATCGCGCAGGAACGCCGCAGGCTGGAAGGCGAGCGCGGGGATGCGTCGCGCAAGCTGCGCGAGGCCGACGAACAGGTCGGCCGCAGCAGCCGCACCCTGTCCGAGACCGAAGCGTCGCTGCGGCGCGAAGAGGCC
>MTEX01011095.1_pt2 | contig 36355 bp, 30 predicted proteins | sample 1042691 | NCBI WGS metagenome assembly MTEX01 (sample SAMN06185810, study PRJNA358809) | soil metagenome | isolation source: soil biostimulated with molasses as carbon source | place: India | collected 2015-05-23
GCAACGCCGAAAGGGGCACGGATCGCGAACGCCCCCCACGGCCCGCCGCGACAGTCAGCCCGCCTCAAGGCGCGGTTCCACAGAATGCCCGCCCTCGCGCCTGGCTTGCCTGCAATCGCTCTGCGAACGGAAACGCCAAGCCAGCTTTACCCGCATACTCAACTCCTCCGGAAACCGACCCGCCTCATGAGCCCAACCACCGCCAAACCCAACGCCCTGATCTGGCTGCTGCTGTCGGCCCTCGTCATCGGGCTGGACCAGTGGACCAAGGCCTGGGTGCTGGCCTCGCTGCCCGAATACACCGCCGTGCCGGTGATCGAGGGCTTCTGGAACTGGTTCCGCACCTACAACACCGGCGCGGCCTTCAGTTTCCTCAGCGGCGCCGGCGGCTGGCAGATCTGGTTCTTCACGGCGCTGGCCATCGGCATCTGCGGCCTGCTGACCTTCTGGCTGGGACGCACGCCGCGCGGTGATTGGCGCCAGGCGCTGCCGTATTCGCTGGTCATCGGCGGTGCGCTGGGCAACGTGGTGGACCGCCTGATCCACGGCCACGTCATCGACTTCGTCCAGTGGTACTGGCGCGACCATTACTGGCCGGCGTTCAACCTGGCCGATTCGGCCATCGTCGCCGGCGCCATCGGCATCGCCCTGTTCGGCCTGTTCGAGGGCAAACGCGACAAGCCCGCCGGGGCGTGAGCCAGGGCAGGGCCGGCCGGACTCCGCGCGGCCGGCAGGGCCGATTCACCGTTCACGCCGCCGGCTCCGGTAAAATCGCCGCCATGGATGTCCTGCTCGCCAATCCCCGCGGCTTCTGCGCCGGCGTCGACCGCGCCATCGAAATCGTCAAGCGCGCCATCGAAACCCTCGGTGCGCCGATCTACGTGCGCCACGAAGTCGTGCACAACCGCTTCGTCGTGGACGACCTGCGCAATCGCGGCGCGGTGTTCGTGGAAGAACTGGACGAAGTGCCGGACAACGCCACGGTGATCTTCAGCGCGCACGGCGTTTCGCAGGCCGTCCGCGCCGAGGCCGATCGCCGCGGCCTGAAGGTGTTCGACGCCACCTGTCCGCTGGTGACCAAGGTCCATCTGGAAGTGGCCCGCCATTGCCGCGCCGGCCGCGACGTCGTGCTGATCGGCCATGCCGGCCACCCCGAGGTGGAAGGCACGATGGGCCAGTGGAGCCGCGAAGGCAGCGCCGGCAGCATCTATCTGGTCGAAGACATCGACGATGTCGTCGAACTGGAAGTCGGCCAGCCCGACAATCTGTTCTACACGACCCAGACCACGCTGTCGGTGGACGACACCATCGGCATCATCCAGGCCCTGCAGGCGCGCTTCCCGGCCATCCAGGGTCCGAAGAACGACGACATCTGCTACGCCACCCAGAACCGCCAGGATGCCGTGCGCGACCTGGCCAAGCAGTGCGATCTGGTGCTGGTGGTCGGCTCGCCCAACAGCTCCAATTCCAACCGCCTGCGCGAACTGGCCGAACGCGATGGCGTCGAGTCCTATCTCATCGACGGGGCCCACGAAATCAATCCGGCCTGGGTGCAGGGCAAGCAGCGCATCGGCGTGACCGCGGGGGCCTCTGCCCCGGACATCCTGATCGACGGCGTCATCCAGCGCCTGCGCGAACTGGGCGCCGCCAGCATCGGCGAACTCGATGGCGAGCCGGAGAACATGGTGTTCGCCCTGCCCAAGGAACTGCGGCTGCAACTGGTCAGCTGACCGGGTCCGCCCGGCTTTCCTGCGCGGCGCCCTCGGGTTCCTTCTGCCGCGCCCAGAATTCCACGACGATCGTCATCATCGTCCAGACCAGCAGGGTCGGCTGGATCTTGTCCGGTACCAGATCGGGTGCCCGTAGCAGAAAGCCCATCACGTAGGGAAAAAGGGCCGCGTTGACGAGCGCGAAGACCGCGTAGCTCACCCGGTTCCGGCTCGACGAAATGAAGAGAATCGTGATGACGTTGCCGGCCAGGCAGAACAGCAGGACGCCGAATTGCCACGCATCCAGCTTTTCCGTGCCGGTCAGCACCAGCCCGAGCACCGCGCCGAAGAACATGTTCAATCCATTGAGGTTGGCCTGGTATTCGCCGGTCGACATCTTGCCCAGGCCAAGCCTGCGCATCAGGGTGGGTCGATTGCTCACGTATCGGGTGTCCTTTTTTCAGGTGGATGCCAGGCGCAAGATGACCGGGATTATGAAGTACGCGGCGAAGCCAATTGGCGGGGCCAGGAAGGCACGGGTCAGGCCATTGGCGCTGCGGTAGCAACGCAGTACGGTCGCCGCCACGGCGGATCCCGCGATCAGGGGCAGCAGGAAATCCGGACGAGTGAACAGAACGGGTATCCGCCTCAGCACACCTATCCACACAAAGACGGCAGGCACCACGATCATCGACAACAGGAAAGGCACCAGCAGCGTGCTGCGCCAATTCGTTTCCCGGCGAGGCGGTTCGTTGGATTGGGGCGGGGCATAGGGATTGTTTGTCACGGGCATGTTTCGGTATGCCAAGGATGGATCGTATCCGTCAGCCAGTTGTTCCGCTTGCCCCCACCCCAGCCCTCCCCCCCACAGGCGGGGGAGGGGGCCGTATGCATACCGCCGCGACCCTCCGCCCTTTCCCCCGCTTGCGGGGGAAGGTTGGGATGGGGGCGCTTTCTCCAGCGGACGTTCCCATCGCCCAAAGCCGTTGTAGTGCGATGACCTGGCTGGTGCTCCATCGCCCGGGAGGCGCCACAATGCCTACCATCGGTGTTCGGGTGCATTTACCCGCCAGCGCGGGGCCCCGCTCGCCTGATCGTCGATCGGGTGTTCTGCATGATTTCCTGTCTTGACCTGTCGCTTGTCTTGGACGTCATTTGAACAAGTATCCTGGCGACAAGGCAGGTCATTCCGTTTCCATCGAATGGACAATTCGAGGAACGAGAGGAATCAAAATTCATTGGCTGATCTGCACGCGAGGATCCGGAGCGGAATTTGGATCGTGTCAGTGGACTTCCGCGCGGAAGCACTGCTTCCAGCACGCGATGCAAGGCTGCGGCAATCATTTGACAACGTCGTCCGTGATGCGAGAGATTCGCCCCTTCAATCAATCAAGAATCACCTGGGAGAGGATAGGGAACATGGCGCGGAACCGTATTTTCGTCGTAGGCATTCTGGCTGCATCGATCGCCATTGTCGGCTGTGATCCGAAAACCGACGCGGCTGCCGTGCAAGCATCCGCGCCCGCGAAGTCCGAAGCGAACACGCCTGCTCCGGCCGCCATTACGGCACCGATCTTCTTCGATGATTTCAGCTATGCGGATTTCGCCGCGTTCCGGAAAAACGGCTGGAAGGTAAGAACCGAAACCGGCCATCCGGGCATCAAGGGCGCAACCTGGTCAGGCGAAGGACTGTCCTTCCATTCGGATATTCCGGACACCGAAGGCGGCGCCGTCCGGATGAGTTCGGTCACCAACGGCACGCCGGAAAAGACCCGCCAGACCCAGTTCTGTCATGCCCGCAAGTACCGCGAAGGCACCTATGCCGCGCGCATCTTCTTCCGCGACGAACCGAGCTACGGCCCGGATGGCGATGAAGTCATCCAGACCTTCTATGCCATCAGTCCATTGAAGGCGCCGATGGACAAGGACTACAGCGAGACCGACTTCGAGTACCTGCCCAACGGCGGCTGGGGCGAAAACACCAAGCCGGCGATGTGGACCACCACCTGGGAAACCTTCCAGCTTGAACCCTGGACCAAGGTGAACGAGTTCACCCGCAAGGAAGGCAGCTACGCCGGCTGGCGCACGCTGGTGCTGACCGTCGCCGACAACAAGGTGACCTACTACGTCGACGGCCAACTGTTCTCCGAGCACAGCAGCGCCGTGTACCCGGAAGACTTCATGTCGATCAACTTCAACCTGTGGTTCATGCCCAAGGGCGCGGACGGCTCGCTCGGCCCGGTCGACTCCCCGGAAATGCGCGAGTACCAGGAAGACATCGACTGGGTGTTCTTCCAGCAAGGCGTGGCCCTGTCCACCGCCGACGTGGAAGCCCAGGTCGCCGACCTGCGCGGCAAGAAGGTGGCGCACATCGACAACGTGAAGGAACAGAATCCGGCGCTGCCGTCGCCCTGCGGGCTCTGAGATGCTTGAGCAGAACGGACGGGTCACTATCCTACCGTTCTGCAACATCGAGCAAAGGCCCGCGATAGCGGGCCTTTGTTTATTCAGGTGTTACCAATTGATGCGGACGTGAACCATCCAAGCTGCAGTGAACGCTTAGGATGCGAGTTGGCTTATTTCCGCCTTCTGCCATTGGACTGTTTCCGATCCAATGCGGACATCCGCCCGAGCGCACGCTCTTCATCCCGCTGGGTCCGGTTATTCATCGGCTTGTTAGCCGGACTCAGTCGCCCTAAAATCAAGTCGTATCAAGGGGACGGCCCACCATACGGTGCGCTGTAGATAAGTCGTATATCCGGACCCAGGGATCCGGCTATAAGTAGTTAGGCCCTGCGATGAACCTTGACGAGCTGGAGAATAAGATTCGTGCCGTATCCGCTGACCCGGCGGTGCGTGGCATGGCGGATCTGCTCAATGCCTGGAAAGACGACTCAACCACGGTCGACGACCTTGCTATAGCCATGGAGCGCTACATCGGCAACGTCTGGATTAGCGCCAACCAAGATCATGATCGGGTTTATGCCCTCTGGTCAGTCTTCCGACAGGACTCCATAGTGGCAATTCATGGCATGACCATGAATGAGAGGCTGTATTCGTTTGGATTGCTCGATCGGTTTGAGGTACTGCAAAGTGATAGTGATAGGCACGTTCTGTACGTCAAGCTTCACGCAAGCGAGCCCTAACAATTCATTCAAGCCGAGCCCGCTTCGCGGGTCGGCTTTATTCAGGCGTTAGGGCTCATATGGAAGGACCTGACTGGCAATGACTACAAGCACGGCGAGTTCCGTAAGGATGATGCGTTCAGTGGGGGGATGGTTTCGCCGAGTAGCTGTGTCGTCCCTATCAGTGCGGCCAATAGCAGAAACGTATGATTGGTGAGAGACCATTGCTGGGATTTGAAGTAAGTCAGGTCGCTGACGGTGATCTAGTGGATCATGGCCTGACTTTCCCGGTCGCTGGATGAGCTAGGCGCCATGGACTACACTCTGATTCCGGGTCAATTGCAGGTCGTGGTTGCTGAATTTCCGTAACCAACGGTTCTACAAGTCACCGTCTTTAGGCTGCTCAGAAAGCTCTGGAAGTTCGCCTGGTGCTGGGCGCGTGCTTGCGATTGCATGGCAGCGGCTTGATCCTGCATCGCTATGGCCTTTTCCCGCTCAGCAGCAATCAACCCTCTTTCGAATATCTGTTTCTGCTGGATGGCGTCTTGCTGGTCTTTCAGTTCGGCTTCCTTCTCGATGGCTAGGTAGTCGAACTCTTCGACTGATATTTCCTTCTTAGATAGCCGAGATGCCAGTAAGCGGTAATAACTGATTAGCTGCTTCTGGCGATGTGCTTCCAATGTTTGCGAAAAGTCGAGTTCGGCCTCTTTGTATTCGACGGCGGCTTGACCATATGAAATTTGGCCCGCGGCATGCCGTTGACTAATTAATTCCCCTTGGATGTTCAGCTTTGCAAGTGCAGCAGTCCCACCGTAAGCATCTATCAGTTTGTCGTTCTGAAAGACGGCAACCACTGGCCCACAGTTGTAGGCCAAACCATCGGATAGGAAACCCGTGTATTCACGGATGACATAGCTCGTGCCGGGGATGTGTTCTGTCGCTCGGGGCATACGGGCGAGTGGCTGGCCTGTCGAAATAGCCGTATAGGGTGAATCCTTCGAGTTTTGAAGGAAGCTGTAGTCACCACACATTTTTGGGAGTGCCGTTGCGATCTCGTTCGTGAGGATCTCCGTGAACTCGTTGTAGGAGCGATGTATTTTTCGTTCACCGTTTTGCCCCTGCTTGAAGTCCAGCTCCCGACTGTCGGCATAGGTAATGGATACGGACTGGGGCGTGGTCGTCAGGTAGGCGTAGATCACGTGCCGGTTGTTCCATTCCTTGATGACCCGCATGCGGTAACCGCCTGGAACTTCAGTCATCGCGTATGACCCGTCCATTTTCCAGTCGTTCTTGGATGCTTTGACGGCTTCGACGGCTACACCGAGTAGCTGCAATGGATGTCGTTGCGGGTTTACCGATATCGGCGTAGGTTCTTTCAGGGTGGCCGCGACAGATGTTGTCGAGCACAACACAATTGTGAAGCCCGCAACCACGGCAGCAAATCTGGCACGCATCCTTTTGTCCCCTTGGCAATCAGCATCGTGGCACGAACGGCCCGGCTTACCAGAGGCTTATTTGAGCCTCGTCGACCACCGGCACGAACAGCCATCCCCAACGCCAATGATGCCCCGAGATTGCCGAGGGCGCCAAACCCTTGCCCGGCCATTGGTGTTCGAGGCATCGGGGCGGACCAGAACCCTTGCCGGCCAGCGCCGTCCTTCGCCCAGGCTGGAGCCCCTTTCACATCAAGTACTTGCAAAGGGCTGATTGACCGGCTGCCGGCCTCTCCCTAAAATTCGCGGTTCCGCCGGAATAGCTCAGTTGGTAGAGCGGCGCATTCGTAATGCGTAGGTCGTAGGTTCGATTCCTATTTCCGGCACCAGCTCTGGACAAGGCCCCGCGAAAGCGGGGCCTTTGTTTTTTTCGCCGCCCGGAATCCTGCTGTCGGACACGCGTCCGACGGGCGTGCGACCGAGCAGCAGACTGCCGATTCATTCCTACGAAAGGAAGAACTCGACCTTGCCGCAGGCGGTACGAGTGTAAAGATCGAAGCTTTCTCGGTTGACCAGCAGTTCGCCGAGTTCGGCGAGCAGGAAGGGCGCCAGGCGCGAACCTTCGTGGAAGCGCCGGGTGCCGATGAGCCGCATGGGCGAATGGCAGCGCAGGCGTTGCAGCATCCGGGAGACTCGTGAACAGTTTCCCGGCTGCGGTTGAAAGCGGTGTCGGGGGACGTGCCATCGCGGCCGGTGCCGCATTGCCAGCAGATGTCGAAGGCGCCTTCGTTGCTGGCGTTGCAGGCGGCGCAGATCCACTCTGCCATGGGAACTCCTGTCAGGACGGCTGTCGACAACGGGGTAGTCCGTCCCGTCCACCATGACCAATGGCCTACGGACCCGCCCGGACCCAGCGCTTAGCATCGGGCGGTTACCGTTTCGTGGAATCGTCGATGAAGCCGCTTGCCCTTGCCGTCTCGTTGTCCCTGTTGATGCCGCTGGCCGGTCTGGCCCCGAGCCCCGCGCGGGCGGATGAGGTGCCCGCGCCGAAGGATGTCCCGTTCAACGGGCAGCTCAGGATCGAGGTGGATGCGACCGATCTGAATCGCCGCATCTTTCGTGTGCGCGAGACGATTCCCGCGCAGCCCGGCCGGCTGACCCTGCTGTATCCGCAATGGCTGCCGGGCAAGCATTCGCCGGCCGGCCCGATCGAGAAGATGGCGGGGCTGGTGGTGACGGCCAACGGGCAGCGGCTGCCGTGGGTCCGGGATCAGTTCAATGTGTACGCTTTCCATGTGGACGTGCCGACGGGCGCCAGCGAAGTGACCGCCGAGTTCCAGTTCCTGTCCTCCCAGGGCGGTTCCCAGGGGCGCGTGGTGATGACCCCGGACATGCTCAACCTGCAATGGGATTCCACCTCGCTGTATCCGGCGGGGTATTACAGCCGCAACATCCAGGCGCAGGCCTGCGTGAAGCTGCCGCAGGGCTGGTCCTATGCCACCGCACTGACCACCGATACCCGCAATGGCGACACGGTCTGCTTCAAGCCGATCCGCTACGACGATCTGGTCGACTCGCCGATGTTCGCCGGCAAGCACTACAAGCGCATCGATCTGGATCCGGGCGCGAAGCAGCCGGTCCACCTCAATGTGTTCGCCGACGAGGCCAAGGATCTGGAAGTCAAGCCCGAGCACATCAAGGCGCACCAGGCGCTGGTCACGCAGGCCAGCAAGCTCTACGGCGCGCGCCATTTCGATCACTACGAGTTCCTGCTGGCATTGACCGACAAACTGGGCGGCATTGGCCTGGAGCACCACCGCTCCAGCGAGAACAGTGGCGACCGCGGCTACTTCACCGATTGGGACAAGACCTGGCAGGGGCGGGACCTGCTGCCGCACGAGTTCAACCATTCCTGGAACGGCAAATACCGGCGTGGTGCGGATCTGGCCACGCCGAGCTTCAATGTGCCGATGGGCGACAGCCTGCTGTGGCTGTACGAAGGACAGACCCAGTTCTGGGGCCAGGTGCTGGCGGCGCGGTCGGGGCTGTGGAGCCAGGAGCAGGCGCGTGATTCGCTGGCGCTGGTGGCCGGCATCTATGATCGTGGCCGTCCCGGCCTGGCCTGGCGCAACATCCAGGACACCACCAACGATCCGACCATCGCGGCACGCCGATCGCTGCCCTTCCGCAACTACCAGATGAGCGAGGATTACTATTCCGGCGGTCAGCTGATCTGGCTGGAAGTGGACGGCAAGCTGCGCGAGCTCAGCCACAACAAGCGTTCCATCGACGATTTCGCCAAGGCGTTCTTCGGCATGGACAACGGCGTGTGGGAAGTGAACCCGTATACGTTCGAGGACATCGTGGCCACGCTCGACGGCATCGCGCCGTTCGACTGGGCGACGTTCCTGCGTTCGCGCGTGGACGGTCATGGCCCGCTGCTCGGCGGGCTGGAGGCTGCGGGCTGGAAGCTGGTCTACCGCGACACGCCCAGCGATGCGTTCAAGTCGATGGAAAGCGAACGCAAGGATGCCAACCTGACCTATTCGCTGGGCCTGTCGGTCAACAGCGCCGGCGTGCTCGGCGACGTCCGCTGGGATGGACCGGCGTTCAATGCAGGCCTGGCGCCGGGCATGACCCTGCTGGGCGTCAACGGGCGCGAGTACAGCAGCGAGGCGATCAAGGACGCGGTCAAGGCCGCCAAGGACAGCAAGACGCCGATCGAACTGGTGGTCAAGCGGTTCGACCGCATCGAGACCGTGCGCATTCCGTATTACGACGGGTTGCAGTACCCGCACCTGGAGCGCATCGCCGGCAAGCCGGATCGACTGGCCGAACTGTACAAGGCGCGCTGAGCCCTGGGGCGCGGCGGTCCAGATCGACCGCCGCGCGTTCTCCGATCCAGGTCAGCGCAGCGGCAGGCAGATCGCCGTGCGCCATTCGCTGGGTGGCGCAGTGCGCGGATCGTTGAGGTATTCCTCCATCACCGGCGCGTCGGCGGCTTCCTCGCCGCTGGCCGGCAGCCACTCGCCGAACAGCCAGCGATAGGGACGATCCAGTTCCGCATACGGGCCGACGTGCACCAGCACGGCATGGCGGCCACCGGCGATGGTCAGCGGACGCAGCGGTGCCTGCGCGATGCCGGCGGATGCGATTTCCACGCAGGCGTCCGCGCGCAGCGCGGCGGGAGGCACGCTCTCGGGATCGTCGTAGTACAGGCCGAACGAGCGCGCCTGCGGCGGTATGCCCTGGCCGGCCGCCCAGGCGGCGAGTTTCTCGAAACTCTCGCCGATGTCCTGGTACGGGCCGCGATGCGGCAGGGCAGCGACGGTGATGTCGGGGAAGGTCTGGATGCTGACTTCGTACATCGGGAAATCCTCGGGTTCGGACAGGTCGGGGCGCGGCGGAAGCATCGCTTCCTGGCCGCGTTGGCGGAATGCGCCCGGAGGAACCCCGTAGGCCTGCGCGAACGCCCGGTTGAACGCCGCGGCGCTGCCGTAGCCGCAGCGTCCGGCGATGGCCGACAGCGGGCGGGTGCCGTGCAGCAGTTCGACCGCGGCGCGGTGCAGGCGCATGCGGCGCAGCGTATCGGCCACGGTCTCGCCCATCGCGCCGCGATAGATGCGGTGGAAGTGGAAAGGCGAGAAGTGGCCGATGGCCGCCAGGTGTTCGAGGGTGAGCGGCCGGTCGAGGTGGGCGACCAGGTGGGTGACCACTTTCTCGATGCGGGTGGCGTAGCTGCGGCGGGTGGCAGGGCGTTTCATTCGGTACGGGGTTCCTCGGAGCGCGGTGACAGCCTGCCGGGGTGGCGTTGACCCGGGTTGCGCATTGTGCCGGGTGGTGGAGCAAATCCCCCTCGGTCCTCCTTTGCAAAGCGGAAGGCAAAAGCAAAGCCTGCTCACCTTGTTGGCCGAAGTACGAAGGCTTCGGGGCTCGAACGGCTGCTTTCAGCCCCCTTTGCAGGGCCGCCCGACAGCCGAATGGCGGGTAAAAAAGGGCGGGCGCCCGGGCAGTGGGCGACGGGGGATTTCCACGATGCACCACGGCGCCAACCGCGTCTCCATCCCTGCGATCCCGCTCCGGTATCCTGAGCGCCTTCAGTTCGGCAAGGCGACACGATGGGCAAGGCCAGAACCGCGTATGTCTGCAACGAATGCGGCGCGGAGTTCAACAAGTGGCAGGGGCAATGCGGGGAATGCAATGCCTGGAACACGCTGACCCAGATCGCGCTGGAGGCCGCCGGCGGTCCGCCGGCGACCCGCCGCAGCGGTTGGGCGGGCAAGGCCGACGCGCCGAAGATCACAGCGCTCAAGGACGTCCGCCACAGCGAGGAAGCGCGGGTGAGCACCGGCATCGGCGAATTCGATCGGGTGCTTGGCGGCGGTCTCGTGGAAGGCGCGGTGGTGCTGGTCGGCGGCGATCCCGGCATCGGCAAATCCACGCTGCTGTTGCAGGCGCTGGCGAAGATGTCGGCCAGCTTCCCCGCGTTGTACGTGACCGGCGAGGAATCGCTGGCGCAGGTGGCCGGGCGCGCGGTGCGCCTGGATCTACCGCTGGACAACCTGCAGGCGCTGGCCGAAACCGGCATCGAGAACATCCTCCAGCACGCTTCCGCGGCGCGGCCGCGGTTGATCGTGGCGGACTCGGTGCAGACGCTCTGGACCGAATCGCTGACCGCCGCGCCCGGTTCGGTCAGCCAGGTGCGCGAGAGCGCGGCGCGGCTGGTGCGGTACGCGAAGGAAACCGGTACCGCCGTGTTCCTGGTCGGCCACGTGACCAAGGAAGGCGGCATCGCCGGCCCGCGCGTGCTGGAGCACATGGTCGATGCGGTGCTGTATTTCGAAGGCGAGAGCGGCAGCCGCTTCCGCCTGCTGCGCGCGTTCAAGAACCGCTTCGGCGCGGTCAACGAGCTGGGCGTGTTCGCGATGGGAGAGAAGGGACTGAAGGAAGTCTCCAATCCCTCGGCGATTTTCCTGTCCGGCGGCAGCACCCAGCAGCCGGGCAGTTGCGTGCTGGTCACGCGCGAAGGCACGCGGCCGTTGATGGTGGAAGTACAGGCGTTGGTGGACGCCTCGCCGCTGTCCAACCCGCGCCGCGTCGCGGTCGGCCTGGAGCAGAACCGCCTGGCGATGCTGCTGGCGGTGCTGCATCGCCACGGGGGGATCGTGGTGGGGGATCAGGACGTGTTCGTCAACGTGGTCGGCGGTATCCGCGTGCAGGAAACCGCGGCCGACCTGCCGGTATTGCTGGCGGTGCTGTCGTCGCTGCGGGATCGGCCGCTGGCGGACAAGACCGTGGCCTTTGGCGAGGTAGGCCTGTCCGGCGAAATCCGTCCGGTGCCCAACGGCGAGGAGCGCCTGCGCGAGGCCGCCACGCACGGATTCAAGCGCGCCATCGTGCCCAAGGGCAACGCGCCCAAGTCGGGCGTGTTCAAGGGGCTGGACGTGATCGCGGTGGAACGGCTGTCGCAGGCGCTGGAGGCGGCGGCGGAGTGATCGCCGTGGCGCGCAGCGCGGGTTGCGCGAGCGCGGCGAGCAGGCGTTGCATGCCGGCGTCGTCGTGGATGGAAACCGGTACGTCCGGGGCGATGCCTTCGATCTCGTTGATGCCGCCGGCGAGGAAGCGCGCGCAGTTGGGCATCACCACATCGAATGGAACAACGCTCAACGCGGTGCGCACGCCGCCGTCGACGTAGCCGCATCCCGCACCGAGCGTGCGCTCGCCGAGGACGGTGGCGACCCGGTTCTGTTGCAGCCAGGCGACGAAGTCTTCCGACGCCGAAGCGGTGCGGTGATCGACAAGGATGAAGAGAGGGCCGCGCCAGGCCCCGCGGCCCGCCAGACGCTCGGGTTCACCGGCCGGGGCCAGGACCGGACAGACCGGTTCGCCATACCAGACCCGCGAGCGGTCACATGCCGGCGCCGCCATCCGCGGCGCGGCGCGTTCCAGTTCGGCCGGCGCCAACAGCGTGATGACCTCGGAAACCCATTCACTGCCGCCGCCGTTGCCGGTCACGTCCACCAGCAGGCGCCGCGCGCCATTGGCACGCAGCGCCTCGAGCGTGCGCGCCAGATCCGCTTGCAGCTGGGCACGCACGCGCAATTGCAGCGCGCGTTGGCCGATGCCCGCCCGGAACACCTGCCGGCAGGCGGCGAGGTAGCGCTGCTCGCCGAACCGGGCGATGCGCAGCACGCCGACATCGCCGAAACGGCCGGCCGGGAAATGTGTTCCCGGCAATCCGTGCCAGTCCGCCAACTCGGCGAAGGGCAGGGTGAAGCCATGATCGTCCTCCTCGTAGCCGGCGGATTCGCAGTCCTTGCCCGCCGCGGGATCGGTGGGTTCGGTCGCGGCATCAGCGGAGGAGGCGAGTCCTGAAGGGGCGGGAGTTTGTGCGGGTTCCAGCCGCAGGTGCGGATCGCCGAAGCGTTCGACGAAACCGCGCAGCGCCAGGAAAGCGCGTACGCGCGAATGCGCCCGGTTCAATGCGACGGTGGTTTCGCGATCCAGCGCCGCCAGATCCAGTTGCCGATGCGCGGCGATCCAGTCCAGGTTCGCGTAGCCCTGCGCCATGTCGCGCTTGAGACGCTGGTAGTCGGCCAGCCACGGCCGCGCGTCATAGCTGGCGACGTCCCAGGCCACCGCCGCGAGCACCAGCGTGATCAGCACGAACGACAGCCGCCGCAGCCAGCGCCAGCGACGGGGAGGAGAGAGACCGGGGTTTGGAGCGGCCATGCGCGTTCTTCCCTTGACGGCGGAAAGCGCGACCATAGCGGGGAGAAAGACCGGCAGGGCCGCGGATCCGACGGAAGCCGGGGCCGGGCGACGAAGCCGGGCGTTGCACGGATGAAAGGGTGGCGAGGCTGTCCCGAATGTGCCTCAGGCGCGGCGCAGCACCAGTTCGAGCACGAACTTGCTGCCGAAGAACGCCAGCAACAGCAGCGCCATCGCGAACAGGGTCCAGCCGGCCGCCTTGCTGCCGCGCCAGCCGTAGCGCCAGCGGCCGATCAGCAGGGCGCCGAAGGCCAGCCAGGACAGCACGCTCAGCACGGTCTTGTGGACCAGGTGCTGCGCCAGCAGGTTCTCGACGAACAACACGCCGGTCAGCAGGGTGGCGGTGAGCAGGGCGAAGCCGACCGCGATCGTGCGGAACAGCAGGTCTTCCAGTTCGGTCAGCGGCGGCAGCGCACGCAGCCAGACATGGAACTGCCGCCGCCGCAGGGCGCGTTCCTGTGCCCACAGCATCACCGCCAGCAGCGCGGCGATCGCCAGCGTCGCGTAGGCCAGCAGGGCCAGCCAGGCATGCAGTTGCAGGCGCCAGTCCAGCCCGTTGCTGGGCAGGTGGCCGTGCTGGTGGTAGGCCAGCAGCAGCGCCGCGGCCAGCGGGAAGGCAACCACGCCCAGTGCCGCCATCCGGCCGCGCGCGCCGGCCAGGGCGGTGAGCGCGGCCATGCCCAGGCTGACCAGCGACAGCGCCGAGTAGAAATGCATGTCCGGCCCGCCGGCCGTGCGCCAGGCCACCAGCAGGTGGTAGCCACCGTGCAGGATCACCGCGGCCAGCGCCGGCCACAGCCAGCCCCGTCGCGCGTCCAGCGCCGATTGCGCGGCCGCGCGGACCAGCAGCGCGGTGGCGGCCAGGTAGCCGAGGATGGCGATGAGAACGATTGTCATCGCCAGAGTGTCGCATAGCGCCGGAAGCGGGAACAGCGCGGCGGCGCCGGGATTCCCGGCCCGGGCCCATCCGTCCCGCCGGGCTATAATCCGCGTCCGTTTTTCCCAGGTTCCCGCTTCCATGTTCGAGTCCCTCACCCAGCGTCTTTCCGGCACCATCGAACGGCTGCGCGGCCGTGGCCGCCTGAGCGAGGAGAACATCCGCGAGGCGACCCGCGAGGTCCGCATCGCCCTGCTGGAAGCCGACGTCGCGCTGCCGGTGGTGCAGGCGCTGATCGAGCGTATCAAGGTGCGCGCGGTGGGCCAGGAAGTGCTCAAGTCGCTGACGCCCGGCCAGGCGCTGATCAAGATCGTCCGCGACGAACTGACCGCGGTGATGGGTTCGCAGGCCACCGACCTGAACCTCAACGTGCCAGCACCGGCGGTGATCCTGATGGCCGGCCTGCAGGGCGCGGGCAAGACCACCACGGTCGGCAAGCTCGCCAAGCACCTGAAGGAACGCCGCAAGAAGAAGGTGATGGTGGTGAGCGCCGACGTCTACCGTCCGGCCGCGATCGAACAGCTCAAGACGCTGGCGCAGCAGGTGGACGTGCTGTTCTTCCCGTCCGACGCCACTCAGAAGCCGGAAGCCATCGTGCGCGCCGCCATCGACGATGCGCGCAGGTCGTTCGTGGACGTGCTGCTGGTCGATACCGCCGGCCGCCTGGCGATCGACGAAGCGATGATGACCGAGATCAAGGCGCTGCACGCCGCGGTCAAACCGGTGGAAACGCTGTTCGTGGTCGATGCGATGACGGGCCAGGACGCGGCCAACACCGCCAAGGCGTTCAGCGAGGCGCTGCCGCTGACCGGCGTGGTGCTGACCAAGACCGATGGTGATGCGCGCGGCGGCGCGGCGTTGTCGGTGCGGTACATCACCGGCAAGCCGATCAAGTTCATCGGCGTGGGCGAGAAGCCCGACGGCCTGGACGTGTTCCATCCCGAACGCGTGGCCAACCGCATCCTCGACATGGGCGACGTGCTGTCGCTGGTCGAGCAGGTCGAGCAGAACGTCGACCGGGAGAAGGCGGAGAAACTCGCCGCCAAGGTCGCCAAGGGCAAGAAGTTCGACCTCAACGACATGCGTGATCAGTTGGAGCAGATGCAGAACATGGGCGGCATCAGTGGCCTGATCGACAAGCTGCCGGGCATGGGACAGATCCCGGACCACGTGAAGCAGCAGGTCAGCCAGAACAGGGAAGTGCCCCGGATGATCGCCATCATCGGTTCGATGACCAAGAAGGAGCGCCGCAATCCCGCGCTGCTCAACGGTTCGCGCCGCGCCCGCATCGCCCGCGGCTCCGGCACCACGCCGGCCGACGTGAACAAGCTGATGAAGCAGTACCAGCAGATGGAAAAAATGATGGGCAAGCTCGCTGGCGGCGGGATGAAGGGCCTGATGCGCGGCATGAAGGGCATGATGGGTGCCCGTGGCGGATTGCCGTTCCGCTGAGCGGCAGGCGAAGCCCGGCATGTCCCTCGCCCTGATCAATGGCCAGCCGGCGGATGCCGACGCGCTGCGCACGCTGGCGGTGGTCAACTACGGACACTTCACCGCCATGCAGGTGCGTGGCGGCGCGGTGCAGGGCCTGGATTTCCACGTCGCGCGGCTGCAACGGGCCACCCGCGAACTGTTCGGCGCCGAGCTGCCGCGCGCGCGCATCGTCGCCGAACTGCGGGCCGCGCTCGGCGCGGGGCCGGCCGACGCCTCGCTGCGCTTCACCGTGTTCGCCCGCGATTTCGACTATCGCCATCCGCTGCGGACGGTGGCGCCCGACGTGCTGATCACGCTGGGGCCGGCGGCGGTGGACGGCAAACCGCCGCTGAGGGTGAAGTCCTATCCCTTCCAGCGCCCGCAGCCGCACCTGAAGCACGTGGGCACCTTTCCCTTGTTCCACTACCGGCGGCAGGCATTGCTGGACGGTTACGACGACGCCGTGTTCGTGATGCCGGACGGAACCCTCAGCGAAGGTTCGATCTGGAACCTGGGCTTCTGGGACGGCGAGGCGGTGGTGTGGCCCGAGGCGCCGGCGCTGCGCGGGACCTGCGAACAACTGCTCCAGGCCGGCCTGGCCGAGCAGGGCGTTCCGCAGCGGGTCCGACCGGTCGCCCTGGCGGAGGCCGCAGGCTTCCGGGCCGCCTTCGCCGCCAACGCCAGCGGCCTGCAGCCCATCCTGGGCATCGACGGGACTGCCTATGAGCCGGATCCGGCGCTGATGGCGCGCCTGGAAGCCGCGCTCGCCAGCCGGCCCTGGGAAATTCCCGCCTGACAGGCGGTTTCCTTCCGCCGTTCAATGGCTTAGAATAGCCGGCTTACCTCGCCATCCTGGCGACTGGGCAACACTGGAAATCACGCAATGGTCAAGATTCGCCTTACCCGTGGCGGCGCCAAGAAGCGCCCCTTCTACCACATCATCGTCACCGACTCGCGCAGCGCCCGTGACGGCCGCAACATCGAGCGCGTGGGTTACTACAACCCGGTCGCTTCCGGCAACGAGAAGCGCATCGAGCTGGACGTTGCCCGTGTGGACCACTGGGTGGGCCACGGCGCCCAGCTGACCGAAAAGGTCCGCAACCTCTACAAGGAAGCCACCAAGGCTTCGGCCTGATCCGTCGGGCCGCGCCCCACGGCGCGGCCACGCTGACGCATGGATAACGAGCGCCCGCCGCAGCCCCGCAAGACCATCCTGCTGGGCCGCTTCGCGGGCGCTTTTGGCGTGCGCGGACAGGTCAAGCTGGAATCCTGGACCGAGCCGCGCGATGCCATCTTCCGCTACCAGCCCTGGACGCTCCGCGAGGGTTCCGGCGCCGAGCGCGAACTGTCCGGTGTCCGCGGCAAGGCTTCCGGCAAGCACCTGATCGCCGACGTGCCGGGCATCGCCGATCGCGATGCCGCCGACGCGCTGCGAGGCATCGAAATCCTGATCCCGCGCGATGCGCTGCCTCCGCCGCAACCCGGCGAGTTCTACTGGGTGGATCTGGAAGGACTGCGCGTCGTGAACGCGGACGGCGTGGATTTCGGCACGGTTTCGCACCTGTTTTCCACGGGGGCGAACGATGTGCTGGTCGTCCGCGGCGATCGCGAACGGCTGATTCCCTTCGTCGAGCCCGATTTCGTCCAGTCGGTGGACTTCGACGCCGGACGCATCGTCGTGGACTGGGATCCCGAGTTCTAGGCGGCTGGAGCCGCTGGCGAGCCTGGGCAATACTCCCGGCCCCGGTTTTCCTTCTTCTTCCATCCGGCGCCCGCCATGCGTATCGACGTCCTGACCCTGTTCCCCGAATTCATCGCCCAGGCCGCGGCGGTGGGCGTGGTCGGACGGGCGCAGGAGCGCGGGCTGCTGACGCTGCAGGGCTGGAATCCGCGCGACTATGCCGAAGGTGGCTACCGGCGCGTCGACGACCGGCCATTCGGCGGCGGGCCGGGCATGGTGATGATGATCGAACCGCTCCGCGCCTGCCTGTCGGCCGCCCGCGCGGCCGATCCCGCGCCGGCCCCGGTCATCTACCTCAGCCCGCAGGGCCGGCCCCTGACCCAGCGCAAGGTCCGCGAACTGGCGTCGCAACCGCGCCTGATCCTGCTGTGCGGCCGCTACGAGGGCGTGGACGAACGCCTGCTGGAGGCCGAGGTGGACGAGGAAATCTCGATCGGCGACTACGTGCTGTCGGGCGGCGAACTGGCGGCGGCGGTGGTCGTGGACGCGGTGGCCCGGCTGCAGGAGGGCGCCCTGGGCGATGCTGAATCGGCCGTTCAGGACAGTTTCGAAAACGATGGCCTGCTGGACTGTCCGCACTACACACACCCGGCCCAGCACCCGGAACTGGGCGACGTGCCGGACGTGCTGCGCTCGGGCAACCACGCTGCCATCGCCCGCTGGCGACGCCAGCAATCGCTGGGCCGGACCTGGCTGCGGCGACCGGATCTGCTGGACGAGTCCGCCCTGTCCCAGGCCGACCGGGCCCTGCTGGCCGCTTTCCTGGCGGCCCGGGACGGGCAGGACCAAAGCTAGCCAGGGCCAAGAAAAATCAGTAAGATGGCGGGCTTCCAGCGCCGGACCGGTACTGGGAATCCATAACAATATCGTGCAGCGCAATCCGGCGACTGCATCAGTCATTGCTGTCGAACGACACACCCACGCATACAGAACGGTGCCACCATGAGCAGTCTCAACAAGTCCATCATCGCGGAATTCGAAGCCGCCCAGATCCAGCGTGAGCTGCCCGCTTTCGGTCCCGGCGACACCGTCGTCGTGAACGTGAAGGTGAAGGAAGGCAACCGCGAGCGCGTGCAGGCGTACGAAGGCGTGGTCATCGCCAAGAAGAACGCCGGCCTGAACTCCGCTTTCACCGTGCGCAAGATTTCGCACGGCTACGGCGTCGAGCGCGTGTTCCAGACCCACAGCGCCTCCATCGACTCGGTCGAAGTGAAGCGCCGCGGCAAGGTCCGCTCCGGCAAGCTGTACTACCTGCGCGATCTGGAAGGCAAGGCCGCCCGCATCAAGGAAGACCTGGCCGCCAACGCCGCCGCCAAGAAGGCGCGCCTGGCTGCCGCCGCCGAGTAATCCATCCGGTTGCGACACCGCTGAACGGCCACCTCCGGGTGGCCGTTTGCGTTGGCGGCGCCGGCATCAGCGCAGGCCGTGTGCTTTCCGTCATGGCGCCGCGGCGAATGACGGTGAACAATGTGCCGGCTTGGCGAAGGAGCGCGTTCGCATTCGCGCTTTTTCGGCGGGATGTGCCGGCGCGATGCGATGCCCCGTGGACACGTCTTTCGGCGTGCTTGGCAGGAATTGCCGGGTTGCGCGACGTGGCCCGGTCACGGCTGGACAACGCGAGTCCGCGCAACGGTGCGGTGCGCGCGGCCAGCCTGTTTTCAACGCCGGCCGGCAAGCCGGGCAGCACAGCGCCACTGTTTCCGTCCATTCCATCCATTCTTTCCTGCCACGCCAGTCCCAATCCGATGAGTTCCGATTCACCTGTCGCCACGCCCGGCGTTCGCCTCGACATCTGGCTGTGGGCTGCGCGGTTCTACAAGACCCGCAGCCTCGCCAAGCAGGCGGTGGACACCGGCAGGGTGGAAATCGGCGGCCAGCGCGCCAAGCCGTCGCGCATCGTGCGCGTGGGTGATGAACTCAGCGTGGTGCGTGGTGAGGAGGTGTTCGGCATCCGTGTCGAAGGCCTGAGCGAACAGCGCGGCCCCGCGCCGGTGGCGCAGGCGCTGTATCGCGAAAGCGAGGAATCGCGGCAGCGTCGCGAAGCCGCCGCCGCGACCCGGCGCGCCGAACGCACCGGTTACCAGGCGCCGCTGTCCAAGCCCGACAAGCGTGCCCGCCGCCTGATCCGCGCCCTCGGCGACATCGACGCCCTGTAGGGCGGAGCTTGCTCCGCCGCGGGGATCCAAGAGAAAGCAAGCCGGGCAAGCCCGGCTCTACGTGGAGCGGGGCTTGCTCGGCGCTTGGTCAGCGACCGCCGCCGAGGAAGCCGCTGCCGACCTTCAGCAGGTCGCCCAGGCCCAACTGGCCGTCGCCATCCTGATCCAGCACCGCGCCCAACAGCCCGCCCGGACCGCTCTGCTGGCGGATCTGCTGCTGCTCCTGTCCCAGCACCTGGCTGAGCTCGCCCGGCGAATTCCGGCCGCTCTGGCTCATGCGCTGCGCGAGGAAGGCCAGCACGATCGGGGCGAGGATTTTCAGCAACTGGCCGGCGCGGTTGCTGTCCAGGCCCGTGGCCTGGCCCAGGCCGGCTTCGGCGCGTGGCTGGTTGCCACCGAAAATGTGACCGAGGATGCCGGCGCCGTTGGCTTCCGGCGTGGAAGCGCCGCCCAGCACCGAACCCAGCACGCTGCCGATATCCAGCCCGCTGTGGTTGCGCTGGAGCGCACCGAACAGCGCTTCCGCGCCCTGCGGTTGTTCCGCGTTGCGGCCAAGGGCGCCCATCAGCAGCGGCAACGCCGCGCCGATCGCGCCGGAAGCCTCGGCCTGGCCGATGCCCAGTTGCTGCGAGACCTGCTGCAGCGGAGCGCCTTGGAGCTGGGCGAAAAGTTCTTGCGCGAGTGACTGGTTGCTCATGATGGCCGTCCTCCTGGACGCGGGTTGGAGCGCCGATGCTAGCGCCAAACTGTGACGGAGTTGGTTAACCGCGGGCAAAGATGTATCGCCCGATCCTTTCCGCGCGGCGGCGATCGTCCGCCCGGCGGATACCGGACGGACGACACGCGGAACCGGCGCTAGGCCGCCTTCCGCCCGGCCCGCAGATCGAAGCGGTCCAGCTCCATCACCTTGGTCCATGCCGCGACGAAATCGCGGACGAACTTCTCCTGCGCGTCCGCGCTTGCGTACACCTCGGCCAGCGCCCGCAGTTGCGAGTGCGAGCCGAAGATGAGGTCCACCCGGGTGCCGGTCCACTTGCGCTCGCCGGTCTTGCGATCGAGGGCCTCGAACACCGCCTCGTTGTCCGACGTCGCCTTCCATTCGGTGCGCATGTCCAGCAGGTTGACGAAGAAGTCGTTGCTGAGGACGCCGGGCCGTTCGGTGAACACGCCGTGCCGGGTCTGGCCGGCGTTGCCGCCCAGCACGCGCATGCCGCCGATCAGGACGGTCATCTCCGGCGCGGTCAGCGTCAGCAGTTGCGCCTTGTCGATGAGCAGCCATTCGGCAGGCACGCTGTACCTGCCCTTGAGGTAATTGCGGAATCCGTCCGCCGCCGGCTCCAGCACGGCGAACGAGGCGACGTCGGTCTGCTCCTGCGAAGCGTCCGTGCGTCCGGGCGAGAACGGCACCGCGATGGTGTGCCCGGCCTTCCGTGCGGCTTCCTCGACCGCCGCCGCGCCACCCAGGACGATCAGATCCGCGAGCGAGACTTTCTTGCCGCCGGGCTGCGCGCCATTGAAACCGGCCTGGATGCCTTCCAGCACCGTGAGCACCTTCGCCAGTTGCGCGGGCTCGTTGACTTCCCAGTCCTTCTGGGGCGCGAGCCGTACCCGCGCACCGTTGGCGCCGCCGCGCTTGTCGGACCCACGGAAGGTGGAGGCCGACGCCCACGCGGTGGACACCAGTTCGCCGATCGACAGGCCCGATTCGAGGATCTTCTTCTTCAGCGCGGCGATGTCGGCCTCGTCGATCAGGGGATGATCCACCGCCGGAACCGGGTCCTGCCAGATCAGTTCTTCGGCGGGCACTTCCGGTCCCAGATAGCGCGCGCGCGGTCCCATGTCGCGGTGGGTCAGTTTGAACCAGGCGCGCGCGAACGCATCGGCGAACTGATCGGGATGCTCCATGAAGCGGCGCGAGATTTTCTCGTAGGCCGGATCGAAGCGCAGCGACAGATCCGTGGTCAGCATGTTGGGTGCGCGACGCCTGGTGTTGTCGTGCGCGTCGGGCACGGTGTCGGCACCGGCGCCGTCCTTGGGTTTCCACTGGTGCGCGCCGGCCGGGCTCTTGGTCAGTTCCCACTCATAACCGAACAGGTGCTTGAAGAAGTCCTGGCTCCATCGCGTCGGCGTGGTGGTCCAGGTGACCTCCAGTCCGCTGGTGATCGCATCGCCGGCGATGCCGGTGCCGTGGGTGCTGCGCCAGCCCAGGCCCTGGGCGACGATGTCGTCGGCTTCCGGATCCGCGCCCACGTGCGAGGCTTCGCCGGCGCCGTGGGTCTTGCCGAACGTGTGTCCGCCGGCGATCAGCGCCACGGTTTCCTCGTCGTCCATCGCCATGCGCGCGAAAGTCTCGCGGATGTCGCGCGCGGCGGCGACCGGATCCGGATTGCCGTTCGGGCCTTCCGGATTGACGTAGATCAGGCCCATCTGCACGGCCGCCAACGGATTTTCCAGTTCGCGGTCGCCGGAATAGCGCTTGTCGCCGCCCAGCCATGCGGTCTCCGAACCCCAGTACACATCCTGGTCCGGTTCCCACACGTCCTCGCGGCCGCCCGCGAAACCGAACGTCTTGAAGCCCATCGTCTCCAGCGCGACGTTGCCGGTGAGGATCATCAGATCGGCCCAGGAAATCCGGTTGCCGTACTTCTGCTTGATCGGCCACAGCAGGCGGCGCGCCTTGTCGAGGCTGACGTTGTCCGGCCAACTGTTGAGCGGCGCGTAGCGCTGCTGACCGCGCCCGCCGCCGCCGCGGCCGTCGCCGATGCGATAGGTGCCGGCGCTGTGCCAGGCCATGCGGATGAACAGCGGCCCGTAATGGCCGAAGTCCGCGGGCCACCAGGGTTGGGAATCGGTCATCAGCGCGGCCAGATCCTTCTTCAGCCCTTCATAGTCGAGGCTCTTGAACGCTTCGGCATAGTTGAAATCCTTGTCCATCGGATTGGACTTGGACGAATGCTGGTGCAGCAGATCCACGCGCAGCTGGTTGGGCCACCAGTCGCGATTGCTGGCGCCGCCACCCACGGAATGATTGAACGGACATTTGGCGGTTTCGAGATTCATGGTCGGGCTCCCTGGGCAGCGTGAAAGAGAAGAAGCGTGGAACGGGCGCGGTCATGACAAGCCGCGCTTTGAAAAAAAAATGTGGCGCGGCGGCATGCCGGGCGCCGGCGCGCAATCAAGGCGATCAGGCACCTGCTGGCGCCGCGGGAAAACGGGGCGGGCGGACATGTCCATGGCTGGCGTTTCCGTTGGCGATCAAGAACACCTCGCCAGCCTAGGCAGGCTCGGCGATTAAGCAAAATCGTTTGTGACGAACAATCCGATAGCACGCCTCAATGGTGCGCCGCGCAAACAAGCAGGCGCGACCGATGCACGATACCCGGCGTGCGTTACGCCGATGTTGTGATCGCGGCTACCTTCGACCCCGCCATCCGGAAGCGGCGAGGCGCCCACGAGGTTTCGCGGGAGACCGGTTTCTTCAGAGCAGGCGCTTGAGCCGGTACAGCGCTTCCAGTGCCTGCCTGGGCGTGAGTTCGTCCGGATCCAGCGCGGCGAGTGCTTCCTGGGCTGCCGACGTGGCCGGGGCGAACAGGCCGATCTGCTGCGGCGCGTCCAGCGCCTGCGGCGCCATCGTCGAGGCGTGGCTCTCGCGTCCGCGTTGCTCGAGTTCGGCCAGCCGCCGGCGCGCCTGCGCGACGGTGCTGCGGGGCAGGCCGGCCAGCGCGGCGACCTGCAGGCCGAAGCTGCGATCGGCCGGGCCGTCCTTCACCGCATGCATGAACACCAGCGTGTCGCCGCGCTCGCGGTCGTGGTGTTCGACCGCGTCCAGATGCACGTTCGCGATGCCGGTCGCGCCGCTGTCCGCGGCGGCATCGGCCAGCGCCGTGAGCTCGAAGTAATGCGTGGCGAACAGGGTGTAGCAGCGGTTCTGGCCCGCCAGATGGCGGGCGACCGCATCGGCCAGGGCCAGGCCATCGTAGGTGGACGTGCCGCGTCCGATTTCATCCATCAGCACCAGGGATTGCGCGGTGGCGTGATGGAGGATGTAGCTGGTCTCGGCCATTTCGACCATGAAGGTCGACTGCCCGCGCGCGAGGTCGTCGCCGGCGCCGATGCGGGTGAGGATGCGATCGATCGGGCCGATCCGCGCCCGCGTGGCGGGTACGAAGCTGCCGATGTGGGCGAGCAGGACGATCAGCGCGTTCTGGCGCATATAGGTCGATTTGCCGCCCATGTTGGGGCCGGTGATGATCAGCATCCGGCGCTGCTCGTCCAGATGCAGGTCGTTGGGTTCGAAGGGCTCCGCGCGCACGGCTTCCACCACCGGATGCCGCCCGCGTTCGATGTGCAGGCCCGGCTCGTCGACGAGGCTCGGACGCGACCAGTCCAGTGCCTGCGCCCGTTCGGCGAAAGCGGCCAGCACGTCCAGTTCGCTGAGCGCGGCGGCGCAGCGCTTGAGCGGTTCCAGATGCCGGTTGAGCGCATCCAGCAGGTCTTCGTACAGCGCCTTCTCGCGCGCCAGCGAACGTTCGCGCGCCGACAGCACCTTGTCCTCGAAGTTCTTCAGTTCCTCGGTGATGTAGCGCTCGGCATTGGTCAGGGTCTGCCGGCGCGTGTAATGGACCGGTGCGCGATCGGCCTGGCCCTTGCTGATCTCGATGTAGTAACCGTGCACGCGGTTGTAGCCGACCCTGAGGGTCGCGATGCCACTGCGCTCGCGCTCGCGGGCCTCCAGGTCGACCAGGAACTGATCGGCATGGGTGCTCAGGCGCCGCAGTTCATCCAGATCCGCATCGAAGCCGTCGGCGATCACGCCGCCATCGACCAGCTTGAGCGCAGGATGCGGCGCGATGGCACGGGCGAGCAGCGCGGCGATGTCGTCGTGCTCGCCCAGCGCCGCGGCCAGTTCGGACAGGCGCGGCGAGGCCGCCAGCGCGGACGCATCGGAGGCGGCGCCGGCGAGGGTGTGGCGGATGTCCGGCAGCAGCGCGAGCGCGTCGCGCAGGGTGGACAGATCGCGGGGACGGGCCGAGCGCAGGGCGACCCGGGTGAGGATGCGTTCCATGTCGCCCAGCGCGCGGAAGCGTTCGCGCAGGGGCGCATCCAGCGCGTGTTCGATCAGGTGCTCCACCGCCTGGTGCCGCTCGCCGACCACGCGGCGATCGCGCAGCGGCCGATGCAGCCAGCGGCGAAGCAGCCGGCCGCCCATCGGCGTGATGGTGGTATCGAGCACCCCGAGCAGGGTGTTGCCGGTGTCGCCGTCGACGCGGCTGTCCAGCTCCAGGTGGCGGCGGGTCGCCGCGTTCATGGCGATGGCGTCGCCGGCCGATTCGGTGCGGATGGCGCCCAGGTGCGGCAGGCGCTGTTTCTGGGTTTCCTCGACATAGCCGAGCAGGGCGGCGGCGGCGCCGGTCGCCAGCGGCAGGTGCTCGATGCCGAACCCGTTGAGATCGCGGACCTGGAAGAACTGCAACAACTGCCGGCGCCCGTTGTCGGGATCGAACAGCCAGGGCGCGCGTCGGCGCAGGCCGTGGCGACCCTGCAGGAATTCCGGCCAGCCGTCCTCGTCGGGCAACAGGATCTCCGCCGGCTCCAGGCGCGCGAGTTCCGCTTCCAGGCCGTCATCGCCGTCGACCTCGTTGACGATGAAGCGCCCGCCCGCCAGATCCGCCCAGGCCAGTCCGTAGCCCTTGCGGCCGCGGACAATGGCCATCAGCAGGGTGTCGCGGCGTTCGTTGAGCAGGGCTTCGTCGGTGACCGTGCCGGGCGTGACCACGCGCACGACCTTGCGTTCGACCAGACCCTTGGCCAGCGCGGGATCGCCGATCTGTTCGCAGATCGCCACCGATTCGCCCAGCGCCACCAGGCGCGCCAGGTAACTTTCGTAGGCGTGGTGCGGCACGCCCGCCATCGGGATGGGGGCGCCGGCGGAGTTGCCGCGCTGGGTGAGGGTGATGTCCAGCAGGCGCGCGGCCTTGCGCGCGTCGTCGTAGAACAGTTCGTAGAAATCTCCCATCCGGAAGAACAACAGCAGATCCGGATACTCCGCCTTGGCGGCGAAGAACTGCTTCATCAGGGGCGTATGTTCCTGCGACTTGTCCTGCTTCATGTGACCTTCTGGAAAAACAACACCGGCGCGGCCAACCGTCCGGCGACGCGCCGGGCGGAGCGGTATCGACGCGATGACCGGACCGGAGAAAGGGGCAAGTTTAGGGGATCCGCCGTCCGGCGGAGGAGCGGCCGGCCGCCGCCGCAGGCGCAGGACACGCGGGCGGGCGTGAGCGGCCTGCGGATGATCCGGCGCCGCCGTCGCGGTCCGCGTCCGGCGACTGCCGGCGCGCGCGATGCAACGGATGACGCACGGACCCCACGCGGACCTGCACGGACCTGCGGCGTTCCGGCGCGTGCCGCGGGGTAACCGGATTTACGCACGATCGTGCTTATTTTCCCGTGCAGGATGCGCTTCCTGCGTATGGATGCGCTGCAAAATGCTTCGCCGCACGAAGGGGTGCTAGCGTGCCCCGCACAGGGGGCGCGCCATGCGCGCAAATGAAATCGTTGTCGAAATGCAGGTCCGAATATCGCAGTCGATTGATCACATCCGACATGACCCGGGGGAGGGGAACACATGGTCGTTGCCAAACCGCAGCATCGCGCACTCGCACTCGCCGTTTTCGCCGCATTGTCCGCCAACCTGCACGCGCAGGACGCCGCGCCCGCCCAGACCCGGCCCGACGAGGAGGCGACCACGCTGGCGACCATGACGGTCACCGCGCAGAAGCGCGAGGAAGCCATGCAGGATGTGCCCATCATGCTGACCGCGCTGCCGGAACAACTGCTGCAGGACGCCGGCGTTTCCGACATCAAGGACGTGCAGTTGCTGGTGCCCGGCCTGCATGTCAGCTCGACCACCAACGAATCGCAGACCACCGCGCGCATCCGCGGCGTCGGCACCAACGGCGACAACGCCGGCCTGGAGTCGGCGGTGGGCGTGGTGATCGACGGGGTCTACCGGCCGCGCACCGGCGTGGGCTTCGGCGATCTGGGCGAACTGGAACGCATCGAAGTGCTGAAGGGACCGCAGGGCACCGTGTTCGGCAAGAACACTTCCGCCGGCGTGATCAACGTCATCACCCGCCGTCCCAGTTATACCCAGAGCGCGGAAGGCGAGCTGACGTTCGGCAATTACGGGGAGTTCGGCATTTCCGGCGCCTACAACGACGCCATCAGCGATCACGCCGCCTTCCGCATCTACGCGGCCAAGCGCACGCGCGATGGCGTCACCGACGTCAACACCGGAACCGGACCCCGCGCGCTGCGCGAGGACAGCGACCGCGATTTCCGCACCCTGCGCGCGCAGTTGCTGTGGGAACCCAACGACGATCTGGACTTCACCTTCATCGCCGACTACACGCGCCGCGACGAGAACTGCTGCGTCGGCGTGACCACCGTGCGCGGCCTGACCGCCAACATCCTGGATGCGCTGGCGGGCGGCGCCGGACGCGCGATCATCCCGGTGGCGGATCCGGAGCGGCGCCTGGCCTACAGCAACCGTGGTACCGAACAGAGCGTGCTGGACAAGGGTTTCTCCACCCAGATCGACTGGAACACGCCCTGGTTCAACGGTGCCACGCTCACGTCCATCACCGCCGTGCGCGACTGGCAGTCGGTCAACGCGCTGGACTTCGATTTCAGTGGCGCGGATCTGCTGTACCGGCGCAATGATTTCGACGACTCCTCGACCAGGTTCAAGACCTTCAGTCAGGAACTGCGGTTGACCGGCAGTTCCGACCGGCTGGACTGGATGCTGGGCTTCTTCTATTCGGACGAGGATCTGGAACGCCATGACCAATACATGATCGGGCGGCATTACGAGACCTATCTGTCCACCGCGCTGCTGAGCCTGTTCGCCCGCCAACTCGCGCCGCTGGGCATCACCGTCAACACCGCCAATCCGTTCACGTTCGCTTCGCAGGCGACCGGGCGCCCGCTGGGCAGCGTGTTCCCGGGCGAGACCGAAGGGGCGCACGACACCTACAACCAGAAGGCCAGGACCGCCGCGCTGTTCACCAACAATACCTGGCATGCCACCGACCAGTTGGCGATCACGCTCGGCCTGCGCTACACCCACGAGAAGAAGGAACTGGATTCGGTCTACACGAATCCCAATGGCAGCCTGGGTTGCGCGACCGCACTCGGCAATCCGGCACAGGTGGTGGGCGCGTTGATGGCGCGCGGCATTCCGCAGGCGGTGGCGCAGCAGCTCGCGCCCACCGCGATCGGCTACATGTGCCTGCCATGGGCCAACATCGCCCACAGCGGCCGGCACACTCGGCAGGACCGGTCCGAGAGCGAATGGTCCGGCACGCTCAAGTTCGCCTATCGCTGGAACGATCACCTGATGACCTACCTGTCCGGTGCGCGCGGCTACAAGGGCGGCGGCTTCAACCTGGATCGCGTGCAGTCCAACACCGGCCTGTCCAGCGGCACCGCGGGCATCCTGCCGGTCAACGACACCTCGTTCCCGGGCGAATTCGTCGACAGCTACGAGCTGGGCGCGAAGACGACCTGGCTGGACGGCAACCTGTTGCTCAACGGCACGTTGTTCTACCAGGAATTCACCGATTTCCAGCTCAACAGCTTCCTCGGCACCAGCTACGTCGTGCGATCGATTCCGGAAGTCACTTCCCAGGGCATCGACGCCGAAGTGCTGTGGCAGACCGGGCTGGACGGCCTGATGCTGCAGGCCGGCCTGACCTATGCCGACACCCGCTACGGCGACGACAAGCCGACCTCCGAGTTCGTGGCGCCGGGCGGCACGCTGTACAAGCTGCCGGGCAACCACATCAGTTTCGCGCCGCTGTGGTCGGGTTCTGCCTCGCTGACCTACCAGTGGGATTTCGGCGGCAGCCTGATCGGCCGCTTCAACATCGGCGCCAAGTACATGTCCGAACACAACACCGGTTCGGACATGGACATCGAGAAGGTCCAGGACGGCTACACGCTGGTCAATGCGCGGCTCGGCATCGGGGCGAAGAACAAGCGCTGGATGGTGGAGCTGTGGGGCCAGAACCTGACCGACGAGACCTACCAGCAGGTCGGCTTCGATGCGCCGCTGCAGAATTTCTCGCCGACGCCGGGCGATCCGACCAACTCGTTCAACGCCTTCCTCGGCGCGCCGCGTACCTACGGCATCACCCTGCGCGTGACCTACTGACGCGTCAGCCGATGCCCGTGCCCGGCCCGGGAACGGCCGGGCGCGGGAGCGCCGCGGCAGACAGGAACGGCGAATTCGGCTAAAACGGGGGCTCCTTCCCCCGAGTCCTGCCGATGTCCATCCTGGCCGCCATTCCTTCCGACGCCGAACTGCGCGAGCAGGCGGAACAGATTGGCGCCCGGCTGCGCGCCGAGCACGATCACCTGGTGACCGCGGAAAGCTGTACCGGCGGCTGGATCGCCAAGACGGTGACCGACATCGCCGGTTCCTCGGACTGGTTCGACAGCGGCATGGTGGCCTACAGCTACGAAGCCAAGCAGGCATTGCTGGGCGTGCGCCCGCAGACCCTGGAAACCCACGGCGCGGTCAGTCGCGAGACCGTCATCGAAATGGTTTCCGGCGCACTGGTCAATTCCGGTGCGAGCGTGGCCGTGGCGGTGACCGGCATCGCCGGGCCGGGAGGCGGCAGCGAGGACAAGCCGGTCGGCACGGTCTGGATCGGCTGGAAGCGCCGGGGCGGTTACGCCCGCGCGGAGGTATTCCTGTTCGCCGGTGATCGCGATGCGGTCCGGCGCCAGACGGTGGCGACCGCGCTGCGCGGACTGGAGCGGCTGTGATGCGGCCGCTTGCCGGAGAAGGACGTCGCTGATGTGGGAGACACTCGGCGCGGTGCGTGATCTGGGGCGGCTCCAGGAAATCGCCTCGGTCCTGATCCGCAACGGCTTCGGCGACATGGTCCGGCGCATCGGCCTGGCCGGCGCGCTGGAGCGGGCCGGCCGCCTCCTGCACTGGCAGCATGCGGAGGACGCGTTGCGGATGGAGCCGCCCGAGCGGCTGCGGCGCGCGCTGGAAACACTCGGCCCCACCTTCGTCAAACTTGGACAGGTACTGGCTACCCGCATCGATCTGTTGCCGCCGGAATGGATCGCGGAACTGAGCCGGCTGCAGAACGCGGTGCCCGCGGTGCCTTACGAGGTGATCCGGCCGCAGTTGATCGAAGACCTTGGCGATCTCCCGGAAAACGTGTTCGCCCGTCTGGACCCCGAGCCCCTGGCCGCCGCGTCGCTGGCGCAGGCGCACCGCGCCTGGCTGGAGGACGGGCGCGCGGTGGTGCTGAAGGTACGCCGGCCGGGCATCCGCGAAGTGGTCGAAGCCGATCTGCGCCTGCTGGCGCGACTGGCGGAGATCATCCAGGCGCAGGTGCCGGATCTGCGGCGCTATCATCCCGTCGGTATCGCCCAGCAGTTCGCGGCCTCGTTGCGCGCGGAACTGGATTTCGCCGGCGAATGCCGCAATGCCGAACGCATCGCCCTGAATTTCCGGGACCATCCCGAGGTCATGATTCCCGCGGTCCACTGGCAATGGACCAGTGAGCGGCTGAGCGTGCAGGACTGGGTGAACGGCATCCCCGGCTGCGACCTGGCCGAAGTGGATGCCGCGGGGCTGGATCGCCATGCGCTCGCCCGCACCGGCGCCGCGATCGTGTTGAAGATGGTGCTGGTGGATGGCCTGTTCCACGCCGATCCACACCCCGGCAACATCTTCTACCTGCGCGACGGGCGCATCGGCCTGATCGATTTCGGCATGGTGGGGTGGGTGTCCGAACAACGCCGCTTCCAGGTGGCCCGCCTCCTCAACGGCCTGGTCGGCGAGGATCCGGAAGCGGTGACCGACATCCTGCTGGACTGGACCGAAGGCGACGCCTCGGTCGATGAAACCCGGCTGCAGGCCGACGTAGGCGTCTTCACCGATCGCTATCGCGGCGTGCCGCTGAAACAACTGCGGATGGGCGCGATGCTCACCGACGTGGCCGCCCTGCTGCGCCGGCACGGCCTGAGCCTGCCGCCGGACCTGGCCCTGATGATCAAGGCGTTCCTGACGCTCGAAGGGCTGGGCCGGCAACTGGATTCGGATTTCGACATGGCCAGCGAAGCGCGGCCATACCTGGAGCGCGCGATCCTCGAGCGTTATTCGCCGCGCGCGGTGGCCCGGCGCGGGCGCCGCAGCCTGTCCGGCGCGCTGGATCTGGTGGGCGACATGCCGCGCGATCTGCGCCGGCTGATGCAGGCCGCGCGTCGCGGGCGCCTGCGCGGCCAGATCGACATCACCTCGCTCAAGGCGTTCGGCGACCAGCTCAACAGCGCGGCCAACCGGCTGACCATCGGGGTCGTCACCGCGGCATTGATCATCGGTTCGTCGATCGTGATGAACAGCGTCGGCGGCGGCACCTCCAATCGCTGGCTGATGGCGATGGGCGTGCTGGGCTTCGTGGTCGCGGCGATGACCGCGGTGTGGATCGTGCTGTCCATCTGGCGGAGCGGCCGCAAGCGCTGAACCCGGAGCAGGGAAGGAAGGCCTTGTGCCCCTCCGGGATTTACGGACGTCGGGCCCTTGCCAAGACGGTTTGTTAGTAGTAATACTACTAACCATGGACCTGACCGACACCCAGCAAGCCATACTCGCCCTGATCGCCGAGCGCATCGAAACCGAGGGCGTCCCGCCTTCCCAGACCGAAATCGCGCGTGCTTTCGGATTCAAGGGCGTGCGGGCGGCGCAGTATCACCTGGAGGCGCTGGAACAGGCCGGCGCCATCGAGCGGCTGCCCGGCCGCGCCCGCGGCATCCGACTGCTGAAGACGCCGGTGCAGCCGCAGCCGGAACTGGCGTTCCCCGCCAATGACGACGGGCTGCGGGTGCCCGTGCTCGGCCAGGTTGCGGCCGGCGCGCCGATTGGGGCCGACGCCGGTCACCACGATTACGTCCTGCTGGATCGCGCCTTCTTCGCGCCGGCGCCGGACTACCTGTTGCGGGTCAAGGGCGATTCCATGCGGGACGAGGGCATCTTCGATGGCGACCTGATTGGCGTGCACCGCACCCGGGACGCCCGTTCGGGCCAGATCGTGGTGGCCCGCATCGACGACGAAATCACGGTCAAGCTGCTGAAGGTGGGCAAGGACCGGATCCGCCTGCTGCCACGCAATCCCGACTATTCCCCCATCGAAGTCCAGCCCGATCAGGATTTCGCCATCGAAGGCCTGTACTGCGGCCTGGTGAGGCCGAGCCGGTGATGGACCGACGCGGTCCCGCGGAATTGTCCGATGCCGCCACGCCGGATTCCCCGATGGGCGCGCTCGGGCGATGGCTTTAATTTCAGATTCCCCAGGACAGTCGCAACCTGTGCGATCCGCACCCCGTAGTCTTGCATTCAACGATAGATTCTTCTGAGGAACCGATGATGGACGAGAACAAGAAGCGTGCCCTTTCCGTGGCCCTGACCCAGATCGAGCGCCAGTTCGGCAAGGGCTCGGTGATGCGCATGGGCGATCGCGTGATCGAACCGGTGGAGGTGGTGCCGACCGGCTCCCTGATGCTGGACATCGCCCTCGGCATCGGCGGCCTGCCGAAGGGCCGCGTGGTGGAAATCTACGGACCGGAATCCTCGGGCAAGACCACCCTGACCCTGCAGGCCATCGCCGAGTGCCAGAAGCAGGGCGGCACGGCAGCCTTCATCGACGCCGAACATGCGCTCGACCCGATCTATGCCGCCAAGCTGGGCGTCAACGTGGACGACCTGCTGGTATCGCAGCCGGACACCGGTGAACAGGCGCTGGAAATCGCGGACATGTTGGTGCGCTCGGGTTCCATCGACATCGTCGTCATCGACTCGGTTGCCGCGCTGACCCCGAAGGCGGAAATCGAAGGCGAAATGGGCGATCAGCTGCCGGGCCTGCAGGCCCGCCTGATGAGCCAGGCGCTGCGCAAGCTGACCGGCAACATCAAACGCTCCAATACGCTGGTGATCTTCATCAACCAGCTGCGCATGAAGATTGGCGTGATGATGCCGGGCCAGAGCCCGGAAACCACTACCGGCGGCAACGCGCTGAAGTTCTATGCCTCCGTGCGCCTGGACATCCGCCGCATCGGTGCGATCAAGAAGGGGGACGAAATCATCGGCAACCAGACCAAGATCAAGGTCGTCAAGAACAAGCTCGCGCCTCCGTTCAAGCAGGTCGTCACCGAGATTCTTTACGGCGAGGGCATCAGCCGCGAAGGCGAACTGATCGACATGGGCGTGGAAGCCAAGCTGGTCGAGAAGGCCGGTGCCTGGTACAGCTACGGCAGCGAGCGCATCGGCCAGGGCAAGGACAACTCCCGGACCTTCCTGCGCGAGAACCCGCAGATTGCCGCCAAGCTGGAGAGCGAGCTGCGCGAGAAGTTCCAGCCGGCCGAAGCCTCGCGTGGCGAGGACGATGACGCGGATCAGGGCGACTGAGCCGATTGGCGCCGGGCATGCGCCGGCCGTCCGGTCTGGCGGATGGAAAGATGAGTGGAGATGAGCCGAGGTCGCCGCGACGGCGGCGGCCACGAGTCGAGCAGACCCCGGTCCAGCGGGCGCTGGGACTGCTGACCCGCCGTGAACATTCGCGGCGGGAGCTGGAACGCAAGCTGGCTACCCGGGGCGTGACCGCGGAAGAAGCCAGGGCGGCGGTGGAGCGGCTGGCCGGTGAAGGCTGGCAGGACGACCGCCGGTTTGCCGAATCGCTGGTCCGCAGTCGGGCTGGCAACGGCTACGGGCCACTCCGCATCCGTGCGGAGCTGGCGACCCATGGACTGGACCGCGAGGCCATCGCGGCAGCCATGAACACTTTTGATGGCGACTGGACCGAAACGGCGTGCGACCTCGTCCGCCGCCGTTTCGGTCCGGGCGGCTTGACCGACCTGGATGCGCGGCGCAAGGCCGCCGACTTCCTGATCCGGCGGGGATTCGACGGCGGCAGCGTCCGCGCCGCGACCCGGCTGGACTGGGAGGACTGAAACCCGCCGGGCCTGTTAATCTAGGGCATTGGGTTGCTTCGGCCGGCCCGCGCCCGCATCTGAGAGGGGACGCGGCGTCCGGATGCGCCCGTCAGCCAATGCCAGCCAGATGACCAGTTCCCCCAAAATCAGCACCCGCCAGATCCGTCAGGATTTCCTCGATTTCTTCCGCAGCAAGGGCCATACCATCGTGCCTTCGGCACCGCTGGTGCCAGGCAACGATCCGACCCTGCTGTTCACCAACTCGGGCATGGTCCAGTTCAAGGACGTATTCCTGGGCGCGGAGAAGCGCAGCTACGTGCGCGCGGCGGATGTCCAGCGCTGCCTGCGGGCGGGCGGCAAGCACAACGATCTGGATTCGGTGGGCTATACCGCGCGTCACCACACATTCTTCGAAATGCTGGGCAACTGGTCGTTCGGCGACTATTTCAAGAAGGAAGCCATCGCGTGGGCGTGGGAGTTGCTGACCGGCGTGTGGAAGCTGCCGAAGGAACGCCTGCTGGTCACCGTCTACCACACGGATGACGAAGCCTTCGAGATCTGGAACAAGGACATCGGCATTCCCGCCGAACGCATCGTCCGCATCGGCGACAACAAGGGCGCACCGTTCGCGTCCGACAACTTCTGGCAAATGGCCGATACCGGCCCATGCGGCCCGTGCACCGAGATCTTCTACGACCACGGCGAACACATCGCCGGTGGCCCGCCGGGTTCGCCCGATGAAGATGGCGATCGCTTCATCGAAATCTGGAACCTGGTGTTCATGCAGTTCGATCGCCAGCCCGACGGCACACTGGTGCCGTTGCCGGCGCCGTGCGTGGACACCGGCATGGGCCTGGAACGGTTGACCGCGATCCTGCAGCATGTCCACAGCAACTATGAAATCGATCTGTTCCAGGCGCTGATTGAAAAGGCCGCCGAACTGACCGGTACGCAGGACCGCGAAAACAAGTCGCTGCGCGTGATCGCCGATCACATCCGTGCCTGCAGTTTCCTGATCGTCGATGGCGTGCTGCCGTCCAATGAAGGCCGCGGTTATGTGCTGCGCCGGATCATCCGCCGTGCCCTGCGCCACGGCTGGATGCTCGGCGTGCGCCAGCCGTTCTTCCACAAGATGGTGGGCACGCTGTCCGACCTGATGGGCGAAGCCTATCCCGAGCTGCCAGCCGCGCGGGAACTGGTCGAGCGCGCACTGAAGGCCGAAGAGGAGCGCTTCGCCGAGACGCTGGATTCGGGCATGCGCATCTTCGACGACATTGCGTCGCGCGCCCAGGGCGTCATTCCCGGCGTCGAGGCCTTCCGTCTATACGACACGTATGGTTTTCCGGTCGACCTGACGGCGGACATCGCCCGCGAGCGCGGCCTGACCGTGGACATGGACGGCTTCGAGACGGCGATGGAGCAGCAGCGCGAAACCGCGCGCGCCGCCGGCAAGTTCGCGTCCAGCGCCAGCCTGCCGGCCGATCTGGTGTCGCAGCTCAAGCCCACGGCCTTCCTCGGTTACGAACAACTGGACGCAGCCGATCTGGGCATCGTGGCGCTGTTGAAGGACGGCCGTCCGGTCGAGGCGATCGGCCAGGGCGACGAGGCGGTGGTGATCCTGGATCGCACGCCTTTCTATGCCGAATCGGGCGGACAGGTGGGCGACGTCGGCCGGCTGTCCGGGCCGGTCGCCGAGTTCGCGGTGGCCGACACCCAGAAGCTCGCCGGCCAGTTCCACGGCCACGTGGGCCGGGTGACCCGCGGCAGCCTCAAGGTGGGCGACCGCCTGACGGCTTCCGTGGACGCACCGCGCCGCGCCGCCACCATCCTCAACCATTCGGCGACCCATCTTCTGCATGCCGCCCTGCGCGAAGTGCTGGGCACGCACGTCCAGCAGAAGGGCTCGCTGGTGGCCCCGGATCGCCTGCGTTTCGACTTCTCGCATTTCCAGGCGATCACCGCGCAGGAACTGGCCGAGGTCGAGCGTCGGGTGAATGCCCAGATCCGCGCCAACCACGAAGCCGAAGTGCACCACATGGGCATGCAGGAAGCGCTGGATTTCGGCGCCATGGCGCTGTTCGGCGAAAAGTATGGCGAGCACGTGCGCGTCCTGCGCATGGGCGATTATTCGACCGAGCTGTGCGGTGGCACGCACGTGGGCCGCACGGGCGACATCGGGCTCTTCAAGATCGTCAGCGAAGGCGGCGTGTCGGCCGGCGTACGCCGGATCGAAGCGGTGACCGGGCAGGGCGCGCTCGACTACGTCGATGCCGAGGAGCGCCGCCTGGAACAGGCCGCTGAACTGCTGGGCGGCAACGTCAACGACGTGGTCGAGAAAATCCGTGCCCTGACCGAACGGCAGAAGAAGCTCGAACGGGAAGTGGAAGCGCTCAAGGCGAAAGCGGCCTCGGGCGCCACCGCCGATCTGGCGGACTCGGCCCAGGAAATCAACGGCATCCGCGTACTGGCCTCGCGGCTGGAGGGTTTCGATGCGAAGGCGTTGCGCGACGCGATGGACCGACTCAAACAACAACTGGGCGACGCGGTGATCGTCCTGGCCGGCACCGGCGATGGCAAGGCCGCGCTGGTCGCGGGTGTAAACGGAGCGGCTGCCGGCAAGGTGAAGGCGGGGGAACTTCTGTCCCACGTCGCCAGTCAGATCGGCGGCAAGGGCGGTGGCCGCCCGGATCTCGCCCAGGGTGGTGGCGAGGACGGGCCCGCCCTTGTGTCCGCTCTCAAGGGCGTGAACGATTGGGTCGCCCAGCGCCTGCGATAAACCCCCGGAATGCCCCCAGGCCGCGCACCCGCGCTTGCGGGCGCGTGCTCCGGCCCGTACCATGATTCACGATGATGAACCTATCTGGAAGCTTCCGCGCGTCCTGCGATGCGGGAATGCTGCCCCGGCCTTAATCTTGCCGGATTCAGGAGAAGAAACATGCTGATTTTGACCCGCCGAGTCGGCGAAACCTTGATGATCGGTGATTCGGTCACGGTGAC
>MTEX01010556.1_pt1 | contig 35061 bp, 38 predicted proteins | sample 1042691 | NCBI WGS metagenome assembly MTEX01 (sample SAMN06185810, study PRJNA358809) | soil metagenome | isolation source: soil biostimulated with molasses as carbon source | place: India | collected 2015-05-23
GGCTATACCTGTACAATAATTTTATTTTGTATAGTATTTGAGTCGAAGCGATGGCAACGTCAACCGCAGCGCGTTGGGCCTGGCTGGCCCTGTTGTTCCTGCTCGCCGGGCCGGCCGCCGCCGACTGGCGCTCGGTAGTCCCTGCTGCGCAGCTGTCCGGCAGCGGTGATTTCACCTGGTTCGGAATGCGCCTGTACAGCGCCCGGCTTTGGTCCAGCGGGCCTGTACAGGGTGGCCAGCAACCGTTCGCGCTGGAACTGCGCTACCACGTCGAACTGTCCCGCGACACCTTGGTGCAGGCCAGCCTCAAGGAAATGCGCAGGCTTGGCGCCGCCACGCAACAACTGGATGCCTGGCGTGGCTGGCTGGAGGCGGCCTTTGTCGATGTTCGCCCAGGCCAGCGTATCACTGGCGTGTATCTGCCAGGCGTGGGCTGTCGCTTCTACGTGGATGACAGGTTGCACCGTGAAATCGGCGACACCGCCTTCGCCAAGGCATTTTTCGCCATCTGGCTGGGCGAGGGTGCCAGGGACCAGCAATTGCGCGCCCGCCTGCTGGGCCGTTGACCATGGGGGTGAACATGTACAAGGTGCTGCTGATGACCGCCTGCCTGCTGCTGGCCAGCTGCGGCAATGTCGACGTGGATCACTACGCCCGGGAAACGCCAGCCCTCGACCTGGCGGCCTTCTTCTCGCGGCCGGTACAAGCCTGGGGCATGTTCCAGAAGCGTTCCGGCGAAGTGGTGAAACGCTTTCATGTGCGCATCGACAGCCGACGCGACGGTGAGCGGCTGATCCTCGACGAGCATTTCACCTACAGCGATGGCACCCGACAACAGCGCACCTGGACCTTGGTGCCGGACGGCCGCGGCCAGTGGCGGGGCACGGCGGGCGACGTGATCGGTGAGGCTCGCGGGCAGGTGGCGGGCAACGCGTTGCGCTGGCGCTACCGCCTGGACCTGCCGGTAGACGGCAGGCACTGGGAAGTGGAGCTGGACGACTGGATGTACCTGATGGATGAAGACACGCTGATCAACCGCTCCAGCATGAACAAGCTGGGCGTGGAGGTTGGCCAGGTTACCTTGTTCTTTCGCCGCATGCCGGAGGTCACACCATGAACCTGCAACGCCTTACCGAGCTGGCTGCCGCCGGCGCCGTCAACGAACTCGAGCTGCTGTCCCTGGAGGGCGGTTTCTATGTGCTGCGGGCCCTGACCGGCGCCGGCCCGGTGACCTTGAGCGATGAGCACGGGCAGGCCACGCGCCTGCGCTCGACAACCGAGGTGCGCCAGTTGCTCGCCGGTTGGCCGGCGGTGCCCTGCATGCTGGTGCAGCAAGTGGTGCATGACGAAATGTGCGGCCAGCGCGACGGCCCCATCGCGCCGCTGCGGGTGCCTGTGTCGCTGAGTACGCAATGGTAGCGCGACCGTCACGCCTGGGCCTGGTGCTGGGTGACCAGCTCTCGTTCGACCTGGCCAGCCTGGCAGCGCTGGACCCGGCCCGCGACACGCTACTGATGGCCGAGGTGCAAGACGAGGCTACCTACGTGCCGCACCACCCGCAGAAGATCGTGCTGATCTTCAGTGCCATGCGCCACTTTGCCCAGGCCCTGCGCGAGCGGGGCTGGCGGGTGCAGTATGTCGAGCTGGAGACACCCGGCAATAGCGGCTCTATCGTCGGCGAACTGCGCCGCTGGCAGCAGGCGCTGGGCTGCGCCGAGATCCACCTGACCGAATGTGGCGAGTGGCGGCTGGAACAGGCCTTGCGTGAGGCCGAGCTGCCGCTGGTGTGGCACCCGGACACGCGCTTCCTGTGCTCGCGGGGGGCTTTCGCGCGCTGGGCGCAGGGGCGCAGGCAGCTGCGCATGGAGCATTTCTACCGCGGCATGCGCAAACGCTGCGGGCTGTTGCTGGCAGCCGATGGCGGCCCTGCCGGCGGTGCCTGGAACTTCGACAGCGACAACCGCAAGGCCCTGCCACGTGGGCTGCGCGGGCCGTTTGCGCTGCAGTTTGCCGTGGATGACATCACCGCGGCGGTGATCAGCCTGGTAAGCCGGCGCTTCACTGACCACTACGGTGCGCTCGAAGGCTTTTCCTACCCCGTTAGCCACGCCCAGGCCGAACAGCTGTGGCAGCACTTCCTGGACTTTGGCCTGGCAGCGTTCGGTGACTATCAGGACGCCATGGCCGAAGACCAACCGTACCTGTTTCATGCACGGATCAGCGCCGCCCTGAACATCGGCCTGCTGGACGTGCGCCGCCTGTGCCAGGATGTCGAGCACGCCTGGCGTGATGGCCGAGTGCCGCTCAATGCCGCCGAAGGGTTCATCCGCCAGCTGATCGGCTGGCGCGAATACGTCCACGGAATTTACTGGCTGCGCATGCCCGAATATGCCGCGCTCAACCATCTGGGCAACCAGCGTGCGCTGCCGGCGTTCTACTGGACCGGCCGCACGCGCATGCGCTGCATGCAGCAAGCCATCGGCCAGACGCTGCGCCTGGGATATGCCCACCATATCCAGCGGCTGATGGTAACCGGCAACTTCGCCTTGCTCGCCGGGGTGTTGCCGGCGGCCATCTGCGAATGGTACCTGGCGGTGTACCTGGATGCGTTCGACTGGGTGGAACTGCCCAATACCCTCGGCATGGTCATGCACGCCGACGGTGGCCTTCTCGGCTCCAAACCGTACTGTGCCAGTGGCCGCTATATCCAGCGCATGTCCGATCACTGCAAGGCTTGCGCCTACAACGTCAAGCAGGTGACGGAAGCGCAGGCGTGCCCGTTCAATGCGCTGTACTGGCACTTCCTGATCCGCCATCGCCAGCAGTTGGCCGGCAACCCGCGGCTGCACCTGGTGTACCGCAGCCTGGACAGTATGCCGGCGGCGCGACGGGCAGCGGTGTGGGCGCGTGGCGAGCAGTTGCTGGCGCAGCTCGATGCTGGGGCGTCGCTGTGAAGAAACAGCACCTGCCGAGCAAGCTCTGCGTGGTGTGCAACCGGCCATTCAGCTGGCGCAAGCGCTGGGCGCGTTGCTGGGAACAGGTGCTCTACTGTTCGCAGCGCTGCCGGCGTTCAGCGCCACGTGGCAAGGCGCAATAGCAAGGGCAGGGCCAGCGCCCAGACTGCCGCCAGCAGCGTGGCGGTCGCCAGCGTACCCAGCGGCAACTCGACCTGGGCCAGCCTGGCCCCGGCCACATAGGCCAGCGGGCCACCTGCCGCGCCGAACAGGGCGGCAAGCCAGGTGTGCCGGGCCAGCCAAGCCAGGCTGTGGCGCAGGCCGCAGCACAGCACGCTCCAGAGCAGGGCCAGCCACAGTGGCAGCGGCCAACTGTCGAAGCGAAACACCCCGAGCATGCCCAGCAGGCTGTCGAGTACACAGCCGGCGAGGGCGCAGCGCAGTACCGCCTGCAACTCGCCCTGGCGGTCCCGGCAGCAGCCGAAATGCCAGGCCAGGCCGATGGGCACCAGGCCAAGCAACCAGGGCCGATGGGCCCCATACACACATAGCCACCAGCCTGCCTGCAGCCACACGGCGTTGGCCAGCAGCCCGCGCCTGGTCATGCTCACTGCTCGGGCAGCGGGGCGCGCAAGGCTTTGGGCGCGGCCAGCAACAGTTGCGCCACGCCGATCGCACGCTCCTCGAAACCGCCCTGGCAATAACACAGGTAGAACGCCCAGAGGCGCTGGAACGCGTCGTCATAGCCCAAGGCCGTCAGTGCGTTGCGCGCCTGGCGCAGGTTGTCGTGCCAATGCCGCAGTGTGCGCGCATAGTCCAGGCCGAAATCCTGCAGGTGCACCAGGTTCAGCGGCGTGTGCCGGGTGGCGTTGTGCAGCAGCACGGTCAACGAGGGCAAGGCACCGCCGGGGAAGATATAGCGCTGGATGAAGTCCACCGAGCGGCGGGCCTGGTGGTAGCGTTGATCGCGGATGGTGATGGCCTGCAGCAGCATCAGGCCGTCCGGCTTGAGCAGCCGGGCACATTGGTTGAAGTAGTCGGGCAGGTAGCGGTGGCCGACGGCCTCGATCATTTCGATCGATACCAGTTTGTCGAACGTGCCGCGCAGGTCGCGGTAGTCCTCGCGTAGCACGGTCACGCGCTGCGCCAGGCCCAGCGCCTCCACGCGCTGGCGGGTATACGCATATTGGGCTTCCGACAGCGTCGTGGTGGTCACCCGGCAACCATGCCGGGTGGCGGCGTGAATGGCCAGGCTGCCCCAGCCACAACCGATCTCGATCAAGTGATCGCCGGGGTGCAGGCGGAGTTTCTGGCAGATGTGCTCCAGCTTGTTCAACTGGGCTTGCTCGAGGCTTTGCCCCTCATGCTCGAACATCGCTGCCGAGTACATCATGGTCGGGTCGAGCAGCTGTTCGAACAGGGCGTTGCCCAGGTCGTAATGCGCCAGGATATTGCGCTTGGCCCCGCGTCGGCTGTTGCGGTTGAACCAATGCAGCAGCCGCAGCGCCGGCCGCCCCAAGCGGGCAAGCCCGCTTTCCATGGCGTCGAGAACTTCGAGGTTGGCCACGAACAGGCGCGTCACGGCGGCCAGGTCAGGGCTGCGCCAGTAGCCGTGGATGTATGCCTCGCCGGCACCGATCGAACCGTTGCAGGCAATCAGGCGCCAGGCTCTGTCGTCGACAATTTCCAGCTCAGCCTGCAAGGCGCTGTCGGCGCTGCCGAAACACCATTGCTGGCCAGCGTGGCTCACTCGCAGGTAGCCGTGGCGCAGCTTGCCGAGCTGAGCGAGCACCAGGCCACCCAGCCACGGGACCGGTCCGGCGGACTTGCTAACGCTCACGCTGGGATTGTGCATGCTCAGGATCCTCACAGGGTTGGCCGACGGCCAGGTTGCCCTGGCTGGCAGCGTGGTCATGGACAGGGGTACGTTTGAACAGCAGGCGCAATGCCTGCCAGTAGATGGCCGACAAGGTCCGCAGGCTCATCCACGGGAATGCCAGGATGTGGCGGTGCAACGACCGGCTATCGAGTGGCTGGCGGCGTAGCGCCAGGTCGGCTTCGAATACCTTGCGCCCGGCGTGCCAGTTTTCCATGTGCAGGCGCACCTGTTCGGCATCCAGGTGGAAGCGCAGGCGGTAGTCCATGGCCAGCGGCAGGAACGGTGACACATGGAAGGCCTTGGCCATGTGGTAGGGCCGGTCGAGGCCAGCCTGCACCGGCAGTACGTAATGGAAGCGTTCGCGCCAGGGCGTGTTGCGCACTTCCAGCAGGATGGCCACCAGGTGTGCCTCGGCGTCGTGGCAGAAGTAGAAGCTCACCGGGTTGAACGACAACCCCCAGCAGCGCAGCTGGGTCAGCAGGCGAACCGGGCCGGTCGGTGCCTGCCCGGTAGCCAGGCCGACCAAATGGCGGGCGGCATCGGCCAGGCTCAGCCCCTGGCGGGTCAGGCTTGGCAGGTAATCGGTCTCGCGCCAGCACAGCGGTGCCAGGCGCCAGCGCCCGAGCCAGGGCGATAGCTCCGGCAGCCTGGTGGTGTCGTCGAGGTCGAGGTCGAACATGCCGATGCGGTAGCGAAACGCATGCGCGCGTGGCAGCAGCCGGCGATGACTGACCCAGCCTTGGCAAAGCTTGCTGTTCACAGTGTTTCTCCGAACCGCTCGGCGACTTTCAAGGCGCTTGCCACGCCGTCTTCATGGAAGCCGTTGCCCCAGTAGGCGCCACAGTAGTAGCTGTGCAGATGGCCCTGCAGCTCGGCGTGGCGTGCTTGTGCCGCGGTCGCCGCCAGGCTGTATTGCGGGTGGGCATACTGGAAGCGGGCAAGGATCTGCATTGGGTCTATCAGCGCGGTCTGGTTGAGGCTGACGCAGAAGGTTGCCGGCGCCTGCAGGCCTTGCAGGATGTTCATGTTGTAGGTCAGCGCCGCCGGCGCCTGGGTGGGCCCGCCCAGGCGATAGTTCCAACTGGCCCAGGCTGCCTTGATGGGTGGCAACAGGCGAGTATCGGTATGCAGCACCACGTCGTTGCTGGCATAGCGGATAGCCGCGAGCACCTTGCGCTCGAGGATGCTCGGCGCTTCCAGCAAGGCCAGCGCCTGGTCGCTGTGGCAGGCGAACACGACACTGTCGAAGCGCTCGGTGCCGGCGGCACTGTGCAGGGTCACCCCGCCGTCGTCGCGTACCACCCGGTAGACCTTGCACGCCAGGCGTAGCTGGTCGGCGAAGGGTTTGCACAGTGGCTCCACGTAACTGCGCGAGCCCCCCTGGATGACCCGCCACTGCGGGCGCTGGTTGACCGACAGCAAACCGTGGTTGCGGCAGAAGCGCACGAAAAACGCCAGCGGAAAGGCGAGCATGTCGGTGCGCGACATCGACCAGATCGCCGCGCCCATGGGGATGATGTAGTGCTCGATGAAGCGCTCGCCGTAGCCCCCGGCATGCAGGTACTCACCGAGGGTGGCGTGGGCCTGCTGGCGCTGGCCGTCGAGGTCGGCCAAGGCTTCGCGGTTGAAGCGCAGGATATCCCTGAGCATGCCCCAGAAGCCCACCGACAGCAGGTTGCGCCGTTGCGCGAACAAGGTGTTCAGGCTGTGCCCGTTGTAGGCCAGGCCGCTCGCCGGGTCGTGCACCGAGAAGCTCATTTCGGTCGGCTGCGAGGCGACCCCGAGGCGGTCGAGCAGGCGGATGAAGTGCGGGTAGGTCCAGTCGTTGAAGACAATGAAACCGGTGTCGATGGCATAGGTGCTACCGCCACAGCTGACATCGACTGTGTGGGTATGCCCGCCAATCCAGTTGTCGGCCTCGAACACCGTGACCTGATGCCGGCGTGACAGCAGGTAGGCGCAGGTCAGGCCGGAAATGCCGCTGCCAATGATCGCGATACGCATAGGCTTCACCCTTGCTGCCTGCGGGCCAGGCGCAGGCCGATGGCCAGGCGCAGGCGCGCCGGCAAACTGCCGAGCAACCGCAGCAGCAGGATGAAGGCGCGCGGGAAACTGATTTCCAACGGCCGCTGCGGCAGGCGGCTGACGATGAAGCGTGCCGCGCGGGCGGCTGTCCACATTTGCGGCATCGGGAAATCGTTGCGCCGGGTCAGTGGCGTATCGACGAACCCCGGGCTGACCAGGGTGACGTCGATACCTTCATCGAGCAGGTCGATACGCAGTGATTCCACCAGGTAGCGCAAGGCTGCCTTGGATGCACCGTAGGCGCCTGCCCGTGGCAGGGCCAGCCAGGTCACCGAGCTGCCTACCACCACCAGATGGGGGTGGCTGCCGGCGCGCAGCAAGGGCAGGGCGGCCGCCAGGCAATGGCTGGTACCCAGCAGGTTGGTGCGCAGCACCCGTTCGATCAGGGCCGGGTCGAAGTGCCCCGGCTCCAGGTACTCGCAGGTACCGGCATTGAGGATGGCGATGTCGAGGCCGCCCCAGGCCTGGTTGATCCGGGTGGCGATCTGCTCGACCTGGCGCGGGTCATCGAGATCGCCGACGGCCAGCAGTACCTGTTCGGGGAAACGTTGCGCCAACGGCGCCAGGCGCTCGGCATGGCGCCCGCCCACGGCGACCTGGTGGCCTTGTTCGAGCAGTTGCTCGGCAAGTGCGGCGCCGATACCGCTACTTGCGCCGGTCAACCAGCAGCGGCTCATGCCAGCCGCCCTTTCAGCCAGCGAACCGCGCCGCCGAGGAGCGGAACGTGTTCATACAGCAGCGCGCCGGCGTCGAAGTAGTCCTGGTGGCTGAACACCCGTTCGCGCCATTGCAAAAAGCTGCAACCTTGCAGGCTGACGGGCTCGCCGCCTTTCAGCCGCGGGTGGCAGAAGCGCAAGCGCCAGCGCAGGTAGCCCTGGCCTGGCTGCACCTCGTCGTAGCCGGCGAAGCTGTAGCTGATATCGTGCGCATTGGCATACAACTGGCCGAAATAGGCGCGTAACGCATCGATCCCCTCGATATGGTGCAGGGGATCGCGGAAGGTGACCGAATCGTCATATAACTCGCCGAGGAGGTGCAGGTTGTCGCGCTGAAGGCAGGCGAAACGCTCGGCGAACCGCTGAAGGTAGACGGACATGTGCAGCTCCAGTTAAAGCTATACAAATCACCTGATTTGTACAGGTATGACTGAAGCCTATGGCTAAAATTGTACAAGTGCAACGGTCTTGTACAATTATTTGTTCAGGATTTCTGTACGGCGAGCTGCTGGCGCAACGCCGCGACTTCCGCCTCCAGCTCACGCACCCGCTGTTCGGCGTGCACCTGCGCCGTCACATCGCGCTGGATGCCGATGTAGTAGGTCAGTTCATCGGCGTCGTTGTGCACCGGCGTGATGGACAGCTCGTTCCAGAACAGGCTGCCGTCCTTGCGGTAGTTGCGTAGCACCTGGCAGCAAGGGCGGCCCTCACGGATCGCTTGGCGAATGCGTTCCAGGGCCACCTGATCGTGGTCAGCGCCCTGCAGGAAGCGACAATCCTGGTACAGGATGTCGTCGCTGCGATAGCCGGTCAGCCGTTCGAACGCAGGGTTGACGTAGATAAGAATGCTGTCGTTGCCTTCCTGTTCGGCGACGACGATACCGTCGTTGGAGTTGTCGACCATCAGTTGCAGGAGCTTTGCGTTGATCATTCAAGCCCACCCGGGAGTATGTTTTGCCTATGCGTCGCCTGGCCCGTCAGGGCAGGCGGCGCGTTTTCCACATGATGGCCCATACTGGCTCGCCGCAGAAGGGGAGGATGAGGCTAGAATGGGCGCACCTTGCGGACGAACCCCGGTATGACTGAAACGACCCCCACCGATTTGCTGCCCATGCGTGACGTGGTCAGCCTGACAGGCATCAACCCGGTTACCTTGCGTGCCTGGGAGCGCCGCCATGGGCTGATCCAGCCGCATCGCACCGAAGGCGGCCATCGCCTGTACACGCCCGGCGATGTACAACGGATCCGCGATATCCTGCGCTGGACCGCCAATGGCCTGCCGATCAGCAAGGTGGGCGCGTTGCTCGAACGGCAGCCTGTCGAGTGCCGGCAGGGCGATGAGCAGTTCGCCGATTGGCGCGCGGCGCTGGCGCGGGCCGCTGCGGCTTACGATGTACAGGCGCTGGAAGCGCTGCACGGGCAGCTGTTCACCCTGTTGCCGAAAACGGCCGTGCTCAGCCAGGTGTTGCTGCCGGTGTGGCAGCAACTGCGCAGCAGCAACGCGCCAGGGGCCCGCAGCCAATGGTTGTTTGTCGATTTTTTCCTGCGCGCGCGGCTGCTGCTGCGCCTGCAGCTGAATCAGGCCGCTGCCCCACGGGTGCTGCTGGTGGCTGGCGACGAACAGGCGGAGCTGGCACTGCTGGGTACTGCACTGCTGCTCAGTGGCGAGCAACAACGCATCGAGGTCCTGGGTGGGCCTCTGCCCCTGGAGGAGGTGGCACTGGTGTGCGCGGCGGTGCAACCGGCGGCGCTCGTGGTGGCGATGCAAGGGCCGCTGAATGCCGCACTGGCCAAGCGCCTGCGCTGGCTGCAGATGGAGATCGCCTGCCCGCTGGCCCTGGCCGGCGAGGGGCCGGTGCTGTCGCAGGCGCTCCTCGACGGCGCGCCCGTGTGCCTGCTCGATACCCAGGGCGGGGATGTGGCATCGGTGCTCAGCGCCTTGCTCAGAGGCGGGCTGGATGTGTGACTGGCAGCGCGCCGGCAAGCTGCGGCGGTCAGCGCATGAACAGCCCTAGCCACATCGCGCCAAGTATGATCGCCTGGGCCGGAAGCAGATAACGGGCAAAGCGCAAGCCGCCATTGCTGAGCGCCAGTACGCATTTGGTCAAGGTGTTCCCGGTCAGGGCCATCATGCCCGGCACCACCAGATCGGCCATCTCCAGCCGCCCGGCCACCACCAGCGAGGCCACCGACGCAATGGCCGCATGGGCATCCCCCAAGCCACTGACGAACGCCGCGATGCTGACGCCGCCTTGGCCGAGATGATCCAGCAGAAACGCCGAGAACAGGACAACGCCGGTCAGGGCGACGGTAATGATCAGGGCGGTCCAGAGGCTGAAGGCACCGTCGCCCTGATGCGCCGCGGCCCCGCCTGGCGCGGCACGCCAGGGGGCCAGCAGCAGTACGCCATACACCACGGTAACCAATGCACCGAGCCCGATGGAGGTGGCGAACGGGCGCACCAGCTGAGGTTCGATGATGAACAGCACCAGGGCGAACTGGGTAATGCTGGCGAGGTTGGACAGCACGGCCGCCGCCGCCAGGGCGCGGACGGCAACTTCCTGGCGCCGGGCTTCGTGCGCCAGCAGGGCAATGGTCGCCGAGCCCGAGGCAAAGCCCGAAGCGATTGCGCTCAGGGGCAAGCCGTAGCGAGGCCCCATCAGGCGCATGGCGACATGGCCCACGGCACCGACCGTCATCAGCAGCACCACCAGCGTGCAGATGGTGCGCGGGTTGAGCACGTGGTATGGCCCCAGGAACCGGTCGGGTGTCAACGGCAGCACCACCAGGGCCACCGTCAGCAACATCAGGCCGTCGCGCAGTTCCTGTTCGCTCAGTTGCTGCAGCACAAAATGATGAAGTTCCCGCTGCAGGGCCAGCAGCACGGTCAGCACCACGCCGGCTGCGGTGGCCAGTTCAGGCTGCTCGAGGCTGAGCGCGCCCAGGGTCAGCACCAGCAGCAGGGCGATCTCGCTGGTGACCTCCGGGTCCTTGTCGGCATGTTTGCGGTAGTGCATGCACAGCATCAGCACCAGGCCCAGGCTCGCCACCCCGACCAGCATCGCCCCGGCCAGCAGCATGCTGACATAGCCCAGCAGGGCGGTGATGGCGAAGGTTCGCAGCCCGGCGGCAGCGTGGTCTTCGTTGCGGCCTTTCTTGCGTTCGCGTTCTAGCCCGACCAGCATGCCGATGCCCAGCGCTACGGCGCCGTGGCTGACGGTCAGGGTGTCGAGCATGGCGCCTTCGTGGCGTCCTTGTGCGCGGCATCAGCGCCGCCTTGCTCCAGGGCCATCAGGGCAGCCGGGTCGAGAATTTCTACCAGCCGTCCATGCAGGTTGACGATGCCCAGCGCGCGCAGGCGGGCAACCGAACGGCAGACGGTTTCCAGGCGCAGGCCAAGGTACGAGGCCATGTCCTCGCGGGACATGCGCAACATGAAGCCATGGGCCGAGTAGCCACGGCTGACAAAGCGCTGCGACAGCCCGACCAGGAAGCTCGCCAGCCGCTGTTCGGCGGTGAGGTTGCACAGCATCAGCACGCGCTGATGCTCACGCACGATCTCCCGGCTCATCAAGCGGTTCAGGCTTTGCTGCAGCACCGGAAACTCTCGCGCCAGGGTTTGCAGGCGGCGATAGGGCACCGGGCAGACTTCGCTGTCTTCCAGGGCAATGGCGTCACAGACATGGTGGTCGGTGGCAATCGCATCGAGGCCGAGCACGTCACCCGGCATCCAGAAGTTGATCACCACGCCCTGGCCTTCGACGCTGTTCAGGCTGGTCTTGAAACTGCCGCAGCGCACCGCATAGAGCATGGTCAGTGGGTCGTTGGCATTGAACAACGCTGCGCCTTTGCGAACGCGCATGCGGGGGCCTATCAATGCGCCCAGGCAGCTGTGGTCGAGAACGGGCAGGCCGGTGGGCAGGCACAGGCCGCTGACACGGCAGTCCTTGCACAGGGACACCAGCGGTTTCAGGTGGATAGGGTTTGCCGCATGCCGCGCAACAGGTGGGTCGAGCAGGGTGACTTTCAGTTGGCCGGACATGCTCAGGCCCTCTGCGCGCGTCGACTATCGGTGTGTTGCGCTGTACTGCGAGAGGCACTGTGCGCCTCTGCCAGTGCGGCGCGGGGCGACCAGCCGGCGAGCATGTCGAGAGAGTGGGGCGCATTGAGGCGCGAGGTGAGCCGCTCGACGAACTGTTCGGCTTCGGCTGCTGTCCTGAAACTGATCCGGCAATCGTCCAGGCGGACCCACCAGCGGTTCTGTTCGGTGCTGTTCTCGACGTAAACGTTCATGGAGCCTCCTGAGTACGCATGAGCAAGACGACTGCTGACCAATGCAAAACGAAGGCATCCCTGCCGACAGCGGGGCGCTTGGCCCAGGTCGGTATGGAGTTAGCGTGCGCCGATGAAGCCGCCAAGTATTGATCGCCGTCAAATTATCGAGCGATCGACCGTACCGCTGATCTGCAGTGGGTTCTGGTTGATAAACATCAAGTCTGCCGGCTGTGCCTGGCAGATGCTCCAGGTACGTACCGCAACCGCAGAGGTGTGCCATGGAAACCCCGCAAAGATTGCTGCTGATTGCCTCCCCGCTGATGCGCCGGACCCCGGTCTATGACCGTGCCGCAGCGCTGGCCAAGGCCAAGGGGATGGCGCTGCACATCGTCGCTTTCGACTACCTGGAAGGGCTGGCCACGGCAGGCCTGGTCAACGACCAGGCACTGGCTGTGATGCGCGAGGGCTATGTCCAGCAACACCGGGAGTGGCTGGAGACCCAGGCGCTACCGATGCGTCGCAACGGGGTCACGGTTACCACGGAAGTGGTGTGGGTACAGCACCCGTTGAAGGAAATACTCGTGCATTTGCGCGAACAACCCTTTGCCATGCTGATCAAGGCATTCGAACATGAGCCCTGGTGGATGCGCGCCATGTTCACTTCGCTGGATATCCAGCTGCTGCGCGAAACCCGCATCCCGCTGCACCTGGTGCACAAGGCCAGCAATGCGCTGCCGCGCAAGATCCTTGCAGCGGTTGACCTGTCCAGGCCGGAAGACCAGTTTGAAGGCTTCAATGACCAGATCATCGGCGAAGCGTTGAAGCTGGCCTTGCAGTGCAATGCGCAGGTCGAATTGTTGTATGTCTACGACCTGGGCGCCATGTACGTGGACGCTGGCGGTAGCCGCGAGCATTCCTTCCTGTTCGAATCTAACCTTGCTCAGACCCTGCACGAAGTACAGAGCGATGCGTTCCAGGCGCTTGCCGAACGCAACGGGATCGCCGCCGAACACCGGCATATGCGCATAGGTGACCCGGCCAAGGCCCTGGCCGTGTTCATGGACAACAATGACATCGATGTGCTGGTCATGGGCAGTTACCACCACCATGGTATCGGCTGGTTCATCGGCAGTACCGCCGAGCGGGTCCTGCACCGGCTGTCCAGCAGCGTGCTGGTGATCTCGCCGGAGCGTTCCCAGGGGTAGCACCAAGGCCCGCAAGGGCCTTGTTTTCAACTGCGCAGGTCAAGCTCGTGGAGGATCTCGCTGACGTCGCCACCCAGGTAGCGTGAGCTGAAGCCCAGCGCCTTGGTCAGCCGGTGCATGGCGTAGTTGTTCGCCAGGTCCCTGGACACCATGCACTGGTAACCATTGCTGCGCGCCGCGTCGATCAGGTGTGTCATCAGGCGCCTGCCGAGGCCTTTGCGCTGCCAGGCTTCATCGACCGCGACCGCACATTCGCACTGTTGGCTGCCAGGTATGCCGGCATAGCGGCTGACACCGACCTGGACCAGTTTGCCCTCGACATGCGCCAGTGCGATGTAGGCCATGCGCTGGTGGTAATCAACCGGCATCCGCAGCGGGTCCAGGCTCGGCAGGCCGCCGCTCAACCCGGCGATGAAGCGGAACCGACGGGTTTCATAGGCGATGGTGCTGAGAAAGCGCTTGTCCCTTTCGTGGTCTTCCTCGCGCAGTGGGCGGATCAGCACTGGCGTACCGTCCGCGAGCTTTTCGACCCAGTGCTCGCACGCTTGGGGCTGTTCAGTTGGCTGCCCGTTCATGTCGCCTCCCGGTTGGCTGATGTTTGCCTGGTGTTGCTGTTGTAACGCCAGGCGCCGGTGCGGTTCTGACAATCGTCAAATTCCGGCCGGGTGGTGGTTTTCTGATCTGCATCAAGCGGCATCAGGCCGGTGGCCGGAAGATTTCCTGCATCACCCCCCAGCCGCGCAAGCCCGGAGGTTCGCCATGGGTCAATATCGACAACTGCTGGTGCTGCTCACCGAGGTCGATCCGCATTCCGTGGCGTTGCGCAGGGGCCTGGCCCTGGCGCATGTCAGCGGCGCCAGCGTGCACGTGCTGGGCTTGTTCGAGCCGAGCGAGGAACATTTGCTGCGCGAAGAGCGGCTGAACGAGGCTGACATCAAGCGCCAGTACGAAGCCTATCGCGAGCGTCTGACGGCCCTGGTCGAGCGGCACCGCAACAGTGGCGTCGCGCTGACCGTCGATAGCCTGCAGGCCGACGACATTCGCAGCCAGGCCATCGATTACATCAACGAACTGCAGCCCGACATGGTCATCAAGGACAGCGAGGCTGCAGCGACCCTGGTCCGTTTGTTCAGCACCCCGCTGGACTGTGCGTTGATGCGCGGTTGCAAGGGCGTCACCCAGTTCGTGCCGGCGGCGGCGGTGTCGTTGCCGCAACGTATCCTGGTCGCCGTGGACACCGCGTTCAGCGAGACGCCGGCCATCCAGGAACTTTTCAACCGGGGGCTGATCCGTGCAGCCCAGGCCCTGGCCTTGCAGTGCGACGCGCAATTGCACCTGCTGTCGGCGTACAACCTGGCCGGGGTATTCGCTTCGGACATGAATGTCACCCAGGCCTGGATCGATGAAATGCGCGAGGCGCTGCAGCAACCGTTCGCGGAGCTGGCCGATGCCGAAGGGGTCGCAGCGGACCGCCGGCACTTCATCGAAGGTGGCCCGGTGCAGGTCATCCGTGAACAGGTGGCCGCCCTCGATATCGATGCGCTGGTGATGGGGGTGGTGCAGCCCAAGGGGCTGGACAAACTGCTGGGTGACACCACCGAACGCATCGTCGGCCGTCCGCCGTGCAGTGTGCTTGCGGTTCATCCTGAGGTGGCCGAAACCTGGGAGCCCTCGCCATGCAACTGACTTTTCTGGGTGGCACCGGCACCGTGACCGGCAGCAAGTTCCTGTTGACCCGTGACAGTACCCGGATACTGGTCGACTGCGGGCTGTTCCAGGGCTACAAGCAGCTGCGCCTGCGCAACTGGGAGCCGCTGCCTCTGGCCTTGCGGGCGCTCGATGCGGTGGTGCTGACCCATGCCCACCTCGACCACAGCGGCTACCTGCCAGTACTGGCGCGCGAAGGCTACAGCGGGCCGATCTATGCCACCCCGGCGACCTGTGCCCTGGCGGAAATCCTCCTGCTCGACAGCGCCCGCTTGCAGGAAGAGCAGGCCGAACACGCCAATCGCCACGGCTACTCCAAGCATACCCCGGCACGCCCGCTGTACACCGAGGAGGATGCGAAACGCGCCCTGGCACTGTTTCGCCCGGTCGAACTGCACCACCCAATGGTGATTGCCGAGGGCATGGAGCTGCTGTTGCGCACTGCCGGGCATATCCTCGGCGCGGCCACCGTGCAGATCCATGCCGACGGGCAGACCTTGCTGTTTTCCGGCGACCTGGGGCGCCCGCAGGACCCGATCATGCGTGAGCCGGAGCTGGTCAGGACGGCGGACGTGCTGCTGGTGGAATCCACCTATGGTGATCGCAAGCATCCCGCCGAGTCGACCGAGGCGTATCTGGCCAAGGTCATCAACCAGACGCTCCTGCGCCATGGCATCACCCTGGTGCCGTCGTTTGCCGTTGGCCGTGCCCAGTTGCTCATGTACTACCTGTACAAGCTCAAGCGCGACCGGCTGATCCCGGATATACCGGTGTACCTGAACAGCCCCATGGCCACCGACGCCACTGTGCTGTATCAGCAGTTCCGCAGCGAGCATCGGCTGACCCTGGCCGAGTGCGCCGCGATGTGCAAGGGCACGCATATCGTCCGTACGGTGGATGAATCCAGGCATCTGGACCAGTTGCGCGAGCCTGCCGTGATCATCGCCGCCAGTGGCATGGCGACCGGTGGGCGGGTATTGCACCATCTCAAGGCGCTGGCGCCCAACCCGCGCAACAGCATCCTGTTCTCGGGCTTCCAGGCCGGCGGCACGCGCGGTGCCGATATCGTTGCCGGTGCCCACAGCGTGCGCCTGCAGGGCGAGGATGTGCCCATCCGGGCGCAGGTATATGCCATGGACACCCTCTCCGCACACGCCGATGCCGACGAGATCATCGAATGGTTGCGTGGCTTCACTCGGCCGCCGCGGCAGACCTACGTCATTCATGGCGAACCGCATGCCGCCGACACATTGCGACGGCGGATCTGCCTTGAGCTGGGTTGGCAGGTGTGTGTGCCCGATTACCAGGAAACCGTTGCCATCGACCCGGTGCGCTAGCCCGGTGTGGGAGGTATGCATGAATACGCAAGCGAGGGCGAAACTGCGGGCCTGGATGCACCGGCCCAGAGGCAGCCTGGGTTGGATCGTGGCCATCGTCGCTCTACTGATGGCGGCGTCCGCCTATCGTGCAGTCAGCCCGAGCTGGCGCCTGCCGATGCGCGACCCCGCGGTATTGCTGGCCTTGCTGGCGTTGAGCGTGGCGCTGGGCTGGGCGGTGCAGCGGGGCGTGAAGCGCACGGTGGGCAAGGCCATATTCGCTGGCCAGGCAACGGGCTGGCAGGCCAGGCTGGCCTTCCTTCGCTCGGTAACCCGGGAGTCGAACATCCTGTTGGCGATGCTGTTGCTCCTGGTTTTGTTGGGCGGGGGGACCTTGTGGTTGGCGGGGAACGCGGCGGCGCGCATCGTCGACAGCTGCGCAGCCAATCTGCAGGCTCAGGTGGACATACCCGAGGATCAGAAGCTTGCCGCGCTGGTCGGCAAACCGGTGTGCACGTGCCTGGCGCAGGCGTTCTTGCAGCGCAACGGGGTGCTGCGCCTGGCCTTGCTCGGAACCCCCCTGCAGGAAGTGGCCGGCTTGCAGGCGCTGACTGCCGATGATGAGCAACGCTGCCTGGCGCAGTTCGACCTGCTGCCCGAAGAGGCTCAGGCGACCACGCCATGACTCGGCATCAGCCACAAACCGCAACGATGGGCGCCCATGGCGGCGCGGGAGGTTTCCATGTCACATGACCTTGCTCTGCAAACGCTGTTTCCAGACCGCAGCGAGGCCGGGCGTAGTCTGGTCGAACCGCTGGCCGGATATGACGGTAGGTCTGACGTGATCGTGCTGGCACTGCCGCGTGGGGGTGTTCCCGTGGCTTATGAAGTGGCGATTGCGCTCAAGGTCCGTCTCGACCTGCTGGTGGTGCGCAAGCTCGGCATGCCGTTTCATCCCGAGCTTGCCATGGGCGCAATTGCCACGGGCGGTGTGACATTCCTCAACGATGACGTGTTGCGGGCTTACCCCGTAGACCCGGCGCTGTTCGACGCTGTGGTCGCCGAGGAAACCCGGGAACTGGCGCGGCGGGAGCACGCTTACCGGGGCAGCCGCCCACCGCTGCAACTCAAGGATCAGGTCGTGATCCTGATCGATGATGGCCTGGCGACTGGCGCGACCATGAGGGCGGCCATCCTGGCCGTGCGCGCGCAGTCACCTGCGCGGATCGTGGTGGCGGTGCCGGTCGCGCCGCCGGAAACGTTGCAGGCGATGTACGGCGAAGTGGATGAACTGGTATGCCCATTGGTACCCGAGCGGATGGTTTCGGTTGGTTACTGGTACCAGGACTTCCCGCAGGTTTCGGACGCCGAAGTCACCGCGCTGATGCGCCAAGCTGACAGGCAGGCTGCTGTCCAAGGGCCTGCCCAGGAGTGAGGACATGACTGAAGTACGATCGCAGACAATGAAGCTGCCAGGTGTCGAATTGCTTGCCGACCTGCGTTTGCCAACCGCTGCCCATGCACTGGTGATCTTCGCTCATGGCAGCGGTAGCGGTCGTCTGAGTGCACGCAATCAGTACGTCGCCGACAGGCTCGCGGCACGTGGCCTGGGATCGTTGCTGTTTGACCTGCTGACGCAGGACGAGCAGCAGCTGGACAACCAGACCGGTGAATTGCGCTTTGATATCCCGCTGTTGGCCAAGCGCTTGATCGATGTCGTCGACTGGGTTGGGCGCGACCCGCAACTGCACACCTTGCGCGTTGGTTTGTTCGGTGCAAGCACAGGTGCCGCGGCAGCGCTGTGTGCGGCTGCAGAGCGCCCGGGCGTGGTGGCGGCAGTGGTCAGCCGGGGTGGCAGGACGGACCTGGCCGGGCCGGTGCTGGCGCGGGTGAAAGCGCCGACTTTGCACATTGCAGGTAGTAACGATGCGCAGGTGCTGGAGTTGAACCGCCTGGTTGGGCGCAGCTTGCATTGCGCGCATCGCCTTGAAGTGGTACCGGGCGCTTCGCATCTGTTCGAAGAGCCTGGCACCCTGGGCAAGGCTGCCGCCCTTGCTGGCGACTGGTTTGTCACGCACTTGCAAGCCGCCTGAAGCCTGGCCACAGGCTTTCACACACCGAACGGATAGGTCTCGTCCTCCGGCTCCAGGTGCTGGCGTGTCGGTAACGGCAGCGCACTGACCGGGTGTGTTTGCTCGAACCACAGCAGGGCATCGAATTGCTCGGCCAGCACGGCGTCGAAGTAATGGCTGAGCCGTTCGCTTTCCGGGCGATAGATGACACCGATGGCACGCTCGAGCAACGGTGTCGACAACATCCGACGCAGTTCCTTGCGCTGCGGGTCGCGCCAGTCGGTGAGGGAGGCCGGTATGCCGGCCAGGTGGAACTGGTGCTCCCAGCTGTCTGCACGGGGGGGCCGGATATTCTTGATATGCATGTCGCCATCCCAATCGTCGGCGGCGGCCACCTGGCCTCGGCCGGTGGCCATGCCGACCAGCACGGCATCTTGCCCAAAGGCGTTGCGGCACAGCTGGCCGATGTTGAACTGGCCTTTCCAGCCCATCTCTGTAGCGCCAGCGTTGCCGATATGCGAATTGTGCGCCCAGACCACCGCCTTGGCGTGCGGCCCACGGCGTTCCAGCAGCGCACGCAGGGTATCGAACATGTGCCGGTCGCGCAGGTTCCAGGAGGCGGCCGACCCCCGATAGATGGCGCGGTAGTATTGCTCCGCAGCGACGATCACCCGGGCATTCTGCGTGGCATTGAAAAATGCTTCGTCATTGCGTATCAGCCCGGAGAGTTGTTCGGCGAGCATGACATTCAGCTGCTGGACTACCGGTTGCTCGCAAGGCATGACGCCGCCCCGCTCGACAAAGTGGCCATATTGCGCCGGGTCGTCCTGCCAGGGCGTCAGGCAACCGTAGCGCCGACGGGCCTCATGGGCCAGCTTTGAGTCGACCCGGTCCAGATAGGCCAGCACCTCATGGATGGAATTACGCAGGCTGTAGACGTCAAGCCCTCGGAACTCCACGCGAAGGTCATCGGCGAGCAGGCGATTATGCCCATGCAGCCACTGGGCAAAGGCCTTGACTTCGCCGTTGCGCCACATCCAGGTCGGGAAGCGGCTGAATATATGGCGTTTCCAAGCTGAATGCGCCAGGCCCCGGACATACTGGTCGACATGCCCGGCATCCGGCCAGTCGGCCTCGACGGCCACGATGTTGAAACCATGCTGCTCGATCAGCCGTCGGGTAATCGCTGCACGGGCGCGATAGAACTCGCTGCTGCCGTGGCTCGCCTCACCAAGCAGGACCACCCGGGCGTCAGCGTAGCGGTCGAACAGTGCCGCGAAGGCCGGTGTGTCCAGGTCCGGCAGGGGTTCGGCATATTGATGCAGCAGTGGCGCGATATCGGCGATTTCGACCTGATACTGCTGGCCATAGAGCCTTTCCATCAATTTTTTCGAGGGGCCGTTCATGGGCATCCTCCCATAGGCAGGCCGCCGCGCCACAAGGGATGATGGTGCGGCGGCCCTGGGGTCAGTTCAGGACCAGCCGGTGGATCACCTGGCTCGGGTCATCCGGGTCGGTGGCCGTGGTGAATCCTGCCGCTTTGGCCAGATCGCGCATAGCCTGGTTGGCGGCGGAGTCGATCGAGTACATCTGCCGGAAGCCCTTGGCGCGCGCATGGTCGGTGAGGTGCTTGAGCAGCAGGCGGCCCAGGCCGTGGTGCTGCCAGCTGTCGAGTACGGTGACGGCGCACTCGCATTCATCCTTGTCTGTGCAGGCGGCATAGCGGGAAATACCCACTTCCTGCAGTTCGCCGTCGACATGGGCCAGGGCGACGAAAGCCGCCTGTCGGTCCTGGTCGACCTTCATCAGTTGGTCGAGCATCGCCTCGCCGGGCTCCTTGAGCTGGCACAGGAAGCGAAAATGCCGCGACTCGGGCGACAGGCGTTCGATGAAGGCCCTCTCGCGTTCCCGGTCCTTGGCTTGCAAGGGCCGGATCAGTACGTGGGTGCCGTTTTCCAGGGCTTCGATCCAGTGCTCGCCAGCGGGCGTCGGAAACGAAGGCAGGGTATGTGGACGGGAAGTCTCGGCGGGCGCCATGGCGATGTCCTCTGCGTGTTATGAACAAGGGACGTTCAGTTTCGGCTTGCGGCCTTGCGCTGACTTGATACTTGTCAATTGCCCGCGCACCGCCTGTCAGGCCGGTGAAACAAGCGAATCGAACAGGCCTGGGGAGCGAAGGTTGGCCACGCGGTCATCGCTGGCGTTGGCACTGACCACCAGCAAGCTGCATTGCAAATGGTTCATCAGATAGCTCAACGTCTCGCGCTGCCGGGCGTTCAGCGGGCTTGCGATCACTACCAGGTCGTAGCCACAGCGATTGGCATAGGCGCAGAGGGTATGGGCACAGGCGCCGACGATCAGATGATGATGAACGGCGGGGATACCGAGCTGCGCGGCAAAGCCTCTGACCTCGGCCACGAGGGTTTCGTAGCGAGGGATTTCCGCCAGGCTGTAGTGCTTGCTGTGACGCAGCAAAGCCGCCTGGTCGTAGACGGTGAACAGATGCATGCGGGCCTTGCGCGCTTGGCTGATGGCCTTGGCCACTGCAACCACATGCGTGTTCAGCGCTATCTGGTCAAGGTCTTCGCAGCTGGCTGGCGCGGCGACGAACAACTTGCCATGACTGCGAATGGGCTGTTCCTGCGCTGACAGCACGGCGCAGGGCGCCTGCTGCATCAGCATGAGCGCGAAGTCGGCGCCAGCGTCTGCCTGCACCAGCGCCGGGTCCAGGATCAGCAGGTCGGCGGTGCATGCCTTGGCAAGCCTGACCAGCGCATTCACCCCAGGCTTGAGCACAACGACTTCGGCATTGATGCGAACGCCTCTGTCGAGCAGGTCCGTGGCCAGGCTTTTCTGGCGAGCCCGAATGTCGACGCGCTTTCCGTCGGACCCGGCCGAGCCAAGGATGGCCACCGTCACCGTGGCGTCGACGGCCGTGGCCAGGTCGATCGCTTGTTCCATGGCCGCACTGTAGCGATTCTGACTGGGTGCAACGACAACCAGGCTACGGATTTGCATGATAGGCACCCTCTTGGTTGGCATGGCCGCTCTGTAGGCAAGCAGGGGTAGTGCAGTACGCGACGCTAGAGCATGCAGCAGGTGCATTGGCCGGGTTTGACCTGCATCAATTCCCGCCATGGGCAGGCCGACCCTTGGTCGCTAATCCCGCAAACAGTCGGTGCGCCAGCTAGTTTGAATATATGGCCGCGCGCAAAAGGCGGAGGCGTCATCATGTCAGGCCCTATGGATCTGGGGGCGAGGCCCCATGTGAAGTGCCTTGCATGCTCGTTGAGCCGGCTTTGTCTGCCCGCCAGCCTGAGTGCGGAGGAGGTGGACAAGCTGGAACGCATCGTTCGCCGCAACCGCCCGTTGAAGCGCGGCGAGTACCTGTTCAAGGCTGAAGAGCCGATGGAACAGGTATTTGCCCTGCGCTCGGGGGCAATCAAGCACTTTCTGCTCGACGCCGATGGCAACGAGCGGATCGGCGGCTTCATCCTGCCCGGTGAAATGCTGGGCCTGGATGCCATCGGCGCCAGTCATTACCGAGGCTTTGCTGTGGCGCTGGAAATCTCGCTGGTCTGTGCCATCAGGCTCGACCAGCTGATGGATCTCTCCGGCCAGATTCCGGGGCTGCGTTATCAGCTGTTGCACATGCTCAGCCTGGGCATCCAGGGCAAGGACGAGCAGCTGCGCTGCTGCCACGGGCGTGCCGAGCAGCGGCTGGCGATCTTCCTGCTGGGCATGTCGGCGCGTTACCAGGCCCGCGGGTTGCGGGCTGATGTGTTCAAGCTGCCGATGTCGCGCGGCGACATTGCCAACTACCTGGACCTGACCCTGGAAACCGTCAGCCGACTGTTCGGTCGTTTTGTCCAGGCCGGGTTCCTGCAATGCAGCGGGCGCGAAGTCAGGCTCATCGACTTGCACGGCCTGGGTAATCTCACCCGCCTGGAGGAACCCACTTGAGTGCCGCCAGCACCCGGTCATAACGTTGCACAGGCCATCCCAGGGGTTGCGGGCCGCCCCAGGCCGGGCGCGGCAGATGATCCGTGCGTAACCAGATGCGCTGCGCGGCAATGCCTGTCTGCCAGCACAGGCGGGCAGCCTGGCGCGCCACCTGGGGTGGCGCGCAACAATACACCGTGTCCGGCCGAAAGGTGTCCAGCGTTCGCTGCAATTGCAGCCAGCCGCTGCTGCTGTCGTGCGGCAGCGCCGCAAGCCAGGTTGGACAAGCGTCTGGCAGGCGTTCGGCAGGGATACCCGCATGAGACAAGCTCACCTGGACCCAAGGCAGCCAGCAACGGATTTCATCCAGCACCGCCAACAGCGGCAACAGGCCTTCGGCGCGGCTGATGGCCAGCAGCCTTGCGCTTTGCAGGGGCAGCGGCCAGGCGTTGCCAAGCGGCCCGGAATAGCCGAACAGGTCACCGGCCTGCCCCACGGGTTTCACGCTGCAGGTGGCCACCAGAAAGCGACCGCTGGCGCCAGGCAGGCTCACATAACTGCAGGGCCAGCATTCGCTGTGGCTGCTCAGCAGGCAGTACTGGCCTGGCATCGCTTCGCTACGTTGCGGGCTGCAAAGGGCCAGGCGCAGGTATTGCTGGGTACCGGAGCCCGGCACCGCCTCGAGTAAGCGGACGCTTGCACTGCCGCCCCGGCCCATAGTCGCCTCGCACTGTATGTGGTGACCTTGCTTGATTCAGCCTATGCCCAGGCCATGGCAACGCTTTGACCAGGATCAAATCGGCAGGTGACCGTGGCTTCACGCGGGTTGACAAAGGTCAAGCAATGGGCTGCCGTGCCGCGCAAGATCGAAGGCGTCTCCCAGGGAGGCATTACTTATTCGAGGAGCGCGCCATGTCGGAAGCAGCCAAGAAAGTACCTGTCACTCCAGCCGCCACGCCAGCGAAAGCTGCGCCGCCCAGCAGCGAACCTGCTGATCTCTGGCGGCCTTTTCAGCAATTGCGCCGTCAGATCGACGGCCTGTTCGAGGATTTCGGGCGGCGGCCATTGCGCATGCCGTTCAGCCACACGCCGTTCGATGTCGAGCCGTTCTGGCGGCGTGACCTGTTCACCCATGGCATGCCGGCGATGGATATCAGCGAGCAGGCCGAGGAGTACCGCATCAGTGCCGAACTGCCGGGTGTGGACGACAAGGACATCGAGATCAAGCTGGTCAATGGCAACCTGGTGATTCGCGGCGAGAAGCATCAGGAGGTCGATGAGAAACGCAAGGAATATCACCTGAGTGAGCGCCATTACGGCAGCTTCGAGCGAGTGCTCCAGCTGCCTCCTGAGGTCGACGCCGAGAAGATCAACGCGCAGTTCGCCAAAGGCGTGCTGCAGGTGCATCTGCCCAAACGTGCCGAGGCGATTCACCCGGAAAAGGTGATCCCGATCAACAGCAGCAAGTAAATGACGGTCCGGTCACTTTCAGGAGCAGGGACGCTCCATCCAGCAGAGGTAACCAGCATGTCCATTGGCAGATATTGCAACCGGGATGTGGTCACTGCACCACCCGGCATCTCCATCTACGCTGCGGCACGCATGATGAACCAGTATCACGTCGGCGACCTGGTACTGGCCGAGCCGGTCGACCGCGAGCGTTTCCGGCCCGTCGGCCTGATCACCGATCGTGACCTGGCCTTGCGGATCATTGGGCGCAACCCACCGGACCAGGAGGACCTGCAGGCGATCGATGTGCTGCCACGACCATTGATCACTGCGAACCAGAATGAAGACCTGTTCGATGTCATCCTGAACATGCGGCGGGCCAACATCCGGCGCATCCCGGTGGTGGATGACTTCGGCCTGCTGGTCGGCATCGCCACTGCGGACGACCTGGTAGGGCTGCTGGCAGACAACCTGCACGAACTGTCGCTGCTGATTCGTCAGCAAAGCCGACGGGAGGAAGACCTGCGCGGTGAGGATCTGTGAGCGCGCGGGGATGATTCCCCACAGGAGGCGAGCATGAGCGATTTTCCCACTACCGAGGAACTTGAAGGGCTGGATGCCTATTGGCGAGCCGCCAATTACCTGACCGTTGGCCAGATCTACCTGCAGGGTAACGCCTTGTTGGCAAGCCCGCTGACGCTGGCCGACATCAAGCCCAGGTTGCTGGGGCACTGGGGGACTTCACCGGGGCTCAACCTGATCTATACCCATCTGAACCGGCTGATACGCCAGTACGACCTCAACGTCCTGTTCATCACCGGCCCCGGCCACGGGGGGCCGGCCTTGGTTGCCCAGGCCTATCTTGACGGTACCTATACCGAGCTGAACCCGGCGATCGAACGCAATGTGCTTGGCATGACCCGGCTGTTTCGGCAGTTTTCATGGCCCTATGGTATTGGCAGCCATGTCGGCCCGCATGTCCCAGGCTCCATCCACGAAGGGGGAGAGCTGGGTTACTCGTTGGTGCATGCCTATGGTGCTGCGCTGGACAATCCACAATTGATCGTGGCGTGCGTCATTGGCGATGGTGAGGCGGAAACCGGCGCGCTGGCAGCCAGCTGGCACTGCAACAAGTTTCTCAACCCCGCCCGGGACGGGGCGGTACTGCCAATTCTGCATCTGAATGGCTACAAGATCGCCAACCCGACTGTGCTGTCCATGATCAGCGAAGATGAGTTGACCAGCCTGATGTACGGGTATGGCTATGACCCCTATTTCGTCGAAGGTGATGAACCCATGGAGGTCCACCGCGCATTGGCCAGGACTCTGGAGGTCATCTACGAGAAGATCTGCCAGATTCAGCGCCTTGCGCGCCACGCCGAAAACCCTCAGGCCATCGACAGGCCTTTGTGGCCGGTGCTTGTGCTGCGTACGCCCAAGGGATGGACCGGGCCCAGATACGTCGACGGGCAGCGCGTCGAAGGTACCTGTCGCTCCCATCAGTTACCCCTGGCGGACCTTGGCCAAGCAACGCACTTGCTACAGCTGCAGCAATGGCTGGAAAGCTACCGTCCGCAAGAGCTGTTTGACGCGCAAGGCGCGTTGCTGCCCGAGCTGGCCGCGCTGGCGCCTTGCGGCCGCCGGCGCATGAGTGCGAACCCGCATGCCAACGGGGGGATGCTGCTGCGGGCGCTGGATCTTCCGCGCTACGCGGACTATTGCGTGTCGATGACAGGGCCGGGGCAGGTACGGGCCGAGGCGACCAGGGTGTTGGGCAGGTATGTATGCGATGTCATGAAAAACAGCCGGTTGTCCCACAACTTCCGACTGTTCGGCCCCGATGAAACGGCGTCCAACCGCCTGGACGCAGTGTTCGAGGCTGCCGACAAGATGTGGCTGGATACCTGCGGTAGCGATGACAAACACCTTTCGGCACAGGGCCGGGTCATGGAGATACTCAGTGAGCACATCTGTGAGGGCTGGCTGGAGGGCTACCTGTTGACCGGCCGGCACGGCCTGTTCTCCTGCTACGAAGCCTTCATCCACATTGTCGATTCGATGATCAATCAACATGCCAAATGGCTCAAGACCGCTGCCGAGGTGCCGTGGCGCAAGCCGATTGCGTCGTTGAACATCCTGCTGACTTCGCATGTGTGGCGCCAGGACCACAACGGCTTCTCGCACCAGGACCCTGGCTTCCTCGACCTGCTGGCCAACAAGAAGGCCAATGTTGCGCGAATCTACCTGCCCCCTGATGCCAACTGCCTGTTGTCAGTGGCCGAGCATTGCTTGCGCAGCCGCAACTACATCAATGTCATCGTTGCCGGCAAGCAGCTGGAATGGCAATGGCTCGACGGGGAAGCCGCTGCGGTGCATTGCCAGGCGGGTATCGGTCGCTGGGCCTGGGCCAGCCATGATGACGATGCGCCCGAGGTGGTGCTCGCCTGCGCCGGCGATGTGCCGACGCTGGAGGTGCTGGCAGCGGTGACGCTGCTTCGCGAACAGGCGCCTGAGGTGCGGTTGAGAGTGGTGAATGTTGTCGATCTGATGGCGCTGCAGGTGTCGCAACAGCACCCCCACGGTTTGTCCGACCGCGACTTCACTGCCTTGTTCACCGAGGACCAGCCGGTGATCTTTGCCTTCCATGGTTACCCGGCGTTGGTGCATCGCCTGATCTACAAGCGTGCCAACCCCCAACGGTTCCATGTGCGAGGTTTTCGCGAAGAGGGTGCTACCACCACGCCGTTCGACATGGCGGTGATCAACAATCTGGACCGCTACCAGCTGGTACTCGATGTCTTCGAGCATGTACCGCGCCTGCAGCCCCAAGTGGAACAGGCGCGGGCCCGCTACTGGTCGACCATGGAGAAGCACAAGCTGTACCTGATCGAGCATGGTGAGGATATGCCGGAGGTGGCCCAGTGGCGCTGGACCTCGCCGGCAAACCGTGGGTGACTGGTGTTACTTGGCCTTCCAGTACTTCTGCATCTCGAGGAACAGGAACGAGGCGGTCCAGGTGATCAGCACCAGGCCCGTCAATGCCTGCAGGCCAGTGAGGTATTTGAGATGGCCGCTGGGGGCAATATCGCCGAAGCCTATCGTGGTGTAGGTGGTGAAGGAAAAGTACACACAATCGAGCAGACTGCCGTCGAAGTTGCCGCTGAGCCTGCCCCAGCCCTCGGCATGGTTCATCAGGTAGTAGACCACTGCGAAGCACCACACTTCCAGGGCATGCGCCAGCAGTGCGCCGAATACCCCCACCACTATGCGAAACCGGCTCCACAGCTTGAGCCGCGGGAGCCAGTCGTTCAGGCGCAGCAGGCATTCGTAGTGAATGATCACCACCACAATCACCACCAGCATGTTGATCAAGGTGACGGTCAGCATTGCAGATACCCTGGCTGGCCCTGACGGTTCATTTCGAGGTGTCGACCAGAGTATAGGTGGCCGGCTCACTGGCCTGCGGCAGCAATGGCGGGAATTCCTCGGGGGTGATGGTCTCCCTGGCGAGCAACAGGCGCGCACCTGCTTCCAGATCGTCGCGGCGTTGTTCGAGCAATGCCCGGGCGCGGCCATAGGCTTCTTCCAGCAAGTCTCGGATGCCCAGGTCGATCTCGCGAGCGGTCTGTTCCGAGTAGTCCTTGCGTTCCTGGCGCAAGATCGATTCGCCCAGATAGCTTGCCTGTTGCCGCTCCAGCACCGCCTGGCCCAACGTCGGGCTCATGCCGAAGCGGGTGATCAGTTGCCGGGCGATATCGGTGGCACGCCCCAGGTCGTCGGCAGCGCCGGTGGACACCTGGCCGAACGCCAGGCTTTCAGCGGCGCGCCCGGCCATCAGCACCACCATGCGGTCGCGCAGCATCTGCGTGCTGATCAGGAAGCGGTCATCGGTCGGCCGTTGCAAGGTATACCCCAGCGCGCCGGCAGCGCGGGGAATGATCGACACCTTGTGCACCGGGTCCATGGCCGGCAGGCTGCTGGCGGCCAGGGCATGGCCCATTTCGTGGTATGCCACTACCTGGCGTTCGTCGCTGCGCAGCACGCTGCCCTTGCGTTCGACGCCCGCCACCAAGCGTTCGATCGCCGCAGTGAAGTCCTGCAGTTCAACCCATTGGCTGGCGCGCCGGGTGGCGACGATGGCCGCCTCGTTGACCAGGTTGGCCAGGTCGGCGCCGGTCAGTCCGGGGGTGATTTCGGCAATGCGCTCGCAGTCCAGGTCGTGCTTGTAGACGATCTTGTGCAGGTGCACCTTGAGAATCGCCAGGCGGCCCTTGCGGTCGGGCCGGTCGATGAGGATCTGCCGGTCGAAGCGCCCGGCGCGCAGCAGTGCCGGGTCGAGCACCTCGGGGCGGTTGGTTGCCGCCAGCAGCACCACGCCTTCACGCGGGTCGAAGCCATCCAGCTCGGCCAGCAGTTGGTTGAGGGTCTGTTCCTTCTCGTCATTGCCGCCGAAACTGCCGATGCCGCGCATCTTGCCCAAGGCGTCCAGTTCATCGATGAAAATGATGCAAGGTGCCGCCTGGCGGGCCTGTTCAAAAAGGTCGCGCACCCGCGCAGCGCCCACGCCAACGAACATTTCCACGAACTCCGAGCCGGAGATCGAGAAGAACGGCACGGCCGCTTCCCCGGCGATGGCTTTGGCGACCAGGGTCTTGCCGGTACCGGGTGGGCCGACCAGCAGGGTACCCTTGGGCACATGGGCCCCCAGACGGGCGTACCAAGCCTGGTTCTGCAGGAAGGAGACGATTTCGGTCAGCTCCTCCTTGACGTCATCGATGCCGGCCACATCGGCGAAGGTCACCTTGGTGTCCTGCTCGACATAGACACGGGCGCGTGACTTGCCGACGCCCATCAACCCGCCCAGGCCCTGTTTCTGGCCGAGGCCACGGAACAGGAAGTACCACAACGCCAGCATCATCAGCAGCGGCATGAACCAGCCCAGCACATTCGCCACCGTGCTGTCTTCGGCAACGCCGGTGAACGCCACGCCCGAGCGCCCCAGCTGTTCACTCAACGCCGGGTCGATACGTACCGTCGAGAACGCCGAGCGCCCGTTGATGGGCTCCTGCAGCTTGCCCAGGATGCGCTCGTGCTCGACGCGCAGGTCACTGAGCTTCTGCTGTTCCAGCAACTGCAGGAACTGGCTGTAAGGGATGGCCTGCACCGACGGTTGGCTGAACAGGCCGAACTGGACCGCCGCCAGCACCGACAAGCCGACTGCCAGCAGATAGAACTTCCAGGGCTGGTCCTTGTTCATGCTCATCCCTCCACCACGCTGCCAGGCTAGGCGATCAGCAGATAGTCTTCGACCTTGCTCACACCAGGCACCGACCAGGCTGCGCGTTCGACTACCTCCCGCTCGCGCAGCAGGTGCACCTTGCCTTCCAGCCTGACTACGCCGCCGTTGACGCTGACGCGAATGCCTTCGGCCTGGATTTCCGCACTGCGTTTGAGCGCGTCTTCGATATGGCGTTTGATATCACCCACGTCAGCCCGGGCTTTGAGGGTGATGCGGTTGTGCACGCCGACCACGCCCGACAGCCGCCAGACCGCCTGTTCGAGCTCCTCCTTCTGGTATTGCCAGTCGAGTTGGCCTTCCAGGGTCACGGTACCTTTGTGCACGGTGACCTTGATGCCTTCCACATTGGCATCCGAACTCCAGGCGATGATTTTCAGGGCGCGACTGGCAATCGTGTCGTCCGCCGTACCTTCAAGCTTGTTCAGGCGTACCTCGATTTCCTCGGCCAGCCCACGCACGCCCTTGATGGCTTTGACGGTGCGCTCGGCACTGACTTTCTGGGCGTAGCTGTTGACATGGCCGGACAGCGTGACCACACCGTCCTGCACAGTCACACCGATGCTGGCGGCATTGATATCGGGTTTGAATTCCAGCTCTTCGAGCACCAGGTCTCGCAAGTCAAGGTCGTTCATGTTCGGCTCCGGTAGCAGGTCAAGAGGTGGGCCGGGTGGCCCTGAGTCTTTGTTTCTACCCTTGCGCCGAACGGCGTGATTGATAAAGGTCAAGACAGCCAGAACAACTTGCACGCGCCTTCGCAGGTTGACAAATGTCAGGCCACCGCAGGCCTCGCCACCGATACTTGGGGTATTCCGTCACGCGTGAGGGTATGGCCATGCAACGCTATCTGCTTGTGGGGTGGGCGAGCCTGCTGCTGGCCAGCGCCGCCTGTACCCCATGGCACGCTGAAGAGTACGACGCGCGCCTGGAGTCGGCAGAGGACAACGCTGCCACTGCCCGCTTGCGTGCCGACCAGGTGTGCTACCGCATCGACCTGGTCGAGCAGACGGCCAACGAAGCGCTGCGCAGGGCGACGCAGGCCCAGGAGCAGGTCCAGCAACTGCTGCAACAGGCCAGACGCAAGTAGCCGCCATGGCGCTACGATGGTTGAACCCCGGCCTGCTGCTGGCCTGTGTACTGGCATTGGCGGCCGGGGGGATGGCCTATGCGGTCCAACGGCCTGCGTGGGCCGCTGTGGCCTGGGCGGCAGGTGGCACCATCATGGCCTTGGTGCTGGCGGTGGAAATGGCCAGGCGCCTGGCGAAGGGCCAAGCCGGCATCGACCTGATTGCGTTACTGTCAATCGCCGCCGCTTTGGCGTTGGAGCAAATGCTGGTGGCTGCCGTACTCGCACTGATGCTGGCCACTGGTCGTGCGCTGGAATCGTTCAGCCTGCATCATGCAGAGCGTGAGTTGCGCGCACTGATCGATCGCGCGCCCCAGCATGCCTGGGTTCAGGAACAGGACGGCCTGCGTGAGGTTGCGGTGGACCAGGTGCAACCTGCGCAGACCGTGCTGGTGCGCCTGGGCGAGATTGTACCGGTGGATGGCCGGCTACAGAGCGCTCACGCAACGCTGGACGAGGCCGCATTGACCGGCGAATCGTTACCGGTAACGCGCCATGCCGGCGAGCGGGTTGCCAGTGGAGTGGTGAATGTCGGCGCGCCGCTATTGCTGCTGGCAACACATACCGCGGCGCAGAGCACCTATGCCGGCATCGTGCGCCTGGCCGAGGCGGCACGCCAGTCGCGGGCACCGTTCGTGCGCCTGGCCGACCGTTACGCGTTGGCGTTCATTCCGCTGACGGTGCTGCTCGCGGCGTTCGCCTGGTGGGCCAGTGGCGACGTCCAGAGGGTGCTGGCCGTGCTGGTGGTCGCCACCCCGTGCCCGCTGATCCTGGCTGTACCGATTGCCATTCTGTCGGGCATCTCGCGCGCGGCCCGGCGCAATATCCTCGTCCGTGACGGTGAGGTACTGGAAGCGCTTGCCGGGGTCCGCCAGGTGTTTCTCGACAAGACTGGCACTTTGACCAGCGGCCAAGCCCGCTTGCAATCGATCGAGCTCAAGGGGGAGGGTATGCCGCTGCAGGTACTGCAATGGGCAGCTTCGTTGGCCCAGGCATCCACCCATCCGATTGCCCAGGCTGTCGTTCACGCTGCCCGCTCGCGCGACCTGGCGCTGACGGCGCCGGAACAGGTAGAGGAAAGCCCAGGCCAGGGGCTTGCCGGCCAGGTGCAGGGCAGGGCCGTGCGCCTGGGTACCCTGGCCTACGTGCAGGGCGCGGAAGACCATGATCGCTGGGTGCAGGCGCGCTTGCGGCAACTGGATTATCTGGCCAGCAGTGGCAGTTTCGTGGCGATAGATGGCGAGTTGAAAGCGATGTTGCGGCTGGCCGACGATGTACGCCAGGAGACCCCTCAGACCCTGCGCCTGCTGCGGTCGCGGGGGATCGACAAGATCGTCATGTTGACGGGCGATCGGGCGCAAACGGCCGAAACGATTGCCTTGAGGGCGGGTATTGATGAACTGCGTTCCGGCCTTTCGCCCGAAGACAAGACGCGTCTGGTGCGGGAAGGTTGCCGCGAACGGCCGACACTGATGGTTGGCGATGGCATCAATGATGCACCGGCGCTTGCTGCGGCCGATGTCGGTGTAGCCATGGGCGCCGCGGGGGTGACTGCCTCGGCGCAGGCGGCCGGCGTGGTCCTGCTGGTCGACCGGCTGGGGCGCCTGGTCGAGGCACTGGACATTGCCCGCAATGCCGTGCACATCGCCCGGCAGGGGGTGTGGGTTGGCATGAGCTTGTCAATGCTGGCGATGCTCATTGCCGCAGCAGGCTACCTGCCAGCGGTGATGGGTGCCGTGCTGCAGGAAGGCATCGACCTGCTGATCATCCTCAATGCATTGCGCGCGCTCGGGCCCTGGGGCGGCGATGGCCGCAACGGGCTTGCCAGTGGTGACCTGGACCGCCTGGAGGACGAGCATCGGCAGCTGCAGAGCCTTTTGACAGACCTGAGCCAGATGGCTCGGGATTTTTCCAGCCGCCCTGTGCTTCAGGCGCGCACCGACCTGGCTGCGCTCATTGCCGCATTACATGACGTGCTGGAGCGGCATGAGCGGGATGACGAGCGTCGGTTATACCCACTGCTGAGCCGGTACATCGGCGGTGAGGATCCGCTTGCGGCGATGAGCCACACGCACCGGGAAATTTTCCGGTTGATCCATTTGTTGGCGCGCATGAGCGGGGATTTCGCACAGGCAGCAGCCACGCCAAGTGCCGAGGAGATCCAGCATCAGCTTATTCGCCTGGACACGTTGGTGAAGCTGCATTTTGAACAGGAGGATGCCTTGTACCGGCATCTGGACCGGCGCTGAAGCGCGTGATGACCCGGTGCGATTGATAAAAATCAAGCGCCAGGCGAAGGGGAAGGGGATGCTGGCAGCATCAGAGTGGTCCATCCCCTGGCCTGTACCGGAGTCGAAATCATGCCGCATAGCAAAATCCTCTTCCGATCGGCTGCGCGGGAAAAAATCCTCAGTGGCGCCACCCAGCTCGCCGATGCCGTGCGCGTCACCCTGGGCCCCAAGTCGAAATCGGTACTGATGCAAAACAGCTGGGGACGGCCGACGGTGTGCAATGACGGAGTGTCCATCGCCAAGCGGGTCGACCTGCAGGACCCCGAGGAAAACCTGGGGGCGCAGATGCTGCGCCAGGCCGCCGAGCGCACCGGAGAGGCGGTTGGCGATGGCACCAGCACCGCGACGGTACTTGCCCATGCAATCCTGGCCGATGGCGTGCGTAATGTGGTGGCCGGCGCCAGTGCCATCGACCTCAAGCGTGGCCTGGACAAAGGCCTTGCGCTGGTAATGGCGGCATTGCTGGCGCAGTCACGCGCGGTCAGTACGCTCAAGGAAAAGGCCCAGGTGGCCACGTTGTCGGCGCACAACGATCCCTTGATCGGGCAGCTGGTCGCCGATGCGCTGGAGAAGGTCGGGGTGGAAGGTGTAGTGAGCGTGGAGGAATCCAAGACCACCGAGACAGTGGTCGACATCATGGATGGCATGCGCTTCGACAGAGGTTATGTATCGCCGTACTTTGTCACCGATACCGAGAAGATGCAGGTCGAGCTGACCGATGCCTGCGTGCTGCTGTGCGACCACAAGATTGGCGCACTGGCCGACCTGCTGCCACTGCTCGAGCAAGTGGCGAAGAGCGGCCAGCCGTTGGTGGTGATTGCCGAGGATATCGACGGCGAGGCGCTGACCACGTTGGTGGTCAACCAGATTCGCGGCGTGTTGCGCGCGGTAGCCGTAAAAGCACCAGGCTTTGGTGAACGGCGCAAGGAAATGCTCCAGGACATTGCCGTGCTCACTGGCGCCACCGTGGTATCGGCAGAACTGGGCGTCAATCTCGAACATCTGCAACTGTCCCAGCTGGGTCAGGTTCACCGCGCCGTGGTGTTGAAGGACAGCACCGCGCTGATCGGCGGCAAGGGCACCCAGCAAGCGGTTGCTGCCCGCGTTTCGCAGATCCGTGCACAGATCGACGCGAGCAGCAGTGATTACGACCGGGAAAAACTGCAGGAACGCCTGGCCAGGCTTGCCGGCGGGGTTGCGGTGATTCGCGTTGGCGCGCCCTCCGAAGCCGAGATGAAGGCGCGCAAGGACGCCTTGGACGATGCCCTGTCTGCCACCCGTGCGGCGATCGCCGAAGGCATCGTGCCAGGCGCTGGCCTTGCCTTGCTCAAGGCGGTGCCAGCATTGCTTGCCGAAGAGGCGGGCAGCGAAGGCGATACGCGCACAGGCTTGCAGATTCTGCGGCGTGCATTGGAAGCGCCGGCGCGGATGATCGCCGAGAATTCCGCCGTGGATGCCGGCGTGGTGGTGGCTCGGATGCTCGCCGAAACGGGTAGCATCGGTTTCGATGCCGCAGCCAACGCTTATGTCGACCTGTACGAGGCGGGCATCATCGACCCCACCAAGGTAGTGCGCATCGCCCTGGAAAATGCGGTCTCGGTCGCCAGCATCCTGCTGCTGACCGAAGCCACCATGACCGATATCCCTGAAAAGAACACCCCTTCCATGCAACCCCCGCTGCCTGAGTGACAGGCCAACCGACCGTTGGAGGCAATCATGAGCCACTATCAACGCCTGCTGCTGGTAATGCGCCCGCTGCTGCGCCAGTCTGGCGCCCTGGAGCAGGCGGCTGCGCTGGCCCGTTCAAGTTCTGCCAGCCTGCACATTGTCGCCCTGCTGGAGTCACTGGACAAACTCAGGCTGCTGGAAACGGGTGATCATCAAGCTGCCAGGCAGGCCTATCTGGCAACCCAACACGAACAACTGGAAAACCAGGTGAGTGCCTTGCGCGCCTCGGGCGTGCAGGTCACGACCGAGGTTGCCTGGAGCAGCGACGTGCAGGACGACATATTGGCGCATGTGCAGGAGATGCAGCCCGACCTGCTGCTCAAGCAGGTCGAGCATGAGCCGGTGCTCAAGCGCGCGTTCTTCACCCCGCTGGACTGGCAGTTGCTGCGCCACTGCCCGACCCCGGTCTACCTGCTGGGCGCCGCCAGGCCGGCATTGCCGCGCCAGGTCGTGGCCGCGGTGGATGTGGCCGATACCTCGGACGAAGGGCTGGCGCGCAACGACAGTATCGTCCGGCAAGCCAGTGCCCTGGCCTTGCAGACCGGGGCGCAACTGGATCTGCTGCACGCCTGTGACCTGTCGATGGCCTACATGGGTGACATGGGTTATTCCGCCTGGGCCATCGGCGATATCGCCGGCCCCTTGCGGCAGGCACTCGAGGACGATTTCAGGGCGCTGGCCGAGCGTTTCGGCGCACCGCCCGAACGCCGCCACTTCGTGCTGGGTCGGCCGGTCGCGGTGCTGGGCGAATACGCCGAGTCACAAGCCGTGGACGTCATTGTCATGGGACGGCCGCTGGCCCGGGGGCTGGACCGCCTGTTCGGCAGCACCACCGAGCATGTGCTGTACCAGGTACCCTGCAACATCCTGGTGGTGTAGCGGCATGCGCCTGTTCATGCCGCTGGCCCGCGACCGCGGGCCAGGTGCGTGGCGACCAGGGCGCTGGTGTCGACGATAACCAGTGCCTGCCGACAATGCGCTGGCAGGCGAAAGGGCTCGATGCTGTCGCTGACCAGGATC